>ERZ856578.555-NODE-555-length-76794-cov-15.652502_pt1 | contig 76794 bp, 68 predicted proteins | sample MGYA00514384_ERZ856578 | MGnify/ENA primary metagenome ERZ856578 (study PRJEB29103, sample SAMN06111958) | human gut metagenome | biome: human gut; feature: ankylosing spondylitis patient; material: healthy_person | host: Homo sapiens | place: China:Hangzhou... | reverse complement strand
TCTCTCTCTCTCTCTCTCTCTCTCTCTCTCTCTCTCTCTCTCTCTCTCTCTCTCTCTCTCTCTCTCTCTCTCTCTCTTATTAGATAGATTTTCTCTCCTTTTTGCTCATAACGGCCCTGTTTCCCTTTTGGAGGAGCGGGGCTGTTTTTGTTCCTTCCGCATGTCTTGCGCCGGGCTGTCCGGTTCCATTGTGTGGATTGAGAACTCGCGGTGCGTGTCTGAGACTACATCGCCGATAAACGCGTATTTCCTTTTCCCCATGTCCAAATCGCTCTGATACCGGATGGTCCGGTTTCAGGGCTTTTTTTGTGGCCTTCGCTCCGGTGGAGGACGGTTTTTTAAGGAGGATGCAATCATGACGTTGTCGAAAGGTGCAGTCGGGAATCTGGTCAACAGGTACCGCGCCGTATTGAAGAAGTGCCATCTGATGAACGTGTTCGGTTCGCTGGCCGTGGCAGCGCTCATCACAATGGGAGGCTCCGTCGCTCTTGCGGCAAGTGATGTCGCGTATGAAGGGATTTTGACAGACAATGTGGCCGGGAAAGGCGGAAAAGCCATCGGTGGATGGAATTTTACACAACCGGGGGAGATGAGCGGGGATCACTCCACAGCTTCCTCGAATATCACGGCGACCAGCGGCGTATTCGATGAAATCATCGGCGGAAACCATATCAAACAACCCGCAGGAGGAACGCAGGAAAGTCCTGTTCTCGTTTCTATCGGGAATACGCAAACGACGATTAATGGGACTTCAGGCGTCCAGTATATCATTGGCGGCAGCAAAGCCAATAATGCCCATGTGATGTTGAACAACGGGGCGACCTCCCTAACCATTACAGGCGGAAGCGGTCTCGCCGCCAAGGGTATGGTGATTGGCGGCAGCTATGTGAAGGCCACGGGAAATCCCGGGGGTGGCACGGCTGCCGTCAGCACAGCGGAAACCGCATCCACGACGGTCTCTATCTCCGGCGGCACCTTTGACGGAAGCGTAATAGGCGGCAGTGCCGCTCATGACTATACGACCTATCCCGGAGCCCAGGGAACGGTTTCCCCTCAGCTTTCCGTTACGGATGGAGATACGAATGTAATTATCTCAGGCGGCTCATTTGCGAAGACGGAAGGTATTAGTGCCGCTGTCGTGGGCGGCGGGCTTGCTTTGGGGAAGGGTGCCGCAAGTACGGTTACGGGGACTTCAACCCTGACGGTTACCGGAGGTACGTTCAAGGGCAACATTCATGCGGGAGGAGCCGCGGTTAATGGCGGCACGGCATCCGTTGCGAACAGCGTATTGAATATTGAGGATGGCGCCAACAAGATTTCCGGGCTGAATGCTGTCTACGGCGGCGGGCTTGATTCCGGCGTTTCAGGTTCGTTGACCACGAACATCAAGGGGCTGGTTACGGGAACGCCCAACTCCAAAACAGGGATTTACGGCGGTTCCAAGGCTGCGGCTGATAATCTTGCGCTCAAGGACGGGAGCGTGGTGATGAACGTTTCCGATTCTACGCTTTGCGCCGATATCCGGGGCGGTGGAGGTGCTTTTGGGGCTGGAAGCTCATCGACGACTGACAGTTCCACACTACAGATTTCCAATACGACGGTCAGCGGATATGAATCCGGTACCAACATCTGGACGGGACGTATTTTCGGGGCAGGGACAGCTCAGGGAAAAGATACTCTAGTCAAACATGGCAGTTCTTCTGTGACAATAGAGAATGTGACCGGCGTAACCTACGACAAAGAAACCGGTGAGCTGAGCAAGGAAGACGGGGCTCGTGTCTACGGCGGCGGTCAGGCGTATAGGGTAGGCGGCGGAGAAAAAGTTTTTGTAGATTCCGCCAAGGTCATCGTCAAAGGAGAGAAAACGTCCCTTGCCGAAGTATATGGAGGCAGCATCGTTTCCGGGACAAGCAAGCCGGAAACTTCCGGGCTTGTTGTGCTTGGCAAGTCCGATGTCTCCGTCGAGGGCGGCACAGTTATCGGTTACGTGGTCGGCGGAAATAATACCAACTGGTTTGGCAGATCTGTGGTGGGCAAGCAGGATGATCAGGGTGCGTATGCCTTTAACGGGAAAAACTACTCTGCGGGAAGCACAAAGGTTACTATCAGCGGTGGCGATGTCTCGCAGGCTCTGGTGGCTGGCGGTAGCCTGAGTGATTACGGGTGGTATTATAATCAGAATGGAGTCCGTGAATCCGCCGTCTTTGGAACAACGGATGTAACCGTTTCCGGAGGTAAGGCCGGCACGGTAATCGGTGGCGGCATTGCCAGCTATTACAACACAGAAACCCTTGCGGAATCTGGCAAACAACGGACGGACGCATCCCCAAGCAGCTTTGTAGAAGGCAAGACGAGCGTAACCGTCTCTGGCGGGGAAGTTGGGGATATCATAGGCGGAGGATTTGCCCAATCCAATCAGAAAGATCTGCCTGCATTTGCCGAGGTGAAGGGCGACAGCACCGTCTCTGTCACGGGCGGTACCGTTTCCGGGAGTATCTTTGGCGGTGGTATGGCGGATGGTGAAGATACAGGGGCCAATGTAACGGGTAACACCAGCATCATCATTTCGGGTGGCGAACTTCAAGGAGACATCTATGCTGGCGGTGCAGCCAATGGTACGGGAAGCACAGCCGATGTTGAAGGTAGTGCTACCGTAACATTCCTTAATGGTAGCACTTTTACGAATGCTGTACACGGTCAGGGTAAAGATGCCACTGTCACAGGTGATAGCATACTGGCCTTCGGAAATTTGGGAACGGGCTACACGGGTATCTTTGAAGGCTCGTTCGACGGTTTCAACTTCCTTAATGTTGCCTCTGGTTCAAGCGTAACTCTTGCCAAGGGGCTCGATAATGCTTCCGTGGGCGACGGGCTTAAGCTGAATGGCGCGGGAACCGTGATTTCCGACGTTACGTTGAGTGATGCGAAAAAACTTGAAGTCGCGAACGGTACGCTTCAGTCATCCAACGTAGCGCTGGCTGGCAATTCCAACCTTGCGGTTTCCGGTGGTGTGTTGCGCATGGCGGAAAACGGTGTGCTGAGCTTTGCAGACACTGCCCACCTCACCCTTACGGGTGGTGCTGCCAACCTCTACAAGGATATGGTGCTCGACAACAGTTACAATACGCTGAGTGGAATAGCTGATGCTATCGTGGGCACATCAGGCAACCTGAATATCTTTCTTGGTGGAGCGGAGTATACCGCCGAGCAATACAATGCAGCCAAAGACGGGTTGTTCACTACAAACGAAAAGGCCATGCTGAACTTCCTCGATGGTACGTTGAAGGTTCAGGAAGGCGAGCAGGTTGTCATTGGCGGAGGGGTTACCGATGATAAGGTAACGCTTTCGGGGGTGGTGCCTGTTGTTGCAAAAGAGAGCGAAGCGGCTGGCGAGGCCGGGGCAAAGATTGATTCAGTACCTGACCGCTTCATTCAGGTCGTCGCAGCCGATGATGCGAACAAAACGTTGCTGACCGCAAGTTCTCTTGAGGTTAAGGACAGCACTTTCAGTGCCAAAGGATTGCAGATCAATCCTACTGACGCTGCGTCCGGCGTGAATCTGGCCGTTACCGGTGGGGCCAACCTTACACTGGTCGGAGGTGATACGGTTGGCAGCAGCGTCATTATCGACGAGAGCGGTAGTGCCGTGAAGACCCAAATCGAGATAGACGGTGGTGCCACTCTAAACTTGGGCATAGCCGGAAATACTGCTAACCAGATGGCGTCGCTGGACAGCCTTGATGTCAGGAACGGCACCGTCAACGTCAACGGTAACGGTCTGGACACCACTCAGCATACCTATGGAGAACTCGCGGTATCCCATGAAGACGCCGCTGTGAACTTCAGCAAAGCGACTGTCGTTGCACAAAAGACGACGTTGGGAGCTGGTTCCGTCTCTGTAACGGATAATACTGCGGCCCTATTTGCGGAACTGGAGGTTCAAAACGGATCGCTTCAGATCTTGAACTCCACAGCGCATGTCGAAAACCTGGGGGCAAAGGGCGGCACGCTGTTCGTCGACCCCGCGTATGTAAAGGTTGAAAACTTGTCGGACGGTGCCTTTGGCTCCAGCCTGCTGGTGGGTGACGGCTCCGTGGTGGAAATCGGTTCCATTGCGGAGCTTCAGGCCAAGGCCGCTGAGGCGGGGCTGAATCCGGCCGCGTTCGGAAGCGGCTTTACCGTGGCTTCCGGAGAGTCCATGCTGGCCCTCGGCAAGCCCGTGACGCTCGGCGCGGGCGGCAAGATCGTCGTTGACGCCGGAGTGGACAAGAGCGGCAAGATCGACGGCAAGACCGTCAGCGGCAGCGCGTACTTCGGCGGCAATTCCTTGCTGGTCGTGGATTCCGCCATCGCTTCCGGCGGCGGCGCGATCAAGGCGAATAGCCACTCCGATACGATTACGGTCAAGAAGGGCGCGAAGCTGTACCTTGTGGATGCCAAGGCGAACGGCGACTATACGGTCGCCAGCAACTTCGCTAATGCGTCCCTGAGCGTAGAGGGCTGGATCGGCAGCGATCTCGTGACCAACCGTTTGATCAATGCGGAACGGATCGCTGGAACGAACGGCACCGTGAAGATCAAGACGACCGCAAAGCAGGCATCCGCACTGTATCCCGGCATCTCCATCCCGAACACGCTTGATCGCATGATCGAAGATAAGCAGAACGACGTGGACAGCGGCAACGCGGGCATCAAGTTCCTGTCCCGCGCGTTGGAACCCCAGTTCCTCGCGGAAGGCGAGGTGCTTCCCACGATCGACGGCGCGGCGCAGCTTGCGTATGCGGGCGGCGTGCAGGCCTCGACCGTCGCGGTGGCCCAAGCTCCGGTACGGGCCATCCAGAGCCACCTGTCGCTTGCCGGTAATGTGGCGCAAAAGGGTACGAGCCTGCATGAAAATGGCTTCGATTTGTGGGCCAATGCCATCTACGGCGCGGACCGCGCGCGTGATTTCAGCGCAGGTGGCCTCGACGCGGGGTATAATTCCGACTTCGCGGGCGGCGTGATCGGCGGCGACTGGACGTTCGACGCGGGCGCGGGCAAGGGCCGGGTCGGCCTCGCCCTCAACGTGGGCGCAGGCGACACCAAGTCGCGCGGCGACTTCAACAGCACCAAGAACGACTTCGACTTCTGGGGCGTATCGCTCTATGGCGGTTGGAACATGGACAACGTCAATGTGGTTGCCGATCTTGGCTATTCCGCTTCCAAGAACGAGCTGAAGCAGGACATCCCGTCCTCTCTGGGGCTTGGAGGGCGCATCAAGGGCGACGTCGATTCCAGCGTGATCACCGCCGGAGTGAAGGCCGAATACATGATCAAGACCGATGTGCTCGACGTGATGCCTCATGTCGGCGTCCGCTATCTGGCCGTGAAGACGGATTCGTTCTCCACGAAGCTCGATCAGGGCGGCGACCTGTTCCGTACCGACGGTGACCTCCAGCACGTCTGGCAGTTCCCCGTGGGCGTGAACCTGAGCAAGTCCTTCGAGACGGAATCCGGATGGAAGATCAAGCCGCAGGCCGATCTTTCCGTAGTGCCCGCCGCCGGAGACACCAAGACGAAGATCGACGTGCGGACTCCCGGCGTGGATGCTTCTGATTCCATGAAGCGCCGCGTTATGGACACGACGTCGTTTGACGGCGTGTTCGGCGTGGAAGTGCAGAAGGACAACGTGTCGTTCGGGCTCGGCTACAACGTGCAGGCGTCCGAACACCAGACCGGGCAGGGCGTGACCGCGTCCTTCATGTACAAGTTCTAATTCCAACAACCTCCGGTGATTCTTCCTTCCGCCGGAGCCTTTCCCGGTGGGCCGGCCTGTTGGCCGGTTCGCCGGGATTTTTCATACATTGAACGCAACGAGGATGAACATGCGTATCCGTCCCCCTTTTTTCGCACTGATGCTCCTTGCCTTTTCGTGTCTGTCGTTTGTTTCCTCCTGTAATGCGGCTCCAAAGGCCCCGAGCGTGGTTTCCGTGGACATGCAACGGCTCATGACGGAATCCGAACCGGCAAAACAGGCTTCGGAACATCTGAAACAGGTTCGGGCCGTGCTCCAGAAGGGTTTTGAGGAGCTGCGCGAAACATACGAAGGCACCCCGAAGGACGAGCGGGAAACGATTCTTGCCAACGGTCTCGCCGCGCTGAACCGGCAGATGGAGCTTGAGACGCGCGCGGCCTCGCAGGTGGTCAACAGAATTGTAGTGGAAGAGATTTCCAAGTGGCGCAAGACCAGTGGTGTCTCACTGGTTATCGCGCGCAGTATCGTCATCGACGGCGATATGGCGAATGCGGACTATACCAAGACCATTCTTGCGGCGGTCAACAAGCGAAAGGCGACGTTTGCCGTATTGCCCAGTGTGAATATCGAGAAACAGGAGGGAAAAGCTGCCGAAAAGAAGCTGCCGGAGAAATCTCAAGGAAATTGACATAGCCCTCCGCCTAAAGTCGGGGGAAGGATGTCAGTGCCATCTTCAAAAAAGAATCTTCTGTTTGTGATGCAGTTTTAGATATATATTACGACATTGAATTGACAGCTTTTTCTTGAAAAAGACCTGTTCGGGAACTCTCGGACAGGTCTTTTCATGTCGTAGCAGGAGGAAAAAGATGGACTCGTTTTGTTCGGACCAAGTAGGTAAATTGGCTCAAGCCCTCATCAACGTTCAACGCCAGCTTCAACCCGCAACCAAGGATGCCAACAACCCGTTCACCAAGAGCAAGTACGCCACCTTGAACAGCATCATGGACTCATGTCGTGAGGCGTTGCTCTCGAACGGCATCTGGCTTTGTCAGTATCCGGTTCCTGCCGAACCGGGTTATCTCGGGTTGGTCACGAAACTCACCCATGCCGAATCTGGACAATGGCAGTCGAGCCTTGCGGTGGTTCCTCTTCCCAAGGCAGACCCCCAAGGAGTGGGCATCAGCATGACCTACATGCGCAGGTATGCCCTTTCAGCCATGCTCGGCATCGTTACGGAGGAGGATACGGATGGAGAGTTCGCTTCAGACAAGCCCAACCGTCTTCAAAGACAGAAAAACGCCGTAACTGTCCCACAGAGAGGCAAAACGATTCAGGATGATTCAGGGCAAGCAAAAAAATTTCATCCGCCTCAAATCGAACTCCAGAAGGACTTTCCAATTTGCCCCATCTGGATGGAATTTCATACCAAATCGTATCGGCACAGGATGGTCGGGAGTGCATCCTCGCTACCGGAAACACGGCGGTGAAAAAGGAACAGCTCTCGGCGGCGGGGTTTCACTGGAACCCGCAACGAAAAATTTGGTGGAAATACGCCGCATAGCACAGGAGCTGTCCTCATGGGGCAGCTCCTACTGTTTTGGCTTCACAAAAAGGAAGGACGAATGGACACCATCACGAACACGGGTGCGGAAGGCCTGCTTTCGATACTTCGTCATGGATTGGAACGCCATGCGGAACAGCGAACAGCCATCGAGCTTGGGGATCGTTCATGGTATGTCGGGCTGTCTGATATCGGCAGGATGCTCGACTGCCCACGGGCCGCGCTTGCAAACAAACTCCTCTCCCATGAATACGGGGACTCTGCCGAGGCTCTTCGGTGTCAGCTGCGGCTCCAGGGGACATTGGTTTGAATCGGGCATTCATCAGGCTCTCCTTGGATACGGACTCTCTCCGCTGGCTCAACTGGAAATCGAGATTCTGCATGAGGATGTACCCATCAAGGCCCATCTGGACTTCACGCTGGAGACCGGTACTCCACAACCCTTTGTACGGATTCTGGAAGTCAAATCCACCAGCAAACTGCCAACTACGCTTCCCGAGAGTCACGCCATGCAGATAGGTGCTCAAACCGCGTTGCTCAAGGTCTGTTGGAATCAGCCTGTCTTCAATCTGGTACAGGAAAACGGAGAGGTCATCTACCACAAGACCTTCCCTGAAATCTGTAACGAATGGCTTGGGGTACGTCTTCCTGATGTCTCTGCCTGCGATATCCAAGGATGGATACTCTGCCTCTCCATGTCTGATGCAAAAGTCTTTGGGCCATTCCTTCCTGAGGATACCGACCTTGCCCGATGTCTGGCTATGGCCTCCGAGTTCTGGGCAACGCTGAACGAACTGAGAAGCAACAGACTGAATCTGGACGACATTCAGACAACGCAGGGACTTGCTCCCTTATGCCCGTCGTGTTCCTGGAGAAAGGATTGCCCGCATTTCAAAAGTTCCTCGCATCCTGAGTGGGAGGATACCCTCGTACAGTTTATCAAGCTGAAAAAACAGAAAAAATCCATTGAAGAAGAGAACGGAGAGCTGGAATCCCGTTTGAAAGTCGCCTACCAGCTTTCCCATACAGTGAGAGGAGAATGGATCAATACAGGAAACCATACATTCCGGGTGATTCCTCAGAACGGAAGAGTGACAGTGGATCGAAAACGTCTAGCTGAAGAGCTTAACACTCTGCTTGGGGAACAGAATGCCCAGACGCTTATGGCGAGATGCGAAAAGCAGGGAGAACCTTTTGAAAGGCTGTACGCGATTCGGATGGAAAAGGCAGAGCTCCAGCTTGACAGTTTAATAAAAAATACCTAATTTAGCATATAAATAGATGCTAAAAAGAGGTCTGAAATGGAAACTATTCACGCAGACATGACAGTGAGCGTAACGGAACTGAAGCGAAATTTTGCTGGTATTCTCGCTTCTGCGCAGGGGAACCCTGTTGCCGTGTTGAATCATAACAAGCCGGAAGCCTACCTTATTCCCGCCCGGCATTACGAACAGCTTTTGAGCCGACTGGAAGATGCCGAAGACAGAAAACTTGTTCTTGAGCGCAGTGATGGCCCGTTTGTTGAGGTATCACTGAATGAGCTATAAACTTCGATTTCATGAGCAGGCCCTTAAAGAGTGGAAAAAACTTGGTGCGACACTACAGGAGCAATTCAAAAAGAAACTCGCAGAACGTTTGGAACAGCCAAGAATTCCTTCCTCCGCTCTTTCAGGTATGCCTGATTGCTATAAAATCAAACTGAAGGCGGCAGGTTATCGTCTTGTGTATCGCGTTGAAGACGATATTGTTTATGTTACCGTAATCGCTGTTGGAAAACGAGAACGCAGCGTCGTATACGGTACTGCGCACAGTCGCATGTAAGATAAGAAAAAAATTGTCACATCCCGGTTTCTCTTCGGAGAGGCCGGGATTTTCTGTTTTTGAACCTTTTGAAAGGAGCATTATCATGGAGTCACAGAACATAATGGAACTGGAAGTCCTCACGCCAACAGAAATGGATGCCGGGCTTGTCTTCAGTGGCGTGCCGACCGGAAACAAGATTTGGGGATATCAAAATGCGTGTCTGTATACCCCTGCCCTTGATCCGCACTACAGCTTTCACGAATCGGCAAGGGATGCCGCCGTCTGGTTCATGAACAAACTTGATCCGTTGTACCTCTACGGCCCTACGGGTTCGGGAAAGACGAGTCTTATCAAGCAGCTTGCCGCTCGGTTGAACTATCCCGTTTTCGAGGTGACTGGTCACGGACGGATGGAGTTCGCTGACCTGTGTGGTCATATTTCCCTGCACGAGGGAAGCATGCGTTACGAGTACGGGCCGTTGTCCTTGGCGATGCGTTACGGGGGACTTTTCCTGATAAACGAAGTGGATTTGCTCTCTCCAGAGGTTGCTGTCGGTCTTAACGGTGTTCTGGAAGGTGCGCCCCTGTGTCTGCCGGAGAACGGTGGGGAAGTCATTCATCCGCATGAAATGTTCCGTATCGCCTGCACGGGCAATACCAACGGAGGTGGGGACGACACGGGACTTTATCAGGGAACCGGCAGGATGAATCTCGCGTGGCTTGACCGTTTCATGGTGTGCGGGGTCAATTACCCGGATGCCGCAGTGGAAAAGAGCCTGCTCCTGAAAATCTATCCGGCACTGCCCGAGCCAATCATCAGCAATATGGTAGAATTTGCCAATGAAATCAGGAAACAATTCATAGGTGCGTCCGATTCGTACACGGATACCATCGAGGTAACGCTCTCCACGAGAACCTTGCTCCGCTGGGCTGATTTGACCCTGCGCTTTCAGCCGTTGGCGCATCAGGGCATCCAGCCGTTGTCCTACGCACTGGATCGGGCCTTGGGTTTTCGGGCGTCCCGGCCCACCCGCGCCATGCTGCATGAACTTCTACAGCGGATGTTCCCGCTGGATTGTCATCTGGGGGAGTGAAAACGGCTCCGGCAACCACGCTGGAGCAATGGCTGACCTCAATTCTTAGGCATATGGAAGCCGATCCCGGCTACCTCGACACGCTTCCTCAGCATCCGCAGGTGATTTTGAAAAACGAGGCTTCTTCACGCTTCTGGCGTGGGGAAGCCTTTTCTCATGCGCTGGAAGTTCTCCGGGGAAGCTCCGGGCGATCAGGTCGAAGCATGACCATACCTGCCGACGACTGCATGGACGGGAACCCCGTGCAGGAGCTTCTGGAACGCTCCCTCCAAAAACTCGTTGAAGGCTATCACATCGAACTCTTAACCCCTTTAATCGAATAACGGAGTTATCATGAATACCCCTATTCTTTCCGACATCAAGGTTCTCGACAACCTTCTTGCCCTGAATCTCAACGTCAATCTCTGGTCGGCCCGCAAGAAGATGGTGCTGGAAGACTTCGGCGGCGCGGAACTTCCTCCTGAAGATTTGGCTTCTCTGGGTTCCAAGCGGATTGCCGATCCGAACAGCCTCAAGGTATTCGTCACTCTGAAAGCCCGTGCCTTCAATTATCTGGCTCGGCACGGCATCCGGTTCATGTCCGGTTGGGCCATCCCGGAAGACAGGGCCGGAGACATCATCAAGGAACTCATCTGCATCAGGGATGAGTTTCTGAAGGAAAAGAATGCGTTCCTTGCCGATTACGATCAGTCCATTGAAAATTGGATCAACAAACACACGAAGTGGGCCAGCATCATCAGGGAGTCCACGGTGGGTTCCGAGTATGTCCGTTCCCGCATGGGATTCTCCTGGCAGTTGTATCGGGTTGCGCCGCTCATGGAGCATGCCATCCCGGAAGCCGTTGCCGAGTCCGGCCTTAATGAGGAAGTGGAAAATCTCGCCAAAACGCTTTTCGGGGAGATTGCCCGCTCTGCGGATGAGACATGGAATCGCGTCTACGCGGGCAAAACGGAAGTGACCCACAAGGCGTTGTCCCCCCTACGGACGCTCCAGCAGAAACTGTCCGGTCTGACATTCATCAATCCCCATGTGAGTCCCGTAGTGGATATCATCCAGATGGCCTTTAGCCGGATTCCCAAGAAGGGCAACATCGCTGGCGCGGACTTGGTCATATTGCAGGGACTGGTTTGTCTGCTCCGTGATCCGAATGCGCTCATTGCCCATGCCGAAAGGGTTATTGAAGGCTACGGCCCTGCCAGCGTGCTCGATGCGGTAACGTCTCCGCTCATGCAGGCTATCCCGGCACCAGAACTGCCGGAGGTGCTTCCCGTGAGCCATGCCAACCTCCCCAACGTAGGATTGTGGTGACATCATGCTGAAACAAAAGGATATCATGGATTGCTTGCCACTGCTGGCGAGCGTTTTGGGCAACCAATACGGCGTAACGGTGGAAATCGGCGGAAGTGAAGCCTATACGGACGGCAAAACGATTCATCTGCCCGCGCTTCCGTTGGATTCTGAACCAGAATTAATAACTATGATAAAGGGATATGTAGATCACGAATCCGCCCATATCCGCGAAACGGATTTTGAGATTCTGAGAAAGGCGAATTTAACGCCTTTTCAGCATAATTTGTTCAATATACTGGAAGATTGGCGTGTCGAAGAACGCCTTTCGGCACGGTATCCGGGATGCCGGGAAAACTTCAGGTATCTGATTCAAAAACTCTTTGGAACACAAAAGGCCGGGGATACGAATCCGGCCTTTTCCATTTTGAACACCATCTTGCTGACGGTGCGTTCGTGGTCTGTGAACGCGATTATTCCCCGCAGGGAATCCGTGGCGAAGACGATGGAACGCCACTATCCGGGACTTCGAAAGGCATTGGATGGGATTCTCGATAGGGTGAGGGATTCCTGCAAGGATACCGGAGACAGTATCCAGTATGCGCTGGAATTGGAACAGGCCATCTTCGTATGGAATCTTGAACAAAAAAACATCACGGAACCGGAGAAAAAGAATTTAGGGGCACCTCAGGATAAAACTGTGGCTTCCTCAAATGCCTCTCTGGATTCTTTAGCAAAGGCGGTAGGTGCGTTGTCTTCCGATGAACTTCCGAGGGGATTAGGTGAGGCTCTGGCGGAACGAATTGAGCTGAACAGACCTAAAGACAGGCAGAAACAACTGAGGGTAGCCGTCACGGGCCAGAAACGGCTTGCGGAGCTTCCTCCCGAACAAGTCAGCCGGATTGAACGTCAGACTGCCGGACTCGGTTTCAGGCTTCAGGGACTCATGCAGGCGCAGAAATGGCTGCCCGCCATGCCGGGAGTACGAGGGCGTTTTTCCTCTTCGTTGTGCCACAAGCTGGCGGTCGGGAATCCCAGAGTCTTCGTGAAGAACGGTTTCAGGAAATCGCCGAATACGGCGGTTCATATTCTCTTGGACAGCAGCGGTTCCATGACGGATTCCGGCCTCATGCTGGCGAATGCCGTCTGTTATGCCGTGGGAAAGGCTCTTCAGGGTATCCCCGGCGTAAATCTGGGCATTACGGCGTTTCCCGGCGCAAACAGGGCGAAACGTGGGGCAACGGTTGCCCCCGTTCTTCGGCACGGTGAAAAGCTCACCGCCAGATTCCCCGAAATCGCCTACGGGATGACTCCGATGGCGGAATCTCTCTGGTGGGTCATGCAGCAAATGTGTCTCCTCCGCGAGAACAGGAAAATCATCCTGATCATCACGGACGGAGAACCCGACTCCATCCCTGCCGCACAGGAGGCGTTTAAACAGGCTCAGAAAAAGGGATTCGAATGCTACGGCCTCGGCATCATGTGTTCGAGTATTGCAACCTTGCTGCCTCATACCAGCCGCGTCATTGAGACGCTTCCACAGCTTACTCCGGCACTGTTCGGACTGTTCGAAGGAGTCTTGAGGAGGAACGCATGACGGATACCTGCCGACTGTGCCGATTGGGGCTTTTGTCGAGGATGCCGCTGTGCCTTGGAAAACATATCGAATGGGATGACGATACTGCCCGCCAGTGCCGGTTGTCTCGTTTTATAACCAGATAGGAAGGAAAAGATATGAGCCTTGGGAAATGGATACCGGTGGTGATTGCGATTCTGACCGTCATAGCGGATGAGGTGGGCGACTAAAACTTGCTAAAGGGTATCCGGGAAAACCGGATTCCCTTGTCCCTGTTAAGGAAAAATATTTTTTCTGGTTCATTTCCTCAAAAGGCGGTAAACAGGTTTTGCCGAAGCAAAAACGTCGAAGGCTTCATCAGGAGTGCTATCAAACGATAGCTCTTTGTAGCGGGCAGGTTGGAAATAGGGTTGGAAACGCTTTTTCAGACATGAAAAAAGGACTCAGATTTTTACATCCAAGTCCTTGATTTAATTCTGGTGCGCCCGACAAGAATCGAACTTGTGGCCTACAGCTTAGGAGGCTGTCGCTCTATCCGACTGAGCTACGGGCGCGCGTTAGGGACGTGTTGTTTTAGGTGTTCTGGCCGATGAATGTCAAGCCTTGCCGTCGTCGTGGGGGAGTTCTTTGTCGTTGATGCCCATGCGCAGGAGTTTTTTCCGGAGCCCTTCCCGTGTGATGCCAAGCAGTTCCGCGGCCTTGCTCTTGTTGCCGCCGGTTTTGTTCAGCACATCAAGGATGAGTTTGCGCTCCATTTCTTGCAGGTTGTAGTTCTGCGCCGTTGGCGTTTCCTCCCGAGGGGTATCTGCCCCATCCCGGCTGATGAGCGGTTCCGTCTCGAGAAGGTGGCATCTGACTTCATCCGGCACGATACGCGTGGAGAGATCGGAAAGCTCCACACGGTTGCCGATCGTCAGAGAGGCGGCGCGTTCCATTTCGTTATTCAATTCCCGCACATTACCGGGCCAGCCGTATTGCAGAAGCTGCCTGCACACGGCGGGAGAGAGCGAAAGCCGAGGCCGTCCCATATAGGCGCAATGGCGCTCAAGAAAAAGCTGTGCCAGCAAAAGGATGTCATCTCCGCGATCTCGCAGGGGAGGAACCCTGATTTCCGCCACATTGATGCGGTAATAGAGATCTTCCCGAAAGTTGCCCTTGCGGACGGCTTCTTCCAGATTGGCATTGGTGGCGGCGATGAGCTTGATATCCACGCTCACGGGTTTGGAACTGCCCACGCGCAGGACTTCGCGCTCCTCCAAAACCCGGAGCAGCTTGGCCTGATTGGGCAAGGTCATGTCCGCCAGCTCGTCGAGAAACAACGTGCCCCCCGAAGCTTCCTCAATGAGGCCCTTACGCGCGTTGACGCCCGTGGCGATGCCTTTTTCGATGCCGAACATCTCGCTTTCAAACAGCGAGTCGGGGATGGCCGTGCAGTTGACCGCTACGAACGGCCCTTCGCGCCGGGGCGAGTTGAAATGGATCGCCTTGGCGATGACTTCTTTCCCAGCCCCGGTGGGGCCGAGGATAAGCGTATTGATGGGGCGGCGGGCGATGGTCAGGGCAAGCTGAATGACCTTCCGCATGGCCTCGCATTGGCCCACGATCTTCTTGGTCTGGTAGTTTTCCTGAATGGTCCGCATCAGATGCGTGTTGCGCTCGGCGAGGAGCCTGTGCGCTTCCTCCAGCTCGGCGTTGCGGGTTTTCAGATCCGCAATGAGCTGTGAGCGGTGGTACTCCCGGCTTTCCACCTTGACCAGCATCATACCGAAGGCTTCCGCGAGCCGGACATAATTCTTTGGGCCCGCGCCTTCCTTTGTGAGGGCGAACAGCCTGTCCTCGCTGGCGGGGCGGCCCCAAGCCAGATCGTCGCAAAGGTTGATCAGGGTATCCAGAAACGCCTGTTCGGAGAGAGGTTCTTGCTTCACGTTCGTTTCCTGTGCGTTCGTCATTGCCGCTGGAGGGACTGCACCCAGCGCAGTACTTCGGCCACCGGGCCAATGAGATCCTTGGGGATGTAGGCGTTTTCCGTCCCGTTTTCAAAAAGGCTGCGGGCCAGCGGCACATTCCGCATGATCGGGATGCCTTCTTCCTGCGCCACCCGTATCATGCGCTGGGCGAGGAACCCTTCGCCCTTGGCAAGGATAACCGGGAGCGGCGTCCTGTCTTTTTCGTAATCCAGCGCCACGGCGTAATGGGTCGGGTTGGTCACGAGCACCTTCGCTTTGCGCACGTTGCCCAGCGCGTTTTGGGAGAGCATTTCCTGATGGAGCTGTTTGCGCTTGCCCTTCACCTGCGGGTCGCCCTCCATCTCCTTGTACTCCCGTTTGACTTCATCTTTCGACATCATATGGTTCTTGGTGTACTGCCATTTCTGAAAAAGATAGTCCACGGCGGCGATGACGCAGAAGACGCCCGCCGCCATGAGCAACAGGTCTTTGACAGCCATCCCGAGGACTTCCCACATGGTCCAGATCGTCCCCCGCTGGATGGCGAACAGCGTCGGCAGATGATCCCGCATGACAACCCAGACCGTAACGCCGAGCACCGTCACCTTGATGATGTTCTTGAGGAACTCCACAAGGTTCTTCATGGAGAAAACCTTCTGGAACCATTTGGACGGGCTTACGTTTTCGAGCTTGGGCATGGCTCCCTTGAAGGCGAACAGTATGCCCACCTGTCCGAGGTTGGCGACGAGGGCCACGGCCATGACGAGGCCGACGAGCGGGGCGACGATAGAAACAGCTATGTGGAACGTGGCTTCGGCGGCGCGCGGCGCGGCCTCGGCGTAGGGCGTGGACAGCAGCTTCATGGGAAGCTCCATCATCGCCAGCAGCGATTCCAGCAGATGCCCCCCCATCACGACAATATAGACGGACAAGGCGAGCACGGTCAGGGCCGACGGCACGTCCTGGCTTTTGCACACATCCCCCTTTTCGCGCGATTCGCGGAGGCGTTTCGGTGTTGGCTGTTCGGTTTTGTCGCTCACGGCAACAGCCTCCTGAGCTGCTCGAAATCGGCCTTGACCCCATCGAACAATCCTGTCGCGTTCGACAGCAGCATCATGAAATAGAACAGCATCAGAAAGGCCGCGACGCCGCTCTTGATGGGCATGGCAAGCACGTACACGTTGAGCTGCGAAGCGAAGCGGTTGATGAGCCCGAGCGAAACGTCGGTGAGCAGGCAGGCCACCACGATGGGGCCGGAAAGCAGAAGCATCATGAGCAGGAGCCAGCTCACGCGCCCGGCGAAGAACAACGGCAGGTTGATGTCCTTAAACACGCTGAGCGGGATGAGCTGCGTGACCGGCCAGATTTCGTAAGAGGCGTAAACCACGCCAAGCAGGGCGAGGAATGCGCCGGTGGAAAAAAACAGGTAGACGGCGCTCTGGAAAAAGAACGAGCCGAGCGGCGAAGTCTGTTCGCCGGACAGCGGATCGGCCCCTTCCGCCATGGACGCGCCGCGCTGGTTGTCGATGAAGAAGCCCGCGCACTGGATGGTCCAGAACAACATGCCGGACAGGTAGCCGAGAAGCATCCCGATGAGCGTTTCTTTGACAAGGATGGCCCCGTACAGGGCGAACGTGGAGGGGGAGAGGCCCTGCGTTTCGGGGAGGCTGGCGACGATGGCGGGGTGCAGTATGAGATAACAGGCAAAAACCACGGTGGTCCGCAACTGCCCCGTGAGGATGTTCCCGCCCATGAACGGGGCCACCTGCACGAGCATGAACAGCCGGGGCATCCCCACCAGCAGCGCCAGCAGTTGCTCGAAAAGGTGCAGTTCGTTGAACAGTGCCTGATAATCCAAATGAAGCCTCCGTGGAGGATGCCGGCCGCTCTGCAACGTGCCGTCCGGCGATGCCGTTGGCCTCCTCGTGTTCTTGCCGCATTCTTCGCCCCGGGCTTTCCCCGGCCCTCGCCCAATCAGCGTATCATATAAAAACGGCTGAAAATATCGTCGGCGTAACGGAGAATTTCGCCGCTGAGCCAGCCCCCCATGATGAAGAGGGTTAGGACCACGGCCAGCAGCTTGACGCCGAAGGTCAGCGTCTGTTCCTGCAACTGGGTGATCGCCTGAATGAGGCTCAACAGGATGCCGATGAGCGAGGCCACGATGATGGGCGGCATCGACAACATGAGCACCAGATAGAGCGCTTTCATGGCGTAATCGATGGCGGCTGATTCCATAGTGCTGTCCGGCGCGGGGATTCCGCCGACGGGACTCCCGCCGTGCGGCCTCCCCACCAGTCAAAAAGTTTTGGGGGATAGGGGAGGGGTACGGGGGAGGGGAAAGGGACCCATTGTAAAGGGTCCCTTTCCCCTCCCCCGATTCTCTCTACAACCTGATCCTGCTGACGGGCTGGATCGAAATCTCGGGCGTGACCTCTTGGTACGAAACAACGGGCAGGCCGTAATGCTCGCCCTCGATAAGCCTGCGCACATACCGCCGGATGTCCATGGAAGCCATGAGTACCGGCTTCTGCGTGTTGGCCGTGTACTTCCCGGCGGACTCGGTCACGGCGCGCAGGAACCGCTGCGTCGTATCGGGATCAAGCGCAAGGAACGCGCCCGCCGAGGTCTGCCGGATGGCCTTGCGGATCGTCTCCTCGACCGAGGGGTCCAGCAGGATCGCGGGCAGCATGTTCTGCCCCTTCGAATACATGTAGCTGATCTGGCGCTTCAGGGCGCTGCGGACGTACTCGGTGAGCATGACGGTATCCTTTTCCTTGGGGCTCCACTCGATGAGCGCTTCAAGGATGCTCCGCAGGTCGCGGATGGATATCTGCTCCTGTACCAGCCGCTGAAAGATTTCCGCAATACGCTGCGTGGGCAGCAGGCGGGTGGCTTCGCGGACCAGATCGGGGGCGCGTTCCTCCATCTTGTCGAGCAGATATTTGGATTCCTGCATACCGAGGAACGATGAGGCGTGCCGGGCGAGCAGCAGCGAAAGGTGGTAGGCGAGGATGCGCGCATGGTTCATGATGCTGATGCCCACGCGCTCCAGCGACGCGGCCTTGGACTCGGGGACCCAGAGGGGCTCGACGTCGGGCAGGAACCGTTCACCGAGCTTGAATTCCACGCCAAGCATGGACAGGTTTTCGCTGGTATCGCGGGCGAGGACCATGCCTTTTTCGAGTTTCCCCCGCGACATGGGGATTTCGTTGACGTTCAGGACGTAGGAAAGTTCCGGCAGGCCGGGGTTGGGCCGGATGTTGATGCCGGGGAAGGGCACGCCGAGATCGAAATAGAGCGCGCGGCGCAGGTTCGCCAGCTCCTCATTGAGCGAAGCGTAATCGAGGGATGCGCCCATGTCCTCCGAGATATCGAGGATGATGGGCACGGTGGGCGCGAACTCGTCCCGCGCCGCCCCGGGGCGGGACTTGGGGCGGGCCGTGGGCGTGAGCGACTTGGAGAGTTCCTCTTTGGCGTCCGGGGCCTGCGGGGTTTCGTTGACGCGCTTGAGCACATAGCCGAGCCCGCCGAGGAGGGCCGCCAGCGTGAACAATTGCGGCTTGGGGAAGCCGGGGATGAGGGCGAAGAGGAACACCAGCCCGCCCGCCATGAGCAGCGCCTTGGGCTGGGCGAATATCTGGAGGCCGATCTGCGAGCCCACGTTGTCGTCGGAATCGCCGGTGCGGGTGATCAGGATGCCCGCCGAAATGGAGATGAGCAGCGAGGGGATCTGGGATACCAGCCCGTCGCCGATGGTGAGGATGCCGTAGGTGTGCAGGGCGTCCCCGGCGGTCATGCCGTTCTGGGTGATGCCGATGATCGTGCCGCCCACGATATTCACGACGGCGATGATCATCCCGGCGATGGAGTCGCCTTTTACGAACTTCATGGCACCGTCCATGGCGCCGTACATCTGGCTTTCCTGACTGATGCGCTCGCGGCGGCGCTGCGCCTCCTCCATGTCGATGACCCCGGCGCGCATGTCGGCGTCGATGGACATCTGCTTGCCGGGCATGGCGTCGAGGGTGAAGCGCGCCCCGACTTCGGCCACGCGCTCCGCGCCTTTGGCGATGACGAGGAACTGCACGATGGTCAGGATGAGGAAGACCACCGCGCCGACCACAAAGTTGCCGCCAAGGGCGAATTCGCCGAACGTGAAGATGATTTCGCCCGCGTCCGCCTGAAGCAGGATCAGGCGCGTGGTCGTGATGTTGAGGCCCACCCGGAACAGGGTGGTGAACAGGAGCAGCGTGGGAAAGACCGAGAAGTCCAGCACCGTCCGCACGTACATGGTCATCATCAGGATGGTGAAGGACAGGGCCATGTTCACGCCGATGAGCGTATCCACCACCGGCGTGGGCAGCGGGATGATCATCAGCGCGATGACGGTGACGAGCAGGAAGACGATGTTGATGTCGTTGTGGCGCGTGACCACGCCGACGGCGGAACGGGCCGTGGTGAACAGGCTCATACGCGTTTGCCCATGCTGTTGAAGGGGGGCTCGGCCAGCGCTTGCGCGGACGGGCCGTTGCCGGCGAGGTACAGGTATTCGTTGACCGCGGCCCTCGCTTCATCCTTGCGCCCCTGCTGCCAGAGCGCGCGTGCCCGGAGCAGGTGCAGGGCGGCATGGCGGGTGGAGAGGGTTTGCCCGTCCATGACCCGGTGCAGCAGCTGGAGGGCTTTTTCGGCATTGCCGCGATCCGTTTCAATGGCCGCGAGCGTGGCGGCGGCCCTCCGGGAAATGGCGTCCATGCCTTCGGGGGCGAGCTTGTCCAGCGCCGCGAAGACCGTGGCGGCATTGTCCAGACGCCCCATGCGGTAATACAGATATCCCAGAATGGACAGAGTGTTGCGCTGTTCCTGCGTAAGCGCCACCTTAACCCCCTATCATCAGGCCCATGTAGGCGTTGAGGAGTTCCTTGTTTTGAAGCAGCGGGGCCAGTTCGCCGTCGGCCAGCGCCCGGACGGCGGGATCATCGGAATCCTTCAAGGCTTCCAGGCATCCCGCGAGGTTGCCGGAAAACACCTCCGGGCGGAGGATGTCGCCGTCGCCCGCATCCGGGCAGAGCGCCTGCTCCACGAGGTGGTGCGCGTTGCACGGGGAATACAGTTCCTCAAGCCCGGCCTCGCGCAGGACATTGGAGGCGAGGGGCCTCGCCTCGGGGATGCCGCCGCGCGTTGCCGCCGGGCTCTCCATGATGGTCTGGATGCCGAGGGAAGGATCCAGAAGGTTGATGCTCGGCATGGCTGTCCTCCTTTGCCGGTAAAGAAAACCGAGGTTGCGGAATCAGGCTTTGGCGACGGTATCCATGACGCCGCTGAGGAACTGGACGGCCCTTTCGATGCCCGCCGCCGTCGCCTGCCGTTCGGGGAAACGGGTGAGAAGGACAATATTGCCCTTGTGCACCCCCCCGGACAGCGGCATGGGATCGGCGTGCCGGTAATGGCAGCGCTCGAGCACGCGGCGTGGGGCTTTCACGTCATACTCCGGCACGGCCCGCGCGAGGTAGACGAGCAGCTCGCGCTCCCCGGCGTTTTCGGCAAGCTCCAGATGGAGCCGCCCGAGGCGCTCCACGTCGAGCGCGGCGAGCCCCGCAGGGGAAAGGGAAAAGGCGGGCATACCCATGCGTCTGCCGAATTCGGCGATTTCACGTTCGATCATCACGCGTCTCCCAAACTGGCGAGGTATTCGTCTTCACGCCGGATGGCGGCGTCCACGGATTCCTGTACGGCGTCGATGACCTTCATGCGGCCTTGTTCGCCGTCGAAAAGCTGGACGGGCAGGTTGCGGGCCATATTCAGGAGTTCCTGAAGGAACAGCACTTCGCGTTCGATATCCGGGGCCTTGGCCTTGGAGGCAATGCGATCGATCTGCATGGCCCCGAGGAAATGTTCTTTGCGCAGGTCAACCAGATCGCCGAGCAGCTCCATCGGAGCAAGCCCGCATTGGACCCCGTGGACATCCTGCCAGCGCTGGAGCAGGCGTTCGCACTGGACATGCGTGCTTTGCAGGAGACGCACCTGTTCGAGGGTGGCGTGGACGCTTTCGAGATGGGTGGTTTCCATGCTCGGTACGTCCGTGGCGAGGTCGTTGCCCAGCGCGTTGAAAAGGAAATCCATCGCCTTGCCGAAGCCCACATCGCCGTATTTCTCGTGGATGTGGGCGAAGGCGGCGTTGACGTCCGTAAAGTCGCAGACGGTCTGGCGGTACAGGTCGCGCAGGCCGTCCGCGCTGTCCAGTTCGGGATATCCGGCAGCGGCGAGCGCGCCTTGGATGCCCGAACGGATCTGCGGGCCGTGTTCGGCTTCGAGTTCGGCGAGCCCTTGCCGGATATCTTCAATAACGGAAGGATCAACGGACGGATCATCCGAAAAGGCGTCAAGCGCATCGGAAAGGGCGGCATAGGCGTCGCTCGGGTCCGGAAAGCGGTAAAGCGCCTCCCGTGAGGCCTTTTCCCGGCCTTCGCGGGCGCGCAGGCTGTCCTTCAGGCGATCGATGTTCTGCGACTTGCCCGCCTCATGCATGAGATCCTGATAGAGCTTGACGCGCTCGGCATAGGCGCTTTCAGCGTGTTCCCGTTCCTTGCGGTCCTCAAGTTCGTATTCGTCAGTGGTGTCAGCCGCAAAGGTCAGTTCTTCGGCCGCATCGGCGAGCAGCGACATGGGGTCTTCCACCTGCGCGGCGGCGTTCCCCATGAGTGAGCCCGTGGCGAGAGAGCTCGCCGCCGACGCGGTTGCGCCTCCGGCCATCTGGCTCATAGTGGTGACGGAAAAATCTATGGACATGCCTCCTCCTGCCCGGCTCCCCGCCGGGAAATGAGTCGGCCCCCGTGCCTGGAGGCTGCGGGAACACGTGATTCCGGGAACCGATCCATACCGGCCCGCAAGAAATCATGCGAGAAATATGCCAATCATCGCCTAGCGAGTATCATAGGCCGCAACGTCTTACAAGCGCCTCCTTTTTGATTGATTTGGGTAATAGGCTGTAGTAGTTGTCAAAGAAGATTTATCAATGGATGAGAACAATGTTGGTAGGTGTAAAGGCGAAATAGTGCCAATATTGTTTGTTTTCTGCGCACGGAAAACCATGCAAAAAGGCTTGATGAGCCGAAATTCCCCGTATTTGTTTGTTTGGCACGGAACATGCTAAAAATGAAGCACCAACAACAGGAGCAACGACATGGCATTCACGGAAAAAGACATGCAGGCTCAGGAAGAACAGCTCAACGCCCTCAAGGACGAGCTGTCCCGCCTCAACCAGAAATTTGATGCGCAGCTCAAGGGCATGGGGCTCACGGAAGACGATCTCAAGCAACAGGAGGCGATGACGCCGGAAGTGGAAGCGCTCGTCGCCAAAGCGAAGGAAGAGGCCAAGCGCGCCGGGGAAGCCCGCAAGGCGCAAGCCTCCCTGGATAACCGTCCTTCCGGCAAAGCTCCCGGCGCGGGCCGCCGTGGAGTCGTCCGTCTTTAACCGTCAATCGTAAAGGGGAACATCATGAGCCAGATCAGCGGAGTCGGGAATTCGGGAAGCGTCGGCGGCGTAGACAGCCTCGGCACATGCACAAGCGTCAACTTCATTTTCGCCAAGCTGCAGATGGAACTGGCCGCGTCGGCCAAGGATTCGGCCCTCGGCTACATCGATCAGATCGAGCAGGCGCAGAAGGATCAGAAGGAAATCGCCGACATGCTCCAGCAGTGCCGCCAGCTTCAGGCCGATGCCAAGACCTCGGGCGGGTGCACGACGATGCCTGACAATATCGTGAAGTTCATGGATAAGAACGGCCTTGCCTATGACAAGACCGGAAACGACACCCTACACAACAAGGATGAATGGGACGTAGCCATCCAGTCTCTGCAAGCCTATCAGGAACAGATCGGCACGGATATCCAGACGCAGATGGTGTATGTGCAGGACTTCATGGGCCAGTACAATTCGTATACGCAGGGCGCGAACTCGGCTATCCAGTCCGGTATGCAGACGCTTACCGCCGTGGCTCGCGGCCAGTAAAGATCCCTTTCGCAGGGGCAGCCCCGTCTGGATGGTTCCCGTACCTGTGGGGATGCCCCTTCACCGGATGGCGGTTGCTTGGGGGGACCCGGATCTGCGGGCCGACCTTTCGCCAACACCCTTTTTCCCGCTGTTGCGGGGCGGTTCCCGAGGAGCTTTTCATGACAGAACAGAAACGTGCGGCGGTCGAATATACGCAGGAAGAGCTTGAGACGATGGTCAAGGCCGTCCTGAACGGCGCCACCATCGGGGACGTATGCAACGTCTCTCAGGATATGTTGGAATCACTGTATAGCCTTGGATATAACCTGTACACGTCCGGCAACTACAAGGACGCCGAAACCGTCTTTTCCGGGCTGTGCCTGTACGATCACAACGATCCCCGCTTCTGGATGGGGCTCGCCGGAAGCCGTCAGGCCAACGGCAAGTATCAGGAAGCCGTGGACGCCTACGGGCTTTGTTCGGCGATGGGCGCGCTCGCCAGCCCCGTGCCCCTGCTTCAGGCCGGAATGTGTTACCTCAAAATGGGGGATCGGGAAAAGGCCAAAGGCGCGTTCGTTGTAGCGCTCTCGATGGGCGAAGAAGGCAACCCCGAACACGATGCCGCGCGAGGCAAAGCCTCGGCCATGCTCGCCATTCTCGAACAAGCCGAGAAGTGAGGTTCCCATGCCTAACTCCATTGATTTTCAGGTCGGCTCGAAGTTCATGGAGCTTGCCGGCGGCGTTGAGGTAAACAACCTCCAGGAAGCCATCAAGAAGGCCCTGCAGGAAATCACGCTGCCGGATCTGCCGCCTTCCTCCCCTAATGCTTCATCCTCATCTTCAGACTTGCCGAGGCTGGCCCCGCCCACGGCGGGAGGGCTCTCGCTCGAAACGCTGGCCCAGATGATCAGCAACGAGACGCGCACGCAGGCCACCAAAGACGGCGTGGCCTCCATCGAAGCCAAGGGAAAGGAACGTGCCGAGATCAACGAGAAAAAGCTGGAAGAGATCATGGATCGTCTCGATTCCATGAAATCCAAGGGCATCCTTGATATTTTCAAGAAAATTTTCAGTGTTATCGGCGTGATCATCGGGGCGATCGCCAGCGTCGCCACGATCGCGGCCGGGGTGATGACCGGGAATCCGCTGCTCATTGTGGGCGGGGGCGTGATGTTCGCCATGTCCATCAACAGCGCCATGAGCTTGGCGACAGACGGAGAAGTGAGCATTAGCGCCGGGATTACCGCCGGGCTGAAGAAGCTCGGGGTTCCGGAAGACATCGCCGGATATATCGGCATGGGCGTTGAGCTTGCAATCACGCTTGTAGGCGTAGGGCTGACTATGGGCGGTTCCTTCGGCTCCGCCGCATCGACCGCCAAGCAGACGTTGTCGAAAGTGGCCGACATTGCCCTTAAGGCGACGAACATCGCCAGTGGCGTCGTGCAGATGGGAAGCGGCGCGACGGACGTCGCGGGTTCCGTGTACGATTACAAGATTTCCACCAGCTATGCGGATACCAAGGAATTGGAAGCCATTCTGGAGCGAATCCAGCAGGCGCAGGACATGGAGCTTGATTTTCTGAAGGGCATCATGGAGCGTGCGGAAAAGATGGTCGAAGACGTCAACAACATTATTGAAGGATGTACCGAATCGCAGACGGCTATCTTGACCAATGTCGCGCCGACGATGGCCTAGCGCGGTGGAAGGCGGTGCTCTCACGCCACACTCCGGTTTTTCCGGTTGATGGGCGCGGAGGAAGAGGCTTGTGCCGCGTGATGGATGCGGCGTTTCGTGAGTGGCTGAGAGGGCAGTCCGCGTTTTCCCGTACCGGGATGAGCGGTGGCCTGATCGTATACGGGAAGGCCGTAAGCAGTAAGAGGATACGCATATGTCAGGCATACAAGGGTTGTCATCCGATCAACAACAGGTTTACAATCAACTGATAAACGATGCGGGGACGGTCAATGTTTCCCGAGCTGCCGTGGACAAGGAGCTACAGGTTGCGATGGATGCGGGGCTTTCCTTTCAGGAGGCCGCCGCGCAGGTCCGCAACGATTTGCCGACGCTCACCCCGCCGAAAAGTTCTTCCGGAGCACTCGGCGCCTGGGTGGGCGTGGCCTCCCCGATGGCGAGCATCAATGCCCTCATTACGGAAATGAGCGCCGAACAGCGCAAGGAAAACCGTGAGGTCATGAAAGCGCAAACCGACAGCATCGCCATGTCGATGGAGCAGCAGGCCGATGAAATCCGCAAAAAGGCCGTGGCGCAGCTCGTCTGCGGCGTCGTGTCCGGGGCTATCAACATCGGCATGGGCGCTGTCCAGTTCGGCATGGGCATGAAGCAGCTGTCCGCAACCAAGGGACAGGCGAAGGGCCAGCAGGAACTGAATGAGAATCAGCTGAATAAAGAAACGCGGGCCCTTGAGAAACAGCAGCATACTCAACAGAAAGGGCTGAATAAAATTACGAAGGACATAGACAAGCATGGAGCCGCCAGAGGGGCGGAGAAGCTTCGGGCCGAAGATCAGCTACAGCAGACGACAGACAAGCTGAACAAGAGCCGTGCACAGCTGGACGACGCCCGTGCCGCCACAGCCAATCAGAGCGCTGCGGAGCGGAGGGCTTCGGGGACCTCACAAGCCTATGGCGTCATGGGGCAGTCCATGTCCCAGCTCGGGCAGGGGGTAAGCGGCATCGTCGGTTCCGTCGGGGATTTCATCGGGGCGCAGTACGACGCCGCCATGAAGGAGATGGAAGCCGATCAGGAGCGGATGCGGGCCAGCCGCGATGCGTTGAAGAGCATCAACGACAGCCTGTCCGAATTGATCCAGAAGTCGATTTCCACGCAGGACGCCATCCAGCAGAATATGAACCAGACCCGTTCACGGATTTTGGGATAGGAGGTCATATGGCTATCAACGGCATTTCCACGCAACAGGTTTCGGGAATTTCCCCCAATGCGGGCGTATCCGCCAACGGGGGCGCGTCGATCGAGAGCGTGTCGAACGCCATCAGCGCAGCGGCGAACAAGGGCATCACACCTGCGGGGCCCACGGTGACGGAACGGGACAGCCGGGGCTCCACCTATGGCTTCACGCCGTACCACGACCATAACGGCAATAAAATGGTCTATCTGGAAAGCCGCTCGGCGTCCGGAGTCGTTTCGCATATGCCGCTTAAATTCGAGCAGCTCGAATCCCTTTGCTCCAGAAGGGGCATAGCCGTCCCTTCGTTGCAGTATAATTAGGGGGAGGATCATGGTAACGAACAGCGAACCGCAAGATCGGCTTTTGGAAGAATTGAGCGCATGTTCGGCGGCGCTGTCGGCCATCGCGGAGAAGCTCGAAGCGGAAGGGCGTTCCTTGGAGGCCCTGACGGATGCCGAACAACGGGAAATCGAGGCTCTCGGCAAACGGGTGGAGCGTTGTGACCGCCAGCTTGACGAATGCCTGAAGGATATGCCTCCGTGCGGGAAGGGCCCCATGCCGCACGTTTGGGGTCTCCGCGTTTGATGATTGACAAGGCGTTGTGGAAGACCGCATAGTTCCCCCAAGGAGGCAACATGTCGCTTTTGCAGGAATCCGTTGACGCACTGACGGCGGCTGCAGGCTGGAAAAAGGCCTCTCCCGGCGCGGATGGCGTCTTCCGCTTTCGCCTTGAAGGCGATTTGGACATGGAGTTTTTTTCGCCTGATGGGCGGACGGGCATCCTGCGGGCCGATCTTGGCCCGCTTCCCGCTGCGGAACAGGATGCGGATGATCTCTTGCGGAAGTGCGCTTCCCGTATGGTCGCGGCCTCGCGCTCCCGGAGGACGGTCCTTTCGGTGGATGAGGGCAGGTTTTCGCTGCACCTTGTTGTGCCTTTGGCCGAGAGCGTTGCCTCCATGCCGGGGTATGCCAAGGATTTTTTGAATGATCTGGCATGGTGGAAAAGACAGGTGCAGGGCGGTGGCGCGTCGGCGTTTTCTTTCTTCTCCGGTATGCAAGCCTGGAATATGGGGCGCTGATGCATTGTCGTGGTGGCGTTTCGCTCTTGATGGTTTTTGCACTCGTTTTCGGAGTGCTTCTGGTTTCTTGCCCGGCGTTTGCCGTCCAAGGGGGATTTTCCCGTCCGTACACGCACTATGCGGACGATGAGGATCTGACAGTCATCCTCACGAACTTCGCCCGCTCGCAGGGGCTCGGCGCTTCGTTCTCTCCCGGCGTGGTCGGCAAGGTGAGCGGGCGCTTTGATGCCGTTCCCCCGGAAACCTTCCTGAAGGGGATGCAGGCCGCCTTTGGCGTGACATGGTATCGGCTCGGCTCCACCCTCTATTTTTACAGCGAATCGGAACTGTCGCGGACGTTTATCACCCCGCGGGCCATGACCGCGGAGCGTCTGTACCAGATGCTCAGGCAATCGGCGGTGTTCGCCCCGCAACTGCCCGCGACGCTCGCCCCCGGCGGCGCGATGATCGTCGTGTCCGGCCCGCCCACTTACCTTGCCCAGATTTCAGCCGCCGTCACCGCCTTTGAAGAGGCGCAGATCACCAATTTCGTGATGAAGGTCTTTCCGCTCAAATATGCGTGGGCGGAAGACATGTCCGTCAACAGCATGGACAAAACGGTGACCATCCCCGGAGTGGCGAGCATCCTCAGGGCCATGGTCACGGGTTCGCCCAATTCCGCGACCCGTGTGACGCAGGACACCGCCACCGTGGACAAGCTGTCCGGCACCGGGCTCATCGCGCAGGGACGGATGACGCCCGTGGCTCCCGATGCCCCCGCCCCCGCCGCGCAGCAGGGCGGACAGGCCGCTCCGCAGAATGCCACGCAAGTGAACATCATGGCCGATCCGCGCGTCAATGCGGTGCTGGTCAATGATGCCGAATACCGGATGCCGTACTACGCCAAGGTTATCGCGGATCTCGACAGGCCTGTGGAACTCGTGGAAATCCATGCCGCCATCGTGGACATCGATTCCGACTTCAAACGAGATCTCGGCGTTACGTATCAGGGCGCGAACAGCCGGGACAAGGGCTGGAGCACCGGAGGCGAGTTTTCCGGCACCGGAGACAAATTTTCGCCTCTGCCCACGATGGGCACCCCGTCCGGAACGGGCATGAACCTGTCCACCATCTATACGCACGGCGCGGACTTCTTCCTTGCCCGCATCCAGGCGCTGGAGGCGGAAGGCGAAGCCAGGATGCTCGGGCGGCCTTCTGTGCTGACAGTGGACAATGTGCAGGCCACGCTGGAAAACACCAGCACCTATTACATCCAGGTGGAAGGCTATCAGGCGGTGGACCTGTTCAAGGTCGAGGCGGGGACGGTCTTGCGCGTGACCCCGCACATCATCCGCAACGAACGCGGCCAAACCTCCATCAAGCTCGCGGTCAGCGTGCAGGACGACCAGAACGACAGCAAGGATGCGCCGGTCAGCGACAACAGCGTTCCGCCCATCAAGCAGACGAAGATCAACACGCAGGCCATCGTGGGCGCGGGGCAGAGCCTGCTCATCGGCGGGTACTACTACGAGCAGAAGTCCACGGATGCCAGCGGCATACCGATCCTCATGCACATCCCCGTGCTCGGAAACCTCTTCAAGACGACGAGCAAGGGGACCAAACGCATGGAGCGCCTGATCCTCATTACGCCGAAGGTCATCCATTTGGATGAGATCCCGACGACGCCCCCCCGCGTGGACGAACCCACATTCCACAGATCGCCGACGCAGGCCGATTATGAGGAACGGGTTCCGGCGGCCCCGCAGAGCGGCTGCTCCCGGAAACGGCCCGAACTGGAGACGGTGACGCCCTCCACGGCGACCCCGTTGTCGCCGCCCGCGGCGCGGCAATCGCCCGGAGTACAGGCGCAGGCACGGCCTGCGGGAGCGCTATGAGTGCCTCCGGCTTGATTGTCTTTCGTCTTTTTTCCGGCCCCCACATGGGGGCGGAACTTGTCTTGCCCGCGGGGAATCAGCTTGTAGGGTCCGACGACTCTTGCGACATCATTCTTCAAGACAGTTCAGTCGCTTCCCGGCACGCGAACATCGTCATAGGCTTTTCCGGGGACGGCGCCCCGTCCGTGCGGGTGACGCCGCTCGACGGCGAGATACTGCTCAATGGCGCTCCCTTGCCGTCCGACGGTGCGGACATCCCCGCGCGTACGCCGTTTTTTCTGGGCTTGACCTGCATGGCATGGTCGGAGCCCGGCGAGCCGGCGGACGCATGGCGTCAGGTCGCGTCCGGCTTGCAGGAGCGGCGTTCGGTGCAGGAACGCCCGGAACCTGCGGAGCCGCAGCGCGAAGAGCCGGTCATGGATCTCGGTGATCCGATGATACTGTTGGAAGAAGGGACTTCTGTAGGCGCCAACGGCGTTGGCAAAACGCTTTGGGAGCGGTTGCGCTCCTTGCCGCCGCAGAGGTTGGCCTTGTCTTTTTTTCTTTTGCTGGGCCTGTGCGGGCTGACTTTTTCCTATGCGGGCAGAACCCCTGATGCGGAAACGAGAGTCAAGGAAATCCAAACCATTATTGACGAAAACGGTTTTCGCACATTGGTCGTATCTCCGCAGGATGAAGGCGTCGGCGTGCAGGGAGTCTTGCGCGACGATGCCGAAAGGGCCGATCTCCTGCGCTTGGCACAAGGTGTGCAGTACCCTGTTTATCTTGATGTGACGCTCCGCGGGGACAGGGTCGATGCCGTAACGTCAGCCTTCGCAAGCCGGGGATTCTCCCTCTCCGTGCAGGAGAAGACGGATAACCCGGACGACGGCCTGGACCTTGCCGGGTACATGAAGGACGGGCTCGTGGAAGAGCAGGCCTTTTCCGCCGTCCGCGAAGATGTCCCGGAACTGCGGGACCAGGCCGTCTGGAGCCGTTTGGACCGGACCATCCGTCACGCCGACGCGGTTGAAGCGGTCCTGTTGCCGCTCTTGAAGGAGGCGGATCTGGCGTTTGTGCAGGTCCGGTTCCTGCCCGGAAAGGTGGAGCTTGCGGGCCGGTTCGATGTGGCCCAGCGTATCCGTCTGGACGGCGTGCTGGACAAGGCCCGTGCGGAACTCGGCGTCCCGGTCGTGTTCGATGTGGTTGCGTCGTTCGAGAAAAAGCGGCCTCAAGCCGAAGTCCGGCGTGAAGCCGCGGCGCCGCAGCAGGCGGAGGCGGGAGACGTTCCCGCACCGCAAGCCGATGATATGCCGGAGATCCGGGTGACCGGGGTAACATTGACGCCCATGCGTTTCATCAGTCTGGCTACGGGGCAGCGTGTCTTTGAGGGCGGTCTGCTCCCCGGCGGATATGTGCTCGAGTCCATCGGCGTGAAGGAGTTGAAGCTCCGTAAGGATGGGCGGATAATCGTGTATCGACTGAGAGGTTCCAATGAGTGACGCGATGGTTTCCGTGCTGGATGCCCTTGACGATCCCCGCGCCTTGCAGGGCATCCGGGATGAGGTTCTGGAAATGGATCTGGCTGTCAAACGGCATATGGATAGGGGGTTGACCCCCGACGAATGGGCTGTGGCGCAGGCCGTCCGGGAAGCGACGCAGGCTGCGTTGCATTCTATGGACAACATGGCGAAATAAAAGGATTTCTAACCAAAGTGAGTTTGCCATGAATATCAACGGCACGAGTGGAACGCCGGGATTGAACGTCAATGAGCTGTTCAACAGCGGCTTGGATTCGATCAGCAGCAAGGGCAAGGACCTGCAGGCCAAGATGACCGAGATGCTGGGCAAGGACGAAGTCAGCCCCGAGGACATGATGGCCCTCCAGTTCGAAGTCGGGCAGTACAATGCCATGCTGGAATCGCTCTCGTCCGTCACGAAGAGCATGACGGATATGATGAAGAGCCTTGCCCAGCGTACCGGCTGAGTTTGTCTCCCGTCCGGAATCATGTTCCGGGACCGCACCCCGGATGCTTTTGCGTGGCTCCATCCCGCGCATGGCGCGTCGGACGGGATGACGGACAAGGAGAAGGGGCTGTCCCCTTCTCCCCTTTTTGCGTTTAGCCGGGGGTGCCCGAGCTGCCCGCATCTTTTTACGATTGGAGAAACGCCATGCTGTCCGATACCCAGATCAGCCGTTTGCTTGATGTCGCCAACGCTGCATGTCACGGAGGAAACGTGGTGGATGCGCGTGCCATGTACGCGGGGGTGCTCGCGCTCCGCCCGGGATTTGCGCCCGCTCTCATGGGCAAGGCCCTGAGCCATATTGTGGTGGATGATTTCGACGAGGCGGAACGGCTCCTGAAAGATGAAGTGCTGGCCGCCATGCCGGAAGATGAGGACGCGCAGGCGCTGCTTGGTCTGTGTTACACCTTGGCGAGACGGCAAGGCGAAGCCGAAGCTGTGCTTGCCCCGCTGGCCGCCGGCGAAGGCCCGAGAGCGGAGCTGGCCGCCGGGTTGCTTGAAAAACTCCGGCAAGAACCGTAGGCTGGTGTAATCCGGCGGAGGTAGACGTGGACATTTCCGGTCTTGGGGCTTCAAAGCTTTTGGAGGCGCTGGAAAAGCTGGGCGTCTCCAAGGGGGCCGAACTGCGGAGCCTTGGCCCGCAGGGAGAACCTCCCGCCGAGCTGGTGCGTGCCTTCGAGGATGCGCTGCGCGCGCCGGATGGGCAGGGCGGTCCGTCCGTGCAGGGCGTTGCCGAAGGCTCGCGGGAGCACGGGCCTTTTGAGGAGGCCGGTCAAGATATCCCGGAAGTGGCGCGTACGGATGAGGCAATTCCTCCGAACCCTTCCGAAGATCCCGTGTACGGCATCTCCGAGGGGAGCCGGATTGACGGCATCGGCGGTACGATGCGGATAGAATCGTCTTCCGGGCCGCAGGCCGTGGAAGGGCGGACGGATGCCGTTCAGACGGACGGCATGCAGGAGCTGGCCCGGCTGCTCGAGCGGGTCGGCGGCGGGAACGCTTCCGCGACGGAGTTGTACCAGCTGCAATTCCTTGTGGGGATGCTCCGGGTACAGGCCACGGGCGGGGCGAAGTTGTCGCAGCAGGTCAATCAGGGTTTTGAATCGTTGTTGAAGCAGCAGGGGTAGAATGTGACGGAAACGGGGCGTGGACATATGACGGAAGCACATGGGTCCGGGAAAAAAGGGATGCGCTGGCTCCCGTTTCTGCTGGTGTTGTCGCTCTGTGCGGCGCTTCTGGGCTGTCAGGTAGAAGTGTACCGCGGGCTGACCGAGGCGCAGGTCAATACGATGCTGTCCACGCTGCTCAAGCGCGGCATCCGGGCCGAGAAAACCGCCGCTGGAAAGGCTGGGTTCACCTTGTCCGTGGATGAGGATCAGCTCGTTCAGTCCCTTGAAATACTGAAAGAGAACAACCTCCCTCGGGCGGACTACGAAAACCTCGGCAAAGTTTTTTCCGGGCAGGGGATGATCTCATCCGCCTCGGAGGAACAGGCTCGCATGGCCTACGCCATCTCGCAGGAGCTGTCCGACACCTTTTCCCGTATCGACGGCGTGCTGACGGCCCGCGTCCATGTGGTGCTCGGAGGTACGGATCAGGCCACCGATACGCGTACCCTGCCTTCCGCCGCCGTTTTCCTCCGCCATACCCCGGATTCGCCTGTCGTCAACCTGGTCGCCAAAATCCGTGAGCTTACGTCCAAGGCCGTGCCGGATCTCGACTATGAACGTGTTTCCGTCATGCTCGTTCCGGTTCGGGAACAGGTTTCCGTACCAATGGAGCCAACCCCGAAATTCCTCGGGTTGCCGCTCGCGCCGCAGAATGGGCCGCCATATGCCTTGATCGGCGCGGGGATCGTCTTTTTGGCGGCGCTCGCCGGACTTGCGCTGTTGGCGCTTTCCCTGCGTGATGCCCTGCGGAAGCGCAAAGAGGCGGCGAACGCCTCGGAAGATCAGCCGTCGTAACGCTGGCACGGCCGGACAGGTATGCATACCTCGTTTTTTTCGGACATCATCGCACGGAAACCTGCGCTGTTTCGGGCTATGCTGGCCTTCAACGGCCGCTTGGGCTCCGTTGTGCCGGACTGTCCCGAAGCATGGCGCGTTCCCGGTTTGAACACGGCGATTGTGGCGGCGGAACTCTCGCGGCGTGGCTCGCCCGTATTGGCGTGGCCTGTCGCGCCGCCGGAAGAAGGGTTCTGGGATTTCACCGACGAGTCACGGCGTTTGGCCTTCCTGAGTGCGGAAGAGTTGGAGCGTCTGGGCAAAGTGTTCGGCGTGTGTGTCCACGCTGCGGAGCTGGCTCGCATTATCACCCGGGAGCCGGTCTTGGCCCTGCGTGAAGCCCTGGGGGAACCGCTGTACCGCTATGGCATCCAGCGCGGGCAGTATCAGCTCGGCAGTGTGCGGCAGTTTTTTCTGAGCCGCGACGTCCGGGAGCCGTTGCTGGAACGTATGCAGCGCCACGGCCGTCTGGCGATTGCCATTTGCCGCGCTCCTTGGCCCGCCGCCTTGAAGGAACGGGCCGCCGAGAATCTTGAGGATGCTCCGCCGTCGGTGTCGCCTGCGGTTCAGCGGGCCGTATGGTTTGGTCTGAAGAAGCTGTTGCTGAAGGAGGTTGCACCGCAATGGGCTCCCTGTTTCGATTGACCGGGGACACGGTAACCCCGTCCGCCGGGACGCGTGTGCTCAAAGCCTCTGAGGCCGCCGTCCTTCTGGAGGCCAATGCCGTGCTCGACGCGGCCCGTGAGCGTGTGGCCGACATGGAGCGCAAGGCCGGGGAGGCCTATGAGCGGCGGCGCGAGGAAGGTTACCGCGACGGCGTGGAGGAAGGCCGCCTCGAACATGCCGAGAAGGTGATGGAAACCGTGCTGTCGTCGGTCGAGTACATCGAAGGCATTGAGGCCACGTTGGTGAATGTGGTTGCTGTGGCCGTGCGCAAGGTCATCGGCGAGATTGACGAAAACGAACGCATCGTCCGTATCGTCCGCAATGCGCTGGTGACGGTCCGCAATCAGCAGCACGTGACGATCCGCGTGGCGCCCGCTGATGAAAAGGCCGTCCGGGAGGGGTTGGCATCCATGCTGGCCTCCGTGCCGGGCGGGGCCAGTTTTCTGGATGTCGTGCCGGATGCGCGTCTTGAGCGGGGGGCGTGCCTTTTGGAAAGCGAGCTCGGCGTGGTCGATGCCAGCCTCGAGACACAGCTCAAGGCGCTGGAAAACGCCCTGCGCTCCAAAATCGCTTCATAGCGCGTACCGATTGCGGGGACAACGCCGACAACCGCTTCAGCCGTCTGCCCCATATGCGATCGCGGCTCGATTCATTGGTATACACGTTTCCCCCGTTATAGAGCGGTGTGTGCCGTTGCACGGCACGGCTTGAGAAAGGACGTTTTGGGGCCACGCCCGCATTTTCGGCCCTTGCGGAGGGGCGATTGGGCGAACGCCTGCTTGGATCTCGCGGATATGGTTTGACAAACGGATGGATGCCCTATGGCCTTTGAATATATCGGAGCGCTTCTTGAGGAAGCGGTGCAGTCGACCGCCTCGGTGGAGGTGCGGGGCCGCGTGGAGCAGGTCGTGGGGACCATCATCCGGGCCGTGGTGCCGGGGGTGAAGGTCGGCGAACTGTGCATCCTGCGGAACCCGTGGGAAGACTGGACGCTCCGGGCCGAGGTCGTGGGCTTCGTGAAGCAGGTGGCCCTGTTGACGCCGCTCGGCGATTTGCAGGGCATTTCGCCCGCAACCGAAGTCATCCCGACGGGGGAAATCCATTCCGTGCCCGTGGGCGAAGATCTCCTCGGGCGCGTCCTGAACGGGCTCGGCGATCCCATCGACGGCGGGCCGCCGCTCAAGCCCCGGACCCACTATCCGGTTTACGCCGATCCCCCGAACCCCATGCTCCGCAAGATCATCGACAAGCCGATTTCTCTGGGCCTGCGCGTGCTCGACGGGGTGCTTACCTGCGGCGAGGGGCAGCGCATGGGTATTTTCGCGGCGGCTGGCGGCGGTAAAAGTACGCTCTTGTCCAGCATCATCAAAGGCTGTTCCGCCGATGTGTGCGTGTTGGCGCTGATTGGCGAGCGCGGCCGCGAAGTGCGTGAGTTCATTGAGAACGACCTTGGCCCGGAAGGGCGGAAAAAGGCCGTGCTGGTCGTCTCCACATCCGACCGCTCGTCGATGGAGCGCCTCAAGGCCGCGTACACGGCCACGGCGGTGGCGGAATATTTCCGGGATCAGCACAAGAGCGTTCTGCTCATGATGGACTCGGTGACCCGTTTCGGGCGCGCACAGCGCGAGATCGGCCTTGCCGCGGGCGAGCCCCCGACCCGGCGCGGTTTCCCTCCGTCCGTGTTTTCGACGCTTCCCAAGCTGATGGAACGGGCGGGCAATTCGGATAAGGGCTCCATCACGGCGCTGTATACCGTACTGGTGGAGGGCGACGATATGACGGAGCCCATTGCGGACGAAACCCGCTCCATCCTCGACGGGCACATCATCCTGTCCCGCAAGTTGGCGGCGGCGAACCACTATCCCGCCATCGACGTACAGGCCAGCGTCAGCCGTGTTATGAACGCCATCGTTACGAAGGAGCACAAGAAAGCCGCGCAGGCGCTCCGTAAGGTGCTGGCGAAGTTCGCCGAGGTGGAATTGCTCGTGCAGATCGGCGAATACAAGAAAGGATCGGATAAGGAAGCCGACGACGCGCTGGCCCGGATCAACGCCGTAAACGCGTTCCTCAGGCAAGGTTTGGACGAAAAAAGCACTTTTGAGGAAACGTTGCAGGCGCTGTATAAGGTGGTGGCCTGAGCGTGGAAAAGTATCCGCTGGCTCCATTGCTTAAGGTGCGCGAATACCGGGAGGATGCGGCCAAGAATGCCCTCAGTGCCGCCGAGCGCGCCGTGGTTGAGGCGCAGGAGGCGGTGGAGCGGTGCCGCGGGGAGCTGGAGCGCTACAAGGTCTGGCGTCAGGAAGAGGTTGAGCACCGCTATGACGCGATCATGGGCAAGGGCCTGAGCCTCAAGGAATTGGATGTGTTCAAGGCCGGGCTCGGTGCGCTGGCCGATGGCGAGTTGAAGCTGGAAGAAGCCATCGCCCAAGCGCTTGAGAACGTAAAAAAGCGTCAGGAGGACGTACGCAAGGCCCGGGAGGCCGCGCGGCAGGCTCAGCACGAGACGGCCAAAATCGTGACGCATCGGGACATCTGGCTCGTCGAGGCCAAACGCGAGGCCGAGCGTCTGGAAGATTTGGAAATGGAAGAATTCAAACCGCTGCCGCCTCAGGGGACCGAAGGCGAGCTCTAGGGGCGTTTCACCCTCGAAGGGGCAGGAAGCATTGGGGAAAGGAAGGGAAACCTTTCTGGAGAGACGTTTTTCCCATCCGGCTTCCTCAAATCTGCCGATACGGAAGCTATACCGCTCTTTCCAATGCCTTTTGCGTCCATTATGCCCTTACGGCATTTTCGGGAATTGAGCGTCGGTTGAAGCGATAGCCCTTTCAAAATAAAGAAACCCGTCCACAAGCGGAGGAATGCGGGAGGTGCCGTATGGCTGACTTTATGAAGGTGGATATGTCCCGGCTCGGGCAGGCTGAAGGCCGATCTGCGGATTCCGGCATGGCCGCGCCGTCAGGTGCGGACGTGGATACCTTTCAGCAAGCCATGCGGCGGCGTCCGCTTGACGAACGGCAGGGTTCCGGAGGAGATGAGTCCGACGGGGGACGTGGGGCTTCCCATGCTCCTGACGAGGATACCTCAGCCGAGGCCGAAGCGCTTTCCAGCATGTTTTCCCGGATGACCGGGCCGTTGGATACGCTTTTTGCCGGACGCACGGCGCAGACGGCTGAAACGGCGGCTCCGTCCGGAGATGCTCCGGATTTGGGTGCGCTGGCGGAAAAGCTCGTGGAGCGGATTCTGGTTTCCGGGCCCGACGGGGGCCATGAGATACGCCTCACCCTTGGCAAGGATGTCCTCCCCGGAACCGAAATCCGGCTCCAGCGCGGGAGCGACGGCGTGCTGTCGGTACATTTGGCGACGGACAACGCGGCATCCTTTCAGACCCTCGTCGGCGCACAGGAATCCTTGAAGGCGCGGCTTGAGTCGTTTGAGAAGGATGTTCGCGTCGAAGTGGTTTCTGAACGGGGCGAGGCCGAAGCCGAGAACGGCGATGGGCGTCGGCAGTCGCGCGGCGAGTATGTCGCTCCGGACGAACGGGATGCCTGACCCCGGCGCACGGGGAGGGATGCCGCGCCAGCCGTTTGAAGAGGCGCAGCCCGAAACTTTTTGTAACAGCCCTCCATTGCCGGGGGCGGAGAAGTACATGGAGATACTGCCTTTCCGGGCTCCGGCGCTTTCGCCGCTTGAAGCGCATGTCTTCAACCTGCTGTGCACGCGGGCGCAGCCGTGGCCCATTGATGTGGCCGGTACGCCGTGCGCGTTGGAGGCCGGGGGCCTTGCGGCTCCGGTCCCTCCGGTGTGCGCTTTTGACGTCGTTTGCGGCGAGCGGACATGGCGCGTGGAACTCGGCAGCCTGCGCTTGCTGGCTTTGCATCCGGCAGTGGCGGATGTGCCGCCGAACGCCGCACTGCCCGGGGCGCTGCAGTTGGCGGTTCTCGACTTGCTGGCCGCTCCTTTGGCGGAACTGGCGCAAACGTTTTTGCATGTGCCGCTGGCTGTCCGCAACGTCCGGATGATCGAAGCGGCGGAACCGGCCGTTTGTGCGCTTCCCCTGACGTTGCACGTGCCGGTGGGGGCGGGGGCCTCCGCAGAGGCGTATCCGATCCCTGTCAGGCTGTGCCTCCCGGATCGGGAGAGCGCGCTCGAACTGGTGGAACGTCTGGACGCCTTGCCGCGCCGCCGCGCACTGGGGCTTGCCGGGGACGTGCCGGTTCCGGTCAGCCTCGAAGCGGGGCGTATGCGGCTTTCCGTCAACGAGCTGTCTTCCCTTGAACCAGACGATGTGCTGCTGCCGGAAACCTATCCGGCGCGTGAGGGCCGCGTTACGCTCCGCCTCTGCGCCACGTCGCGTTCCCTTGCGTTCGCCTGCTCCCTCACGGAGGGCTGCGCGACCATCCTTTCTGTCTTGAATCCCGAGGAGGGGCCCATGTCCGACGAAAACAATACGGCTGCCGGGGCCGCGCCGTCCGAAGGCGTCGATACCGGCGAACTGGAAGTGACGCTGACCTTTGAACTGGAACGCCGCCTCATGACGGTGCGGGACGTGGAGACGCTCGCCCCCGGCTATACTTTCGCGTTCGGCGGCGATGCGCTCGCCCCGGTCACGCTGTACGCCAACGGCAAATCCGTCGGCAAGGGGCGCCTTGTGGATTTGAACGGGACGCTCGGCGTACAGGTCGTCAGCCTCGGCAAGGTGGGAGAGTAGGCATGACGGGCGTCAATCCGTTGTATTTCATTGTGGGCATGGCTTTGTTGGGCCTTGCTCCGTTTTTCCTGATGATGGTCACGTCCTACGTGAAGATCGTGGTGGTCACGTCGCTTGTCCGCAACGCCCTCGGCGTGCAGCAGGTCCCGCCCGCGATGGTCATGAACGGCCTTGCCATCATATTGAGTCTGTTCATTATGGCCCCCATGATGATGAGTACGATGGACATCGCCGAGAAACTCCAGATCAGCGCGGAGCCTTCGCCGAAGGAAGTTATCGGCATCGTCGACAAGCTGTCGCCGCCGCTGCGCAAGTTCCTTTCGGACAATACGGAGGACGGCGTGCTCCGGGCCTTCATGAGCACGGCGAAGCGTATCTGGCCCAAAGAACAACATGATCAGATTTCCAAAGACAACATGCTGATCCTCGTGCCCGCGTTTACCATTTCCGAATTGACCAAGGCGTTTCAGGTGGGGTTCCTGCTGTATTTGCCGTTTATCGCCATCGACCTTATCATTTCCAATATCCTGTTGGCGATGGGCATGATGATGGTATCTCCCATGACCATTTCCCTGCCCTTCAAACTCCTGCTTTTCGTGACCCTTGACGGGTGGCTTAAGATCAGTCAAGGATTGCTCTTAAGCTACAAATAGCAACAACATCAGGAAGAACGTGTATGCAAGTTGTCACATCGGAACAGGGTTGCGTCGGTATCATTGCGCTTACCGGAAGGATCGACGCAACCACGGCGAGCAGTTTTGAAACCTCCTGCCGTGAGCTTCTGGATTCCGGGGCCAAAAAGGTCGTGGTGGATCTTGGTGGTGTCGAATACATCAGTTCCGCAGGGTTACGGGTCATTTTGACGATGGTTAAGGCGAGTAAGGCCGCCGCGGCGACGCTGGCGTTCTGTTCCATGCAGTCGATGGTGGCGGAAGTTTTCAAAATTTCGGGATTCAGCTCCATGCTCCCCATTTACGCCACGCGCGACGAGGCCGTCAGCGCCCTTTCCTGAGGAGGCGATCATGGCGACGCTCAGCGTTCCGGCCAGTCTTGAGCAGCTGGCGAATGTCAATGCCTTTATCCACGAGACCATTCCTTCTTCATACAGGCCGCTGATCCCGCAGGTGGAGCTTGCCGCTGAGGAACTTTTGGTCAACGTATTCAGCTATGCCTATCCGGATGTCCCGGGTGAGGCGCAGGTCGCCTGCCGGGAAGTACGGCTCGACAACGTGCCGTACTTCTGCTTCAAGGTGCAGGACTGGGGAGCCCCTTTCGATCCTTTCCTTGAAGCGCCGGTCCCGGACGTATCGCTCGGCGTGGACGAGCGGCCCGTGGGCGGGCTCGGCATCCATTTGATCAAGTCCGTAGTGGCCCACTATACCTATGCCTACTACGAACAGTCGAATATCATCGAACTCTATTTCGCGCTGCCCGAGTGATCCGCGTCCTGAGTTTTTGCCTGGCGGCGGGGATATTCGTATCCGGCACGGCTTCGGCGGGCGTCATCCTGCATGAGGAGCTCTCGACGGACGAGCGCCCGGCCCAACGCCTGCGCCCCGTGCATCCCGGCGGCCAATCCGAAAGCCCCTTGCCGCCGCGTCCCTCCGTCCCTACTGAAAACCTGCTCGACCAGATGGACATTTACGCGCTGTCGCCCCATGCGGCGGCGCTGTCCCTGCCGCGCATGGTGTCGCCGCAACTGGTTCTCCGCGCCCATGCCGGAAAAGGGACGCTCCCTCCGCCCGCCGTCTGGCGGGAACTCGTGGCCAAGGCCAGCGGCCGCTACGGGCTCGATCCCCGGCTTATCGCGGCGGTGATCAAGGTGGAGTCCAATTTCGAAACCATCGCTGAATCGGAGAAGGGCGCACAGGGGCTCATGCAGCTTATGCCGGGGACGCAACAGATGCTCGGCGTTATCGATCCTTTCGATCCCGAGGCCAATGTGGACGCGGGGAGCCGCTATCTGCGCCAGCAGATTGACCGCTTCGGCAGGCTTGATCTCGCGCTCGCCGCCTATAATGCCGGGCCGGGCAACGTCCTGCGCTATGGCGGCATCCCGCCTTTCGCCGAAACACAAGCCTACGTGAGCAAGGTGCTGTCACTGCTGGATGCCGACAACTGAGCGATCCGGCTATTCTTTTCAAGGAAAAGACTCTCTCGAAAACGTCCCCGCCGTATTCATCCTCGCGCCCTCTTCTTTTCCCCTTTCCCTGCAGAGCCCGCCGCCAGACAAAGAAAATCCCTCGCAACACGGAAAAGCCGCCGCGAGGGATTCAATAAGGGTGGAAAGCCTTTGGTGGAGGTAGGTGGGGGGAGGAAGGCCCCTTTCTGGAAAAAGAGGCCTCCTCCCCCCACCTACCTGCTTACCATCGTTACTCATCAAACGTGGGCCGGTTCTCCGCCTTGATGGCTTTGCGGACATCGACGAATTCGGGCTCGCCCCACGGAAGGGCGGGGGTGCGCTTGGGCGCCACATTGACGAAGGTGCTCTCGCCGTTGATCTGAACGCGCACGGCTATGGTCCCGTCGGGAGACGCCTCGGCGGCCCGGACGCCTTTGGGCGAGTAGGAGGCCACGAGGCTGGCCGCGTCCTGAAGCGTTTCGTTGTCCCACGGGGTGAGCTGGCGGGCAAGTGCGAAAGGGCTCGGAAAGTCACGCACGCGGAGGATGGCGTCGCCGGGACGGACCAGACGCTCCAGCGCCGAGTTGTCCGCTTCGTTGCGGCCCATCGACAGCCAGTGATCACCGAACCAGTACTGACGCCCGATGTTGGACAATTCGAAGTCTTCAACCGTCGGCTCTTTGAGGCGCGTCAGGACCGGCCAATAGCGCCGGGAGTTTTCCTTTTCCGCCAGTTTGCACCCTCCGGCGGGTGTGGGGATCTCTTTCAGGCCCATTTGATCGGCCAACGCCATTTGGGACTTCCGGCCGCGCCCGAAGATACCGAGCAGCTTGTTGCGATCCACCAAGCCCGAGATTTCAGGGGCGGTCGGATCGAGCAGTTGGGCGCTGAGCGGACGGAGGAGGGACTCCTTAACCTCTGCGTCGCGGCGGATGACATTGAGGGTGTCGCGGCGCTGGGACATGGGGCGCTGCCCGAGCACTTCACCGGAGATAAGGAATGACGCTCCCCATTTTTTCATGAGTTCCCGCGCTTTGCGCATCATGAGGATTTTGCAGTCGACACAGGGGTTCATGACTTTGCCGAAACCGTGGGCGGGGCGTTCCCTCAGGAGGCGCACGAACGCTTCACCGACGTCCACGGCTTCCACCTCAAGGCCGTACACCTTCTCCCAGTGGGGGATCAATTGCGGCTTGCCGAAAAAGGGGGTGACAAAATGCAGGCAACGGACAACCAGCCCTTGTTCCATGATCAGGCGGGCAGCGAGGATGCTGTCCAGCCCGCCGGAAAACAGGGCAAATGCATGCGGAGTGGAGGTATTCATAAAGCTATTCTACTGCGCCGGATACATGAACACAAGCGTCTGTTGTGTTGGCGCACAAGGGAAAAGGGCATGGCGTCGGCGTTTGCCGGATCGCACATGCCCTTTTTTATGGGGGCATCGTCCGATGCCCCGAATGAGGTGTGGGAGAACCGCGGGACGCATACGGGTTCTCTCGACCCCCTTAGACAGCGGAAAAGCTGACTTTAGGGATGATCTTTGAACTTGTTCATCAGGTGTTCGTTGCCGCTGTGGCAGGGCGTACAGTCCATGACGCTCTTCATGTTGTCGGCTTCCTTGCCCTTGGCGTGGCATTCGCCGCAGGTGGTGACGGATTGCGGAGCAGCGAGAGCGGGCTTGAAGGTTCCGTCGATTTTAGCGTTCATGATTTCGACGGCCTTGTAGGTGACGTCGGCGGTGAGGCGGCCGCAGCGCTCGCTGCGCGCCTTGGAGTTTGCCTCAACCTTGTTTTCGAAGCACCATCGGCTCAGGGAGACGTGACACAGTACGGAATCGGCTACGCTGGTGGGAAGATCGCCCTTCACGCCCTTGGCGGCTTCGCCGGGGTTGAAGATGGGCAGTTTCGCCGTTTCGTACCAGCGGTAGAGTTCCGACACCATCGCGTTGCGTTCCTTTCTTCCCCAGAAAAGGGCGTAAGCCGAAGCGGGGCCGAGCAGCGCGCCGCAGATGGTGCCCCAGTCGGAGATGCCGCCCTTGCCGACTTCGAGCATGGCAAAGGGGAACTGATTGTACGGGGTGCCGTATTTTTCGCCCATAAGGCCCACGATGGCGTAGAATGCGCCGTACGCGCATCCCAAGCCCTTGTGCCAGTAGCCGTCATAGGCCACGGCGGCGCATTCCTTCGGGTCAAGCTTATGGGGCTTCCAACCGAAGTCCCCGTTGATTTGCTCAAAGCGTTTGGTCTTGGGATCCGCCGCAATACTGGTCCCCACAACGGATGCGACGGTACCGCCGACGGCGAGTCCGCCCAATGCCCCAAGCATCGCTCTTCTGGTCAGTTCCATAGCCACTCCTCCTTGCAAGCTCGTTTGTCCTTTTCTGCTCAATATCGTTTTTGCCCGTCACAGAGGACGTCCGTTCGGCATTTTTACCGATATTGGGTGATAAAAAGAGCCTTCTAAGCTTTTGTCCGCGACGCATGGCCTGCGTACAGACGTTTATCGAACGGGTTGTTCGACAATTCACGTGAAGGATGCCTCCAATCCATTATCCTGTCAATGGGGATTAACGGAAAAAGGGGACAGCTCCGTATGAGAGCTTTGCGTTTCTGAGCGGTTAGAGGGCAAAAAAAGTGCCCCGGGCGATTACGCCGAGGGGCACCTTTTTTCATCTGGGGAAAACTACTTGGTTTCGTGGAGCCACGCCTTCATCTTTTCCAGCTGGCGCGCCACGGACAACGGGCCGGTGCCGCCGGGGGCGTTCCTGCGGGCGACGGCGGCGCGGTATTCGAGCACGTCGAACACATCGGGGCCGATGCGATCGCACAGGCCCTGAAGCGCGTCAAGCGGCAGGGCTTCGAGCGAGAGGTTCTTCCCTTCGGCCAGCGCCACGGCGGAACCCGTGATGTGGTGGGCTTCGCGGAAGGGAATGCCCTTTGTGACCAGGTAGTCCGCAAGCTCGGTCGCGTTGAGGAAACCGGCGGTGAGGGCGCGGGCCATGCGGACCTCATCGAAGCGCAGGGCCTTCATCATGCCCGCCATAAGCTCCAGGGACGTGCTCAGGGTGTGGTCGGCGTCGAGGAAAGGCTCCTTGTCTTCCTGGAGGTCACGGTTGTAGGTCAGGGGGAGGCCCTTCAGGATGGTGAGCATGGCGGTCAAATCGCCGTACACCCGGCCCACCTTGCCGCGCATGATTTCGGCGACGTCGGGGTTTTTCTTCTGGGGCATGATGGAGGAGCCCGTGGCATAGGCGTCGGGCAGCTTCACGAAGCCGAAGGCCGGGTTCGACCACAGGATGATCTCCTCGCAGCAGCGGGAGAGGTGCATCATGGCCGTACTGGCGCAGAACAGGGCTTCGATGACGAAATCCCGGTCGGACACGGCGTCCATGCTGTTGTCGAATGTGCCGTACATGTCCAGCTCGCGGGCCACGGATGCGGGATCGAGCGGGTAGGTCGTCCCGGCGAGGGCGGCCGCGCCGAGGGGGCTGATGCGGGTGCGCTTTTCGCAGTCGGCCATGCGCTGGACGTCGCGGCGGAGCATCCAGGCATAGGCGAGCAGGTGATGGGCGAGGCTGACGGGCTGCGCGGGCTGGAGGTGGGTGCAGCCGGGGAGGATGGTGTCCTGATGTTCTTCGGCGCGGGCCATGTATACGGCGGCCAGTTCGCGGGCGAGGCGCTGCCATTCGCGGAGCCGGTCGGAGACGAACAGGCGGAAGTCGAGCGCGACCTGATCGTTGCGGCTGCGGCCCGTGTGGAGCTTCTTGCCCACGTCGCCCACGAGTTCGGTGAGGCGGCTTTCGATGTTCATGTGGACGTCTTCCAGTTCTTTTTTCCACTGGAAGGTGTCGTCCTCGATTTCCGCGCGCACGGCGGCGAGGCCGGCGACGAGCTGATCGGCTTCCTCGGCGCTGATGACGCCCTGCCGGGCCAGCATACGCGCGTGGGCGCACGAGCCGGCGATATCCTGCTTGTACAGGGCCCAGTCGTAGGAAATGGACTGCGTATAGGCTTCAACGGAAGCGGCGGTGCCTTCGTGGAACCGTCCGCCCCAGAGTTTTTCTTTCGCCATAGGTGTCTCCGTGTTTGCCTCCGGCGGCAAGGGGCTGCCGCCCCTTGACCCTGCTTGGGGGGCATGATGCCCCCCAAACCCCCTCGGCGCGGAACGGCTCCCCGCACGGCTGCGCCGCACGGGGAGCCGTTCCGCTTTGAGAGGCTTTGAGAGACACCCCAGTCAACACAGGCCAAAACCTGCCGGGGGACGTATGCTCGTGTTTGCCTAGTATGTTTCCCCGCCCTTCATCGACCCTTGCAAAAGTCTTGGGAAGGGGTGGGGAGGGTTTGGGAGGGGCGGGGAGAACCTTTCTTCAGAAAGGTTTCCCCGCCCCTCCCAATCTTCACAGTCAACTCATCTTACTTGATGAGGTCTTTGCGGTAGCCGCGGATGCGGAGGCTGTTCAGCTTGATGAAGCCGGCGGCGTCCTTGTGGTCGTAGGTGGCGCATTCCTCGAAGGTGGCGAGGTCGGCGCAGTACAGGGTGTTCTTGGATTCGCGGCCGACGGGCCATGCGTTGCCCTTGTAGAGCTTCAGGCGCACGGTGCCGGAAACGCGTTCCTGCGACTTGTCGATGAAGGCCTGCATGGCCTCGCGCTCGGGGGAATACCAGAAACCGTTGTAGATGGCTCCGGCGTAGGAGGGCATCATCATGTCGCGGATGTGCATGGTTTCGCGTTCCATCGTGATGCCTTCGAGGTCCTTGTGGGCCACGTAGATGATGGTGCCGCCGGGGGTCTCGTACACGCCGCGGGACTTGATGCCCACAAAGCGGTTTTCGACCATGTCCACGCGGCCGATGCCGTGCTTGCGGCCAAGTTCGTTCAGCTTCACCATGATCTGGGCGGGCGACAGGGCTTCGCCGTTCACCGCGACCGGGTCGCCGTGTTCGAAGGTGATGGTGACGTATTCGGCTTCATCAGGGGCCTTCTCGAACGGGACAGCCATGATATGGGAGGCTTCGAGGGGTTCTTCCCACGGATCTTCAAGCTCGCCGCCTTCGAAGCTGCAATGGAGCATGTTGCGGTCCATGCTGTAGTGCTTCGCACCGGAGGAGATCGGAATGTTGTGCTGTTCGGCAAAGAAGTTCAGGGCGGTACGGGACATCAGATCCCATTCGCGCCAGGGGGCGATCACGCGCAGATCGGGCGCGAGGGCGGCGGCGGACAGCTCGAAGCGGACCTGGTCGTTGCCCTTGCCGGTCGCGCCGTGGGCGAGGGCGTCGGCGCCTTCGGCACGGGCGATTTCCACGAGGCGCTTGGTGATCAGCGGGCGGGCCACGGAGGTGCCGAGCAGGTAGCGGCCTTCATACAGAGCGCCGGAGCGGAGCATGGGGAAGATGAAGTCCTTGGCGAACTCTTCGCGCAGGTCTTCGATATAGGCCTTGGTCGCGCCGGTCCTGAGGGCTTTTTCGTCCACGCCGTTCAGGTCGTCTTCCTGCCCCACGTCGGCGGTCATGGTGATCACTTCGCAGCCGTAGTTCACCTGAAGCCACTTGAGGATAACGGAGGTGTCCAGCCCGCCGGAATAGGCGAGCACCACTTTCTTGATGTTTCTCTGCTGAGCCATGAAATCTCTCCAATGAGATGAGGAATATGCTTTCGGAGCCGCGGACCGGGGAGGAGGGCGGTTCCGTTAGAGCCAGAGGTACGGGTTGTTGGCGAGTTCTTCGCCTACGTTGGTGTTGGGGCCGTGGCCCGGATACACCGCGGTTTCCTGCGGAAGGATGAAGATCTTCTTGTGCAGCGACTTGCGCAGGGCTTCCTGGCTGCTGCCGGGGAAGTCCGTGCGGCCCACGGAGTGGTAGAAGAGCAGGTCGCCGGTCATGATGCTGTTCAGTTCCGGGAAATAGATGGAAAGGCTGCCGGGCGTGTGTCCGGGCGTAGCCAGCACTTCACACTTGATCGAACCGAAGGTGTGCGGGCCTTCCTTCAAATCTTCCCATTTGAACGTCGTCACCGGAGGGAAACCCCATGCGCCGCTGCCGCCAAGCTCGGTGCCGAGCAGGGAGGCATCCCCGGCGGGGCCGTAGACCGGAGCGCCGGTCGCTTCATGCAGGGCCGCCACGCCATACAGGTGATCGAAGTGGAAATGCGTGCACAGGATGGCCCGGAGCGTGAGGTTCTGTTCCTTGAGCAAGGCGAGGACTTCGCCGAGGCCGCTGTTCAAATCCCCGCCCGGATCGACGGCGACGGCGTCCGAGCCGCTGATGACGATGTGGCAGTTGGTTTCAAGCGGCCCGATGGGAAATGTTTCGATGGGCATATTGAAATCTCCCTCTCTATGACAAGCGGCTGCCGACGCTCAAATAAACGGCTGCTCCGTTCCGCATGGGAAAAGAGAGCCGGAACAGGGCAGGCCGGTTGCGGCTGTAGGTTTGGCATATCCTTGGTGATCAGGATAAACTGCATGACTATAGCCCGAACCCGCCATTCGTGCAAATACCGCTCAATGGCGGAAAAACGGTCCCCGAAAAGCGCTTTCGCGGGACATTTCGCCAGTAATATATGTTATTCTTTGAATAAAAGGCGGAATGGCGAGGTCCGGAGCGATACAACCGATGGTCAGCGGCTCAGCAAAGTTTTTGCGGATAAGGGCGTATTCCGACAAAGGCCGGGGTGAAAGCGCCGCAACGCCCGTCACCCCGGCCCTGATTTCCCGTCAAACGGAAACTATTCCGCGTCGTCCTCGCTGCCGCCTTCGAGGGGGCGCGTGTATTTGCAGGTCTTTTCGGGGCAGGCGATGAACTTGCCCTTGGCCTTGGTATTTTTCAGCACCAGCAGCGGAGAGCCGCATTCCGGGCAGGGCTCGGCGATGGGCCAGTCCCACAGGGCATAATCGCACTGGGGATAGTTGCTGCACGAGTAGAATATCTTGCCGCGCTTGGAACTTTTTTCCACAAGCACGCCGTTGCAGCCTTCGCGGGGGCAGGGGACGCCGGTGGAATAGGGTTCGGCGTGCTTGCAGTCCGGATATCCGGAGCAGGCAATGAACCGGCTGCCGGTGCGGGAACGCTTGAGCACGAGATCCTTGCCGCATTCGGGGCAGGTCCCGACCTTTTCGAACTCCGGCTTGACCTTTTCCTGAAGGTGGATCTGCCCTTGCTCGTCGCGGGTGTAGTTCGAGGTATACCGGCACGCGGGGTAGCCGGTACACGCGAGGAACTGCCCGGTTTTGCCGAACTTCACGGCCAGCGGCTTGCCGCACTCGGGGCAGGGGATATCGGTCACCGTATCGGTTTTGGCCTTGCCCATGCTCTTGGCGGCTTCGAGCAGCGTGGGATCGAAATCGTTGTTGAAGTTGCGGAGCAGGGCCACCCAGTCCTGCTGGCCTTCGGCCACCTTGTCGAGCAGTTCTTCCATGTGCGCGGTGAAGCCCACGTCCATAAGCGTCTTGAAGTGCTCGCGCAGCCGGTCGCACACCACGCGGCCCAAGTCCGTGGGCGCGAAATGCTTTTCCTCCAGCGTCACGTAGTCGCGGTCCTGAAGGGTGGAGATGATCGAGGCATAGGTGGAAGGCCGGCCGATGCCGAGCTCTTCCAGTTCGCGCACCAGCGAGGCTTCGGTGAAGCGCGGGGAAGGCTGCGTGAACTTCTGTTCCTTGGTCAGGCTGTTGAGCTTGAGCGTTTCGCCCTTGGTGAGGGCGGGCAGTTCCACGCCTTCCTCGTCCTTGCCGCGCGGCATGACCGCGAGGAAGCCGGGGAACAACATGCGCTCGCCCTTGGAACGCCACTGGGCCGGGCCGTTGTCGATGGTCACGGTCGTATCGTGGAAGCGGGCCGCCGCCATCTGGGAAGCGACGAAGCGTGCCCAGATGAGCCGGTAAACCTGATACTGGTCCGGGGCGAGGTAGGGCTTGACGTCCTCGGGCGTGAGGGTCACGTCGACGGGCCGGATGGCTTCGTGGGCGTCCTGAGCGTCGGACTTGGTCTTGAAATTCCGCTTGCCGCCGGGGGCAAGGTAGTCCTTGCCGAAACGGTTTTCGATGAAATCCGCCGCCGCTTTCTGCGCTTCGTCCGCGATGCGCACGGAGTCGGTACGCATGTAGGTGATGAGGGCGGTCGTGCCGCGATCGCCGAGCTCAAGACCTTCATAGAGGCGCTGGGCAATGTTCATCGTGCGTTTGGCGGGATAGCTGAGGCGCTGGTTGGCGGCCTGCTGGAGCGTGGACGTGATGAACGGAGGCATGGGCGCGCGGCTGCGTTCCTTTTCTTCAATGGCGGAAACCGTGAACGGAGCGCCTTTCATCGCCTTTTCGAGCGCGTCGGCGGTTTCGGCGTTGGGGATGACCGGCTTCTTGCCTTCTACTTTCCAAAGCTCGGCCTTGAACGGCGGCGGGATGCTGCCTTCAAGGATCGCCTTGAACAGCCAGTATTCTTCGGGCACGAAAGCCTGCCGTTCCTCTTCGCGTTCGACGATGAGGCGCAGGGCCACGGACTGGACGCGTCCGGCGGAGATGCCGCGTTTGACGTTTTTCCAGAGGAGCGGGGAGATCTTGTATCCCACGAGGCGGTCGAGCACGCGGCGGGCCTGCTGGGCGTCGAACAGGTTGACGTTGAGGTCGCGCGGGTGATCCAGCGCCTCATGTACGGCACGGGAGGTGATTTCGTTGAACTGGATACGCTTGATGTTCGGATTTTTGTCCTTCAAGAGCTCGGCGACGTGCCACGCGATGGCTTCCCCTTCGCGGTCGGGGTCGGGGGCGAGGAAGACGGTGTCCACCTTGGAAGCCGCGTCGCGCAGGGACTGCACGACCTTTTCCTTGCCTTGGATGATTTCGTATTCCGGGGCGAAATCGTTGGCTTCATCCACGCCGATGTTGCTTTTGGGAAGATCCCGGATATGGCCCACGCTGGCTTGCACCAGATAGCCGGGGCCCAGAAATTTTTTGATGGTCTTCACCTTGGCGGGAGATTCGACGATAATGAGACTTTTGCCCATGTGCGCATCCTTTTGACTGAATCCGCCACGGAAAATGACCCGTGGCGCAGCACAACATACGACACTGGCGCGTAACGTCAAGCCGCAAAGAGCAAGAAATCGGTTGCGGAGAACGTTCGGGGGAGGGAGCTTTCTGTAGAAAGCTCCCTCCCCCGGACCCCGCCCGTAAACGTATTGACGGGCGGGGCGGCTGCGCGGAAGACGTTTGTTCCAGCCGGAATGAATACCGTTTTTTGCGGAAAGCTTACGGGAAGGTCGGATCGCCTTGGACCGGAAAACCCAAACACGGTATTGGATAAAAATCTAGCTATACAAAAGAGATAGAAGTGTCAGAATGTCTGCTTTCAGAAAAAGTCCCTTCCTCACTTCCCGATATCTTCCTATGCTTTCTGATCGTTGAGGCGTTTCAGGGCGGCGGCACATTCGGCGCTGCCGAGATCCGCGCCCTTTTTGTACCAGACGGCGGCCTGTGCCGGATCGGCCTTGACGTCCTTACCCTGTTCGTACATTTGGCCGAGGTGCAGACAAGCGTCGGCGTCGCCGGCGGCAGCGGCTTTCTTATAGTAGTCGAGGGCCTTGCCCTTATCTTGCCCCACGCCGTAGCCCTGGGCGTACAGATCGCCGATGGCGCTGTAGGCGAGGGCATAGCCCTGATCGGCCGCTTTCTGGAACCAGCTCATGGCTGAGGCGTAATCTTTTTTGCCTTCCATATGGAGCTGTCCAAGCTTGGCCTGAGCGGCGGCATAGCCCTGATTGGCGGCGGAGGTGAACAGCGTGACGGCTTGTTCCGTATCCTTCTTTACCCCGCGGCCCAGTTCGTACATCTGGCCGAGCAGGTATTCGGCGTCGGGGTGCTCCAATTTAGCGAGCGGTTCCACAATAATGAATGCTTCTTCGTAGCTGCCGTTGTCATAGGCTTTTTGGGCCTGCTCAACTGAGGGGGCCGGGGTTTCTTTAGCCGGATCCGTGGCAGCCGGAGCCTGTGTCTTTACGTCGGCCTTGGCGTCCTTTTTGGTATCCGCCTTGGCTTCAGCGGGTTTGGCCGCCGCTGGCTTATCCGCAGCCATAGCGGCAGGTTTGGCGGCTTGCGCATGTTCTTCTATGGCCAGGGCTTCCGCCGCCGGAGCCAGAGAAAGCAGCGTGACGGCGACGAGGGCGGGGACAACCTGTTTCGTATTGATCATGATCAGAACCTCCTGTCGGAATAGAGGGCGAACGACCGGAATCTCCGGCCTATTGGGGCGGAGGCGTTTCGACCCTTGGGGACCATAGAAAAACGGCTCCCACGCTAGAGGTCAATGATTTACCGTAACGATATGGCTGTGGCGAAGAAAACCGGGGGAAGGGGGAGGGAAACTTTCTACAGAAAGTTTCCCTCCCCCTTCCCCCGGACCCCCATCTCCCTCTCTTCAAAGACTTTTGGCTTTATCGAATCCCTGTTCATGCTTTTGGGGAAATGGAGGGAGGTCGTCTTTGTCAATGAGGAGAGTGCAGTCCTGAAAATATTGGGGGCCTTCTAAGGAAAAGTAAAGAGACACAAAGCTAAAAGAATCCCGTAAACCCAAACGGACCCGCGGGGACCGACAGTTTTGCTATAGCCGAGAACCGATGCGGCGGGCGGCTGCACAGATGAAAGTCTTGGGAAGGGGAGGGATGGGGCTTGGGGAAGGGAGGGGGAACCTTTCTCCAGAAAGGTTCCCCCTCCCTTCCCCAATTCCCCTTAGTTCTTCAAGCTGTGGATCGGCGCGGGGATGCGCCCGCCGAGGCTGATAAAGGTGCTGGCGTCGCCGCCGGGCACAGGGATGATGTCGGCTTCGCCAAGCAGTCCGCCGAAGCAGGCCTTTTCGCCGACGCCCTTTCCGGGGACGGGGATGACGCGCACGGCGGTGGTCTTGGAGTTGATCATGCCGATAGCCATTTCGTCGGCGATGATGCCGGAAATGGTGGCGGCGGGCGTGTCGCCGGGGATGGCGATCATGTCGAGGCCGACGGAGCACACGCTGGTCATGGCTTCAAGCTTTTCGAGGGACAGCGCGCCGGAACGGGTGGCCGCCTCAATGCTGGAGTCCTCGGAAACCGGGATGAACGCGCCGGACAAACCGCCCACATGGGACGAGGCGAACGCGCCACCCTTTTTGACGGCGTCGTTGAGCATGGCAAGCACGGCTGTGGTGCCGGGCGCTCCGATGGAGGACAGGCCCACGCTCTGGAAGATTTCGCCCACGGAGTCCCCCACGGCGGGCGTCGGGGCAAGGGACAGATCCGCGACGCCGAAGGGCAGGTCGAGACGCTGCGCCACTTCCTTGCCGATGATCTCGCCGACGCGCGTTACCTTGTAGGCTGTGCGTTTGATGACTTCGGCCACTTCGCCGAGCGTGAATTCGCCGGGCTTGTGGCTTTCCATCGCGCGGTCGATGGCTTTCTTGACCACGCCGGGGCCGGAAACGCCCACGTTGATCACCACATCGGGCTCGCCCACGCCGAGGTACGCGCCCGCCATGAAGGGCACGTCCTGCGGAATGTTGGCGAACACCACCAGCTTGGCGCAGCCGAGGCCGTCACGGTCGCGGGTGGCTTCGGCGACATCAAGGATGCGCTGGCCGAGCAGGGCCACGGCATCCATATTGATGCCGGAGCGCGTCGAGGCCACGTTGATGGAGGAGCAGATGCGGTCCGTGGTGGCGAGGGCTTCCGGCAGGGCATCGATAAGATTACGCTCGCCGGGCGTGATGCCTTTTTCCACCAGCGCGCCGAAGCCGCCGAGGAAGTCGACGCCCGCGTCCTTGGCGGATTCGTCGAGCACCTGGCAAGCCCGCACCATCTGATCGCGGGAGAAGGACGCGCCCACCACCCCGATGGGGCTGACGCTGATGCGCTTGTTGACGACGGGGATGCCGAACTTGTCGCCCACTTCGTTGCAGGTGGCGACGAGTTTGGCGGCGTATTTGGCGATCTTGGCGCGCACCCGGTAGGCGAACACGTCGAAATCGTGGCTGGCGCAGTCGAAAAGGCTGATGCCGAGCGTCACGGTACGCACATCGAGGTGTTCGTTGCGCAGCATGTTCAGGGTGCTGAGGACTTCACGATCTGTAAGCATGGAAACTTCCTCCGGGAAGTTTGTTTTGACACGGATGGGACCTGCCCGCCTCCTTGAGGGGAACCTGCGGAAAGGGGAGAGGATTGACCTCGACCTCCGGGAAACCCCGCGTATGCCGCTTAAACCGGCTGCACGCGGTGCAGGGCCTCGAAGATGTCGCGGTGCTGCATACTGAGCTGGAGGCCCAGGGTGCGGGCTTTGTCCTTGAGGGTGCGGCGCAGGGCGTTGCGGTCGATTTCCATCGGCAGGGAGATCTCGAATACCAGCAAGGCGCGCTTTTCTTCCTCAGGCATGAGAGCCTTGAGGTTTTCGATGTTTACCTTCTGATCCGCGAAAATCTTGGAGAACGCGGCGATGATTTCAAAACGGTCTTCGCCGTCCACCGTCACGACGAAAGGTTCGCTCTCGGCGGAACCGGACGTATCGCCTTCTTCAAAATCGCGGATCGTAACTGAAAGGTGCATCCCGCGGGATTCAATGGCTTTGGAAAGCTGGGTGTGGATGGTGCCGTTGTCCAGGCTTTCCTGTTTGTTGGCCACGAAAATGGCTGCAAACTGGTTCTTGAGAATGGTCTGGCTCACTTCTTCGATATTGCATTCAAGGGCCGAAAGGGTGCTGGATACGGCGTAGACGACGCCGGGGCAATCCAGACCGATGACCGAAACAACGATTTTGCTCACAGATACCTCTCGCGGCAGGTCTTTGGCTTTCCCAAAATAGGGGCTCAACAGCAGGGAAATCAGGCGGAAACATTCCGTCAGTCTCTTTTGCCAGCCCTCACCCGCTGTTAGCAAGCAAAAAGTTTGGTAACGACCGGCAGTTCCGTTTCAGCCCCCCTGGGAAACATTTTGACTGTATAAAAATTCCGCTGGAAAGTTTTCGAAAAAGGTTATATGGGGAGTCAATCTTGTCGATGCCGACAGACTTTTTTTGATTTTCTTATTAAAAGAAAAAGGAGGCACTCATGGTGCTCGATCCGAAAAAACACGCTGACTGGGAAATCGCTCAGGATGCCGAAACCCGTATGAAAACCGTGCAGCAGCTTGGTCGTGATATGGGCCTCCTTGATAAAGAGCTCCTGCCTTACGGCCATGTGATGGGCAAGGTCGACTACCGTGCTGTGCTCGAGCGCCTCGGGGACAAGCCCAACGGCAAGTATGTCGACGTGACCGCCATTACGCCCACGCCCCTCGGCGAGGGTAAATCCACGACCACCATCGGCCTCGTACAAGGCCTCGGACGCCGCAACAAGCGCGCTTCCGCCGCCATCCGCCAGCCTTCGGGCGGCCCCACGATGGGCGTGAAGGGCTCGGCCGCGGGCGGCGGGCTTTCCCAGTGCATCCCTTTGACGCAATATTCCCTGGGTTTTACCGGCGATATCAACGCGGTGATGAACGCCCATAACCTCGCCATGGTGGCGCTGACTTCCCGTATGCAGCATGAGCGGAATTATAATGATGAAAAGCTGCTCAAGCTGTCGGGGATGCCCCGCCTGAACATCGACCCCACCAATGTGAACATGGGCTGGGTCATGGATTTCTGCTGCCAGTCCCTGCGCAACATCATCATCGGCATGGACGGCACCAACGGGCGCTCCGACGGGTTCATGATGCGTTCCCGCTTTGACATCGCCGTGTCTTCCGAAGTCATGGCCATTCTCGCCATCGCCAAGGATTTGAAGGACCTCCGGCAGCGCATGGGCAAGATCATCGTGGCCTACGACCGCGACGGCAAACCCGTGACCACCGCCGATCTCGAAGTGGACGGCGCGATGACCGCGTGGATGGTGGAAGCCATCAACCCGAACCTTATCCAGACCATCGAAGGCCAGCCCGTGTTCGTACACGCCGGGCCGTTCGCCAACATCGCCATCGGACAGAGTTCGGTCATCGCGGACCGCATCGGCCTCAAGCTGAACGAATACCATGTTACGGAGTCCGGTTTCGGCGCGGACATCGGCTACGAGAAGTTCTGGAACCTCAAATGCCACTACAGCGGCCTGACTCCGGACGCCGCCGTGGTCGTGGCGACCGTCCGCGCGCTCAAGAGCCACGGCGGCGCGCCCGTGCCCGTGCCGGGGCGTCCTCTGCCTGAGGAATACCGTACCGAGAACGTGGGCTTCGTGGAGGCAGGCTGCTGCAACCTGCTGCACCACATCAATACGGTGAAGCGTTCCGGCGTGTCGCCCGTGGTGTGCATCAACGCTTTTGTGACCGACACCAAGGCGGAAATCGCCAAAGTCCGTGAGCTGTGCGAAGCGGCCGGGGCGCGCGTGGCCCTGTCCACGCACTGGGAACACGGCGGCGAAGGCGCGCTGGAACTGGCCGATGCCGTCATGGACGCCTGCAACGACAAGACCGAGTTCAAGCCGCTGTACTCGTGGGATATGCCGTTTAAGGAACGTATCGAGCTGGTGGCCCGCGAAGTGTACGGCGCGGACGGCGTGGACTTCTCCGCCGAGGCGTCCCGCAAGCTGGCCGACATCCAGAAACGCGACGACGCCAACGAGCTTGGCCTGTGCATGGTGAAGACGCACCTGTCCCTGTCCGACGATCCGGGCGTGAAAGGCGCTCCCAAGGGGTGGAAGCTGCGTATCCGCGACGTGCTCACCTTCGGCGGCGCGGGCTTCGTGGTCCCGGTTTCCGGTTCCATCACGCTCATGCCCGGAACGGGCTCCAATCCTTCTTTCCGCAGGGTCGACGTGGACGTCGATACCGGCAGGGTGAAGGGGATCTTCTAATCTGCGTGAGAATTGGAGGAAAGCCTTCGAGCGGGCTTTCCTCCTCATTTTTTCTAGCTTATTCTAAGGTTTCAAAAGTCCTTCCTGCCATAGGGCGGCGATGCGTCGCGGATATGTTTTTCCCCATCCTGCTTTTGTGACCTGTCAGTACGCTTGCTTTTTCCCCTCCTGATTCTATATGAGAGGCATTCCGGGTGCCGCCGCCAGGGGCGAGCGCTGCGGAGTTCATCCATCTTTACTTCAGGAATTCATTTTCCGGGCAACATATGGTCGCTGACCCATCAATCCGATTGCGCCCGCTGGAGCGGGAAGATCTGCCGTTTATCCATCAGCTGGACAACAATGCCAGTGTGATGCGTTACTGGTTTGAGGAGCCTTATGAGGCGTTTGTGGAACTGACGGATTTGTACGACAAGCACATCCATGATCAGAGCGAGCGCCGTTTTATCGTTGAGCACGACAGGGCCAAGGTCGGGCTGGTCGAGCTTGTCGAGATCGATTACGTCCACCGCAGGGCCGAATTTCAGATCATCATCGCACCCGCGCATCAAGGGCTCGGCTACGCGGCGAAGGCCGTTCTGCTCGTCATGGACTATGCGTTTACGGTGCTTAATCTCTATAAACTGTACCTCGTCGTGGACACGGAAAACAAAAAAGCCATTCACGTTTATAAGAAACTCGGGTTTGAGGTAGAGGGCGAATTGAAGCACGAATTCTTCAGCAATGGAGAATACCGAAACGCCTTGCGGATGTGCACGTTCCAGACCGATTATCTTATGAAAAAGAAAGAACAGGCTGCACAGTGGGCCTGACGGACACTCTGACCCAAGGATATTCTATGGCGGACATCATCAGCGGCACGGAGATGAGGGCGGCGATTCTTGACGAATTGCGTCAGGAAGTTGAGGCCATTCGGGAAAAGCACGGCACGGTTCCGGGGCTTGTGACCATTTTGGTCGGAGAAAATCCGGCTTCCATCAGTTATGTGACCTTGAAGGTGAAGACGGCGTTGTCGCTCGGCTTTCATGAGATTCAAGACAACCAGCCCGCGGACGTCAGCGAAGAGGCGCTTCTCGCGCTGATCGACAAGTACAACCGGGACCCGTCCATCCACGGTATCCTTGTCCAGCTTCCGCTCCCCAAGCATATCGACGAAAACAAGGTCATTTACGCCATCGATCCGGACAAGGACGTCGACGGATTCCACCCCGTCAATCTGGGCCGTATGGTTATCGGCGGCGATGCCGTACGTTTCCTGCCCTGTACGCCTGCGGGCATTCAGGAAATGCTGGTGCGCTCGGGCGTCGAAATGGCCGGAGCCGAAGTCGTGGTCGTTGGCCGTTCCAATATCGTCGGCAAGCCCATTTCCGTCATGCTCGGCCAGAAGGGGCCCGGTGCCAACGCCACGGTGACGATGGTTCATACCCGCACCAAAGACTTGGCGGAACATTGCCGCCGGGCCGACATCCTGATCGTCGCGGCTGGCGTTCCCGGTCTGGTGAAGCCGGACTGGATCAAGCCCGGCGCAACGGTTATCGACGTGGGCGTCAACCGGGTGGGTTTTAACGAGAAGACGGGCAAGCCCATTCTTTCCGGGGACGTGGATTTTGCCGAGGCCAGCAAGGTAGCCGGGAAGATCACCCCCGTGCCCGGCGGCGTGGGCCCCATGACCATTGCCATGCTCATGAAGAATACTGTCCGTTCCGCGTGGTATCACTTGGGGCGGTAGCGTTTGAGATGAAGGCACGGGGGAGGGAGCTTTTTGCAAAAAGCTCCCTCCCCCGGACCCCCACCCGCAAAAATCTTGACTGGTGGGGAGGCGGCGCGACGGAAGTTCCGTTGTGCCGTTTTTTTGCTGGAAGGGCTCTTGCCTGAATCCTTCACAGCTCATTTTTTCTCGGAAAGGCTGGCAAACAGGGACCCGATAAACACGAAAGTCTTTGAAGAGGAGGGGGGTGGGGGTTGGGGAGGGGGAGAAGAAACGTGGGGCCCCCTTCTCCAGAAAGGTTCTCCTCCCCTTCCCCAATATCTTCACATCATGTTAAAGCCAATCCGTTCTATAAGCGCAGCAGTTTCTGTACGAGTTTCCTTTCGGTCACATGAAGGCGCGAAAGCCCTTCGGCATCAAGGCCCGCACCGAGGGCGGCGGCCTTGCGCAGTGCCTGCGTGACGTCGGGGGATTCAAAGTCGGCTGAACTGGAAGCGTCAGAGTTGAGCAGCAGTTCGCAGCCGAAGCGTTCTGCCATGCGGACGATATGCCCGTTGGCGAGACAGTGCCGGGGGGCCGTGTTCAGCTCCAGCAATACGCCCTTCTCGGCGGCGAGTTGGGCATCTTCCACCGTAATCAGGCCGGGATGCGCTAAAATATCCACGCCCGCATTGATGGCGGCGAGGTTGGTCCCTGTCTCCACCACATCGGCAAGCTGACGGGGGATGCTTTCGCCGTGCGCAAGGATCAGCGCGGCACCTTGCTCCCGCGCCTGCCCCACGGCATCAGGCAGCAGGGCAGGGGGGACATGCACCAACTCCACCCCGGCGAAAGCCTCGATGCCCGCGTACAGGGAACAGGTCTTCACCAGCGTTTTGAGTGTGGGCAGCAGGATCGGCAGGGTCGAGGGATCGGCCCGGACGATCAGGCCGACGGCCCGGAATCCCGCGCATTTCGCCAGACGCATGGCCTCCGAGGGCAGCAGTCCGCCGCGCCCGCCCGAGCAGTTCACATGAATATGAAAGTCGAACATGGTGTTCCTTTTCCCTGAAGTGTTATCCCCGCAACTCGCCTATCAAAGAATGTTTCTTTGCGGTCACAATAGTGACGGGCACAATGAGGCCGGGTTTGCCGATTCCGGCAGGCAAGGAGACGTTGACGGCGTCGCCCCACGGGTCGCGTCCTTGCCAGCTTTCAGTGGCGGCATCTTCGCCGTCCTGTTTGCGGCTGGCCCCTTCAAGCAGAATATCCGTTTTACAGCCCACGCGGGCCTTGAGCCAGTCGGAGGAAAGAGCCTCCTGCAAAGCCTGCAAACGTTCGAGGCGACGCAGCTTTTCGGCGGGTTCGACCTTGTCGGTGTGGCGGCTGGCGGCGGTTCCGGGGCGGTCGGAATAACAGAAGGAGAAGCTCGACATGAAGTTGACCGCACGTACGGCGTCCAGCGTTTCTTGAAATTGCTCTTCCGTTTCGCCGGGAAAACCGACGATGAGGTCCGTGGACAGGGCAATGTCGGGGCGGGCGGCGCGGAGGCCTTCCACAAGCGTCATGTAGCGGGCCATGTCGTACTTGCGGTTCATGCGGGCCAGCACGCGATCCGATCCGGCTTGGAGCGGCAAGTGCAGGCGCGGGCAGAGGTTCGGAACTTCCCCGAACATGGCGATGACCTCTGGGGAGAGATCTTTAGGATGCGGAGTCACGAAACGCAGCCGGGCGAGTCCGGGCAGTTCCGACACCTTACGCAGCAGGCGTGCGAACGACGTGTCGCCGGAAGCGTGCTTATCGAGGCCGTAGGAGTTCACATTCTGGCCGAGCAGGGTGATTTCCTTCGCGCCGTTGTCGATGAGCGCCCGGCATTCGTCAAGGATGGCTCCGGCGTCGCGGGATTTCTGACGGCCCCGCGTGAAGGGGACGATGCAGTAGGTGCAGAAGTTGTCACAGCCCTGCATAATGTTGACGAAGGCCACTGGAGGGATCTCGCCTTCACCTTGCGCGGGCAGGGCGGGATCGCGTTCGGGGTAGATTTCGGAAAAGTCGGTGAGGTTCAGGCGCAGGGAAGGATCTCCATGCAGCCTTTCGATGGCGTCGGGAGCCATGGCGAGCCCGTCGCCGCCCACGACCAGCCGTACCTGCGGGAAACGCTCAAAGAAGCCCGCGCCGATCTGCTGGGCCACGCATCCCGCGACCACGGCAAACGAGCCGGGCACGCGGCGGGTTTCATATTTGATGCGCCCAAGCGCGGCATAGACTTTTTGTTCCGGTTTGTCGCGCACCGAGCAGGTGTTGAGGATGACGACTTCCGCCTTTTCAAGGGGCGATTCGACGAACCCCCGGCGTTGCAGGGACCTGGCGAGCCAAAACGAGTCGTTGACGTTCATCTGGCAGCCAAACGTGATGATATGGAAAGTGCCTTGCGCCATCGGGAGATGCTCCATGTGTCGCGGTAAACGCGGGAATGTTGAGGGATTCGGGAAGGAATAAGGCATCCCGGCATCCGGCGCAACCCCGTTTCGTTGCGTTCGGGCGTGCGCTGGCGTATCCTATGACGGCTTTAAAAGGCAAACAAGGAGCGCTCCATGCGGATCATACGGGTCGAACACGGCGGCACATCGTATTACGGCATCCTTGAGGACGGGTTGGTGTTCCGTCTTCACCAGCAGCCGGGGCACATGGAACCCATACCGCTTTCCGAAGCGAAGGTGCTTCCGCTGGTAACGCCTTCCAAGGTCGTTTGTGTCGGGCTCAACTACAAGGCGCACGCTGAGGAGCTCGGGTATCCCCTGCCCAACATGCCGAGTTTTTTCCTCAAGCCGCCGAGCAGCATTATCGGTAACGGCGAACCGATCGTATTGCCGTCGGGCATGGGCCGCATCGAGCATGAGGCGGAGCTGGCGATGGTCGTGGGCAAGGTATGCCGCAACCTGACGCCGGAGGAGGCGGAGGAAAGCCTGTTCGGGTTCACCTGTGCCAACGATGTGACGGCCCGCGAGGTACAGAAGGTCGATCCGCTCATCGGCCACTGCAAGTCCTACGATACGTTTTGTCCCATCGGCCCGTGGATTGAGACCGAGCTTGAGGATATCAACGATCTTTCCATCCGTTGCCTTGTAAACGGCGAAGTCCGTCAATCCGCGAATACCGGGGACATGATTTTCCGTCCTCTGGATTTGCTCTGTTTCCTTTCCCGCGTCATGACGCTGATGCCCGGAGACGTCATCCTTACAGGGACGCCGCCCGGCATTTCGCCCATTCAGGCGGATGACGTCGTGCAGGTGTCCATCGAAGGCATAGGTACCCTCTCCAACCCCGTCGAAGGCCCCGGTCCTGAAGAGAAGATTTTGCAGTAGGTGTGGGGAAGAAAAGGAAGAAGCTTGGAAGGGGTGGGGAACGGTTCCCCGCCCCCTCCAAGCCCCCCTTCCAAAGATTTTCGACTGGCGGGGAGGCCGCGCGAAAGAAGTTCCGTCCGGCGGAAAACGGAAAAGGGTATTAGCCTGTTGAGGAAAAATATCCGTTGCAGCCAATAATTGTTGTCTTAAGAAAAGCCCGCTTAAACGAAATATGTTTAAGCGGGCTTTTCTTGCGCTTGCAGGGAAAACATCGAACAGGGATTCGATAAAGTCAAAAGTCTTTGAAGGGAAAGGGGTGGGGTTTGGGGAGGGGGAAGGGAAACTTTCTCCAGAAAGTTTCCCTTCCCCCTCCCCAATATTCATTCCCCTCCCTTATACTATCTTCACGCCGCCGATCCAGTGGGCGGAGACGCGGCCCTTGAGGGACTTACCGAGCCACGGGGTATTGTGGCTCTTGGAGTAGAGGGTCTCGGGCGTGACCTGCCATTCGAGCTCAGGATCGAAAAGGAAGAAGTCGGCGGGCGCGCCGGGCTCGAAGGTGTTGACCGGCAGGTTGAACACGCGGGCGGGCTCCGTGGCCCAGAGACGGATGAGATCTGCCTCGGTAAGCACACCTTCGCGGACAAGCCCGTAGGTGATGGTCAGGGCGAGATCCATGCCCGTGAAACCGTTGGGCGCTTCGTCAAAGGGCGTTTCTTTTTCATGCGCGGCGTGCGGGGCGTGGTCGGTGGCAAGCATGTCGATGACGCCGGTCTTCACGGCTTCGCGCATGGCGGCAACGTCGGCGGGGGTGCGCAGCGGCGGGTTCACCTTGGCGAGCGTGTTGTAGCCGTTCACGGCGGTATCGTCGAGCGTCAGGTAGTGCGGGGTCGTCTCGGCGGTCACCTTGACGCCGCGCGATTTGCCCCAGGCGATGATGTCGACCGTGCGTTTGGCGGAAACGTGCGCGATGTGCACGGGCACGCCGAGATAGTCGGCCAGCAGGATGCTGCGCGAAGCCTGAATGGTTTCGGCCACGTCGGGCTGGCCTTTGACGCCGAGGACGCCGCTGGTCGCGCCTTCGTTCATGTGCGATTTGGCGGCAAGATAGGGATCTTCGCAGTGGTCGATGACGATGAGATCGAGATCGGCGGCGTATTCCAGCATCCGGCGGAAGATTTCGGTATTGCCTACTGGGCGTCCGTCGTTGGAGATGGCGACGCATCCGGCATCCTTGAGTTCGGACATGCGGGTGAGTTCCTCACCCTTGAGGCCGACGGTGGCCGCCCCGATGGGATGGACGCGGGGACCGTTGGGCCACGAGCGGCGGGCGGACTCAAGGATCTGTTCCGTTACCGCGGCGTCGTCGTTGACCGGATCGGTGTTCGCCATGCAGAGGATGGCTCCGAACCCGCCGTGCGCGGCGGAGCTGAGGCCCGTGGCTACGGTTTCCTTCCATTCATAACCGGGCTCGCGCAGGTGGGTATGCACATCAATAAAGCTCGGGAACAGGATTTTTCCGGCGGCATCCACGATTTCGGCGTCGGCGGGCGCATTGATGGAAGCGCTGAGGGACTGCACCTTGCCGTCGACGACGAGCAGGTCCACGGAGTCGCCCAGATAGCGGGCGTTTTTGATAAGAAGAGAGGACATCGGCGATCTCCGTTGTTAGAGGTTGTCCTTGATGTCGGGACGGGTGGCGAGGAGGTAGAGAACGGCCATGCGAACCGAAACCCCGGCGGAGACCTGATCGAGGATCAGCGACTGGGAGCTGTCCGCCAGGGCGTCGGAAACGTCGAGTCCGCGCAGGATGGGGCCGGGGTGCATGATGTGTGCGCCAGGCCTGGCCAATTCCATGTGGGCCGTGGTGAGGCAGAAGCGTTTGGAATATTCGCGCAGGTCGGGGAGCAGGCCCGCCTGCTGGCGTTCGAGCTGGAGGCGCAGGCACATGACGGCGTCCATGTCGCGCACGGCTTTCTTGCTGTCCGTGTAGACCGTGACGGGCCAGTTGTCCACGCCCGCGGGCAGGAGGGTGCGCGGGGCGCACAGGCTGACGTTCACGCCGAGCTTGGTGAGCAGCAGTACGTTGGAGCGGCAGACGCGGCTGTGGGCGCAGTCACCGAGGATAAGCAGGTTTTTGCCCTTGAAGGCGTTCCGGTCGTGTCCCCAGACCTGACGCAGGGAAAAGGCGTCGAGCAGGGCCTGGGTGGGATGCGCGTGCCAGCCGTCCCCGGCGTTGACCACGCCGCAGTGCAGGCGTTCGGCGAGGAACTGGGCCGCGCCGCTGCTGGAATGGCGGATGACGATGACATCGGGGTTCATGGCCTGGAGGGTCAGGGCCGTATCCTTCATGCTTTCGCCTTTCTGGAGGCTGGAACCGGATTTCGCCAGCCCGAAGGTGTCGGCGGAAAGGCGCTTGCCCGCCATGTCAAAAGAGGTCTTGGTGCGGGTGCTCGGTTCGGCGAAGAAGAGGACGACGCTTTTTCCCTTGAGGATGGGGACTTTCTTGACTGGCCGGGAGTTGATTTCGTGCAGGTTTGCGGCAGTATCAAGCAGGTGGAAAAGTTCTTCCTGCGTCAACTGGTCCACATCCAGCAAGTCTTTGTGAGGCCAATGGAAGGTTTCCTGTTGCATGGCGGCTTCTCGGGGGTTGACGTTGGAGCCTGTCGTCTCGGCAGGCCGATAGCGTATCGGCGGAAAACGGAAAAGCTCAAAAAAAACCCCGCTGGAACAACGGGGAATAGAGAGAAACCGGGGCAATGCCGTTTCGGATGGCTTCGGGATATTCGTGGCGGCGGAGGATAAAGAGCATTCGGCTTCTCTGAGATGGTTGACGTTTTTTGGGCGTATGCCCACACGGTACAATATGCGGACTGCCCCTTGATGTAAAGCTTTTTTTGCATGGGTTTGTGCCGGAGCGTAAAACGGGATAAGAGAGGCCATCCCGTGAACCGTATCCCGGAGTATCTATGCTTTTGTATATCCATGTACCGTTCTGCCGCCGCAAATGCCGGTATTGCGCTTTTTATTCCAATCCGTTGGCCCGTTCGGGCGATGAAATGGCCGTGTATCTTTCAGCGCTGTATGCCGAGCTGGGACAATGGGGGCGGCGTCTCGGCAGAGTGCCCGTGGAGAGCGTTTTCTTCGGCGGCGGCACGCCAAGCCTGCTTGATCCGGATCAACTGGAGGGCGTGCTGGATTGTGCGGGACGGACGTTTGAAGTGTTGCCCGGAGCGGAAATCAGCATGGAAGCCAACCCGGATTCCCTGCATACGGCGGAAAAGGCAAGCGGGTTCCTGGCGGCGGGCGTCAACCGGATTTCGCTCGGCGTGCAGTCGCTGCATGACGGGATGCTGGAGACGCTCGGACGGCTGCACAGGGCGAATGCGGCGCGGGAGGCGTTCCGGGCCATACGGGAAGCGGGCTGCGCCAATTTGAGCCTTGATCTGATGTGGGGGCTCCCGGGGCAGACGCTGGAGCAGTGGCTGGAGGATGCGCGCGCGGCAATCGCGCTTGGGCCGGAGCACATTTCCGCATATGGGCTGACTTTGGAACCGGGGACGCCTCTTGCGGAATCCTGCGGGGATGCGGAGCTGCCTTCGGAAGACGTGCAGTGCGCCATGTATCTTGAAGGCATCCGGCTGTTTGAGGAGGCTGGGCTGCATCATTATGAAGTATCCAACTTTGCCAGGGATGGTTTCCGGTGCCGCCACAATCTGGGGTACTGGGAAGGCCGGGACTATCTGGGGGTCGGCCCTGCGGCGACATCCACGATCGGCGGGGAGCGCTGGACCAATCCGGAGGGGGAAGGCTGGTTGGAGCAGGTGCGGGAAGGGCGCCGCTGCCCTGAGCGGGAACCGTTGGATCGGGCAACGCGGGCGCTGGAGCTCATGATGCTGCGCCTGCGAACCGTGGATGGTTTGCCGCTGGATGCCTATGAGTCCTTGGCCGGACGCTCGTTTCTGGGGGATCACGGTCCGTTCGCCCACCGCCTCTGTGCTGAGGGGCTGGCCCGCATGGAGAACGGGGTGTTTCGGCTTACGGATGAGGGGATGCTTGTTTCCAACAGTATCCTCGGTGAACTTTTTGAAGAGGAACCCAAAAGCGCGGAATGAGCATTTCATCGAGGAAAAGAGGAACGTCCCTTATAATTATAGAAAGGGGGATTCCCATGCCCCTCCCCTCGCTGGACAAGGGTGACGTGCCCGTATATGGTATTTGCCTGTATATGTTTTCAGCTTATTTATTGAAAATATTTATAAAAACAAACGGATGCGATTATGTCCGAACAGATGTGCGAACAGCGCCGCGAACGCCTGCGTGCGTTGATGCGGGAACAGGGAATCGAAGCGCTTTTGATCAGCCACGCGGCGAACCGGTACTATCTTTCGGGTTTCGAACTGCATGATGTGCAGTTGAACGAAAGCGCCGGCCGCCTGATTGTGATGGCGGACGGTAAAGACTGGATCTTGACGGATTCGCGCTATCTGGACGCGGCCCGGCGGCTGTGGGAGCCCGAGCGGGTTTTCATCTATGGCGCGGACGCGCCGGAAGATATCGCCAAGCTCTTGAAAGGGCTTGTGCCCGGCAAAACCATCGGCTTTGAGGCCCGCGCGGTCACGCTGGAATTCTATGAAAAATTCGCGGAAACGCTGGCGGGATCGGGCTGCCGCCTTTCAAAGGCTGACGGTCTGGTTGAACGGCTTCGCGTGATCAAAGATACGGAAGAGATCCGGCGTATGGAGATTTCCTGCCGCCTGAACCAGCAGATGATGGAGTGGCTGCCCGGCGTGCTCGTTCCCGGGCGAAGCGAAGCCGCCGTCTCGTGGGACATTGAAATGTTTTTCAGGCATCACGGGGCGACCGAGCTGGCCTTTACGAGCATTGTGGGGCATGGCCCCAACGCGGCGCTCCCGCACTACCTGCCCTCCAAAGACGCCCTTCTCGAGGCGGAAAATCTTGTGCTGGTGGATGTGGGGTGCCGTCTGGAAGACTACTGTTCCGATCAGACCAGGACTTTCTGGGTCGGCGAAAAGCCGACGGAGCGATTCAAAAAGACGCTGGAGGCCGTACAAGAAGCGCAGCACAAGGCTATCCGGGCTATCCATCCCGGTGTTCTGGCCTGTGATGTGTATAAGGCGGCCAGAGGGCACTTCGAGTCTCTCGGCGTTGCCGAAGCCTTTACGCATGGGCTCGGGCATGGCGTCGGACTGGAAACCCATGAGGGGCCGAGCCTTAATGGACGTAATAAAACCCCGCTGGAGCCCGGAATGATCGTGACGGTGGAGCCCGGCCTGTACTTCCCTGAATGGGGCGGGATCCGCTGGGAGCACATGGTGCTGGTCACTGAAGACGGCTGCCGGGTTCTGTAAGGTGAGCTCATGAACATCGCTTTTGTGAATTCCACCCGCAGATGGGGCGGAGTCAAGACATGGTGCCTCAACATTGGAAAGGCTCTGGAAGAGAGAGGGCATGGGGTATACGTGTACGGACGCCCCGGGCCTTTTCCCAAGAAAGCTCAAGAGCTGGGTCTCAATGCGCAGGAAGTCCGTTTTGGCGTTGATGGAAACCCATTGACCATTTGGTTTTTTCTCCAAGAATTTCGCAAGTATAATATTGACGTTTGTATATGCAATGTTTCTAAAGACCTGCGAACGGCTGGAATCGCTGCAAAATTCCTTGGTATTCCGATAATACATCGCCTTGGGGATCCGGGAGATCTTAAGAACAGGTTTAAAACTTGGGCAACGCAATATTTTTTGAAACCCCGGCTCTTGGCGTGCTCCGAGTTTTGTAAGGCGGGTTTGATCCGTTCGGTTCCGATGCTCGGCAAATATGCCTTTCAGGCTATCCACCCTGGAGTTTTTCCTGCTCCGACACCCCCCTCAACTATTCATAAGCCACGGGTAGTTATTACCTCTTGTCAGTTGGATAGAGATAAGGGACATAAAGACATGTTTTATGCTCTGAAAAAAGTGCGGGAACAGGGGGTGGATTTTCGTTGTATCGTTGTGGGGACTGGTCCTGATGAACAGCTTGTCAAAGAGCAGTGTTCGTCAATGGGGCTTGATGATATCACAACTTTCACAGGACATGTTTCGAATGTTCAGGAACAACTGGGAAAGGGAGATATTTATGTGCTCCCGAGTTACTGCGAGGCGCTCGGGATTGCCTTGGAAGAAGCTATGGCTCAGGGGCTAGCCTGTATTGCACGCAGAAGTGGAGGCGTACCTGAAATTTGGCCAACCGATCAAGGTTCATTGTTGGTTCAAGCCCATGATGATGGTAGCAACATGGCCGAAGCCTTGTATTCTCTGTTGACCTTGCCTGGTGAAGCTTTGCTTGGAATCAAAAAAGATTTTTATGCTCATGCAGTGCAAGGTTTTCATGTTGAAGAGCAAGCCAGAAAAGTTGAAGAATGGCTTTTTAACATTTATTGATTTTTTTAATGATCATGGGCACTAATTAGGTAAATCCATTTAAAATATGAAAAGGTTCATGCTGTGCAGATATGGGAAGCTAAATGGGTAAAAAGCCTTTTTAATGAATATGCACTTTTTTTTATATCATTGTGTGTTCTTTTTTGGTGGCTGGGGACAGGTTCGTTGACATGGAAGCGGATCAGTATTCCTCTGTTTATAGGTGGGTATTATCTTTGGAAGGCGGAAGTATACCGATTTATACGTCGTATCCCTTTAGCGGCATTACTACCAATTGCAGCAGCTTTATACACGATGTTCACCCCTGGATATCTGTTTGCAGATATAAGAAACGGTTATGAAATACTTTCTGTCTATTTGATTGGAATAATGGCTATTCTGTTATTGCAGGATAGGTATTTTATTTCAATGCTCTTTCTCCCTATAGCGCTATCAGTTACCTATATTGGGTTTATGGTAGGTATATTTTCAAAGCCATTAGTTTCTTGTGATGAGCGCCTTGTCCTTTTTTTGAAGCATCCTAATATTCTCGGAGCTGTTTCAGCTATCGCTCTCCTTTTTCTCATAACATATTGCAATAAATGGAAAGGGATATCTCGTTATATTTTGTCAGGAATGGGTTGTTTGATCACATTGATACTTATTTTAAGTGCGAATAGGGCTGCTTATTTGGCAACCTTTGTTTCATTATCTTTCCTGATATTCTATTTATCAAAGAAAAGAATTGTTCCAATAGTAATTACAGTAAGTATTTGTATTGTTACTATATTTGTTTTGCCACAAGAACAGCTTGATCGTGTAGTATCTTCAGTTGAATCGCCTTTAAATGACAGAACATTTGAAACACGTAAGCCTATTTGGGAAGCTGCCATTGCAGGTATTGAATCCGCTCCATGGTTTGGTAACTCAATAAGAGCGTTTAAAGCTTTTCATCATAATTATATCATGGAAAATGCGGAAGATTTGAACTCACGATATAGGGAAGTAGAGAAAACAGTATATCATCCGCATAACATCTTTATTGGCTTGCTTTTCATGTATGGAATAGTGGGAACGACTCTTTTTATATGGTCTGTTGGGCTGGCTTTAAAGAAGGCTCTAGCTCAAAAAGATTTGTTTTTTCAAGTAGTCATTATTTTCTATAGTGTATTTGGATTGTTCGAATTTTCTTTGGATAGAGAGGATGGGATTGTCCTGCTCTTCTTCCCGATGGGGCTCGTTTACGGCAGAGAGATCGCGGCTTCCTTACAGCGCCAACTTCCAGCACAGCACGACCAGCCCTGCGGCGCTCAGGCCGAGTAGCGTATTTATGACCGGAGAGGGGGCCGTACGCCGTGATATCCAGCCTGCGGCTCCACCTACGATGAAGCCGGAGAGCAGCCCGAACAGGTGTGCGGCGTAATCCGTTTTGTCGCCTTCCGTGCCGAGCATGGCGAGGATGCCCGTGCCTGCGGCCAACAGGAGGATGCCTCTGCGCCAGGAGAGCTTTCCGGTATCGCTCTGCGTTCTGCTGCCCCATCCTTGAAGGGCCATGAATCCGGAAAGCACGCCCACCGTGCCGAAAAGGGCCGTGGAGAAGCCGAGGCTGATATGCCCGGCGGGGCGGTACCATGCGTTGAGGGCGTTGCCGAAGCTTCCGGCCAGCAAGATAAGAAAGAGGCCAAGCCCGAGGCCCACCCTGCGGCAGAGCAGGATCAGAAAAGGCGCGCCGAACAGGACATTGCCGAAGAGGTGCTGGCTGTCGGCGTGCAGGGTCAATGCCGTAACGCAACGATACCATTCTCCGAATGTCTTCACGCGAAAAACATCCAGTGAGCCGAGCCGCGACCATTCTTCAGATGGCAGATCCGGCAGGCCGGGAAGATGGGCCAAAAATCCCCAATGCATCCTGACGCCATGCCAGAGGATGAGCAGAAGCAGCACTGACAGCACCCAGTGCGCGTTGTTGTGCGTGGGGGGCTCGATGTAGACAGGGCGTGGCTTTCTGCTTTCGGCCAGTACGGCCTCCAGCTCGGAACGGGCCTGGCGTTCGAGCAGGGCGGGGACGTACAGGCGGAGCTTGTTGCCTCGTCCTGTAAGCAGGTACGGGATGTTCCGGGAGGCGAGTATTGTGATCCAAAGATCGAACAGGTGCGGAGGAGGGAGGGGAGGCCGCTTTCCCCCGTCGTCGATCATCCTCCAAAAACGGGGGACGCTGTAGGGGCGCATCCACAGGCGCAGTTTACGCCTGCGCAGAGGAGGGCGGCGCGAAGGGGTGGATGTGGCCTGCCGTGTGGGCGAGAGGTGGCGTGGTGGCGGTGTCATGTCCTTGAGGTAAGGCCTGTTCTTCAAAAAGCAAAAAAATCCCCGGCTGCGGACAACCGGGGATTTTTGGAAAAACATGCCGCAGACACGGGAACTAGTCGGCCTTGCGGACAACGGGTTTCGTAACCACGCCGGAGCGCAGGCAGCGGGTGCACACGGAAACCGTGCGGACTTCGCCGTTGGCGAACTGGTGACGCACGTTCTGAAGGTTGGGGTTGAACACACGCTTGGTCTTGATGTTGGAATGGCTCACATAGTTGCCGGTCTGGGGCTTTTTGCCACAAAATTCGCACTGCTTGGACATGACATCCTCCATATATTCGGACGGTCGCCCGAAAAAATCTTTCTAGGGGCACGGACTGTCCGCACCAAAGACTGGTTTCATATACGCTCTCCCAAAAAAACGCAAGAGGTAAGCCGCGTTTTTCGTACGGAACGGCTGGCTGTATTCCTTCCGTCGCGCGTCCGGAAGGGGAAAAGGAGCGGCGGGATTTCCGGAAAAGGTGCGCTTCTTCCTCTTGCCAGCGGGAACAATGGCGTGTAGGAACTGAGGGATTCATTATTCTTCATTTCCCTATATGATGGAGTGCCGCTGTTTCGGCGTGCGGCCATTGGTGTCAGCCGGTGGAGAGGCCGGTTGCGGACGAAACAAATCTACCCTTGCCCAGCGGGGAGCGATATGCCCAAGCGTACAGATCTCAAGAAGATCATGGTAATCGGTTCTGGCCCGATCGTCATCGGCCAAGCGTGCGAATTCGACTATTCCGGGACTCAGGGCATCAAGGCCCTGAAAGAAGAGGGATACGAGGTCGTACTGGTGAACTCCAACCCGGCGACCATCATGACCGACCCCGGGCTTGCGGATCGCACCTACATCGAACCTATCGAACCGGAAACGGTTGCCGCCATCGTGCGCAAGGAACGCCCGTGCGCCATCCTGCCCACTCTCGGCGGGCAGACGGGCCTGAACACGGCGCTCGCGCTGGCGAAATCCGGCGTGCTGGCCGAGTGCGGCACGGAACTCATCGGCGCGCGGGCCGAAGTCATCGAGAAGGCCGAAAGCCGCGAGCTGTTCCGTCAGGCGATGGAAAACATCGGCCTCAAGGTCCCTCAGAGCGCCATCGCCCACAATATGGACGACGTGCGCCGCATCGGTTCCTCCATGCCCTTCCCGATGATCATCCGCCCCGCCTTCACGCTCGGCGGCACGGGCGGCGGCATCGCCTACAATATGGAAGACCTTGAGGAAATCGCGGGTGACGGCCTGACCGCCAGCCCGGTGAGCGAAGTCATGATCGAGCAATCGGTCATCGGCTGGAAAGAATTTGAGATGGAAGTCATGCGTGATACCGCGGACAACTGCGTGATCGTGTGCTCCATCGAAAACGTGGACGCCATGGGCGTGCACACCGGCGACTCCATCACCGTGGCCCCGGCGCAGACCCTCACGGACCGCGAATATCAGAAGATGCGCGACGCCTCCCTCGCCATCATGCGCGAAATCGGTGTGGAAACCGGCGGATCGAACGTGCAGTTCGGCGTCAATCCCGCTAACGGCGAACTCGTGATCATCGAGATGAACCCCCGCGTGTCCCGTTCCTCCGCGCTGGCTTCCAAGGCGACCGGCTTCCCCATCGCCAAGATCGCGGCCAAGCTGGCCGTCGGCTATACGCTGGACGAGCTCCGCAACGACATTACCCGCGAAACCTCCGCGTCCTTCGAACCCACCATCGACTACTGCGTGGTCAAGATTCCCCGCTTCACCTTTGAGAAGTTCCCCGGAGCCAAGGACGAACTGACCACCTCCATGAAGAGCGTGGGTGAGACCATGGCCATTGGCCGGACTTTCAAGGAATCGCTCCAGAAGGGGCTGCGTTCCCTGGAAATCGGGGCTATCGGCCTCGGCAGCAACTTCCGCGCCGCGTTGCCCTCGCGCGAAGATCTCATGGGTAAGCTCCGTACGCCCAACTCGCGCCGTATGTTCGCCATCCGTCAGGCTATGCTTGTCGGGTTCACGCTGGAAGAACTCCATGAAATCACGTTGATCGATCCGTGGTTCCTGCGCCAGATCAAGGAAATCGTGGATATGGAAGGGCAGATCCGCGACTTTGCGCTGGCCAACTCCATGACGCCCGACAATCCGGAAATGGTCGCCGTGCTCCGCAAGGCCAAGGAATTCGGTTTCTCCGACCGTCAGCTTGCGGAAATGTGGAAGAAGCCCGAAGGCGACATCCGTGCCCTGCGCCGCGAAACCGGCACCGTGCCCACCTACTATCTGGTGGATACCTGCGCCGCGGAATTCGAAGCCTACACTCCCTATTTCTATTCGACCTATGAAACGGGTCAGGAAGTGGTTCCCGCCGACCGCAAAAAGGTCATCATCCTCGGCGGCGGCCCCAACCGCATCGGGCAGGGCATCGAGTTCGACTACTGCTGCTGCCACGCTTCCTTCGCCCTCAAGGACGCCGGGGTTCAGGCCATCATGGTCAACTCCAACCCCGAGACCGTTTCCACCGACTACGACACGTCCGACCGCCTCTATTTCGAGCCGCTGACTTTTGAAGACGTGATGCACATTGTGGAAAAGGAACGGCCCGACGGCGTGATCGTCCAGTTCGGCGGCCAGACGCCGCTGAACCTCGCCGTGCCGCTGTTGCGCGCGGGCGTGCCCATCCTCGGCACCAGCCCGGACGCCATCGACCGCGCCGAAGACCGCGAACGTTTTCAGGCTCTGCTCCAAAAGCTGTCGCTTCTCCAGCCCGCCAACGGCACGGCGACCACGCTGGAAGAATCCCGCGAGATCGCCCACCGCATCGGCTATCCCATTGTGATCCGCCCGAGCTACGTGCTTGGCGGGCGGGCCATGATGATCGTCTATGACGACGAGGAGATGGCGGAATACTTCGCGCTGCATGTCGGCAAGCAGAAGCTTGAGCATCCCGTGCTCATCGACAAATTCCTTGAAAACGCCATTGAAGTGGACGTGGACGCGCTGTCCGACGGTGAGGACGTGTACGTCGCCGGGGTTATGGAGCACATCGAAGAAGCGGGCATCCACTCGGGCGACTCCTCTTGCGTCTTGCCTCCCTATTCGCTGCCCGCCGAGACCGTCGCCGAAATCGAACGCCAGACCGTGGCCCTTGCCAAGGAACTGCGCGTCGTCGGCCTGATGAACATCCAGTTCGCGGTCAAGGATGGGGTTGTGTTCATCCTCGAAGTGAACCCCCGCGCCTCCCGTACCGCGCCGTTCGTCTCCAAGGCCACGGGCGTGCCCCTGCCGCGTCTCGCCACGCAGGTCATGCTCGGCAAGACCCTCAAGGAACTGGACCCCTGGTCCATGCGCCGTTCCGGGTACGTGTCCGTCAAGGAATCCGTCTTCCCGTTCCGCCGCTTCCCCGGCGTGGACATCCTGCTCGGACCTGAAATGCGTTCCACCGGCGAAGTCATGGGCATCGCCCCGACCTTTGAGGAAGCTTTCCTCAAGGGGCAGTGGGGCGCGGGCCAGAAGCTGCCGGAAGGCGGCAAGGTGTTCCTGTCCGTGAACGACCGCGACAAGCGCTTTGTGGCTGAGGTCGCCCGCCAGTATGTGGATCTCGGTTTCGAACTGCTCGCCACCTCCGGTACCGCCGGGCTTTTGGCTGGGCAGGGCATCCCGTCCACCCGCGTGCTCAAGGTGTACGAAGGCCGCCCGAACATCGTCGACCTCATCAAGAACGGCGAAGTCTCGCTGGTCATCAACACCGCCTCGGGCAAGCGCACCGCGCACGACTCCAAGGCCATCCGGCAGGCTACGCTCCATTACGGCGTGCCGTACAGCACCACGTTGTCCGGCGCGAAGGCCATTGCCCGCGCCATCGGTGCGGCCCGGACCACCGAAGTGCGCGTAAAGAGCCTTCAGGAATATTATAAGGGCGAGTAACCCGCGGGGAGGGCGCTTCTGATGAGGCGGCCCTCCCTCGTTCCTCCCCTGCTGAAAGCCTCTTAAGGAGGGGGCGGTTCTCCGCGTGTTGCAAGAACCGGAAGTTTTTTTTATCATTTCTCCCTCCTTTTTTGAAAAGATACCCGGCCTTCCGGGACGGCGGCGGAAACGGTATGCAACCGTGATGCCGTTGTACCGGAAGGCTTGCCTGTTTAGGCCAGCCTGCGGCCTCTCGCGGAAACGCGATGCCGGAATCCCTGCCCTTTTTGGGGCGGAAGGCTATCCGCCGACGGGGCGGGACCCTGCCGGGAATGGGGCAAAGCCCCGCTGGACTGCGACAAGCGTACAACGAGCGCCCTGCCTCCGCGGGCGTTATCCACTGACCACAACAAAGGTCGACGGAGCGGAAGGAAAGCCTGAAGAGGGCGGAAGAAGCCTTTCTTCAAGGGGCTTTTTCCGCCCTCTTCGTGACAAAAGGTATTGTATGTGCGGAATTTTTGGTATTTCTGGACATCCTGAAGCGGCTCGGATGGCCTATTTCGGTCTGTACGCCCTCCAGCATCGCGGGCAGGAAAGCACGGGCATCGCAAGTTATGACGGCAAGCACATCCGGCTGCACGCGGGCATGGGGCTCGTGCCGGACGTATACGACGAAGCGACGCTTGGTCAGGAATTGCAGGGCAACAGGGCCATCGGCCACGTGCGTTACTCCACCTCGGGGGTTTCGGTCCGCAAGAACGCCCAGCCGCTGGTCGTCCGGGTTTGCGGCATCGAGATCGCGCTGGCCCACAACGGCAATCTGACCAATGCCTCGGAACTCCGCGGCGAACTGGAAAGCGAAGGCGCCATCTTCCAGACCAGCAGCGACAGTGAAATTTTCGTGCACCTCATTGCGCGCAGCCTTGCCAAAAAGAAGGATCTTGAGGAGGCCATCCTCTCCGCTTGCGATCGCGTGCGCGGGGCGTATTCCCTCATCATCCTGTCCGAAGGCCGCATCATCGCGCTGCGCGACGCCCACGGCTTCCATCCGTTGGCAATGGGCAAGGTGGACGACGCCTATGTGTTCGCTTCCGAAACCTGCGCTTTTGACCTGTTGGAGGCCGAATATCTCCGTGAAGTGTTGCCCGGCGAAATGGTTGTCGTCGACGGCGACAAGGTCGTCAGCCGCCCGCTCAACAATGCCGGCAAGGTGCCTGTCCGCCAGTGCATTTTTGAGCTGGTCTATTTTGCCCGCCCCGACTCCATCGTGTTCGGTGAAGACGTGTATCAGTGCCGCAAGCACATGGGCTACGAAATGGCCAAGGAAGCGCCCACCGACGCCGAACTGGTCATGCCGTTCCCGGACTCCGGCGTGTACGCGGCCATCGGTTTTGCTCATGCCGCCGGTGTGCCCTACGAACAGGCGTATATCCGTAACCACTACGTGGGCCGCACCTTCATTCAGCCCTCCCAGACCATGCGCAATTTCGGCGTCCGCGTGAAGCTGAACCCGGTGCGCTCCATGATCAAGAACCGTCGCATCTGCATCGTCGACGACTCCATCGTGCGCGGCACGACGGTTCGCACCCGTGTGGTCAAGCTGCGTGAGCTGGGCGCTCGTGAGGTGCATTTCCGCGTGAGCTGTCCGCCGTTGCGCCATCCCTGCTTCTACGGGATCAATTTCTCGTCCCGCGGGGAACTCGTGGCCGCCAACCACCCACTGGAAGCCTTGCCCGGCCTGCTGAATCTTGATTCGCTTCATTACCTCACCATCGAAGGGCTGCTGAACTCGGTTTCCGAACCGGACAAGTACTGTCTCGCCTGTTTCAATGGTGAATACCCGGTTGCTTGCGGCGGGCAGTGCTCCTGCTGCGGTTCCGCAGAGTAACCACTGGAAAGGAACGCCATGACGCAGAAGATTGTCCTGTACGATACGACCCTCCGCGACGGCACGCAGGCCGAAGACGTCAACCTGTCGACCCCGGATAAAATCAAGATCGCCTTGCGCCTTGATGAATTCGGCATCGACTATATCGAAGGCGGCTGGCCCGGTTCCAATCCGGTGGACGTGGCGTTTTTCAAGGAGATCGCCAACTATCACCTGAAATACGCCCGTATCGCCGCGTTTGGGAGCACGCACCATCCCGATAACAAGGTGGAAGAAGACCCGAATCTGAACGCGCTCATCGCTTCCGGCGCGACGGCGGGGACGATTTTCGGCAAATCGTGCGAACGCCATGCGAAGGAAGCCCTGCGTCTGGACCCCAAACGGAATCTGGACATTATCCGTAATTCGGTAGCCTACTTGAAGCGCTCCATGCCGGAAGTCTATTTTGACGCGGAGCACTTTTTCGACGGCTACAAGCGGAATGCGGAATACTCGCTGGCGGTCCTGCGGGCCGCGCACGAGGCGGGCGCGCTGATCATCAATCTGTGCGACACCAATGGCGGCACCCTGCCGAACGAGATGCAGCAGATCGTTTCGGATCTGCGCGTGGCCTTGCCGGAAGTGCGGCTCGGCATCCATACGCACAACGACTGCGAGATGGCGGTGGCGAATACCATCGTTGCCGTGCAGGCTGGCGCGGAAATGGTGCAGGGCACGATCAATGGGGTGGGCGAGCGCTGCGGCAATGCCAACCTGTGCTCGATCATCCCGGTATTGCAGGTGAAATGCGGTTTGACCTGCTTGCCTGAGCCCGCTGATGTGCGGCTCCGCCAGCTGACCAAACTGTCGTCCTACTTCGCTGAAGTGGCGAATATGAAGCCGTTCAACCGCCAGCCTTTCGTGGGCAATTCCGCGTTTGCGCACAAGGGTGGGGTGCACGTCAGCGCCGTCAACCGCTGTTCCTCCCTGTACGAGCATATGGAGCCGGAGTTGGTCGGCAACGGCCAGCGCATTCTGATCACGGAGCTCGGCGGACGGAGCAACATCGTTTCGCTGGCCCGCCGGTTCGGGTTCCATCTGGACAAGGACGAGCCCGTGGTCAAGGGGCTGTTCAACGAGCTGAAAAAGAAGGCCAGCCTCGGGTACGACTACGCGTCCGCCGAAGCCAGCGTCGAGCTGCTCATCCTGCGCAAACTGGCGCGGCGCGGCGTCCGGGACTTCTTCAAGCTGGTGCAGTACCATGTGAGCGCCGTGCGTGATGCCAGCCATGAGTTGCCGATGGAAGAAGCCACGGTCATGGTGGAAGTGGAGGGTGCCGTCGAGCATACCGCAGCCACCGGCAACGGCCCGGTCAACGCGCTTGATACCGCGCTCCGCAAGGCGCTTCTGCCGTTCTATCCGCGTTTGAAGGAAATGAAGCTGCTGGACTTCAAGGTCCGCGTCCTTTCCGCTTCCGACGGTACGGGCGGGACGGCCTCCGTTGTCCGTGTGCTTATCGAATCGGGCGACGCCGACAGCACATGGGTGACCGTGGGCGTGTCGCATGACATCATCGAAGCCAGCTGGCAGGGGCTTGTGGATTCTGTCGTGTATAAGTTGTATCGTGACGAGGAGGGGCAGCGGAAGCTCCGCGACTTGCGATAGAGGCAGAATGCGAGAGTGGAATTGGTGAGGGAAAGGGGAACCTTTCTGGAGAAGGGGAGAGCACCCCCACAGCTCCTCTTTCCCTCCCAAAAACTGCCACGCGGCTCACGCCCTTCCTTTTCCCTTCTAAGATTTTAGACTGGTGGGGAGGCCGCCCGGCGGCAGTTCCGTTGGATGAGAAAGTGAAGACGCCCGGATACGTTCGTGTATTCGGGCGTTTTTTGATGGCCACCGCTGGATCTGGAATGGTGTCGTCATGGGGGAGTGATTCTTGGGCATAGTGAACGCTGCGGATGGGGGATTCGAAACTTCTTCTGTTTATATTTTTCCAATAATCATCTGTAGTGTATTTTCTGTTATGTATTATATCAGAAATAAATCTAAG
>ERZ856578.553-NODE-553-length-76922-cov-6.313475_pt1 | contig 76922 bp, 70 predicted proteins | sample MGYA00514384_ERZ856578 | MGnify/ENA primary metagenome ERZ856578 (study PRJEB29103, sample SAMN06111958) | human gut metagenome | biome: human gut; feature: ankylosing spondylitis patient; material: healthy_person | host: Homo sapiens | place: China:Hangzhou... | reverse complement strand
AAATAAAGAAAAAACGGGCAGATTATGTTCTTGCATTGAAGAGAAATCAAAACAGCCTGTATGAGGATGTGCAGGAATACTTTTCGGATGAAGAGTTTCAAAAAAGAATCCGTGCGAGCGGTAATTACAAAAAGACACAGGAAAAGGCACATGGTCAGGTTGAAATAAGGGAGTATTATCAAACAGAAGATATTAAATGGTTAAGTCAGAAAAAGAACTGGAAAGGGCTGTCCAGTATCGTGATGGAAAAGAAAACGATAGAGAAGGATGGAAAGAGAAGGATAGAGTATCGTTATTTTATCAGTAGTTTAAAGGCAGATATAGAGCAGATCAGTCGTGCAGTCAGAGGACATTGGAGTATAGAAAGTATGCACTGGCATTTGGATGTAACATTCCGGGAAGATGCAAACACAACGTTAGATAAAATGGCAGCACAAAATTTGAATATCATAAGAAAATGGAGCCTAAGTATTTTGAAGCCGGCACAAATGACAAGGCATAAGTTGTCGATGAGAAAGAAAAGGTTCGTAGTTAGCATGCGTCCAATTCAGTATCTGGAAGAACTTTTAGAAGCTTAAAAATAGCTGAAAACAGAATTGGTGGTAGACAATCATTCATGCGTTTGTCGTGCAAGTTGCCAATCCTCTGCTTGTTTTTTTTTCAGTCTTATGATAGAATACTAATGTTATGGCAATGGGCCATCGCCAAGCGGTAAGGCACAGGACTTTGACTCCTGCACTCGAGGGTTCGAATCCCGCTGGCCCAGCGGAAAAGGCTGAATTTCTATTATGGAAATTCAGCTTTTTTCATTTTCATTGAGTTCATTTTCTATTTCCTGAATCATCTTCAGAATGCTTTCCCGACAATGTTCCACTGCATCCGCACATACGTCCAGATCTTCCTTCAAATCTAACCTTTCATAAAATACAAAAAAGCCCCGGGAACTGCTTCCCAGGGAAATACGGGTGGATACAGGGATTCGAACCCTGGGCCTCCAGAGCCACAATCTGGCGCGCTAACCAGCTGCGCTATACCCACCATAATATAAAATTCGAAATCACACTTGATTTCAAATGAGCCTGAAGGGATTCGAACCCCCGACCCACGGCTTAGAAGGCCGTTGCTCTATCCAACTGAGCTACAGACTCATTATGCTTTTTCGCAAAAGCAAAGCGGGTGATGGGAATCGAACCCACGTATCCAGCTTGGAAGGCTAGTGTTCTACCATTGAACTACACCCGCAGGAAAATTTTTCTTTTTTCGCTGACCAGTAGATTATATCTCATATCCACTCATTTGTCAACAAGTTTTTTATCTTTTTTCGATAAAAATCGGGGTGACAGGATTCGAACCTGCGACTTCCTGGTCCCAAACCAGGCGCTCTAGCCAAGCTGAGCCACACCCCGGGGATTTCGCAAAGCATTTAAAAACAAAAGTTCACTAAATGCGTTTAAAATTATACCGTAGATAGGTTGGATTGTCAACCACTTTTTTTATTTATTCGAGGCTTTATTCGAGGCTGAATCCTCCACTATCTCTGTTCCGGCGGCATTTCTTCTACAATTGGCTGCATACGCACTTTCTGCGCAGGCAGCTATCTGATTTCATACAAAAAGCAGTTCCGAACTTATTCTTCGAAAACTGCTTTCTGATTTTATCTGTTTTGTGCCAATTATTTCCGGTCCCGCCTAGTAAAGTCCCGACGGAATATCCCTGTCCTGATCCACATAACAGACCGTATAATGTGCCTCACCGTTCCGATCAAGCTCCATCAGCATGTAGGACGGCTTTCTTCCGTCCTGTCTCGGATAGGAGAGACTTCCCGGGTTCAATACAACAAGCCCGTCCTGACAGTACTCCAGATGCGGCTTGTGGGTATGTCCGAACATGACGATATCGGCTTTTCTGGCTCTCGCCTCTTCCTTGATCGTCTCCAGCTCGAAAGATACGCCGTACATATGGCCATGGGTCAGAAATGCCCGGTATTTTCCGATCGAGATCTCCTTCTCCCTGTCTGTCTGGGAGAAGAAGTCATTATTTCCGCGCACCACGCGGATCACGCAGTTATCATTATTTACCCATTCCTTAAAATATGCCTCGCTGCCCTCGGTATCGCCCAGGTGGATCAGCATATCGAACGGGGACTGTTTCTCAATAATTTCCCTGAGATTTCCATCTCTTCTGTGGGTATCGCTCACGATCAGAATTTTCATACTTTATTCTCCGATCTCTTCTGCAAGACGTTTCTTCATCGCCCGAAGCGCTTTTCCGCGGTGACTGATGGCATTCTTCTCATCCATGGTGATCTCCGCCGATGTCTTTCCGTACTCCGGCAGCATCAGGATCGGGTCATAGCCGAATCCGCCTGCGCCAGCCGGTTCATGGGCGATCACACCCTCCATGGTTCCCTCCGCTGTCAGGGTTCTTCCATCCGGGAGAACTGCCGCGATCACGCAGACGAAACGCGCCGTGCGCTTTTTCTCCGGAACACCATCAAGGCGGTGGATCAGGTTCCAGTTTTTAATTTCATAGGAAGTCTTCTCTCCCATGTAGCGCGCGGAGTAAACGCCCGGCTCCCCGTTCAACGCATCGATCACAAGACCGGAGTCATCTGCCAGAACGATCCCGCCTGTCTTCTCCCACACGGCTTTTGCCTTAATTAACGCATTTGCCGCGAATGTATCTCCATCCTCAACAATATCAATATCCACACCGGCTTCCTTCATGGACAGGATCTCCGCCCCGAGGTCTTTTAAAATCTCGCGGATCTCCCGCATTTTTCCGGCATTTGATGTTGCAAAAACAATTTTATGTTCCATGTATCTCTCACTTTCCAATTTTCCGGCTGTAGGCCTTCAGGCACACGTTGCATCTCTTGGATGTCTCCGTCCGTTCCCACAAAGAGCCGTCGAAACTAATATACCCCTCGCCGTCGCCTATGTCAATATTTCCGGTCCGTCCGCCCCCAGCATACTCCACCGCCACCGGCTGCGTCGTCCCAGGCGTGCGGATCCTTACCGCCACAACGAACATTTCGCCTGCATCCAGTTCCTGGGACTTTGCCAGGTTCACTGTATAAAATCCCGTATCCGGCAGTGTCCCGGATGCCAGGACTTTTCCACTGTCCGTCTGGAATTTCACATTATTTTCCACATGTTCACGGAAGCTGTCCCCGTCAAACACATACACTTCATACTCCGTGTCCGGTGCCGTAGCGTAGAAGCCCACCGCCTCCAGCGTCTCGTCTGACTCCGCTGTATACGCGTTCGCCATCCAGGCCTCCGGCTCGCCGAATCCCATCTGCCCGGTCCAGCCGCAGAGGTCGCTCTGGTAATTCCTGTCGAAATTGTCCGCCGGTCCGATGCCGCAGTAGGAGATTCCGCTCTCCGCGATCCAGCTGTCCTCGTAGGACACATGGAAAAAGCCGCCGTCTCCGAAGTTCTCTCCCCAGCTGTTCACGCAGAGGAACGCTCCGTCCGATTCCGGGTTCGATGCAAATTTTTCTTTCGGATAGTTGTCATCCCATCCGATGATCACCGCGTCATGGTTCGGTTCTTCGCTGCCTTTGTAGCAGACATCCTCATCACTCACCCGGTTTTCTGACGGGAGGTAGAGGGACGTCTGGACACCGCCATATAAATACACCGCCCGTTTTACCGCGTCGTAATTCCGTTCCGGCAGGATCCGGATCTCCTGGACGTGGCAGACAGGTGCAAGGCCGTCCGGCGAAGTGCTGTCCCCATAGGGATCATCCTCCTCGGAGACAGGTCCCTGCCAGGCTAAAAGATACGCCATCGCCATACTGTAATCGCCGCCGGAATTCTGACTGATCCCAAAACTGTTGTGGATCGACATGTGGTCCGCCGAGAGCGGCACCGCCATGGACTCCGGCATAGAGGTCTCCACCGCCTTTAACGCCGCGAACGCCCAGCATGTGCCAAGATCTCCCTGGTCGGAGACGGAGACGGTCCGATGCTCACGGATGTCATAGGATGAGGGGAGTTCTATGGCTTCCGGATCCGAATTTCCGCTGCCGGAAGCCTCCGTTCCTGCATCTGTATTCTTCTGGTCAGGATCAGCTCCCGCTTCATCTGTTTCTGCCAGATCCACGCCGCCATCTGTCAGCGTTTCCTTACCCCCGTCCGTGCTTTCCACACGCTCCGCAATATCCTGGTCAGATTCTTTCTCTCCGCCTTCCTGTTTCGGATCCAGCACAAAGGCGATCTCTGTGGTTACCAGATCCAGGATCTCTGTCCTCGCTGTAAAGACAGCCCCGGCTGCCAGCACCGCGATCCCACAGATCCACAGGCCGTCTCTGTTTCTGCGCCCTTTTCTTCTTCGACTTCTCATATCCGCTTACCTGCGTTTCTGCCTGCAATCGGCTTTTTTGTCATCTCTATGTGTCTGCTGCCGGTCTGTTATCTCTCTTCTCTTCTGTCCTCACGCTTTCTCGGCGGTTTCGGTCCTAAGAACTGGTAGAAGTAGGTCTTCATCATACCATTGTAGATCTTCCGATTCTTATCCGCCTTGCGACCGAAATACCGCTCGGTGTCTTCGTAAGCCGTAATGATATAGGCAGACCAGGAATCCAGCGCCGCGAAGCGCTCGCCGATGGTCTTATATAACTCCGGCAGGTTCTTTTTATCTTCAATTCGCTCACCGTACGGCGGGTTCGTGATCAGGAAGCCGTACTTTTTCGGGTGGCTCAGGTCGCTGACGGATCTCTGCTGGAAATGGATCAGCTCATCCACTCCTGCTGCCTTCGCGTTCGCTCTCGCCGCACGGACGATATCACCGTCGATATCATATCCTTGAATATCCGTCTGGACGGAGAGGTCCACGAGATCGTTCGCCTCGTCCATGGCGTCATACCAGCATTTTCTGGGGATCAGGTGCTTCCAGTCCTCGGACAGGAACTCACGATTCATTCCCGGTGCCATATTTGCCGCGATCATCGCCGCCTCGATGGGGAAGGTGCCGCTTCCGCAGAACGGGTCCACGAGGATCCGGTCGCTCTTCCACGGGGTCAGCATGATGAGAGCCGCCGCCAGCGTCTCCGTGATAGGTGCTTTACTCGTCAGTGTGCGGTAGCCGCGCTTATGCAGGGACTCGCCGGTGGTGTCGAGAGCCACTGTCACCGTGTCCTTGTGAAGGAAGACACGGAGCGGGAAGCTCGCGCCGTTTTCCGGGAACCAATCGATCCCGTACGCCTTTTTCATCCGCTCCACCATGGCTTTTTTCATGATGGACTGGATGTCAGACGGGCTGAAAAGCTTGCTCTTGATGGAGGACGCCTTTGCGACCCAGAATTTCGCGTCCTTCGGGAGATATTCCTCCCACGGGATCGCGCGGGTTCCCTGGAACAGGTCCTCGAAGGTCTCCGCATGGAAGCTGCCGACTTTTAAGAGCACGCGCTCTGTCGTTCTGAGGAAAATATTGGCGCGGCAGATCGCCTCCGCATCGCCGATAAACGTCACACGGCCATCCTCCACCTGGCTGACCTCATATCCGAGATCCAGGATCTCCTTTTTCATGACTGCCTCCAGGCCGAAATGGCATGGGACGATTAATTCAAATGTATTCAATCTGATTTTCTCCGTTCTGATGTGTCATGTAACTGCCTGGTATCTTAGCAGTTACTGTATTTTCATAGTTTCGCGCCATCCATGACTTACGCCAAATGGTCATATTCCATTTAATTTTAAGGGTTTGCAGCGTCCCTGTCAATCCCTGCCGAACCTCAAAGCAGACTTACATTCCGCATTTTTTCCGAACTGCTTATACAATAAGCCTGGCTCCCGGATGCAGCTTATCACTGATAACCGCGTTCGGTGCAAGAATGTGCTACTCTTTACATCTCACATAATACTTCCCTCTATAATAATGAAGTCCCCCAAGTGCATTCACCGCGTCATACCCGCACCCTGCAAGCTTCCTCGCCGCAAGCAGGCTCTGGCCCCCGTAGGCGCAGTAGATGACCACAGGGCGGTCTTTCGGAATCTCCGCCTCCACTTCATCCAGCCGCTCATAAGGCAGGTTCACAGCCCCCAGGAGATGTCCTGCCTCATATTCCCTCTGCTCCCGCACATCCAACAAGGTGAATGTCCGCTCCCCGTCCAGAAGATACTCCAACTGCTGCACCGAAATCGTCCGAAACATATACCTTCTCCTGAAACATATCCTTAATGTAAGGTATGCCGGGCGGTCCGGACAGGTTCTATGTACACTATTACACACAAAAAATGTGCCTTGGCACATTCTCGCACCTCGCGCGGTCGCTTGCGACAATCTGCATCCTCGCGCGAGTGCGCATCTTTGGCGTGTTAGTGCCTTTTTATGTAACAGGGATTTCCCAGGAATTCCCTGTTACATAAAAACAGCGGCAGGTTCTGCTCCTGCCGCCGCTTTCATCATATTCTGCGAATGTGTGCTGTCTTCACATCCACATCTTTTTATCTCTTGCAGTTTCTGCCATTATCCATAGAGTCCCTGGAACTGTTTCTTGTGCGATTCTGGCTGCTGTTTTCAGAACGGTTCTGGCTGTTTCTGCTCTGATTCTTTGTCTTATCGTAGGTCTCAGACTCGCTGCTCTTCATGTTGTCGTCCATATCATAGCTGTTTCTTGCCATTTTTTCGTACCTCCTAGAGTGGTTTTCAAGCCGCGGACATTTTCCGCCGCTGCATCCTCTAGTATGGTCCGTTCCCGAACGATTATGCAGCTTCCCCGAAAAGAACTTTTAATTTTTTCATACAGTGGAAGAACGCCGGGATCAGGAAAGCATCCGCGAAGATCCACGCTAACGGGCTTGCAAAGCATGCCGGAAGGAAGCCGAATACCGGAACGAGGCAGAATCCCACGAGAGATCGCGCCGCCATCTCGCAGACACCCGCGAGGATCGCGAATGTGGAGAATCCCATTCCCTGGATCGTAAAACGCACCACATTCACAAAGGTAAGCGGTATGTAGAACATGCTGTTTCCGATAAGGAACATCGCCACGCGCCCGATGATCTCCGTCTGGTCCGCGTCCATGAAGAGCAGCGCGATATACTTTCCACCGAAGAACAGGATCACAAACGCGATCACGGAGTAAATGATTCCGATCAGACTCGCCGCCTTCAGTCCCTCTTTCACGCGGTCCAGCTTCTTCGCTCCCACGTTCTGTCCCGCGTAGGTCGCCATGGTTCCGCCCAGTGCGTCAAACGGACAGCAGAAGAACATGCTGACCTTGCTTCCTGTGGATACCGCCGCAACCGCCATAGAACCTAAGGAGTTTACCGCCGTCTGGAGCACAACGCTGCCGATGGCCGTGATGGAATACTGGAGTCCCATAGGGATTCCCATACTGCAGAGGGTGCCGAGCATTCTTCCGTCTGGCTTCCACTCGCCGTTTTTCATATGAAGGATCGGGTAATGCCTGATCATGTAGATCAGGCACAGTACCGCGGAGATTCCCTGGGAGATGACCGTCGCCAGAGCCGGTCCGCCAACGCCCATGCCAAGGACCAGGATCGTAAAAAAGTCGAGACCGATGTTCATGAGGGAGGACAGGAGCAGGAAGTAGACCGGTGTCTTGCTGTCGCCCAGACTTCGGATGATGCCCGCCAGCATGTTATAGAGGTATGTGACCGGGATTCCAAGGAAGATCACAAAAATGTAATCATAGGCGCCCTGGATAATGTCCTCCGGCGTGTTCATCCACTGTAAAATGTTCATGCAGAGCAGTCCGACGATCGTCGTCATGACCGCCGCAAACACCGCTGAGAGCCATCCGGCGTTCGCCACGAACTTCCGCATTCCCGTATAATCACCCGCGCCGAACTTCTGCGCCACCGGGATCGCAAATCCGCTGCAGGCACCGGTACAGAAACCGATGATCATAAAGTTGATGGAACCCGTCGAACCAACTGCCGCCAGGGACGATACCCCCAGGCATTTTCCGACAATGATCGTGTCTACCATGTTATAAAACTGCTGAAAAAGAAATCCCAGCAGCATCGGAACTGCAAAGCTTAAGATCAGCTTCATTGGCGATCCGACTGTCAGATCCTTTACCTCACTTTTCTGCATATGTAACTCTCCTGTGTCATTTTACTCAGTTTTTATGTTCTGTAAATCATGGTTCCGGTTGAATCTTCCTGACTCTCTGACATACGTTTCCCATGGTCTACATGTTTCAAACGAACTTGCTGTATTATAAATCAGTGTTTTCAAAAAGTATATATATCAAAACACCGAAATTACGTAAATTTTTTCCACATTCTTTCGTCAAAAAAGCTTTTCGGCCGTATCGTTTCGACCCGCCTGCGTTTTCCGGGTACATGTTCCGTCTGATTTTCGCCTTTCTTCCGTTTTTTCCTTATTTCACCCTTTACATTCCGCACCATTCATGATACTGTAATTGCATCAGGGGCGCTGACCGCCCTGAAAATCAAACAAACATGCAGAGTAGACGTGTGCGCGTCAAGTGCCCGCCAGACAGGGAGTTGCTGGCAGGACGAAGGGAATTTCCCGCGGTGCACATATCGCATCCCGCTGCATCAGAAGATAGCTCCGTCTATTATCTCCTGTTGTGGTCCGAGAATCTGCAAAGGAGGTATTTTTTATGCAAAAAAGCTCGAACGACCTCTTTTCCAGGATTTTTGAATCATCCCGTGAATTCAAGAAGGTCACCACTATCACTACCTGCGCCATGTTCGGCGCGCTGTCCGTTGTACTTGGATACTACTCCTTTAAGATCACACCAAACTTAAAGATCGGCTTTGGTTCGATCCCAAATATGCTGGTGGATTATCTGTTCGGCCCGGTCGTCGGCGGATTATTCGGCGGCGCTATGGATGTGATCAAGTTTATGCTGAAGCCGGACGGCGGATTTATGCCGGGCTTTACGTTCAACGCGATGCTTGCGGCGTTTATCTACGGCCTGTTCTTCTATAAAAAGAACCTTTCCCTGCCGCGGATCCTCACGGCAAAGCTCGTGGTGATCGTTCTCTGCAACATCGTCCTCGGCACTTACTGGTTGACGCTCTTAAACGGAAAGGGATTTTTAGCAATTCTGCCAGCCCGCGCCATCAAGAACCTGATCCAGTGGCCGGTGGACTCCCTGATCTTCTTCCTCGTGGCGAAAACCTTGGAACAGGCAGGAGTGTTTAAGCTTATTCTTCATGCTGGGAACCGTCAGAGAAGATAGTATAAATCTGCTGCTGACGACCTCTTTCGAATGCATCGCAGTAAAAAAATGCTCTCTGCAGCAATCCTAACGATCTGCTGTAAAGAGCACTTTTTTAATCCTTTTTATCCTTTATCCAATTTTCAAGTTAATCGCCAAGTACATTTACGATTCTCACCGGTGTGCGGTAGTTCCATCTGGAAACCTTGATTCCGGTTCTCTCTGTGGAGGCATGTACGATCTGTCCGTTTCCGATGTAGAGAGCAACATGGTTGATCCTCTTTCCGGATCCGTAGCAGATAATATCGCCCGGGCGCATCTCGGAGCTGCTTACCTGGCGGCCCATACGAGACTGTCCGCCGGAAGAATGCGGAAGTTCAACTTCTGCTGCGTGACGCATTACATAGGAGGTAAATCCAGAACAGTCAACACCAGTATTCGGGTTTGTTCCGCCGTATTTGTAGCGGTTTCCTACGAACTGGAGCGCATATGTAACAATTTCGGAACGGAGATCATTCTCAACTTCGATAGCTGCCTCAAGTTCTGCCTCTGCCTCGTCGGCTTCTGCCTCAGCCGCTTCCTCCTCATCGGAGTCTGCCTCATCAGCATTTGCTTCTTCTTTATCTGTCGTCTCTTCAGAACTCTCTGTTTCTTCTGTCGCTGTCTGCTTGTCCTCTTCCAACAGGTTTCCGTTTTCATCGAGGTGGATGATTCTTACGACCATCTTGTCCTCTTTTACAGCTGCCGTTGTCTCGTCCGCGAAGGAAACGATCGGAAGGGCTGCCGTTAAGGCCATACATAAGCAGGTGATTTTTAAAGTTCTGAAAAGTTTTTTTGTCATTGATGTCCTCTTATCTTAAACTTTAATGATTTGTAATGTTTGTTACAAATATGTTAAATCTTGTTACGAACAAATTATATTTCTCACAGCCACTTTTGTCAATACATATGAAGGAATTCATAAACTCTTAATAATTTAGGCAAAAACCGCCAAAAATGTGGCAAAAATGCGGCGTTCCCCCGCAGAGAGCGCCGCACATGTTTACATAACTTATTTCAATTGTAACATCCTGTAATCTGTTGATTTTTTCAGTAAAATCAGGGTTTTTCGGACATTTTCGTCTTTAAATCCATGAACTGATCCGCCATTTTCTGTGCCTGTATCTGCAGCTCGCATTCACGGTCGCCTGTTCATTTCTTCTTAATATCTGTTTTATTACCTGCCACGGAAGTTCTTAACAAGCCAATAAATAATAAGGCACATTAAGATCGGTCCAGAGAACCGGATCAGAAGGTAGAACACGCCGCCCATAATGCTGAACACAACAGAGATCACAAGGAACAGGAGCACAACAAGGGCTAATTTCCAGTACCACTTATTCAGATCGAAATAATGGATATTCGGCGCGGAGCCGTTCTGATAACTTTCCTGGCTGTAAGTACTTCTTCTGTCATCGTCCCGCGGGGACGCGTCCTCAAAACTTCCATAACCGTCTCCGGTCTCTCCCGCCGCCTCAGCGGAATCGATGATCGTTCGGGCCACGATATTCGGCTCGCCGATCTCCTCAATAATTTCATCCATGGTACGGCCTTTTCCCAACTCCTGGGAAAGATAATCCGCGTAATAATTCAGATTGTCGCGGATGACCGACGCCGGGACCTCACCCGAGAGTGCTTCCTCCAGGCGTCTTAAAAATTCGTCCTTGTTCATGTAATTTTACTCCAGTTTTTCTTTAATGATGCCGCCGCGGTACACTGCCACGAGCTCCTTGAGGTCCGCGATCTTCGCCGCAAGCTCTTTTCCTGTATCCGTGTCCGCAACCATCACACGCTTTTTCATCTTCTCTACGATCATGACTTTCGGCGTGTTTTCATGGTTCCGGTCAAAAGGCTTGTGCTCCGCCAGGGCAAGGTGGTGGGAATTGAAGATCAGGGTGTAGCCCGCGATTCCCGTCTTAGGCTGGTAAGACTTCGAAAGTCCGCCGTCAATGACGAAGAGCTTTCCATTTCCCTTGATCGGACTCTCGCCGTCCTTTAATTTTACCGGGACATGGCCGTTGATAATGTGGGAGCCTTCGATCGGGAGTCCGAATTCCTTGAGGATCTTATTACAGAATTCCTCTTTTTCGCACAATTTATAATACGGGTTCATGTTTTCTTTCGCGGCTGCCTTGTCAGCGACAAAGTAATTCTCAAAGGTCGCCATATTGTCTTTTCCGTATACCGGAGACTTCGGACCGCACCATAAATACCACATAAAATCACGGTACCAGTCCTTCGTCGGATCATCATCCGGCAGGAAGTATGCCATCTTCACCGCATCCTCGATATAGTCAAGCAGACGTTTTCCGGAGTAGATGATCCCCTTGAGCTTCAGCTCCTCGAAGGTTCCATCCTCTTTCATCGGGATACAGCCGTGATATAAAAGGTTCGAGTTGCACCGCTTGTACATCGCGCCGTGGGAATACACGAAACGGATATGGCGGTGAAGCGTCTCGCTGTGATGGAAGGAAAGTGCCAGGCTGTTGATCAGTTCCTGCTCTTCCTTCGTGAGCTTTAACGGGTCCTGCGGATCGATCGTCGGGAAGTTCATATCCAGCATCTTATAGTCTTTCCCGTGGATATTTACGGTTCCTTTTTCAAAGTTGATATGTTCCAGATGGATCCGGTCGTTGATCTGGTAATCCGGGTGGCGCTTCGTGATCTGACCTTCCACCTTGAACTGGATCACTGTGATCGCCTTGTGCATCTTCGCCGCAAGTCCCGGGTCTACCGCATCATAGATATTTTCATCCAGGATCTTCGGAAGGAACCGCTCACACGGGTCATCCCGGTAGACCTTCGCCGCAAACATGGACAGCGGGCGGAGATTGATTCCGTAACCGTCCTCAAGAACGTCAAATCCGTTGTAGCGGATCGCAATCCGGAGCACATTACAGATGCAGGCCAGATTGCCTGTGGCTGCGCCCATCCAGGAGATATCGTGGTTGCCCCACTGGATATCTACATCGTGGAAGTGCATGAGCTCGTCCATGATAATGTCCGCGCGCGGTCCACGGTCGAAGATATCGCCGATGATATGCAGACTGTCCACAGTCAGGTTCTGGATCAGGTTGCAGAGCGCCCTGATGAACTGGTCCCCCATCTCGATGTCGATGATGGAGTGAATGATCTCATCGTAGTAAACTTTCTTGTTGTCATCGTTGTAGTCCACATGAAGAAGTTCGTCGATGATATATGCGAATGCCGGTGGCATTTTTTTACGCACCTTCGATCGTGTAAACTTCGAGGATACTTCTTTACAGATGCGCACCAGGCGGTAGATCGTGATCCTCTGCCAGTCCTCTGTGAATTTTCCCTCTTTCTGGATCTGGCGGATGTTCCGTTCCGGATAGTAGATCAGATTCGCTAAGGCGATCTCCTCCTCGTCCGAGATCACATAGCCGAAGGTCTCCGATATTTTTTCACGGATAATACCGGATGCGCTGCGAAGCAGATGGATAAATGCTTCGTACTCGCCGTGCAGGTCACTGAAGAAATACTCGGTTCCCTTCGGAAGTCCGCGGATCGCCATCAGATTGATGATCTCACTGGATGCCGCTTTCACTGTCGGATACTCTTTTGCAAGCAGCTTCAAGTAGTCCAAATCTCTCATTGTCTTTGTTTTCCTCCCTGCGTTTTTCCAGGCGCGTAAATTTTCTCCTGCCGTTCCTGGTCCCGTTTTTCCCGCATTTTTGCTGGGTTTTTCGCCGGATCTTTCCGCCTTGCCGGTTAAAAATTTAACCGCCTGGGAATTGCTTTTCCATTTATTTTATAGTAACATATTCATATTCAAAACTCAACAAAAGAATGGATGACACCGGGGACCGGACCTTCACTTTGGTTACTGTTCACGCTTTGCGCAAACAGTAACTGATTTTGCCGATGCTTCGCATTCCGAATCGGCAAAATCCACTACCACCACTGTATTGTACGGAATTTTCAGTTCAGAAAATTCCTACCCGTGTACAGTAACCCACTTTGGATTGCCCAGGAAGCAGATTCTGCGCAGTCAATGTACTCTTCAGAAGGGAGATTTTTCTTATGAACAGCGAACTTCTCTACGTTTTTGGGACCGGAAACGCGACGGTCACAAATCTTTACAATACATGCTTCGCCCTCAGAGACGGGGATGAATATTTCATGGTGGATGCCGGCGGCGGAAACGGGATCTTAAAGATCCTGGACAACATGCAGGTTCCGTTAGAGCACATCCACCATATTTTTGTGACCCACGCCCACACGGACCATGTTTTAGGCATCGTCTGGATGGTCCGCATGATCGCCACAAAGATGAAAAAGGACCAGTATGTCGGAGATACCTATATCTACTGCCATTCAGAACTTATCGAGACGATCAGGACGCTCTGCCGCCTGACGATCCAGGATAAATTTTACAACATGATCGGCAACCGGATCCATTTAGAGGAAGTGAAGGACGGCGAGACCCGCCATATTTTAAGCTACGACGTGACATTCTTCGATATCCACTCCACGAAGTTAAAACAGTTCGGATTCACGCTGACATTAAATAATGGAAGAAAGCTCACCTGTGCCGGGGATGAACCGTACAATCCGGTCTGTGAGAAGTATGTCCGCGGTAGCGACTGGCTGCTCCACGAGGCATTCTGCCTCTATGCGGAGCGGGATATCTGGAAGCCGTACGAGAAGCACCACAGCACCGTGAAGGATGCCTGTGAACTGGCGGAGTCCCTGGGGATCCCGAACCTCGTACTCTGGCACACGGAGGACAGCAATGTTGCCGGTCGGGAACGGCTTTATAAGAGTGAGGGAAAACGCTATTACAGCGGAAATATTTATGTGCCGGATGATGAAAGTTTAATCGCTTTATAGTGAGACTGATCGCAGTATGGTACTCTGTTCTCCGTCATCTTTTGTCTGCCTGGGCATTTTGCCGGTTCGGCAATTCGTTAAATTGGTCTGTCCTCTTGCGCAGGCTGGATTTTAGGTTATATTTGTCCTGATTTAGGAGGAAAAGGTTATGTCTATTAAACCGTGGATCTGCAACGGATCCAGGACGATCGTAAAGGACCGCTGGATCGATCTTCACGCCGATGACTGCGCACTGCCGGATGGCACGAAGATCTCTCCGTTTTATGTAAATGATGTGCCGGATTTTGTTGTCGTGGTCGCCGTCACCGTTGACGGGGACTTCGTTTTCGTGCGCCAGTACCGCCATGGAACGAGACAGATCCTTTTGGAGCTTCCTGCCGGATGCATGGAGCCGACAGATGCGAATCCCGCAGCCGGGGCTGCAAGGGAACTCTTCGAGGAGACCGGCTATGCCGGAAGTGAGCCGGTATTTCTCTGCAAGGTCGCGCCGAACGCGGCGTGTATCAGCAATTTTGCCCACTGTTATCTGATCACAGACTGTAAGAGGGTCAGCGGGCAGCATCTCGATGCCACCGAGGATCTGGAGATCGTTGTGATGTCCGCCGGGGAGACGCGAAAGCTGATGACGGAAGGCGGACTCGTGCAGGCGGTGCATGTGGCGGCGATGTATTATGCGGAGAAGATATTAAATAAGTAGATATCTCTACAGCTATTTATTTTCAGCTGCCTTTCGTTCCCCTGTGCTCAGCGCAACAGCTGCACGACGCTGTCAATCAGAGGATCCATCGATCATCAATGATTTTCTCTCCAGCCATACTTTCATTTTTATTACTTTTACAATTAAACAGAACGTCGTTTATAGCTGGAGATTTATTTGAAAAGGATACATATTATGAATAAACGTGAAATTTCAGAAATCAAGAAACAGTTTAAGAAGGATAACAACGCCATCACCCGCATCTGCGGATGCTACGTCGATGCCGAAAAGCAGATCAAGACGACCTTAAAGGAGGCGTTCTTCGCCCTGTCCGAGGAGGAGATCTTTAAATACTACGAGATCTTCAAAAAAGCCCTCTCCGGCGGAATCGGAAAGAATCTCCACAACCTGGAGTACTCTATTCACGACGAAGGTCCGGACAGCGCCCACGAGCTTCTCATGAAACTCCGCGATGAGAAGCTCGCCGACGATGAGACCGTGGATACCTTTTATAATAAGATAATCGAAAATTACGAGTACGGCGAAAACTACTATATTATCCTGATCCACAGCGCCTACGATGTTCCGGGGAAAGCGTCCGACAATGAGGAAATGTTCGACGCATCTGAGGAGGTCTACAACCATATCCTCTGCTGCATCTGCCCGGTAAAGCTTTCCGAGCCCGGTCTTTCTTATAATGAAGCGACCAACGCAATTGAAGAGCGCCCGCGGGACTGGTGGGTACAGACTCCGATGACCGGATTCCTGTTTCCTGCATTTAATGACCGCAGCAGCGATATTCACAGCATCCTGTATTTCTCAAAAAATCCGGAGGAGCTCCACTCTGAGTTCATTGATGCCTGCCTCGGCGCGCCGACGCCGATCTCCTTCAAGTCCCAGAAAGAAGCGTTCCAGGAGATCCTGACGGATACTCTCGGCGAAGAGTGCGACTATGAGATTGTCCGCCAGATCCATGAGAATCTCACGGAGCTTGCGGAGGAACATAAAGAGGATGAGATTCCGTTAACGCTCACAAAGCCGGAAGTCAAAGATCTTTTGGAAAAGAGCGGCGTGGAGCCGGAGCGCCTGGAGCACTTCGATAAAGTCTACGAGGAAGCCGCTGGGGAGAACACCGCGATCCTCGTTCCGGCGATCACCGGAACCGGAAAATTTGCCGTGAAGACACCGGATGTGGATATTAAGGTCAACCCGGACCGTCTCGATCTCGTAGAAACCAAGTTCATCGGTGGACGCCGCTGTCTTGTAATTGCCGTTGAGGACAACGTGGAAGTCAACGGCATGCCGGTGAAGATGTGGGAGGAGCAGAAGGAGGTGCAGTAACATGGCACCATCCGCCCGTTTTACTGAAGATTTCGCATACGAGGTCCTGTCCGTAGTCGGGGAGATTCCCGAGGGAACCGTCGCCACCTACGGCCAGATCGCCCGCCTCATCGGCAGGGACAAAAACTCCCGCCTCGTGGCCCGGGTCCTCTCCCACGCCTCAAACTACGGAGACTTCCCCTGCCACCGTGTCGTAAACCACTCCGGCCGCCTCGTCCCCGGCTGGCCGGAACAGGCATTTCTGCTACGGCAGGAAGGCGTAGAGCTGAAGGACGCGATACATGTGGATCTCAAGAAATATCAATGGGAATGCTGATTTGACAAATTTCTCCATTTTTGCTATAATTTCTTCGTAATAGTTTTGTAATATTTGAAATAATTCCCGCAATATAACCGGGACATTCAACTGATATGAGGAGATTTGGCATGAGAAAATTACAGAATCTGATTTCTGACTTTTCAAAGAAGTTTCTTTTAAAAGCGGCCGCTGCCGCGTCTGTCCTGTTCCTTTCCACTGCACTTTTAACTCTTCCATCTTTCGCCGCATCCGCCTACGACAATCTTGCCGTGGCAAATGTGACAAGTGAACCGTTAAATATGCGGACGAAACCGTCCACGGACGGAGAGATCGTCGGAAAGTGCTACCGTGGAGCGGGCGGAACCGTATTAGAGAAGAAAGATGGCTGGACGAAGGTCCGTTCCGGAAAAATTGAGGGATGGATGTGTGACAAATATCTGCTCTTTGGGACAGATATCGAGCCATTGGCGAAGGAACTCGGTCTTCTATCCGCGAAGATCACCGCGACGACCTTGAACGTCCGCGAGATTCCGTCCACAGATTCCGCAATCTTAAAACAGGCGGCCGAAGGGGATTCCTTCCCTGTCTTAAGTGAATCCGACGGCTGGACAAAGGTCCAGCTCTCCGCCGACACAAACGGCTATATTTCCAGTAAATATGCCTCCATCGGCCCGGTTCCTGCTGCCGCTGTTGACGCAAAGGAAGAGTCCGCGGCGCTGAGCGCATCCGGAAACGGAACCTCTGCGGCACCGTCCTATGTAATCTCCGCCACCGAAGATGAGATCTACCTGATGGCAGCCTGCGTGGCCATGGAGGCCGGTGACGATTCCTATGAAGATAAGCTCGCTGTAGCAAGCTGTATTGTAAACCGTGTAAAATCCGGAAAATGGGGCAAAACGATCTCCGACGTGATCTACGCCGATGGCCAGTTCCCCGGCGCGTCCTCCGGCCTGTTGGACAAATACCTGGCAAAGGGTCCGTCCAAGTCCTGCATCAAAGCCACCAAAGATGCTCTGTCAGGTTCCAACAATATCGGCGACTATCTCTACTTCAAATCCGCCAAACACGCCTCAACAGGCAGCTACTCTTCCTACAAGATCGTTGGCGGGAACTGTTTCTACAAAAAATAATATTTTATCTGCAAGACCTGCCATCGGCAGCTTCTTTCAGATGCATTGCAGCAAAAAAACAGGGAAAGCCTACCTTCTCCGAAGGTGCTTTCCCTGTTTCCGTACACATACCCCATTTCCTTTAATAACGCTTCAACTAAAAATGCTCTTCTTAAAAATCAACACCACTCTCCTACACTTCTGTTACAATCCATTTCTTAACCCCGTCTGTACTGAATCCAACGATTTCGGCAATCTCTTCAACCGAAATTCCCTTTTCGCTCATTCGAACCGCCGTATCCTTAGCTTGGCTTTCACGCCCTCCCGCATAGCTCTCATTTCTCAGGTCTTCCATCGCCTTACACATTTCTCTCACTCCTCTCTATTCTTCGATCTCCCTGCATCTCACCGCCGCCCGCGCTTTCCCCTTATTCGTGCAGGTAAACAGCGTCAGATCCCAGTCCCCGTCCTCCATCTTTTCGATGTCATAGCCGCCGACCGTCTCAATTTCCGTCACTTCATAGGAAAACACATTTCCATCCGCATCCGTAAACACCACGGAATCACCTGGATTCAGGCGCTTGATGCCAGAAAAATGGGTGCGGTAATTGTGTCCGGCGATGATCATATTCTTTAAGTACGCAGAACCACTGTAGCGGCACGGCGCTTTTTTGAGCTTCGCGTCGCTCCACTCGCTGATAACCGGAAGCTTGAGCCCCAGCGCCGGAATCTCGATCATCCCCACACATTCCTGTCCATTTACCTCCACTGTCGGCATTTCCATCTCCGGATTCTTCTTATATTCCGGCACCAGTTCCTTTTTCTCCGTCTCCAGCCGCTCCGGCAGAGCTGCTGTCAGTGACTCCATCCGGACCACCATCTCCTCTGACTCTGCTCCGGCCCGGTCTGATTCTCTTATATTATAAACAGTAAGAAGAAGAGCCGCCGCGATCAGCAGCAGCCCCGCGCCTGTTAAAATCTTCCCTTTCATAGCCTTACCATCCTGTCTTCCATATTGCATATGCTGTCTGTGTTTTTTTCAATTGTATTGTTTTTCTGTTCTGCAAGAACTCTAAAAAAGGATGTACCTTGGCACATTCTCGCGCCTCGTGCGGTCACTTGCGACAATCTACATCTTCGCGCGAGTGCGCATCATTGGCACGTTAGTGCCTGGCAGAATTCATCCGTCTCGAAATCTCAATTTTTCTCAGTCCTTAAATATCTCCTTCAGCCTCTTCAGCAGCCCTTCCTCATCATTCTTCCCGATCACCATCGGTGCCCGTCTCCGCACATTCTCCGGCGCATTTCCCATCGCCGCGCCAAATCCTGCCGCACGCATCATGGAAAGATCGCTCTCGCCGTCACCGAAGGCCGCTGCCTCTTCCGGGGAAATTCCGAGTTTTCCACAGAGCGTCTTCAAACCTTCCGACTTTTCCACGCCCGCTGCCGTGATCTCCAGATATTCCGGGTTGGATGCCGCGGACTGAAGATCAGAGAAATCTCTCGCCAGAACCGCCGCCAGCTTTGTCATCACGTCCGGATCTCCCATGAGGAGAAATTTATGAATTCCGCCTTCTGTTTCAAATGTATCTTTAATAGATCCAATTTCAGCCGGAAATCCCACGATTTTCTCTTCCCGCTGCTCTCTCCAATCGTCCCGGTCATCCACGATCCACTTCTCGCCGCCGAAGGTATTACAGGCAACAGCCGGAAAATCCTTATCCAGCATCGCCTTCAGTTCCAGTGCCCGTTTTAACGGAATCGTCTTACTGTAGATCTCATGTCCGTCGTTATCGAGGATCAGTCCACCGCAGAACGCAATGATCGGTGCATGGTTCCCCAGCATTCTCTTAATGACCCGCACGCCTTCCGGTGACCGCGCGGAAGTCAGGATAAACGGGATTCCCTTATTCTCAAGATTCAGGATCATCTCCTTCGTCCCCTCCGTGATCTGTCCGTCCGACGTCAGCAGCGTGCCGTCGATGTCACTGAATACGATTTTGCAAGCTTTTTCTTTTTTCATCTTTATCTCCATATTTTTGATGTTTATCCGTTGTATTTCCACACCAGTACGACTGCCTGACGCAGTCCGCAGCTTCGCGCGAATGCGCCTTCTCCTATCCCCGCTGCAAAATACTCATCTCGTTCTCCCGCACTTTCCGTGCCAGCAGCGTATACTGTCTGATCTCTTCCTCTGTAAAATTTCCAAACTTCGCCTGATAGTAATCGTTCTCCGCCGCCTCAAGATCCGGGATCACAACTTCTGATGCCGGAAGAAGTTCCAGCCGGATCTTTCGTTCTGTTCCCCGCCTTCTCGGAAGCTCCGTTACCTCAACCATCTTTTTCGCGGACAGCCGCTGAACCGCCACCGCGAGGTCTCCGCGGCTAAGATCCATAAGATCCGCAAGATTCTTTCTGCTCAGTTCATGGCTTGCATCCTTCAGATATAAAAGCAGAGAAAGTTCCTCCATTGTCATATCATGCTTCAATGCCGCCGACTCCAGATATCTCTCCAGAAGTTTCCGGTCCCGGTATTTATCCACAATGATCCCATCATCGGAAATCACCTCCTGCAGCGCACTGCTCCGCTCCTCTCCCAGCTTCCGGTTTCCGGGGATCGATGCCGGGAAAACAAAGCCGTCCTTCGCTGCATCCACCAGAAAATGGTACACCTGAAGCCGGTTTTTCTCATAATCCTCTTCGTCCAGCACATGCTTATAAAAGTTGTTGTAGTACTCAAACATCATAAGCTTCATTTTCACAGTCTTCGTGATGCTGATCTTCTGGTTCACCAGCGAACCTTTTGTCTTTACATAATAATACACCGGTGTCCTCAGCGCATAGAATGTCTCTGCATAGCGGACATACTCCAGATTGAACATAAAATCCTCACACCAGCTGATCTCCGCATCCATCCGGATCCCGAAGCGGTTTACGAGATCGCGCCGGTACAGCTTATTCCACAGCACTCCATAGTAATAATCCGCCGGATTCTCCATCATAAACGACGCGAATTCCTCCCGGTCGATCACGCAGTCTGACTCGATGTCCCCTTTTCTGGATACCATATCCCCAACGACGCGGTAAAAATCGGAGATCACCATATCACAGCCATGTTCCTCTGCCGCCCGGACCATAAGCTTTGTCGCATCCGGCGTCAGCCAGTCATCACTGTCCACAAACTGGAGATATGTTCCCTTTGCCCTTTCAATTCCCTGATTTCTCGTGTCTGAAACCCCGGAATTTTCTTTGTGGATCACCACCACACGCTCATCCGTCTTCGCATACGCATCACAGATCGAGCCTGACATATCTCTGCTCCCATCATCTACGAGGATCAGTTCAAAATCTCTATATTCCTGTCCGAGAATACTGTCCACACAGCGGTTCAGAAATTTTTCCGCATTGTAGACAGGAACAATTATACTGACGGTCGGTTTCATTCTCCTCCTCCATTCTCTATAATAACCTGTTGGAATATCTCCTATGAAATAAATTTACTATACGATCTATCATAGCACATTTTTCTCACAATACGCGATTTATTTTTTTAAATTCTCTTGACTTTTGAAAATCTGTGACTATAATAAAGGGCAGTTTTAAATATTCCTTGCGATGATGGGAACGCTCTTAACGAAGGTCTTTCAGAGAGCAGCTGGCTGGTGAAAAGCTGCAGACACCGCGTTACAGACAATCCTCCCGGAGCTAACCACTGAAAGTGTTCCAAGTAGGCTGGTTCGGTTTACACCCGTTAACGTGTTGCCTGTTAATTTTTCATATTTGAAAAACGACGGGATCGAGAGGCTGTTTTTTGACAGCAATAAGAGTGGTACCGCAGAAGTTTCGCTTCTGTCTCTTAAAAAATAAGAGACAGGAGTTTTTTTTTGCCCCGAAAGTGTTGTCAGGCGGACAGACAGACCGCGTGCTTGCACGCAGGGCTATCTGTACATCTGACAACCAAGCCAGCATGAGTAAGCAGGGCGAAAGCCCGGATTACGAATGCCGGCGGAGATTGCGGGAGCACGCAGTGCGGAGCAATCTCCTTTCGCACACTTTGCCAACACCACCATCAATTCCTTAGTTTCTTATCTGCGAGGGGCAGTTAAGATATATACTTATAATCCATCTATTCTTAAAAGACTTTAGGAGGTCATTATGAAAAAAAGTGCAAAATTATTATCCGCCGTTATGGCAGGCGCTATGGTTCTTTCCATGGCAGGCTGTGGCTCTTCCAGCAATTCCACAGAGACAACTGCTGCTGCCGCTGAGACAACAGCCGCTGCCGCTGATTCTTCCGCTGCTGAGAGCAAGGAAGCGACTTCAAACACAGACGCAACCGTAATAAAGCTTGGTACGACCGTAAACGAGCAGGATAGTTTCCAGGTATGCGCTGAGAAATTCGCTGAGCTCGTAAAAGAGCGCACAAACGGCGCCTACGAGATCGAGATCCATCCGAACGGAGCTCTCGGCGACGAGCGTACCATGCTTGAGAGCATGCAGATGGGTACTCTTGATATGGGTATCATCACAAGCGGTCCGTTCGTAAACTTCTCCAGCGCTATGGGTGTTCTCGATATGCCGTTCCTGTTCGCAAACAACGAGGAAGCTTACAAAGTCCTCGACGGTGAGATCGGTAAAGAGCTCCTTGGAACACTTGAGGATGCTGACTTAAAGGGTCTCGCATACGCAGAGCGTGGTTTCCGTAACATCACAAACAGCAAGAAGCCGATCACAAACGCGGCTGACGTTGCAGGCTTAAAGCTCCGTGTCATGGAGAACGACGTTTACACAGCTACCTTCAAGGCTCTTGATGTAAACGCGGTTCCGATGGCATGGTCCGACGCTTTAACAGCTCTTCAGCAGGGCACCATCGATGGCGAGGAGAACCCGATCAACGTTATCTACTCCTACAAGCTCTGGGAGTCCCAGAAGTATGTAACCCTTGACCGTCATTCCTACTCCACAGCGATCATCACAATGAGCAACGACCTCTTCAAGTCCTTACCGGAAGATGTTCAGAAGATCTTCGAGGAATCCGCACAGGAAGCTGCTGAGTACGAGCGCCAGTGGGTTGCAGATCAGGAAGCTGACCAGCTCCAGGAGATCAAGGATCATGGTATGGAAGTCGTCGAGAACCCGGATGTAGACAGCTTCCGTGCAGCTGTTCAGAGCGTATATGACGCTTACCCGGATTACGCTGATTACATCAAAAGAATCCAGGACGCATTAAAGTAATTTCGCAGCTGTTTGATTTTAAAGTTCGGTGCTAAAATCCGTTAACATTGCCCCGGCAATGGGATTTTTAAAGCAGGTTCTTCGGCTGCCCAGGGAAACCCGGGCAGCCGGAACTGTTACCACTGATGTATTGTATGGAATTTTCAGTTCAGAAAATTCCTACTCGCGTACTGTAAATCAGAACCGCTTTAGCACTTTCCATGTAATTGTTTCGGTTTTCAAAGGAGGAAACACCGTTGGCTTTCGTTAAGGGATTTCACAAACTCAGCGATGTTCTGGACACCATCTGTTCCTACATCATCGTTGTCATGCTCGGCGCCATGGTCGTTATCACCGGCGCACAGATCGTCTGCCGTATGGCATTCACCGCCCTCTCCTGGAGTGAGGAAGCGACCCGTTACCTTTTAGTCTGGTCATCATTTTTAGGCGCAAGCTGTGTATACAAGCACAGCGGCCATATCTCCATCACATTCGTTCAGGATATGGTTCCGGCCGCATTAAGCAAAGTCTTAAAACTTCTCGTCCATGTGGTCTGCACAGTTCTTTTTGTTGTCGTGATCATCTATGGTATGAAATACTTCGGAAAACAGGGAAACCAGCTGTCTGCAGCGATGCGTCTTCCCATGAAATATATTTACCTCTGCATTCCGGTAGGATGCGGATTCATGCTCGTACACGCGGTTGACGCGGTTCTTGGACTTTTATTTGGAAAGGAGGAGGCATAACATGGCAGCATTATTATTCATTTCCTTTATCGTTCTGCTTCTGATCGGCGTTCCGGTCGCATTCGCGATCGCGGCGGCAGCTCTCCTCGTCCTCTTAAAAGGCGATGTAAAGCTCCTGATCCTCGTGCAGCGTATGTTCGCCAGCACCGACTCTTTCTCCCTGATCGCAGTCCCCTTCTTCATCTTTGCCGGCGACCTTCTCGCAAAGGGAAAAGTTTCCAAGGTGCTCGTTGAGTTCGCCGAGTCCTTACTTGGTATGTTAAAGGGTGGTCTTTCCATCGTATCCGTCCTCGCCGGCATGTTCTTCGCGGCGATCTCCGGTTCCGGTGCCGCCACAACAGCCGCTGTCGGTGCAACACTGATCCCGGAGTTAAAGAAACGTGGATACCGTGAAGATTCCGCCGCTGCCCTGATCGCAGCTGCCGGAACCATCGGTGTCGTTATCCCGCCGTCCGTTCCGATGGTATTATACGCCGTTATCTCTGAGGACAGCGTAAACACTCTTTTCAAAAACGGATTTGTCCCGGGAATTTTAATGGGCGTGATCCTCGTTGCGATCTCCCTCTATCAGGCGCGCAAGTTCAACTACCCGAAGGGAAAAGCGTTCTCTGTCGGAAACGTGCTCCACACCTTCAAGGAAGCGATCTGGGGAATCTTAATGCCGCTGATCATTCTCGGCGGAATCTTCTCCGGTTACTTCACACCGTCTGAGGCGGCTGCCGTAGCAGTCATCTACGCGATCTTCGTCTCCTTCTTTATCTACCGCGACCTTGATTTCAAGGGTCTCGTTGAGATCATGAAGGGAAGTGCAAAGACATCTGCCGTTATCATGATCATCATCGCATGCAGCGGTCCGTTCGGCTGGGTTCTCGCAAACTACAAGATCCCGGAGGCCATTGCGTCCGGAGTATTGGGAATCTCCACAAACAAGTATGTGATCATGTTCCTGATCTCCCTGATCATCCTGCTCGCAGGAGTCTTCATGGAGACCTCCTCCGCGATCATCATTCTTTCTCCGGTGTTCCTGCCGCTTGTCAAGGCCATGGGCATCAGCACCGTACATTTTGGAATCCTCTTCGTAGTTGGTATCGCCATCGGTATGATCACACCGCCGGTTGCCATCAACCTGTTCGTTGCTTCCGGTATCACGGGACTTCCGATCGAGCGGATCTCCAAATCTGTTATCCCGTACCTGATCGGACTGATCATCGTATTCTTCATGATCGTATATGTTCCGCTTCTGATCCCGGGACTTATGTAATCGTATAAGAGATCATAATACGCGAAAAAAGTCCGCCGAATCTTTTCACGATTCGGCGGACTTTCTATTTCCCCATTCACAAGCCGCTCTCTGCGGCTATATCTTTTTGCAGGACCTGCGTCAGGCTGTCACTCCGGACAAGTTTCCCGGAAAACTAAACTGCCTGCGCTTCCTCCAGTGTGGTTGTCTCGTACTTGTCGAGGATCACTCTCTGGATCATGTCCCGTGTTCCGGAATTGATCGGATGGGCGATATCGCGGTATTCGCCATCAGCAGCTTTTCTGCTCGGCATCGCGATAAACAGGCCTTTCTCCCCTTCAATGACCTTGATATCGTGGATCACGAACTCGTTGTCCAGTGTGATGGACACGATCGCCTTCATTTTTCCCTCTTTCTCAATTCTTCTCACACGTACATCTGTTACCTGCATAATAACCTCCCCCATCTGCGCTCCCCGCAGATTTTATGTAATCACCGGCCAGTCAATATTTGAATGCCTGTCTTTCAGCCTTTGCCGCACCGTCCGGAATATCCCGTCTCCGAACTGCGGCACCCTTTTTACAGGGTATATCTCTCGTTCTTCTCGATCACGATCTTCACATCGTCCGGCTTTCCGATATACGTCGTATTCGCCCGGATCGTATCACGGCTCTCAACGATGCAGTTCTCGATAACGGTATTATCCCCAATATACACGTCATTTAAGATGATCGAATTCTTGATGATACAGTTGTTTCCGATATAGACCTTCTTAAACAGAACTGAATTCTCTACCGTTCCGTTTAAGATACAGCCGCTGGATACCAGGCTGTTCTTCACAACTGCGCCCGGATTGTATTTTGCCGGCGGAAGGTCATCCACCTTGGAGTAGATATCCGGATACTCTTTGAAGAAGTAATTGCGCACTTCCGGTTTTAAGAAGTCCATATTTGTCTGGTAGTAAGCATCGACAGAAGCGATGTTGCTCCAGTATGTATTTAACTTGTACGCATAGATCCGCTTGAGACCTTTGTAGCGTACCAGAATGTCCTGTACGAAGTCATATCTGTCCTCGTTCGCGCAGCGCTCGATAAGTTCGATAAGCTGACGGCGGCGGACAACATAGATACCGCAGGAGATCGTGTGGGAATCAGCCACCATCGGCTTCTCCTCAAACTCAACGATCCGTCCGTCGGCATTCGTCTTCACCATACCGAAACGTGTCACATCCACATCACCCGGCATGTCCTTGCAGACAACCGTGATATCGGCTTTCTTTTCGATATGATATTCCAGGACCTTATTGTAGTCCAGCTTATAGATACCGTCTCCGGCAGCGATCACTACATATGGTTCGTGGCTTTTCTTTAAAAAGTCCAGATTCTGGTAGAGCGCGTCTGCTGTTCCGCGGTACCAGTCGCTGTGCTCCGCCGTGATCGTCGGAGTAAATACATACATTCCGCCCTGTTTTCTTCCGAAATCCCACCATTTGGAAGAGCTTAAATGTTCATTTAAGGAGCGGGAGTTATACTGTGTCAGTACGGCAACGCTCTGGATATGAGAGTTGCTCATATTGCTTAACGCAAAATCCACGCTTCGGAAACTGCCCGCGATCGGCATCGCCGCGATCGCTCTCTTATTGGAAAGTTCGCGCATCCGCTTGCTGTTTCCGCCTGCTAAAACAATACCGATTGCTCTCATACGATTCCACCTGCCTTTACAATGTAACCGCCGCTCTCAAGCGCTCCGTCCGGATAATCCTCCGCGGTCGTCACACCTGAAATTGCTGTATTCTTTCCGATCTTTACGTTCTCCGGGATCACAGAGTGTTCGCCGATCGTCACAAGATCAAACTGGTATACTTTCTGGTCATATTTGCTCGGCGCATATTCACCAACACCAAGGTGCGCCCCGGCGCCGACCTTTACGTCCTCGGCCACGATCGCTTTTTCTATCACCGCGCCTTCACCGATCACGCTGTCCTGCATGATGATGGAGTCTTTGACTACAGCGCCTTTCTCGATCGTTACGCCGGATCCGATCACAGAGTTCGTTACCTCTCCGTAGATCTCGGAACCTTCGCCGATGATACACTTTGTGATCTTCGCGTCCGCGGAAATATACTGCGGCGGGATCCGGTCGCTCTTTGTATAGATCTTCCAGTATTCCTCATACAGGTTGAATTCCGGAATAATGTCGATGAGCTCCATATTTGCTTCCCAGTAGGAGCCGAGAGTTCCGACATCTTTCCAGTAACCATTGTACTCATATGCAAAGATCCGTTTGCCCTGCTCGAAGCAATACGGGATCACATGTTTTCCGAAATCACAGCCCGGCTCCTCGGAAAGCTTGATGAGCGCTTCCTTCAGTGCCTTCCAGCTGAAGATATAGATACCCATGGAAGCGAGGTTGCTTCTCGGGTTCGCCGGTTTTTCCTCAAATTCCGTGATCTTATTGTTGTCATCCGTGATCAGGATTCCGAAACGGCTTGCTTCCTCGATCGGCACCGGCATAGCGGCAATCGTGACATCCGCATTATTCGCTTTGTGATATTCCAGCATGACCTCATAATCCATTTTGTAGATGTGGTCGCCGGAAAGGATCAGAACGTATTCCGGATTGTAGGACTCCATGTACTCCAGATTCTGGTAAATTGCGTTCGCGGTTCCTGTATACCAGTCGCTGCCTTTACTTCTCTCGTAAGGGGGCAGGATCGTAACGCCGCCGACGTTGCGGTCTAAGTCCCACGGAATACCGATTCCAATGTGCGCGTTTAAACGTAAGGGCTGGTACTGGGTCAATACTCCCACAGTATCAACACCAGAGTTGATGCAGTTGCTGAGCGGGAAATCAATAATTCTGTACTTTCCGCCGAAGGAGACGGCCGGTTTTGCCACTTTCTGTGTTAATACACCGAGGCGGCTTCCCTGTCCTCCTGCCAACAGCATCGCTATCATCTCTTTTTTTACCATGATATCACCTCTTGCTGCTCTTTTTGTCCCATACATTAGTTTCTTAGATGGTGACTCTATTATAACATACTTTTTAGAAGATGTGAACAAACTTTTCATCCTTTCAATCCCAATTTTGTGTATATTCTGACATTTTTTTCTTTTTGTATGATACGCAATACAATACCTATGTTCCTGATTGGTTACATAAGTACCAAAAATGCTGATTCGAAATTGTATAAACCTATTAATAGTTACTGTTCACGCCTTGCGCAAACAGTAACTGATTTTGCCGATGCTTCGCATTCCGAATCGGCAAAATCCACTGCCACCACTGTATTGTACGGAATTTTCAGTTCAGAAAATTCCTACCCCTGTACAGCAACTATTAATATGTAGGATTAAAGGAAAAGAGTAATGACGTATCACAGAATTTATGTTAATATAGTAGATACACTACCTGTGCGGGGGATTTCACAGGCAGAGAATACAATTATGGGGGGATAAGCCATGGAGAAAAAAAAGGGCTTCCAGATGCCGCACACTTACATCATCATTTTTGGTGTCATTCTGTTCGCGGCTCTGCTCACCGTATTTATCCCGTTGGGTAAATACGACACAAAAGAAATCACGTATATGCAGAACGGCGTGGAAAAAACAAGAACCGTTCTGGATCCGGAAAGCTTCCAGTATATTCTGGATGAAAACGGAAACAAAGTGACCAAAGCAGCTCCGCTCTTCGGAACCGAGGACTTTGGCGGTCAGGGAATTTTAAACTATGTATTCGAGGGTATGACCGTCGGCGATAAGAATGGTACCGCTGTCGGAATCATCGCCTTCATTCTGGTCGTAGGCGGTGCCTTCGGTATCGTTCTCCGGACAGGCGCGATAGAAAGCGGCATTATGCGGGTCATCGCTTTGACAAACGGACGCGAGATCCTTCTGATCCCGATCCTCGTAGTCCTGTTCTCCCTCGGAGGCGCGGTCTTCGGTATGGGTGAGGAGGCAATCCCGTTCGTTATGATCCTCGTACCAATGTTTATCGCAATGGGATATGACGCAGTTGTCGGAATTATGTGCTCCTATGTATCTACACAGATCGGCTTCGGTTCTTCCTGGCAGAATCCGTTCGGACTGGCTGTTGCCCAGGGTGTTGCCGGTATTCCGGTCATGTCCGGCGCATGGTTCCGTATCCCGTTATGGATCTTCTTCACAGGACTTACGATCGTCTTCACGATGCGCTACGCGGTAAAGATCAAGAAAGATCCGAAGCTCTCCGTTGCATATGAGTCTGATGAGGAATACAGAAAAGAATTCGCAAAGAACGGCAAAGAGATGCCGCCGTTCACTCTCGGCCACAAGCTTGTTCTCCTCACGGTCGCTGCCTGCATGGTATGGACGATCTGGGGTGTTATAAGCGAGGGCTACTATATCCCGGAGATCGCTTCCCAGTTCTTCGTGATGGGTCTCGTTTCCGGTATCATCGGCGTTGTATTCAAGCTGAATGACATGAAAGTAAATGATATCGCAAAATCCTTCGACCACGGTGCTGCCGATCTTTTAGGCGCTGCAATGTGTGTCGGAATGGCGCAGGGTATTATCATCATCCTCGGTGGCACAAGTGCAACCGACGGTACAGTCTTAAATACGATCCTTCACAGCATCAGCGACGGAATGCAGAATTTCCCGCCGGTGATCTCCGCATGGTTTATGTATATCTTCCAGTCCGTGTTCAACTTCTTCGTTGTATCCGGTTCCGGACAGGCTGCCCTTACCATGCCGATCATGGCTCCTCTCGCCGATCTTGTCGGTGTCGAGAGACAGGTTGCTGTTGTTGCGTACCAGCTTGGTGACGCCTTCACAAACTTCATCGTTCCGACCTCCGGCTGTCTCTTAGGCGCGCTGGCCGCAGCAAAGCTCGACTGGGGCAAATGGGCAAAATTCCAGATCAAATTCCAGGCTGTCCTGTTTGCATTCGGATCCATCGCTGTGATCCTTGCCGTTGTGATCGGTCTCTCATAAAAACCGGTCTGCCTTTGGGCTCAGCCATCTGAAGCTCATTCAGGTATAACAAAAACTCCGTATCATCCGCGTGACTCGATCGCGGATAATACGGGGTTTTTTTGAACGCTTCCCGATGATATCTGAAGAGGGAGCTAACCGGAGCAAAAAGACTTTCTCCCTTGGGAAAAATATGATAGAATTTACTGAATACAATAGCACCGGTCGCGATACCGTAGAAAGGAGCTTTTAATGATCGAATCCAGCACGCCTGCCATGAAGGGGGAAAAAACAAAATACCGTCTCGCCGCAGCCATGAAGGAATGCATGAAGACAACTCCGGTCGATGCGATCACTGTCCGCCAGATCACAGAGCGCTGCGGCGTCACCCGCCAGACCTTTTACCGGAATTTTCTTGATAAATATGACCTGATCAACTGGTATTTCGACAAGCTCCTCGCCCGCTCCTTTGAACATATGGGCCGTGGGACGACGGTCCTTGACAGTCTGGAGAAAAAATTTACATATATTCAGGAGGAAAAGACGTTTTTTGCCGCCGCCTTCCGCTATGACAGGCAGAATTCCCTGCGGGAGCATGATTTTAAGCTGATCCTCGCCTTTTATGAAAATCTGATCCGGGAAAAAAGCGGCAGACCGGCCAGCCCTGAGATCCATTTTCTTCTGGAAATGTACTGTCAGGGCTCGATCACCATGACCGTAAAGTGGGTTCTCGGTGGCATGGACCTGACCCCGTCCCAGTTTGCCGGTCTTCTCGTCCGCGCGATGCCGGCAGCATTGCGGGATCTGTTTCTTGAGCTTCATCTGCTGTCCTGATCTATTGTTATTTTGCACAATTTTTTCGTGCGTTTCTTTTGCAATATGTCGATTTTCCTTGAAGTGTTACACTTGGCCTTTTCTGTAACTTTCTTTTTGCCCTTCGAATTTGTTAATATAATAACAAAGGCACAGAAAGCTTTTGAGTTCAAGTATTCATGGAAGGAGTTTTTTATCATGGCAAATCGTATTATGTTAAATCAGACATCTTATCACGGAGCAGGCGCGATTCAGGAGATCGCGAACGAGGCGAAAGCCCACGGCTTTAAAAAGGCGTTCGTATGTTCCGACCCGGATCTCGTAAAATTCAAGGTTACCGCCAAAGTAACCGACATTCTGACCGCAAACGGTCTTGACTACGAGCTCTACTCCGATATTAAAGCAAACCCGACGATCCAGAATGTCCAGCACGGTGTTGAAGCATTTAAGGCATCCGGCGCTGACTACCTGATCGCCATCGGCGGCGGCTCCTCCATGGATACCTCCAAAGCGATCGGCATCATCATCGCAAACCCGGAGTTTGAGGATGTAAGAAGTCTTGAGGGTGTTGCACCGACGAAAAAACCGTGTGTTCCGATCATCGCCGTTCCGACAACAGCCGGTACTGCTGCCGAGGTTACGATCAACTATGTTATCACCGATATCGAAAGAAAGCGTAAATTTGTATGCGTTGACCCGCATGACATGCCGATCATTGCTGTTGTTGACCCGGATATGATGTCCTCCATGCCAAAGGGACTTACCGCTTCCACCGGTATGGATGCCCTGACCCATGCCATCGAAGGCTACACAACAAAAGCTGCCTGGGAAATGACCGATATGTTCCATCTGAAAGCCATCGAGATCATCTCAAAATCCCTGCGCGGTGCTGTGGCAAACACAAAGGAAGGCCGCGAGGGAATGGCTCTCGGTCAGTACATTGCCGGTATGGGCTTCTCCAACGTTGGTCTTGGCATCGCCCACTCCATGGCACACACACTCGGTGCTGTCTATGATACCCCGCACGGTGTTGCCTGCGCAATGATGCTTCCGATCGTTATGGAATATAATCAGGAATGCACCGGCGAAAAATATCGTGAGATCGCGCGTGCAATGGGCGTTGCAAATGTTGATTCCATGTCTCAGGACGAATACCGGAAAGCTGCTGTTGACGCTGTCAAGAAGCTTTCCGCGGATGTCGGAATTCCGTCTGTCCTTGAGGCGATCAAAGAGGAAGACCTTCCGTTCCTTGCAGAGTCCGCATATGCAGATGCCTGCGCGCCGGGCAACCCGAAGGATGCCAGCGTAGAGGACCTGAAAGACCTGTTCCGTAAGATCATGGCATAAAAGTGCCTTCTCGCATTTATGAAAAGAGCTCCGGCAAATTGGCCGGAGCTCTTTTTATCTGTCACTTTTTATCGCATGCACTTCTCACCCATTAGTGCATAATGTCATAAACCACACCGCAGAAGATCTTCACCGCATTCGGAAGAACCTGCTCGTCGATATCGAAGATACGGCTGTGACCCGGGCCGGCTTCGTGGGTGAGGACGCGCATGAAGGTCGCCTGTCCGCCCTGTTCCTGGACGCGGTTCATCATATAGGAGACATCCTCGCTGCCGCCGTTTTTGCTGCTCATTTCCTTCGCAACCGGCAGATGGAGATCTTCCTCGCAGACTCTCTTCACCCGCTCCATCAGCGCCTCACTGCTCGCCAGAGAGTTTGCCGCGCCCATAAGCTTCATCTCACAGGTGCATCCGTGCATTTTTGCCGCGCTCTCGATAATGTTCACTGCGTAATTTTTCATGTACTCGTTGATCTCGGTGGTCTCACCGCGGACCTCGATCTCCATCTTCGCCTCGTCCGCGATAACATTCCGTCCGCTTCCGGCGACAACGGTTCCCACATTTACTCTGGACACACCGCCGGAGTGACGCGGGATCGCATAAAGGTTTAAGATCGCCGTTCCGACTGCCAGCATGACATTCCGTCCAACCTCCGGTGATCCGCCCGCATGGGCAGATTTTCCGTGGAAGATCACATCATATTTTGTCGTTGCGAGAGAGCCATAGCTTCCCGGAATTACCACTGCCGGATCGTCCTCTTTCTTATTTGTCACATGAGAGCCGATCATGTAATCCACACCGTCAAGGTGTCCGTTATCAACGATGGATTTCGCGCCGCGGACGCCCTCTTCCGCCGGCTGGAAGATCAGCTTTACTGTTCCGTGAAGCTGGTCCTTTATAGACATCAGAACTTTCGCCACACCGAGACCGATGGTGGCATGTCCATCATGTCCGCAGGCATGCATGAAGCCTTCATTTACGGAGTTAAATCCCTCCTTCGCCGGTCTGTGGCTCGGATCATGTTCCTCGAATACGCCGAGGGCATCGATATCAAACCGCATGGCAACCGTCGGGCCCTCGCCGCAGCGCAGGATTCCGATCACACCGGTCATTCCTCCCTTTGTGTACTTAACAAACTCCGGATCCGCTCCCTGGGCAACGGCACGCTCATACTGTTCCTCTAACTTTTCCTCAGACGGAACGCCCATTCTGGAATCCTTTTTGCAGACCTGATCTCCGACAAGCACTTCATATCCGAGCTCTGTCAGTTTCCGCGCAATAATGGACGATGTCCTCATCTCAAACCAGCCCGGCTCCGCGTACTTATGAAAGTCACGTCTCTGCGCTGTAAGGTCACCTGCCATCTCATCGCTCATGGTCTTGATCCGATCGTAAATATTCATTCGTTTGCCCTCCCGTGTGCTATTTTATTATTATTATAGTCGATATTTCGGGATTTTTCTATAAAAACTTATTTTTCTATTTCTATTTTACTTACAAATCTTGATGGACTCTGTAATTTCTGCTCGGGAAGCCTTTAAAAAACTCCCGAAAACCCCCGTGTTATGCCCATTTCACCTTGAATCCCCATAAAAAATACGCTATACTAATACCAGATTGCACATTTATCTAAGCTAAGAAGAGAGATATAAGGAGAAGGAAGAATCATGCAGTTGACAACAGTCAAAGAGCTCTTTAAAGAGCGTGAGAAATATTTAGATAAGGAGATCACTGTCGGCGGATGGATCCGCAGCATTCGTGACTCCAAGGCATTCGGCTTTATCGTATTAAACGACGGTACAAGCTTCGACACCTTACAGATCGTTTACCATGACACAATGGCAAACTTCGCTGAGGTCTCCAAATTAAACGTCGGCGCTTCCATCATCGTTAAAGGTACTCTTGTGGCAACACCGGAGGCAAAGCAGCCGTTTGAGATCCAGGCAACAGAAGTTACCGTTGAGGGTGCTTCCAGCGCAGACTACCCGCTCCAGAAAAAACGCCACACCTTCGAATATCTTCGTACGATCCCGCACCTCCGCGCGCGTACCAATACCTTCCAGGCTGTATTCCGCGTGCGTTCCCTGATCGCTTACGCGATCCATCAGTACTTCCAGGAGCAGGGCTTCGTCTATGTCCACACTCCGTTAATCACCTCCAGTGACTGTGAGGGTGCCGGTGAGATGTTCCAGGTAACAACTCTCGATCTCGATAACATTCCGAAGACTGAGGACGGCGCAGTTGATTACAGCGAGGACTTTTTCGGAAAGCATACAAGCCTTACCGTAAGCGGACAGTTAAACGCTGAGACCTACGCAATGGCATTCCGCAATGTTTATACCTTCGGACCGACCTTCCGTGCTGAGAATTCCAACACGACCCGTCATGCTGCCGAGTTCTGGATGATCGAGCCGGAGATGGCATTCGCAGATCTCGATGACAATATGGCTGTCGCTGAAGGCATGTTAAAGTATGTCATCCGTTACGTTCTCGAGAACGCTCCATCCGAGATGAACTTCTTCAACCAGTTCGTCGACAAGGGACTTCTCGACCGCTTAAACAACGTATTAAATTCCGAATTCGGCCACGTTACCTACACAGAGGCTGTAAAGCTCCTTGAAGAGCACAACGATGAGTTCGATTACAAGGTATTCTGGGGCTGCGATCTCCAGACAGAACATGAGCGCTATCTGACAGAAAAGATCTTCAAGAGACCGGTATTTGTTACCGACTACCCGAAGGAGATCAAGGCGTTCTACATGAAATTAAATCCGGACGGAAAGACCGTTGCCGCTGTGGACTGTCTCGTTCCGGGTATCGGCGAGATCATCGGCGGAAGCCAGCGTGAGGACGATTACGAGAAGCTCCTTGCCCGCATGAACGAGCTCGGATTAAAGCCGGAAGACTACGATTTCTACCTCGATCTGAGAAAATACGGCAGTGTCCGCCACTCCGGTTTCGGTCTCGGCTTCGAGCGCTGCGTAATGTACCTTACAGGAATGGGCAATATCCGCGACGTAGTTCCATTCCCGCGTACCGTTAATAACTGCGAATTATAATGAAAACAGCAGCCCGCCGCGTCCTTTCGATGCAAGGCAGCCGCAAGGGAGCGCACAGAGATCTGTTGCGCTCCTTTTCACTTTTACGCGGCGGCGATCCCCTGGTGACCGAACTGCCGCGGTAACCTGAGAAACACGTTTTTGCGGACTTTCATAGTCCACTACCTTGATACTGGATCGCAGTGTATCTGCAATCCATACACCATGGAGGAATGTATGAAATTTATTCACACCGCCGATATCCACTGGGGCATGATCCCGGACAGCGATAAGCCCTGGGGCAAAAAGCGGGAACAGGCGATCCGTCTGACGTTCCAGGGGATCATCGAGGACGCCAGGGACTCCCGCGCGGACCTTCTTCTGATCTCCGGTGACTTATTCCACCGCCAGCCCTTAGCGCGGGATCTGAAAGAGGTCAACTACCTGTTCTCCACGATTCCGGGAACCCGCGTTGTCATCATCGCCGGGAACCATGACCGGATCCGGAAGAGTTCCGCCCTCTTGAGCTTCACCTGGGCGCCGAACGTCACATTTCTGATGGACGAGAACCTCTCTTCCGTCTATTTCGAGGAACTGAACACGGAGGTCTACGGCTTCAGCTACCACACGGCCGAGATCACCGAGGCGAAAGCCGACAATATTTCCCTGCCGGCCTCGAGACGCACCAGAATTCTCATGCTCCACGGCGGTGACGCGAAACATGTCCCATTTGATCGGAATGCGCTGGCAGCATCCCCGTTCTCCTACATCGCCCTGGGACATATCCACAAACCGGAGATTCTTCTGGAAAACCGCATGGCGTACGCCGGTTCCCCGGAACCGCTTGACATGACGGAGACCGGACCTCACGGATATTTTATCGGCGAGATCGACACCACCAGCGGACATGTGACCTCCCTGCAGTTTAAGGAAGTCTGCCAGGCCCAGTATATCCCGCTCGTGGTCAATGTGACGCCCCAGACGACAAACACCGAGCTTTCCCAGATCATCGCCGACGAGATCCGCAAGCGCGGTGCCAACAATATCTACCGCTTCCGGATCCGCGGTATGCGGGACCCGGATATCAGCTTTGACCTGGATTTTCTCTCCGGTCAGTGGAATATTATCGAGATCCTGGACGAGTCGGAGCCACAGTATGATTTCCACGCACTGTTCGCGGAACATCCAAGCGACATGATCGGCTTTTATATCCAGGCACTCATGAAGGATGATATGAGTCCGGTGGAGAAGAAAGCCCTGTACTATGGAATTCATGCCCTGCTTATGACAAAAGATGAAAGGAGCCAGCCATGAGATTACTCGAATTACATATCGACGGTTTCGGAAAATTTCATGACCGGACCATCTCCTTCAACGACGGGATCAACATTATCTACGGAAAGAACGAAGCCGGAAAATCCACGCTTCACACCTTCATCCGCGGCATGCTCTTCGGCATCGAGCGCGGGCGCGGACGGGCGGCAAAGAATGATCTGTATACAAAGTACGAGCCCTGGGAGAACAGCGGAACATATGAGGGATGGCTGAGACTGGAAAAGGACGGAACCATCTACCGCATCGAGCGCCGGTTCCGGAAGGAAAATAAGTCTTTAAAGATCATCAATGAGACGAAAGGACTGGAGGAAGAGGCGACACCTGCATTTGTCTCCAGCCTGCTTGACGGTCTCACCGAAACCATGTACAACAACACCATCAGTATTGGTCAGTTAAAGAGTGCCACCGAGGACGGGATGGTGACGGAATTAAAGAATTATATTGCCAACATGAACACCACCGGCAATATTTCCTTAAATATCACAAAAGCGACTGCGTTTTTGAGAAACCAGAAACGTTCCCTCGAGGCGGGTCTGATCCCGGAGGCGAGCCGGGAGTTTACTGCTCTTCTCGCGGAGATCCGGAATGTGGAGGCGGAGATCGCCGGGCCGGAATACGAAAACCAGCTCGCCGCCTACCAGAATATGCGGACCCAGGTCAAGGGCCTGATCGACAATACCCAGGCGCAGAAAAAGGATCTGGACGAGAAGCTGGCGAATGGAAAAAAGGTGCTGTCTGACAACGGCTTTACAGACCGGACGTCCGTGGATGCCGTGTCTTCCGACGCGGAGAGACTTTACAGCGAATATAATACTCTGAATGGGGAGTGTAACAAGAAGTTCAGGAAGGTTCTTTCCGGCCTCACAGCGGTTCTCGGAATCGCAGGACTGGGGGCTGCGGCAGCACTTGGATATTTCAACCTCACTGCCTATCTTCCGGTCTGCGGTGCGGCAGCCGCGGCGGCTGTAATCTTTTTTATCATCTCCCTGGTCATCCGCCAGAAAGATAAAGAGTACCACAGAATGTTTGACAATACCTCCTCCGAACTTGGCGCGCTTCTCGCGAGACATCTCGGCGATTCCGCGGTGTCTGAGGACGCCATGAACGCATTCCGGGCAAGAATGGGCGAGTTCTCAAAACTCTGCGATATGGTTGCCCAGTCTGAGACGGAGATCAGGAAGTTCTTAGAAGATTTAAGCAATCTCCAGACGAAACAGGCCGGCTGCAGCGAGATGATCGAGAAACAGCAGCGGACCCAGTGGGAGCTTGAGAAGAAATTAGAGCATTTGAGCAACTGTAAAAATAAGGCGAAGGCATTGAAGCGGACACTGGCGGAAAACGACAGGATCCACGATGAGATCGTCGCCATCGATCTTGCCCAGGAGACTATGGCAGATCTCTCCTCCTCAATCCGAGATTCCTTCGGACTCTACCTGAATAAAGAAGCGTCCCAGTACATTACCGGAATCACCGGCGGGATCTATGACAGCATGAGCATCGACGAGAATCTGAATGTCTTCTTAAACACGAAGACAAAGCTGGTTCCCCTCGAGAACGTCAGCAGCGGAACCATGGACCAGGTCTATCTCGCCCTGCGTCTCGCCGCCGCAAAGCTTCTCCAGGGATCCGGCTCCGGCTTCCCGCTGATCTTCGATGACAGCTTTACACAGTATGATGATGAGCGCCTGAAGACGGCACTGGAATGGCTCGCCTCCGCCTATGGCGGCCAGATCATTATTTTCACATGCCATCGCCGGGAAGCACAGATGCTGCGGGCCAGACAGGTGGAGTTTCAGTTGATTGAGATGTAAAAAAACGGCCGACAGTTTTTTCGCTGTCGACCGTTTTTATGTTGTTATTCAAATATGAAGTACTTTCGTAACTGTTCAGTAGGTCTGCGCACTTGCTGCGCTGACCGTAAGAAAACATAGGCTGGAAAGCAAAAATCCCATCAGCGAAGCTGATCTGGAATGGATTTTTGCACGTAACTATGAAGGTACTGAATAGTTACGTACTTTCTTAAAAAGCCCTCTTTTACTTATATGAATTCGGGCTCTGAACGAAAGCTTTCGCTGCCTCTGCTGCTTACTTTCATTCTCGGATTTTCCCACTTTTCCACGTATGATTTCCTCTTAAGCGTACTTTTCCACAATCGCCTTAAATTCATCCTCATGCCCCACGATCCATGTCTCCCAGTTCATGTTCCGGCTGGCAACGGCTTTTCCAAGGTCCACGAAGAATTTCGGCAGATCGCGCTCTAAGATCACAGCTCCGGCCTCGCCGAACTTTGCGGCACCCAGCTTATCGCTTCCGCCTACAAACATCTTAAACGCGGACTCCGGCTTTCCGTCAACAGACTTTGCCGCTCCCTGGAAACCGATGGCTGCCGCCTGGTGTCCGGAACAGCTGGACGGGCATCCGGAAATACAGATCCTCGGAAGCGCTCCGTCCGGGATCCCGGCCTCACGGACTGCCTCCACAGCCGCTCTGAGCGCCGCCTGACTGTCTCTTACACCCTGCTGGCAGATTGCAGCACCGATACAGGCTACACTGTTCTCAAAAGTGCTCTGAGCGCCGTCGTTTGTCGCTTCAAGGACTTTCTCCGCCTCGTCAGCAGTGAGGTTGATGATGTAGATCGTCTCATACGGAGCGATCCGGCACTCTGCGTCCGGGATCTCTCTTACAAGAGTAAGAAGCTCCGCAGGTTTTCCTGCCGGAAGACATCCACCAATCGGGTGGTATGCCACCGCATAGAGTCCCGGCTGTTTCTGTGCGACTACACGCTTTCCGGAAATCTCGCCGCTGCCTTTCTTTGTTACCGGCTTTGCTTCCACATGAAGGTCAAGACCGCCTTTTTCTTTTACCTTTGCCACATTCTCAAGGAACGCTTCCTTTAAACCATCAGTGCCCAGAGTCTCCTGCATAAAGCGGGTACGGGCCTTCGCGCGGTTTTCATAATTTCCATGCTGGCAGAATGTCTCGATCATGGCACGGATATAGTAAAGGATCTCCGTCGCCGCGACATGTTCATCCACAAGGATTCCCAGCTTATAGCCGCCGCCGAGTCCGCCCGCGATGCGAAGTGTAAAGGTTCCATCCGGGTTTGCCATAAATCCCATATCACGGAAGGCGCTGTGTACGGAATCATCCGCACCGTTGCTGAAGGCTACTTTTAACTTTCTCGGCATGTGGATCTCGCCAGCAATAGAGAGCAGATACTCTGCCGCTGCCTCCGCATACGGTTTTACATCGAATGCCTCACCTTTCTGCACGCCGGAGAGAGGACTCATCATGATGTTTCTCGGATTGTCTCCACCGCCGCCTCTGCTGTAAATTTCACTCGCGATGGCTTTCTCCATGAGAACCGGAACCTGCTCTGCTTTCAGGTTGTGGAGCTGCACGGTCTCACATGTAGTGAGCTTCATAAGCTCCACACCGTAATCTTTCACTGCCTCGGTAAGAAACTCCAGACGTTTTTCCGTCAGGTTCCCGCCTGCCATTCTGAGACGCAGCATGTGCTTTGACGGATCATGCTGTGCATAGCTTCCGAATCCACCGGAGATTCCCTTGTATGCCTTGCGGTCGATCTCTCCCTTATCGAACTTCTCGATTGTTTCGACAAATCCATGGATCTGTTCACGGAACTGTTCTTCCCATTTTTCATTCATCATAATTGTATTCTCGCTTTCCCCTTTTTATAAAACGCTTATCTCTTCCCCAGCTGTCTCCAAAACATGCCGGAAATCCATGGCGGAACTGCTTCGTATCTTGTATACAATAAGCGCTCTATCATTTTTCAATTATTCTTTCCAGTGTAAATGATGCAGATGTCCTTCCATCGTCATCTTCTCAAATCCGTTCTGCCGTAACGCCTCATAGAGCACGATCGCAACTGAATTCGAGAGATTCAGTGACCGGATATCGCCCCACATCGGGATCCGGATACAGTTTTCACGGTTTTCCACCAGGATCTCCTCCGGGATCCCACGGCTCTCCGGCCCGAACATGATGTAGGCATCCGGGTCATAGGGAATATCCGTGTATACATGCTCACCCTTTGTGGTCGCCATGTATATCTTCTCCCCCGGATTCTTCTTTAAGAAATCCTGGTAATCGCTGTAAACCGTTACGTCCAGCTTATCCCAGTAATCCAGCCCTGCCCGGACCAAATGCTTCTCGCTGAGCTTAAATCCCAGCGGCTCGATCAGGTGCAGCTTCGTGTTCGTCGCCACACAGGTGCGCCCGATATTTCCTGTATTGGCCGGCATTTCCGGCTCGTATAATACGATATTCATTGTTGATCTTCTCCTGTCATGTCTGCCGCTTTCCGCTTTCCACGATCACTCAGAACTAATGTCAGCAATCCGGATTTTCTCACGAAATATGAGGTGCAGACATATAAAACCCCGGCCCGACCACCTTCATGATCAAGCCGGGGAACTGTATTTTACATGACCGTCCGCTCAGCGCACAATCACAGCATCCATTTATTTCGCATCATTCAGATGTCTCTTCACGAACCGCTCCATCCTCTCAAGAGCACGTTTCAGATCATTCAGGGAATACGCGTAGGAAATTCTTAAATATCCCTCGCCGCAGTCACCGAATGCGGTACCCGGAACAACGGCAACCTTCTCCTCCTCCAGCAGCTTTAACGCAAACTCATCAGAGGTCATTCCGAACTTCTTGATGCTCGGGAACACATAGAATGCGCCCTGCGGTTCATAACAGTCAAAGCCCATATCACGAAGTGCCTTCACGAGATAACGTCTTCTCTGGTCGTATGCGCTCCGCATCTCAGCTACATCTTTGTCTCCGTTTTTTAATGCCTCGACCGCAGCATACTGGCTTGTCGTCGGTGCACACATGATCGCAAACTGGTGGATCTTTAACATCTGCTTCAGGATCAGCTCCGGCGCACACGCATATCCAAGACGCCATCCGGTCATCGCGTAGGATTTTGAAAAGCCGTTGATCAGAACGGTGCGCTCCTTCATTCCCGGGAATGCGGCGATCGTACAGTGCTGTCCCTTATAAGTAAGCTCTGAATAGATCTCGTCGGAGATAACAAACAGGTCTTTTTCGATACAGATCTTCGCGATCTCCGCCAGATCCTCCGGCTCCATGATGGATCCGGTTGGGTTATTGGGGAACGGAAGGATCAGAACCTTCGTTTTCGGTGTGATCTTCTCGAGTAGTTTTTCCTTTGTAAGACGGAATTTATCTTTTTCTTCGAGCTGGATCGTAACCGGCACACCGTCAGCCAGAACCGTACACGGAGTGTAGGAAACATAGCTCGGCTGAGGGATCAGAACCTCATCCCCCGGATTTAACATGGCACGGAGAGCAATATCAATGGCTTCACTGCCGCCGACCGTGACCATAACTTCCTTATTATAATCATACTCTACATCAAAACGTCTCTTTAAATAATTACAGATCTCGATCTTTAATTCCTTTAAACCTGCATTTGAGGTATAAAAAGTCCGTCCCTTTTCCAGAGAGTAGATTCCCTCGTCACGGATGTGCCACGGAGTATCAAAATCCGGCTCACCGACACCAAGGGAGATCGCGTCCTTCATCTCGCTCACAATGTCGAAAAATTTACGGATTCCGGATGGCTGGATCGATACGATTTTATCTGATAATGGGTTTCTCACGGTGTAATCATCATCCTTTCATCTTCTGCCTTACCGCACATAACTGTTCCATGATCTTTATACTTCTTGAGGACAAAGTGTGTCGCTGTGCTGAGGACCGAATCCATCGGTGACAGCTTCTCCGATACGAACTGCGCGACCTCTCTCATCGTTTTGCCCTCAATGATCACGGTAAAATCAAAGGCGCCGGACATCAGATATACAGAAGTCACCTCACTGTACTGGTAGATGCGCTCCGCGATCTTATCAAAGCCCATTCCTCTCTGCGGGGTTACCTTCACCTCGATCAGAGCGATCACTTTCTCATCACCTGTGTTATCCCAGTTGATCATCGTGTGATAACCGCAGATAATGTTCTCCTTTTCCATCTCCGCGATCTCATTCGCGACGGCTGCTTCACTCTCACCCAGAAGGGCGGCCAGATCCTTTAAATCAATTCGGCTGTTCTTTTCAATGATCGCCAAAATTTTTTCACGCATAATTGTTCCTCCTCATTGCATCTATCATTCTTTTCCAGAAGCTGCATCCGTAAGCTTCCGGATCTCATCTGGTGCCGGTCGTTCCAGAAATCCGGTCGTTCCGATCCCGACCATTTTTCTGGCGATCCCTTTTTCGACTTTGCCGATCACTGCAGACGGGATTCCGGCTTCACTCAGGAGCTTCACGGCATCCCCGCCGTTTTCCACTGCCATCAGGAGACATTCCCCCGATGAAAGTCTGTACGGATTCAGGTCAAAGAGTTCACAGATCTCGATCGTCTCCTGAGCCACCGGGATCTTCCTCAGTTCAAAGGAAATCCCCTGCTCGTAAGCTCCCGATATGGCCCAAAGGGCGGCCAGTATGCCGCCCTCCGAAATCTCTTCCCATTCTCCTGCACCGCAGGCGTTCAGCATCTCCGGAGTCAGCTCTGATTTTTTATCTGCCTGCTCCCGGATCCGTTTGACAAACCACTCCGGGAATCGGGCTGATATCTCTTTTTCTTTTGCCGACAGAGCCGCCTTCACACCGTTTTTTCCGACAGTTCCTGCAACTACCAGATCCTGTCCCGGCTTAAAGATCCCAGCTCCGTTGGGTTCGCGCTCAATTTTTCTCATGATTCCGGTCTCTTTTCTATGCGGCCTAAGCCGCGTTCTCTCCCGCCTGGGCACTCATTCCCGGGCCGTAGTTCTCGCCCGGCTGCGGTCCGGCTGTCTCCGGGGCCGCGGTTTCAGGCGCCTGTGTCTCCGGCGCTGCTGTCTCTGCCGGGGCCGCAGCTTCCGTTTCCGCAGGTGCTGCCGGGGCCACAGGTGTTGTCTCTGCCGGAGCCGCGACTCCTGTACCTACGCGGTAAACAGTCTTTGACGCGTTGTATGTGTCAGAATTCAATAAAGTGCGTTCCTGTAACTGTCCACCTACATAGACACACTTATACAATTTCGATTTTAATCCCGTATGTCCTGACTCCACTTTCACGCGTTTTCCTGCCGGGAGACTCGGGTCCTGGATCTCCTGGGTAGGGGACGGTGTCGTGGAAAGCGTCTCAGACTCAAATGCCAGAGTCCTGTTCGACGGTCTCGTCTCTTTTCCGTAGATCGTAAAGGTCAGGGTCTTTCCCTTGGTATAGCCCTCGACGTAGATCGGAGTATCATATGGGTTCTTTACCTTAAGGTCTTTATAAGTTCCGGCGATCGCCGCGTCCATGGACGGCTTTACATAGCTGACGGACATGGAGTGGTTCTGTCTCTGGACGATCTCAAGCTCCGCGTATAAGGACGCGTTGTAGAGTGTCGTTGAGATCTGGCAGACACCGCCTCCAATGCTGTCAACGGACTTGCCATTTTCGTAAGCAGTTGCCGTCTTGTATCCATTTTCCAGTGTAAACGGATGCATGCACTCATATCCGGAGAGCACTTCGCCCGGCATCAGCACATGTCCGTTGATCTTTCCTGCACCCACCGCAAGGTTTGTGGAACGGGACGCACCGCTTGTCGCAAAGCTGGTGGAGAATGTTCCGAGAACATCCTTGATCGTCGCGAGATCTTCCTCTGTCACCTTCGGCTTTTTAACGGTCACAGACGCCTCCACCCGGATCGCATCCGTATTTTCGCTGTTTAACGCCTCGTTGAGAGCCGCTTTTGTCGCATCCATATCAACAGCCAGACCTTCTTTTGAAGGAGTGATCTCAAATTTTCCGTCTTTTCTTGTGATCGTCGCGTCAACGGCACCCGCCACCGCGGAACCGCATTTCTCGGATACAAAGGAAGATACCTTATCCTGGTCCACGGAGAGATCCAGCTCGATCTTCACCGGATTTACCTCCAGGTCTTTCTTTTTCATATACCGCTTTACAAGGTTTCCCTTGAGCTCCGTCCCCTGAATGGCCTCAGCTACCTCATCCTGGTTATCCCAGGCGACGCCAAGGGTCTGCGCGTCGGACTTCGCCTCCGTGCCGTTTACCACAAGCGTGATATCCTGATTTAATTTTTCATTTACATAACTCTCAATCTGCTTTTCGGCTTCCTCTTCCGTAAGTCCGGAAAGACTGACGGCTCCAACAGAGACCCCGTCCGGGATCCGTTCATCTGCCAGTGTGAAAACCGGGGCAAGCCAAACAAGTCCGGCGCTTAAAATCGCCGTCATGCCTGCGATCCACACATTTTTCTTCATTCTTTTCTCCTCACTGATATCTTCCTGATGCCTGATAGATTTTGGGGCTTCAGCCCGTCACGATTAAAAAATAGAAAGAAGGGAGCCGAGGACCATCGGCACTACCATTGCGAGTACAACTAATACGATTACGATGGTAGAGAAAATCTTTCTTGTCTTTTTATTATTCATGTTAAACACAACATTCACCTCTTCTTGCTTTCCATTCCGGTTACAGCCCATGCCCTGAGCAAACTGCATCAGATTTTACCGATGTTCCGCATTCCAGATCAAAAAGTCCTGGCTGCCATATGCTGTAACTCATTCCGAACTATATTCACTAATATTCATTTTCTCAGGGTTCCGGAAAACTATCCCTGTTTTTTCGCATTTTCCGGGATTCTTCCATACTGGAAAATAATCTTGTCGATCATCCGGGATATCTCATTTCCGGACATGTGATCGATCTCGACAGTTATGTCTATTCTATGATATTTTAGTAAATCCTGCAAGTGTTCTTTTTGCCTTTTCGACGCCGTCCGTTCCTTTTTTGCCTTATATTGTAGCATTTTGGCAGTGAAGAGTTCCGGGCGTTCTTTGCCAAACCTTTTTTTCAGTTCCTGGTATAGATTGTGGGCGGCATAGGCATCGGAAAGTGCCCGGTGTGCCGTATCCTGGGTAACCGCAAAGTACGCGCACGCGGCACTCAGGTTCTTCTTTTCCTCCCCCGGCATCAGATACCGGCAGAGTTTCAGTGTATCGACCCCGTATTTCTCGAATTTCCGTTTCTGGTTCACTGCGGCCTGTACGAGGAAGCCGTAGTCAAAAATGATCTGGTGGCCGAGAAGCGGGAGGTCTTCGGTGAAGGCCAGGACCTCATCCAGGATCTCCTCGATTCCCGGTGCATCCTTCACCATATCATCAGTGATCCCCGTCAGCTCCACGATCCGCTTCGGGATCTCCCGGTGCGGATTTACCATAGTGTGGTAAGTGTCCGTCGTCTCACCGTCGATCACCTTCACCATGCCGATCTCCGTGATCTTTTCGTGACGGGCACCGATGCCCGTCGTCTCAAGATCCAGGGCGACATAAGAATTTATCATTTCATCTGCCATGTCTGTTCTCCATCTTTACTTTCACTGCATCATCACATATCTGCACAATTTTCTTCATATCCGTGCTGGTTTTGCTGGCACCATCCGGCTTCCCTTCCGGTCATACCGGAAGCGGACTGCTCTGGCGTTTCCTGACAACGGATCCCGATTTTTATAATCAAACAATACAAACGTTCCATCTTCCATATGTTCCAGATGAGCCATTTTCGCCATCTGCTTCGAATCAAATCCCGCATAGTCCGTAAGCCACTGAGGACTCTCTTCCTCCGCCATGAAGAATTCCCGCACTTCTTTCTTGTATGGGGACTGGTCACTGGAAAAGGACGGGCGGCTCTTGATGTTTTCGCGGACATAGAGGTCGTACATCAGGCTGTCGCGGAAGTCAGCTAGTGTCGGTTTTACTGCTGTTTCTGCAGCTTTCACGCCGATCTTCTGCTCCGTTCCTGCCAGGTTTTCTGCTGCAGGCGTGCTCTGTTCCACTTTAGCTTCTTTTCCCTCTAAAAATCCATAAAGGATCTCATACCGCGCCAGCCTGCTGTGACTGATCCCTGTCAGTCCGTTCTTCTCATAATATTCCGCCAGACTCGTAAAAATTTCCGACGGCCGCGCAAATTTCTTTTCCAGCAGTTTCATGGTTGCCGGGAACTGTCCGCTGTTGTAGTAGACCTCCACCATGCCCTCCACGCCCTTCAGCCGGATCACATCGCTGTAGGGCAGCCACTTCGTGGAAAGGACTTCGTATGGCGGAATTCCCCGGTATTTCAGATCATATGCCGCGACCTGCTCTTCCATGTAAGAGCCCTTCAATACTTTTAAGAATCCCATCTGAAGCTGGTCCGGACGCATCCGGTAGACATCGTCGAAGGAGCGCATGAAAGACTCATAATTCTCATAGGGAAGTCCCGCGATCAGATCCAGGTGCTGATGGGTGTTCCGGTAATCGTAGACCCGGTCCACCGCCTGTTTTAGTTTCACAAGGTCCATGTGTCTGTGGATTTCCTTGATCGTATCCGGGTTTGTGGACTGGACACCGATCTCAAGCTGAATCAGCCCCGGGCGCATCTTTCCGATAAGTTCCAGTTCCTCCTCATCGAAGATATCCGCGGAGACCTCGAAATGGAAGTTTGTGATCCCATTGTCATGTTCCACGAGATAACGCCAGATTCCTAACGTGTGATCCCGCTTACAGTTGAAGGTTCTGTCCACAAACTTGACCTGTGGAACCTTGTGGTCCAGGAAAAACTGCAGTTCCGGGAGTACCAGGTCCAGACTCCGGAAACGCACGGTTTTATCAATGGAAGACAGGCAGTAGCTGCAGGAGAACGGGCAGCCGCGGCTGCTCTCGTAGTAGACGATCCTGTTCTCGAATCCAGCCATATCGTCATAGTAGAACGGGATCTCATCCAGGCTCAGAAGGCGCTGGGGACCACGTTCCACGACCTCGCCGCTCTCAGCGCGGTAGGTAATTCCCGGAATGTTATCTAGGTCTAAACCTCTGCGATCGCCAGTCTCAGCTTTTACAGCCTTCGGCTGCCAAGTGTTTTCATCACTGACCAGCGTCTTTTCCTGACGCTGCATCTCTGATCCGCTATCAATATCCCCTGCTGCTGCGCACAATTCTTCTCTCTTCAGATACGCCCGCACGAGTTCCGTAAATGTCAGTTCACCTTCCCCGCGCATAACGCCGCAGACATCCGGTTCTCTGGTCAGCACCTTTTTCGCGTCATAGGATACTTCCGGTCCGCCGAGCCAGATCTCGACCTCCGGCAGCACCTTCTTCACATCACGGACGATCTCCATGATGTAGGAAATATTCCATATATAACAGGAAAAGCCGATAAAATCCGGCTTTCTCCTGTAGATATCCTGTAAAATTAAGTCCATCTGGTGATTAATGGTATATTCTCCGATCTCGATATCCGCCCCCGGAATCTTCGTCCGTGCAAAGGCGCGCAAGCTGTAGACACCCGGATTCGAGTGGATATATTTGGCGTTGATCGCCGCCAGCAAAAATTTCATTCGTTCCTCCGTTATACCCGGTACTCGATCTTACGGCCTGTCGGGTTGTACTGGTAATAGCGCACACCCGCCGCATTCAGCATTCTCTTGGATGCCCGTGTGGACGCGTCGTTCGCGTACTTATCGCTCTCGTAAACGATGGTCTGGATGCCCGCCTGGATGATCGCCTTCGCGCACTCGTTGCACGGGAACAGTGTTACATAGAGTTTACTGCCTTCCAGGCTGCCGCCGCGGTAGTTTAAGATCGCGTTCAGCTCACTATGTGTCACATAGAAATATTTTCTATTATACGGATCCTCGTCTATCTTATCCCACGGGAACTCGTCGTCGGAACAGCCCTTCGGGAATCCGTTATAGCCCATGGACAGGATCTTGTTGTCCTCGCTCACGATGCACGCGCCGACCTGTGTGTTCGGATCCTTGGAGCGCATGGCAGAAAGCTTTGCAACTCCCATGAAATACTCGTCCCAGGTAATGTATCCGTTTCTCTTTTCTGACATAGATCGTCCTCCATTTCATATATGTAACTGCCCAACGCTCTCACAGTTACGGGTAAAATCCATTTCTCATTTTAATTGATCGTACTTTTGCCTTTACTGCAGCCACCGCAGCAAGCGCAGGCCTTCCAGCAATTTTATATGTTCACAATATGATATCCGGCTGCCTTGCACAGGCGGTTCATGATCGCCTGGCCGAGCTGGTCTTTGGAAAAGCTCTCGGAGAAAATGCAGTCAACCTTTCTGGCATCGAAATCACGCAGAACTGCAAACAAGTTGTGGGCCACCGTCTCCTCGTGTTCCCGGCTTCCGATCACCTCGAGGTTTCCGCCCTGGTACATGTCCTGACTCTCCTCGGTGCAGATGATGCCGACTTTCTTTCCCTCTGCTTCCGCTTTCTTTGTCTGCTCATTGATGTAGGCAACGACCTTGTCCATGTCGCCTTCCACCAGTGTCATGTCCGCCTTCGGGGCATAATGGCGGTACTTCATTCCCGGCGCCTTCGGCTTGATATCGCCGCTGACTGGTCCTAAGATCACTGGATCGATATCCACCTGGCCCAACGTCTCACGCAGCATCTCAATGGTGATCGCGCCCGGGCGGAGAAGTGTCGGGATCTCGCCGGATACATCCACGATAGTGGATTCCACGCCGATTCCCACAGCGCCGCCGTCGATGATCATCTCGATCTTTCCGTCCATGTCCTCGATGACATGTTCCGCCTTTGTCGGGCTCGGTCTTCCGGAAGTGTTGGCACTCGGTGCCGCGATCGGAACACCTGCGAGATGGATCAGGCAATTTGCCACCGGATCCACCGGCATACGGACCGCAACGGTATCAAGACCGCCGGTGGTTCCGTAAGGTACGATGTCCTTTTTCGGGAAGATCATGGTCAGCGGACCCGGCCAGTACTTTTCAGCCAGTTTCCGGCCCGCCTCCGGGATCTCCTTCACGATCGCCGGAAGTTCTTCCATACAGGAAATATGGGCGATCAGCGGGTTGTCGGACGGACGTCCTTTTGCCGCGTAGATCTTCTTTGCCGCTTCCTCATTCAACGCGTTGGCACCAAGGCCGTAAACGGTCTCCGTCGGGAACGCCACGAGACCGCCGTTTTTCAAGATCTCAGCCGCCTCTAAAAGCCCTGGATTCTTTTCCAGCGTCTCTCTTGTCTTCTCTTCCTCTTTGATACGAACTACTTTTGTATTCATGTTCTGCACTCTCGATTCTATTACTCAAATGTCCAGAAAACCTGTGTTTCTTCTATACGGTTTCCCATTTTTACGCTCATGCGGCGGTATCGCTGTGGCCTGCCGCGTAATGATAAAGGTGCTGCATAAAACCGCAGCACCTTACTTTGTTCAATTGCGTATTCAGTTTAGCACATGAAAGTTATGGTTGCAACAGATTTCCGGCGGATTTACAGGCTTTTCCGGCATCGTTTCCATTCATTTCAATTTTTCTGTTCTTCTTAATATTGCTGTAATAATGATCTGTCCACCGGTTTCTCAGCACTTTTTCACTATTTTCTGAAACAGTGCCTTAGTCTTTCCACTTTCTGATCTCTTTCAGCCCTGAAAGGATCGACTCCACAAAGCTGTCATAGATCTGGCTGCCCTTCTCCGCCGTCGCCCCGCTTGGATCGCCGCCGATTCCGATGGGCTTTCCGTCCTCGGTCTCCCACTCTTCTGAAACCCAGCCAAGAGTGATCGGGCCATATACGGTGAATGTCTTGTTTCCCATGAACTTTCTCGGGATTCCCGCCTCGGAGGTCTCCAGCTTTACTGTCTCCGGGCGCTCCGCGAGAACCATGGATGTCTCCATCTCACCGCCGTGGAAATCCCAGATATTTCCAGGTGTCACAGTGTCTTTTACCGCCTGGTTTCCGAAGAATGCGCCACAGTTGATGATAAATACGGCGATTCCGAGCTCACTTCTTACCTCCCTGCTTAAGACCTGGATGATCGGGGAGTTTCCGCCGTGGCAGTTCAAGATTGCGATCTTCCTGAATCCGTGATGCGCCAGGCCTTTGCAGATGTCGTAGAGAACATGATAAAAGGTATCCGGCTTTAAGGTGACAGAACCGCAGAAGTTCACATGTTCCGTGCTGAGTCCCACCGGGATCAGCGGAAAGATCAGCATCGGATAGTCCGGGATCTCCCGGTCTAAGGCCTCTTTGATCCGTCTCACCGTTCCCTCCGCGATGATCTCGTCTGTACCCAGCGGACACTGGTTTCCGTGCTGTTCCAACGCTCCCACCGGGATCATGACCACCGTCTCGTCCTTGTCGACCTGTTCCATTTCCAGTCTTGTCAGTTCATTATAATATCTTACCATTTTATTTTCTCCGTTTCTTAAGTCATTGCCGCTTCACTATCTCATTTCGGTCGTTATCCGTCAAGTACTTCTGCCACCTGCCAGCGCTCACTTTTGTGCCTGCGCAGGCTTTTGCTCACTTCTCACATAAATTGTAAGTCCCCCGAGGCAGACACGGCTTTCGCCGTCTCTATCCCGGGGGAATCTCCCATTTCAGGTGTTATGCCGCCGTATTTTCAGTTTTCTTTTCTCTGTGAACCCCTGCATGGATGATCACGCTGACATGCTTATATACAAGTGCTGTTACGATCGCGTTCAGTCCGCATTTTACAAGGTTGAACGGAACGATCATGAAGATCGCGAATGTATACAGGTTTGTAACTGCCGGGTTGATCTTTGTTCCCATTGCGATGATGTTCTCGATTCCGCCGAAAGCAACTTTTGCGTAGAACGGAAGTGTGATCGCGCAGTTTACGAATACAGCGCCGACGATAGCACAGATGACACCGGCAGCGAGAGCGACCATAGCGGTCTTTTTCGTTTTATGTCTGCGGTAGATCAGGGCAGCCGGTACGGAGAACATGCAGCTTCCAATGATGTTTCCGAGCTCGCCGACATAGTAAGTACTTGTTCCGTTTAAGAGCAGCTTTAAGAGGTTCTTAACGATCGCGATCAGAGCTGCCTGGGCCGGTCCCATGGCAAAGCCGCCGATCAGTACCGGGAGCTCCGCGAAGTCCAGCTTGTAAAACGGCGGTGCAAACGGAACCGCCACCTGGATCGTCTCCAATACGGCTGCGAGTGCGCTGAACATGGCGATCAGCACGAGATTTCTGACACTTAATACTTTGTTCTGGTTCATAATGTCCCTCCTTGTACTTGTTGTTCTTCTGTTACAAGGAATTGCTGTGCAGGATTGCCGGCTCACACGGACTCGTGGGGATGATTCCCTGTCCATGTAAATAAAAAGACCCCGGACCATTGAAAAAGTCCGGGGCTTGAATGAACTACTCCTGTCATACAATTTCTTCTCTCATCCAGACTATACTGTCGGTTTTGGAATCTCACCAAATCAGCTGCTTTCGCAGGTCGCGGACTATACCGCCGGTGGGGAATCGCACCCCGCCCCGAAGAACGATATTTATTTGTTCGTTAACAGAATATCACATTTTGCTTCATACTGCAATATTTTTTATTCTTAGCGGAAATGTCCATAAGACTGTCCTGCCGCCATGCCACCGCGGAGCTCTGCCATCTCGCTGACTGTCACGAGCTGGTAACCTCTTCTCGTGAGTTCAGGAATCAGCGTCTCTGCCGCAATGACGCTCTGCTCATAGAGGTCATGCATCAGGATGATATCTCCATCCTGCACCTGTCTGAGAACTGTGTCGATGGTGTGCTGCGCGTTTCTCGTCTTCCAGTCCAGGGTATCCACGGACCAGATGATGGACGGCATTCCAGCCTTTGCGAGAACCGCCTTACTGGCATCATTGATCTTTCCTCCCGGCGGGCGGACACCTTTCGGCGCGTTTCCGCCTGCTGCCACAATGGCATCGCGTGTCTGATTTAAGCTCTGTAATATCTCTCCCTCAGACATTCCTGTCAGATATGTATGTGCCCAGGTATGGCTGTCTGTCTCGCATCCGAGATCCGCCATGCGCTTTACGGTAGACGCATAGGACGCAACTCGGTTGCCCACCATGAAGAATGTGGCTCTTCCGCCGTTCGCTTCCAGGGAATCCAGGATCCGGGGCGTATACTTCGACGGACCGTCATCAAAGGTCAGGGCAACCATCGGTCTTGTCGGGTCAACGCTCTTTCCATTCGGGCCTTCCGGTACCTCCGCACCTTTTCCCGTCACCGTTACCCAGAGACCATCCACACGGAGTCCCTGTCCTTCGGTTCCCGCAGTCTCCCCGTTCTTCACCGGAGTTGTCCAGGAGCCATTCTGATATACAGAGTAATAAACATCATAATTCTCCGCAAGCTGTCCGGTAAATGCCATGCGGACCGCTTCTAACGGCATATCTGTCTCGGTGCTTCCATTCGGAGTCATATTTTCCTGCCAGGAAAGCCATCCGCTTCCGCTTAAGTTCACCTGGTAAGAAAGCGTGCCGCTCATTCCCTCAGGTTGTCCCTGAAGGCTGGCGCGGATCGCCGTCACATAGCTTCCGGTTCCAGCACGCGCTGTTTTGCTGTCACCATGATACCCACTCCAACCGGTTCCATGCTCATAAATTCCGTAAACTGCGCCCATATCCGCCGCATATGCCGGATCACCGGTGATTCCCACCGATGCAGCGCAGATCAATACAGCCGCCAGCACCGTGCGGACTGCCTGTCTGATCTTCTTCCAATCCATAAGTTCCCCTCTTTTCCCAGTGATCTTCTCACCATATTGATCGTATTTGTAACTGTTCCATACCTTCGCAGCTACTCATGCCCATATTTTAACATGAAACCGAGAATAAAGGTACCTCTTCCAGACCTTTTTCGTAAATTTCAGAAAAACGTCAGAATTATAACAGAAATCATATTTTAACACTTGCGCACATCATAGCGCGAGCTTGCCTGATCTGCATTTTTTTTATATAATGTAGTATGACTTACAGGGGTTATTTATCGAAAGGAGTAACAAAAACATGATTCAGAATCTGAATGAGGAATTATTTTCTTTTATCAAAAAGAGTCCGACCGGTTTCCATGCTGTTCATGAACTGGCAAACTACCTGACCGAGGCAGGCTTCGAGCGCCTCGCTGAGGGCAATACCTGGAATCTCGCTGAGGGCGGAAAGTATTTCGTAACCCGCAACCAGTCCGCGATCATCGCATTCAAGGTATCCCGCAAGGATTATTCCGGCTTCCATATCGCGGCAAGCCACAGCGACTCCCCGACCTTAAAGATCAAAGAGTCTTCTGAGATGAACATCGAGAACCAGTATGTAAAATTAAATGTTGAGAAGTACGGCGGAATGCTCTGCGCACCGTGGTTCGACAGACCTCTCTCCGTTGCAGGACGCATTATCGTAAAAGACGGCAACCGTCTCACAACAAAACTGATCAACGTTGACCGTGATCTTCTCATGATCCCGAACCTCGCAATCCACATGAACCGTGAAGTAAACGACGGTTACAAGTACAACATCCAGAAAGATATGCTTCCGTTATACCGCATGAGCAATTCCGGAAAGGCATTCAAAGAGATGATCGCTGAGGAGGCAGGCGTTTCCGTTGACCAGATCAAAGGAATGGACCTCTTCCTTTACAACCGTATGGAAGGTACTGTATGGGGCTGCGACGGCGAGTTTATCTCCGCTCCGCGTCTTGATGATCTCCAGTGCGCATTCACGTCCACAATGGCTCTCTTAAACAGTGAGAGCGACCGCTGCATCCCGGTCGTTGCCGTATTTGACAACGAGGAAGTAGGAAGCGGCACAAAACAGGGCGCCGGCTCCACATTCCTTTACGACATTCTCCGCCGCATCAACCGCAGCCTTGGTAGAACAGAGGAAGAGTACCTCACGTCCCTCGCTTCCAGCTTCATGGTATCCGCGGATAACGGACATGCCGTACATCCGAACTACGCTGACAAGACCGACCCGACAAACCGCACCTACTTAAACGGCGGTCTCGTAATCAAGCACAGCGCAAACCAGAAGTACACAACAGACGCTGTTTCCGCAGCTGTTATGCGCTGCCTCTGCGAGCGCGCAGGTGTTCCGTACCAGGAGTTCTTAAACCGTTCCGATATCCTCGGCGGCTCCACTCTCGGAAATATCTCCAACGCGCAGGTTTCCTTAAACACTGTAGACGTCGGACTTCCGCAGTTAGCTATGCATTCCCCGTATGAGACTGCAGGCTCCAAGGATATGGCCTACCTGGAGAAAGCATTTGAGGAGTTCTTCAAATCCGCGATCCGTGCTGAGGGCGACGGTACGCTTGTACTTGAGTAATTCTGATAATAAAATCTGCCGGAAATATTCGTGTTTCCGGTGGATTTTTTATCCTTCCAGTCCAGATGACCGTGTGGAACATTTCTTTTTTCCTTCTGCCACCTGGAAAAGCAGTTTTTCCGTCCCAATTGGTAAAAGAATCATAGCATATTGAACTTTTAAATGCCATATCGGATCGTTAAAAACAGGTGGACCTTTTTTGTATAATATGACAATTTTATTTCTCTTCATTTGTACATTTTTCCTATCTCATTGCTTCTTATTCAGGTACTCCATGATCCCCATATGAATCGTATATGCCAGCTTATCCTGGTACTCCCCGCTGTTTAAAAGCGCTGCTTCCTTCCGGTTGCTTAAGAATCCGCACTCCACGATCACGATGGGACATTTCACATGCAGAAGGAGGTAGTAATTGGCATTCGCCTTCGGAAGTCTCCGGTTCTGGTCCCCCAGGACATAGTCAAACCGGTCCTGCAGGATCTTCGCCAGCGCCTTTCCCTTTGACGAATCCCGGTAATAGAATACCTGTCCGCCAGAGACGGATTCCTCGTGATAGCTGTTCTGGTGGATGCTGACCACAAGGTCCGCGCCGCTCTCCTCAATGATCTCACACCGTTTCTTCATGTCCGCCATCTTTTTCCGGCTGTCCGTTTCGGAATAAAGTCCCGTGTCCGTCTCCCGCGTCATAATGACCTTCACATCATCCTGTTCCAGGTACGTTTTCAACCGCTCCGCCACAGCCAGGTTGATATCTTTCTCCAGGCTCCCGTCGACTCCAACCTTGCCGGGATCTGTTCCGCCGTGTCCGGCATCGACCACCACCACCGGTGTCTCTTTTATGTAGGCGTCACCGCTCCCCGTCACACGAATACTCCCATATTTCACCGCCATGACCACCATGGCGAGCAGGCATATGCCGAGAACCGGCTCTATCACTTTCTGCTTCATGCTCTGTTTCCCCGAAAATCCGCTCTTCATAATACTCTATTTCATGGGGGACCCGTTTATGTGCGGATTTTCCTGTCTCCGTTCAATCCAAAAAAGTTCTGGATTCTGGCTTCCGCTCTTATCGCCATCATCAGCTGAATCCCTATATTTCCCTCAGTGTTTTCAGATTTTTTTCATACACCTTCCTGCATTGACACATCAATATGCCATCTGTATAATAGAGTCAGACAACACGAAAGGTCAGGTTTTTAACATGGCAAATGAAAAACTGAAATTCGTCTGCGATTACATGGAAGGCGCCCATCCGGCTATCATGAATGAGCTGCTCTCCACAAATATGATGCAGACTTCCGGGTATGGTCTCGACGAGTTCTCTGAATCTGCCCGGGATAAGATCCGCAAAGCCTGCGGTGCTCCAAATGCGGGAGTCTATCTCCTCGTGGGCGGAACCCAGACAAACGCTACCGTCATCGACGCACTTCTCCGCTCCTATCAGGGCGTTCTCTGTGCGGAGACCGGTCACATCGCAGTCCATGAGGCCGGTGCCATCGAATTCGGCGGACATAAAGTGCTCCCGCTGCCCCATACATATGGAAAGATCACAGCTGCCCAGGTCACCTCTTATATGGACACCTTTTTATCTGATGATAACCATGAGCACATGGTCATGCCGGGCATGGTCTATATCTCCCAGCCGACGGAATACGGAACCCTGTATTCCCTGGAAGAACTGACCGCCCTCAGCGAGACATGCCGTAAGTACCATCTCCCGCTCTATGCGGACGGCGCCAGACTTGCCTACGCTCTCGCTTCCCCGGAAAATGACGTAACATTAAAGGATCTTGCGAAACTCTGCGATGTCTTCTACATCGGCGGAACGAAATGCGGAGCGCTCTTCGGCGAGGCGGTCGTAATCCCGGATCCGGCGCTGATCCCGCACTTTTTCACGATCATAAAGCAGCACGGAGCGCTCTTCGCGAAAGGCCGCATCCTGGGGATCCAGTTCGATACCCTGTTCACAGATGATCTGTACCTTCATATCGGGGAATCCGCCCTCGACTGCGCAGCCGCGATAAAATCCGCGTTAAAGGAAAACGGTTACCAGTTCTTCCTTGAGACTCCGACAAACCAGATCTTTATTATTCTGGAGGACGAAGTCCTGCACCGTCTGGAAGAGCAGGCGGAATTCAGCTTCTGGGAAAAATATGATGACTCCCATACCGTGATCCGGATCGCCACAAGCTGGGCGACAACGAAAGAACACACTGACGCGCTGATCGAGCTTTTAAAGATGAACCGGGCTTGACCTGATGCTCCCGTACAGCGCCTGGTTCCGTCCAATATTACATATTTCAGGAGGTATTTCCATGACAGACAGACAACAGCTGATCGTAAACAACGTAGATACCGTAAAACAGCTCATCCTCGACGCAGAGCGCTGGATCTGGGCTCATCCGCAGACCGGTTACACCGAGTGGCAGGCCCACGACTATCTCGCAGAGAAATACGAGGCACTTGGATACACACTCGTCAAAGCCGGAAACATTCCGGGCTTTTACACCGATGTTGAGACAGGAAAACCGGGACCAAAGGTAGCGATCTTCGGTGAACTGGATGCCCTCGATATCGCAAACCATCCGGAATCCGTAAATGGAATGACCCACTGCTGCGGACATAACGCCCAGTCCGCTGCACTTTTAGGAATCGCAGCCGCATTGAAACAGCCCCACTCCCTCGACGGTCTCTGCGGATCCATCCGCCTCGTTGTCGTTCCGGCCGAGGAGATGATCCAGCTTGCATTCCGTGAGGAACTCCGCCAGAAAGGCATCATCAAGTACAACGGCGGTAAGACCGAATTCATGTACCGTGGTCTCTTAGACGGCGTCGACATGGCCATGATGGTTCACGGCATGACAAAGGGATCCAGCGTCAACGAGGACGGAGATACCGACCTTGACTTTCAGGCACTGCTCGGAATGAACGGATGTATAGCGAAAAATATCCGCTACAAAGGAAAATCTGCCCATGCAGGCGGAGCTCCTCATATGGGAGTCAACGCGGAGTATGCCGCTATGCTGGGTCTCCAGGCATGCAACGACCTCCGTGAGACATTCCAGGAGAAAGATACGATCCGCTTCCATCCGATCCTCATGGGCGCAAACTGCGCCGTAAACATTATCCCGGATGAGATGAAGATCGAGAGTTATGTCCGTGGAAAATCCTTAGAGGCGATCAAACGCGAGAATATCAAGGTAAACCGTGCGCTGACCGGTGCCGCACTGTCTATGGGCGCAGGCGTTGAGCTGAGCGACCGCCCTGGTTACGCTCCGGAGTATCATGATCCGACATTCATGAAGCTGGCTGAGGACTGCTGCGTGGCACTTTGCGGAAGAAAGAAAGTTGTCTTCGACTACAACGGCTGGAGCACCGGTTCCTCCGATTTCGGCGATGTCACCTGCGTAATGCCGGGCGTGCAGATCAACGCAGGCGGCGCTGTCGGCACTCTCCATGGCATCGACTTCCAGATCACCGATCCGAACCGTATGTGCGTAAACGCGGCAAAGGTTCAGCTTTTCCTCGTAGATGCCCTGCTCTCCAACAATGCCGTGACCGCGAAAGAGATCATCGCCAACTACAAGCCGCAGTATCCGTCCATCAAGGCGTACCTTGACGCCATTGATGCGCTGACACTTGATAAGGATGCTGTTCGATATGATGAAAAGGGAAACGCGATTGTAGATTTCCAGAACTAAGCACCCCAATTTCCTTCCGGGCAGCGCAATGCCACCGAACATTTCCCAAAAGCATTGTCTGTTCATTTCCAATCATATACAGCTTATATAAACGTCCGTCGGAGATGTCCTATGTCTCCGACGGATTTTTTGCTTTTCCTCCTTCCTTTCCCCATCAACAACGTATTCTCCAGTTTTCTCTTGCTCTTTTTGTTTCCTGCGATAAAATACTTTCAAAAACAGAAAGGTATGATAATACTATGAGAAAAACTGCTCTTCCCACAGACCGTCTTTCTGAAACGGCCCGTCAAAAACTCTCCAGGTTCGAAGCGTGGCTGCTCCGGAATGGAAAATCTTACCAGACGATCCGTTCCTATCTCTATACTGCCAGGCATTTTCTTTCCCTGTACCCCGAAATCACACATGACAATCTGATGCTCTATAAATGCTATCTCATCGACAGGTACAAGCCCAACACCGTAAATTTGAGGATCCGCGCAATGAACTGTTTTATGGAATTTCTCGAGCTTCCTGACTCCAGGGTCCTTATGGTCCGCCTTCAACAGAAACCATTTCTGGAAAATGTGTGCGCCCAGAAGTCGCCAGCGCAATATAAATTGGCGACGTGGTACTTACAGGATACCGCCTTTAGCAAGCGGTAGGCAAAAGTATCAGGTGATGAAAAATCACAGCCTATTATTCTACAACTTATCCGAGAGGGGAAACCCGAAGGGGAGTGTAGCATGTTGTTGTTCCGATTGGAACGTAAATAGGAAAGACGCTAATCCTGTGCGTCAAAATATTTAAGAATAAAAATCAGTGTATGAGGTACAAAGCTAAACTGCCTAAACGATAGCCAGAGTGGGGGAATCCGTGCCCCGCATACGAAAAGGATTGAAACGTATGCTTTTCATGTTGGTTTCATTTCGCAGTTATGAAAGCAAGCGATACTCATGAAAGAGCAACCGCAAGACAGCGGATAAATGGCGAAAGTCGGTGCCGACAACACTGAATGCTAATCCTGTATTTACTAACTGGGGATGACCTAAACCTGGTAACAGGCATGGTCACACAGCTCCCATAGTAGTCCGAGACGCTAATGACGTTCACATGGCGAAGGGGAGCAGCTTATCAGAAAATACTAAAATGAAGGAGGGTGCGAGAGGCATTGAGAAATCCAACTGAGGTATTGAAAAATTTGATGGAAAAATCAAAGAATGAAACTTACAGATTCCAAAGGTTATACAGAAATCTGTACAATTCGGAGTTTTATTGGCTTGCGTATAAGAACATTTATGCAAATGATGGCAGTATGACTGCCGGAGCTGATGGAACAACGATTGATGGCATGGGTAACGAGAGAATTGAGAGGATTATTTTAACCTTAAAAGACCGCAGTTACCAACCAAAACCTGCAAGACGAGAATATATTGCAAAGAAAAACAGCAGTAAAAAGCGTCCTCTGGGCATTCAGTCGGGGGATGATAAACTCGTGCAGGAAGTCGTTAAGATGATTTTGGAAAGTATTTATGAGCCTATGTTTAGTAACAAATCGCATGGGTTCAGACCGAACAGAAGCTGTCAGACAGCACTGAAACAGATACAGAACACCTTTACTGGTGCAAACTGGTTTGTGGAAGGAGATATTCACGCATGTTTTGACAGTTTTGACCACCATGTAGTCATTGACCTCTTGAGAAAGAGGATTGATGACGAAGCGTTTATCCAGCTTATATGGAAATTCCTAAAGGCAGGATATATGGAACAATGGACATTCAACAGAACTTACAGCGGAGTACCACAGGGTTCGGGAGTCAGTCCAGTGTTGGCAAACATTTATCTTCATGAATTGGACAAATTTATGGAAAGATATGCAGAAAACTTCAATACAGAAGCAAAAAGAAAACATTTCTCTACTGCATATAAGTCCAGTGTCGGAAAGGCATACAGATATAGAAAAAAGGGCAGAGAGATATGGGATAGTCTGTCCGAGGAAGAAAAGAAAATCAGATGTAAAAATCTTAAGGAACTGGAAAAGATTGAAAAATCTACAACTCCCTATGTCTATAACGACAGTAATTATAAAAGGGTGCAGTACACAAGATATGCGGATGATTTTATCATCGGAGTTATTGGTAGTAAAGCGGACGCAGAAGCTATCAAGAAAGACGTGAAAATATTCCTGCAAGAAACATTGAAATTAGAAATGTCAGACACTAAGACGAAGGTTACACACACTGGAGACAGAGCGAGATTCCTAGGATACGATATTACTGTATCGAGAGTACAGACGCTCAAAAAGGCTTCTAACGGAAAGGTACAGAGATGCCAGACAGGAGTTGTTAAACTGTATGTTCCACGCGAAAAGTGGGTAGGAAAGTTAATTGAATACAAAGCAATGAAAATCAAAATCAACGAAAACGGCAAAGAGAGATTCGTAGCCCTTCACAGGGGAAAACTGGTAAACCAGAGTGACATTGAAATTTTGGCAAGATACAATGCAGAAGTCCGTGGACTATATAATTATTACTCCATAGCAAATGATTCCTTTAAAATAGGGAGATTTGCCAATGTAATGAAATACAGCATGTATAAAACGTTTGCGTGCAAGTATAAGACAAATGTTCATGAGATTAAACGGAGATATTGCAGAAACGAATTATTTACAGTTGCGTATGAAACAAGGCTAGGAACGAAAACAACAACATTCTACAGGGATGGTTATAAACGGAAGGAATGTGCTACAAAGTTTGATAATGTAAGCGAGCTTCCGCAGTTTTCAAAATATGCCAAGACCAATACCCTCAAACAGAGAGTAGAACGTCATACTTGTGAATTATGTCAAAAAGACTGTAGAAATCTGGTAATACACCAAGTAAAGAAACTCAAGGATTTAAAGGGAAATGCAGAGTGGGTACTTCTTATGCGTAAAAGGAGACGGAAAACACTCGTGGTATGCCCCGAATGCCATAATTTAATTCATTCATAACACCGCAAATGATAAGCGGAAAGCCGTATACATCGAGAGGTGTACGTGCGGTTTGGGAGGGAGTGGATGCAAGTCCTTTTCGGAGGATGAGTTGAAGCTTACCTCATGATCAGCCAGGCCGACTATGAGTACCTGAAAAAATGTCTTCTGCGTGACGGAAAGCCTACCTACTACTTTGCCGTGCGGATCATGGCCGCCACTGGCGTGCGGATCAGCGAACTTCTCCAGATCCGTGTGGAAGATATGATCCGCGGTCAGATGGACCTGTACTCAAAAGGTGATAAGATCCGGCGGATCTACTTCCCGCAAAATGTCCAGGAGACCTGCCTGCTGTGGCTTCAAAACGAAAAGCGCACCAGCGGCAGCTTATTTTTAAACCGTTTCGGAAATCCGATCACCACAAACGGGATCCGGGATCAGCTTAAGGTTTTTGCACTTCGATACAATCTGGATCCATCTGTCGTACATCCCCATGCATTCCGACATCTATTCGCAAAAAAATTTATAGAACAATGTGATGACATTGCGCTTCTGTCCGATATTCTTGGACATGAGAGCATTGAGACTACCCGCATTTACCTACATAAAAGCAGTACTGAACAGCAGGATCTCTTCAATCAGATCGTAAACTGGTAAAATTCCTGCTGCTCCGTTATTATTCAAAGGATATGTTATGAAAGAACTTCCAAAAGACCAGGAAAACCTGGCAGAATCATTTAGATCATATTTAAGAAAAAAGAATATGTCTGAAAATACCGGAGACGCGTATGGACGGACGATCAGGCAGCTTCTGTCCATCTATCCCATTCCAACCGAATCTCTTCTCCGGAAATACCGGAGTCTTCTGATTGCCAATTACCGCCCCGCAACGATCAATCAGCGGATCTACGCCGTAAATCATTTTCTTCTTTTCCTGGAGGAAGAACAGCCGGAACTCTATCCCGACCTCGCCAGTTTTCGACTCCATGCGGTAAAAATTTCCCGCGACACCTTCCAGGACTCCATTATCACAAACGAAGACTGTGAGACGCTCCAACGGAACCTGAAAGCAGAACACCACGACTTCTGGTATTTCATCGTCCGTTTTCTGGTGACCACCGGTGCCAGGGTCAGTGAGCTGGTGCAGATCAAGGCGGAACATTTAGCCTGCGGGTATCTTGATCTCTACTCCAAAGGTGGGAAGATCCGCCGCATCTACATCCCGGATTCCCTCTGTCAGGAGGCAAAAGCCTGGTGTGACCGCCGCGGTATCACCTCCGGCTTTCTTTTTGTGGGAAAAAATGGACGCCCCGTGACGACCAGAGGCATCCATTCCCAATTAAAACACTATGCAGTCCGGTATGGCATCGATCCTGATACCATGTACCCTCATTCTTTCCGCCACCGGTTCGCGAAGAATTTTCTGGCTCGCAGCAGCGATATCTCTCTATTGGCGGATCTTCTCGGTCATGAGAGCATCGAGACCACCCGCATCTACCTCACACGTTCCAGCAAGGAACAGAAACTCCTGCTGGACAAGATGGTGACCTGGTAGGTCCGGCGTAAAAGCGCCATTATGATCTTAGTTCCACTGGATGGAATCCCACGCGGCAGAATCCTCAAACCCCAGTTTCCAGCACGCGACTCCCGCCAGATCGTTCTGACGGACCACGTTCATCTTTTCTTTCAAGGACCGCTCCTCCTCCATCCAGAGGAACCAAGCACCGTCATTTGTCTGTTTCTCGCCATAATATTGGGCGGTATCCGCCTGCCAGGTAAGCTCCACCTGGTTATTGTCTGCCCACTTCTTCGCATCCGCGATTCCCATCGCCTTGGAGGTGATGGATCCGTCCCCGGCTTCGATCCAGAGTCTCGTGTAGAACGGAACGGCATTGATCAGCTTCTCCTTCGGGACATCCTCGAGCATTCCGGAGATTCCATTCTTCACGTAGCTGATAGAGGACACAGAGCCCGGCTCGCCGCCCGCAAAGTGCTCATCATACCCCATCATAATCACATAATCCGCAACAATTCCCTGTTCTTTCAGGTTATAGAAGCTGTTGTATCTCGCCGGAACATAGTTGTCCACGGACAGGACAATACCTTTCTGGCGGCACGGGATCGATAATTCCCGGATAAATTCGATATAATGGACGCCCGCCTCTGTTTTCAGGCTCTCAAAATCAAGATTCAGACCATCCAGGTCATATTTTTCCGCATCCGCGATCAGGCTGTCGATCAGCCTGCGGCGGGTGGCGGTGGATGCTAACAGCGTCTCCGTCTGGACATCGGCACTGAAGTTATCGATCAGCGCCCATACCTGGAGCCCCTTTGCATGGGCCTTCGCCACATAATCTTTGCTCGCCAGTGACCTATAGTTTCCGTTGTTGTCTGTCAGGGAAAACCATGTCGGGGAGATCACGTTCATCCCTTTTGTCTTTGCCACAATGCTGTCAAAGGTATTGTTTCCGTCCTGGCTTGTTACCTGGTGCCAGCCGAGAACGATCTTTCCGCTCATGCTGGTATTCTTGTATACAGGAGCTGTGAAATTTCCGGAAAATTTCTGGCTCTCCGCGGCTGCCAGGCGCTTATTTTCCACATATCCGATATTTCCGTCGGAAGATGCGACCTTGGACCATTTCTCCATCGTATCGAGAACGGTCACCGTATCGTCCTCTGCGAGGTCTGTGAGGATCTTACTCTTTACGCCGCCTTTTACTCGCAGACTTCCAGCCTTTTTCACCCGCGCTATATTTCTTGTTCCCCAGTCATTGATCAGGACACGTCTTCCATCCCCGGAGTCAAAGGTCTGGATCTGCACATCCGTATAGTTTGCGATCAAACCCAGCGTCAGATAGACCTCATCATCTTTTACAAGAAGCAGCGGAGCGCCGTTGGCCCCCTTTGTCTCCGCGTCCGCATAGACGATCTGGTCCGGGAGCGCGTATACGAGAAGGTCTTCCGTGCTGTCCCAGTAGAACCGCTCATTAATGTGGTCATTCACCCAGGAGACCGGCAGATACGTCTGTCCATTTTCATAGATTCCTGTCTGCTCCTGCCGCTCATAGTTATAGAGGATCGCGGTCTCATCCCCGGACACATCATAGACTTCCGCGAGATCCGCCCGCTCTTTCGTCGGCATATACCGGTCCAGTACCTGGAAACCGACAAATCCCACGGCGATCAGGACGATCAGACCGACAGCAACCAATACAGGAACTACTTTTCTCATTCGTTATCACTCTTTCCGCACGCCGGTTCCCAGAACTCTGCGTTCATTTCCGTCTCTCACCGGCGGCATGCTGAATCGTTATTTATTACGGATGATCCGGCAAGGTATACACAGATCGTATACTTTGCCGGATCTTCAAGATAGCTTAAGTATACCACAACGCGGAATGTCTGTCTGTTAACTTTTTGTAACGAATTGTTGTCAGCAGTCTTACGAATCATCTGGCAGAACGATCCCCCAGCTGTTGAATCTATATTACTTCGTACATATAACCTGGTTCATTTCCGTGCGATTTACTGCTATCCAGTACCGCCAGATCCATTCTATTCGGTATCCTCCGTCTTTCCTTATTTTCTCGTTCTTCTCCTCCGACCTTTCGTCTCCATGATATCCGCTTCGCTTAGATAGACCTTATCAAACCGTATCTCCTTCAGACCGCCGCCTTCCGCCTGGACATAATCTCCCATATAGAACATTCCATCCTCACGAACTTCAAACAGTTTCTCCCATTCTCTCTGCCCGGAAAGTTTTCCGTCCATGTAGATCGGGATTCCTTTTTCCGTGTACCGCTTAAGTCCATTCAGATAGCGCGTCATCTCCTCGACACTTCGATTTTCCGAGTCATACGTTCCGCTTGCTGTTTCCATACCCATATACACCTTTCTTTTCTTCGTGCCGCATATCTATGGCATGCACGGTCTTATCGATGCTCTTCATTGAACGTTCTCCCTCTGCGCTGTCGATTTTAAGTTATTAAATGCCTCTGTTCCCGGCTTTTCCGCGATGACTGAAGAAGGTTATACTGTGACATGTTTTTCCCCGCTGCTGTATTCTTAGCCGGTCAGATCTCATTTATTGTGACATTTCTGAGTATCAGGCTTTTCCCTTTATAACGGTTAGGGAAATCGTCCTTTTATGTCATTTTTACAGGATACGCTGAAAAAATTCCCCGCACTCCTTCGTGACCAAGAAGGCATCCGCTGAAAACGGAATCCGTTCTGCATTGATCCGAAATCTTCTCGAGAATTCTCTTCTGGTCTCCTCGCTTCCAAATACCGCGAGACTCTGCCAGCTTTTTTTCTGTTTCGCTCTCTGTTCCATCTCGAATTCCCGGAAACTCTCCTGCTGCCACTCCGTAAAGGAACCCACCAGGAACTTTTTATCGCATCTCCAATATAATTCGTTTGCGCCATCTTTGACCGATCCGAAATCGATCAGGATATCGTCATATCCCCTCTGAAGCACCTCCTTCACAGCCTCCGGCCCTGCATACTTATAATAATCCGCATCCAGTACCCTGTATGGATTTTTCTGTCCCATCTGCCCCGTGCAGACGTATTCAAGCTTTTCTAAGTCCCCCGACTCATTAAATTCCAGCAGTATGGCTTTCCTTCTGAGGTATCCCGCGAGATAGTTTGTCAGCATGATCGAAAAATGGGTGCACCCCACCCCGGTATTGCTCCCAGCGATTCCGATCATTCTGCATCGCTTCTCCTGAGTCTCTGTGATAATTTTTTTCTTTTCCATCTGGTTTCCCCTGTACCATCGTTCCATAGATCCCGGTAACAGGTGTTGGCAGCTTTATCTTCTCTGAATGGATTTGAAAAGAACGGAAGAAAGAAATAATGAATATCAGATAAAACTTTTGGAAGTTTCAGACGTGCTTTTTTCTCCATATGATTGAAGAGCAGGATTACATTCCCACGGCTTTTTAAGATCTTCGCCGCATTCACAGTCCTGTCGATCTCCCACCATTTTCCCCCGCATACAAGAACATAAAAATCTGCTTCCGGAAGTTTCTCTTCCGGGCGGATCACTCCCACATCCTTTATGATTACTGGAAAATAAAGATATGGCAGCTTCACAGCTTCGCCATAATAAGGCCGGATGCTTCCGCATCCGATTCGATATACGCCGGTCCGGTCCGTTTTGATTCCCATATTTTTCGCAAGTGTGCGAACCGCAGTCGTATCATAAGCTTCCTGATATAAAGCCGGACACCCATTCCGGGTCAGAAAATGAGACATTCCGAGAGCCGCATGGGTTGTTCCGATCCCCGCTGCCGCCCCGGCAAAAACAACGATTCGAGATTCTGCTGCCTGTTCCTTCAGTTGATTTTGCAGCTCCTGCAGCGTTTCCTGCAGTTCATCCGCACTCTGGTAACGCGCTTCTTTCTCCTTTTCCATACACCCGCGGATGATCCGGTCAAACATCCTATATTCCGGTTCATTCCTGTATTCCGGAACACTTCCCGGCGCATCCCCACGGCTCATAAAGTAGAGCAGCGCACCGATCGCGTACACGTCCGTCCGGCAGTCCAGTGGTTCCCCTGTGTACTGTTCCGGCGCCGCAAAACCGATCGTTCCGTACCGCTCACCAAACGCAGCGGCATCTGACGCGTATTGTGCATGATCAAAATCCGTCAGACGAAGGACTCCATTGCACACCAGCAGATTTTTGGGCTGCAAGTCTAAATATAAAATAGGATTTTCTGCTGAATTCATAAACTGAATGATACGGCAGATCTGTATTCCAAGATCAGCTGCCGCCTTAACCGACAAGCTGCCCAGGCGTTTTACCAGGGCATATAAAGATTCGCCTTCCAGATATTCTTCGATCAGATAACTGTATCCGGTATCTTCCTCCACATCGTAGACGATGGGGATTCCCGGATGTCTCAGTGTTTTCAGAAAAAGTGCTTCTTTTCTAAAAGTATCATAATCCGCCAGGGATTTCGGGACTACTTTTACCGCCCTGTATTCTTCCAGCTCAACGTGATACGCCAGATATACAGTACCGGATCGCCCGTTTCCCAGCTCTCTGCACAACCGATACTTGCCAAACAGAACGCGCTCGATAAACCATCACACCTCCTTCCGGCAACACAACCTCTTGCGACTATTCTAATATACACACTCCCGCTTCAGACCATCTTGTAGATGTCAAACTGATTAAATTTTAATAAACTTCCCTCATACGATTGCAAAAGCTGAATAGGATATAGTATATTATAGATGTAAAAATGCGGTTTTCTGCCCTCTTATAATGGGAATTACAGCATACCGCGAATATTTTGATTTTAACCAGACAGGAAGTGATCCTATGAAAATAGAACGTATCAATGAAAACCAGATCCGCTGCACCCTCAGCAACTTTGACCTGAGTGTCCGGAATATGAATCTCGGCGAGCTGGCCTATGGAACCGAGAAAGCCCGTAATCTTTTCCGCGAGATGATCCAGCGCGCCGCAAATGAGGTCGGTTTCGAGGCCGAGGATATCCCGCTTATGGTCGAGGCGATCCCGATGGCGAACGAGAGTGTTATGCTGATCATCACGAAGATGGAAGATCCAGAGGAACTGGATACCCGGTTCTCCAAGTTCTCACCGGAAGAGGACGAGAATGATAACGGATGGGGAAATCTCACCGCGGAAGTGCTGGAAGGCGCTGACGGCCTGATCAATATCCTGACCCAGAGCGGAATTTTAAAGCCGGAGGGAGAAAAAGCTCCTGCGGCACCAGCTGCAACGGCAAATGGACCGCAGGGAAAGGAAGAGTCGAAGAATCCGGCTCAGTTTACAAGGATCTACCAGTTTTCTTCCCTCGATCTCGTCTGTGAAGCCGCACGGCAGACCGGTGCTGTTTTTAAAGGAAACAGTGTTCTCTACAAGAATCCGGAAAATGGGGTCTTCTACCTGATCCTCAAGAAGGAAAACGACAGTGAGAGTTCCTTCAACAGAGTCTGCAATACTCTCTCCGAATACGGAACAAGGTTAAAGGGCGATGCCGCTGCGTCCGGCGCTTACTACGCGGAACATTATGATGTGATCGTAAAGAAGGACGCGCTGAAGGTGCTGCAAAACTTATAATCTGACTTTCCAAGTGATTCAATTTAAATAGAGCATCTGTAAAAGACTGTGATCCGCAGATTTATACAGATGCTTTTTTATGCGAAAAGTCTGTTTCCAAAGTGTCCCCAGGTTTTTCAACATACAAAGCTTTTCCGGCAAGCTGCTCTATATACGTCAAAACGAAAAAAGGACTGAAGCCGGGAAAATTCTCCCTGACCACAGTCCTTCCGACCTTTCGCACAGTCAGCAAACCGAAACTCTCTCGAGCGGTCACATACATTACTGCTGCTTCTGAGCCAGATACTCGTTAATCACACTTACAAGTTTTTCTACCGGAATTCCGTGAACCATGCAAGCCTCTTCCAGAGACTCCATCTGAGAAGACGGGCATCCGATGCAGTGCATTCCAGCGCCCATTAAAATCTGAGCCATATTCTCATCAACCTGAAGAAGCTCACCAATGAGCATTTCTTTTGAAATCTGCATGATAAATCCTCCTTTCACCTTCGAAATCTGCTGAGGGCAATTTTCTACGATTGTTTCTGGCATAACGGACATATCGCCGCATTTGCCAGCATATCGAGAGTATAATACTTTTTTCGTTTCTTGGCAAGGTGGTTTTGCAAAATCTGCTGGTACAGCCGCATCATGCAGTTACAGTACACGGGCACTCCATGCCCGCGCACTGTAACAGGATTTTGCCGATGCTTCGCATTCCGAATCGGCAAAATCCGCGGTCATAACGGTATCATACGGAATTTTCAGTTCAGAAAATTCCTACCCGCGTACAGTAACCATCATGCATTCCTGTATGATATGGTATTTCCAGTTTAGAAAATGCCTGTCCGCATATGGTGACCATCATGAAATACTTTCAGCCGAATGACAGCCGGGTTGATTTTTGTCTGCAAAGGTAAGAATAGACTAACTCGAGTTGTGACTGTCTAACCGCATGTTTACTGGATTTTTGTTCCTCATTAGGTACATTTTTTCACAATTTTCCCCTTGAATAATTTAACCGTTTATTATAGAATGAAAGAAATAAACAAAGGAGGTATTTTGTTATGGCATATGTAATTAACGATAGCTGCGTTAGCTGCGGTACTTGTGCTGGTGAATGTCCGGTAAACGCTATTTCTCAGGGAGATGGACAGTACGTAATCGACGCTGATACTTGCATTAGCTGCGGTACTTGTGCTGGTGTCTGTCCGACAGGCGCAATCAACGAGGGTTGATCACAAACGCAAACCAATACATAAAAGCCGTTGTTCTATTCGAACAGCGGCTTTTTGATTTCTGTGGATTCTGATCCAGAATCCGGATCTTCGCGAAAGGAGTTCTCATTTTTGCTCTCATCAAAGCTTATTCCCATTTCTCCCAAACTTTCTCTTTCTGAAGATCGACGGCAAAAACGGCGCTTTCGCCGCCGCAGCTTCCGCCCTCCCTTTATTCTCCTTCTGATAAAGCCGGATCGTCTCATCCAGCTGCCGGAACCGCTCTTCGTCCCGCTCATCTGCCACCCGCATCAGGTAATCGATCTCCTTTAACACTTTATCGTTCACCATCCGGCTGATATCCTGGCTCAGCTTCTCGTTGTTCTCCTCGATGGCCTGTCCGATCATCTGGGTAAGAAACTCCCTGAACTGCTCCGCTTTTTCCCGGTTCATGAGTTCCGCGGCTTCCCCCGGATCCAGCTTTTCCAGATCTCTCTTCTCCTGCTCCGTACATTCCTTCAATGCCGTCATAACATCCTCCTCAAGAACATCCGTGGGCGCCACCGATTCCCCCTCCGCGTCCAGCGTTTTCGCCAGCGCTGTCTTGATCGCCTTTAACTGATACCCCTTTTCCTTCAATTCCTTGATCTGTTTAAAAAGACGGATATGAAAATCCGTATAATACCGATGTCCCATCTCGTTGCGAGGAATGTTCATCTCCAGTTCCTCCTCCCAGTACCGAAGTACATGAGATTCCACATCAACCTTTTTCGAGGCATCGGAGATCAGATAATGTGTTTCTGACATGGTCGTCCTCTTCCTTTCACATGATTTTCGTCACAGTTCGAAATTTCTGCCATGAACCGCAACGATTGTTCGACTCTGTTTGATCCAGTTTCTCAGCATGTCCACAGACTGCCGCATGCCTGCAAAACCGTTATCAGATTGCTAATAATATATGTGAAGCCATGTCCCAATATGACAAAAACGCCCGCTTCCGATGAAATTCCTTCAAATTCCATTCGAAAGCAGGCGCTTGACCATGCATTTACTGCTGCTCCTTCGCAATATTCACAAACCGGGTCAGTTCCGGTTTCCAGCCAAGATATACGGTTCCGATCGGGCCGTTACGCTGTTTCGCGATAATAACCTCCGCCGTGTTCGGGTTATCCGTATCCTTATTATAATAATCGTCACGGTACAGGAACATCACAACGTCGGCATCCTGCTCGATGGCTCCGGACTCTCGAAGATCCGAAAGCATCGGTCTGTGATCCGTTCTTGTCTCACAGGCACGGGAAAGCTGGGACAGGGCGATCACCGGGACGCTCAACTCCCTCGCGATGGCCTTTAAAGATCTTGAGATCTCAGAGATCTCCTGCTGACGGTTGTCTCCGTTCTTTCCGCTGCCCGACATTAACTGCAGGTAGTCGATCATAACGAGGTCGAGACCATGTTCCAGCTTAACCTTCCGGCATTTGGAACGAAGTTCCATGATGGAAATACCCGGCGTATCATCAATTACAAGCTTGGAGCTTCCGATCGTACCGATTCCTTCCACGACAGCGTCCCAGTCCGCATCCGTCAGGGTACCGGTACGGAGCTTCTGGGAATCCACGTTGGACTCCATGGACAGCATACGGTTTACCAGCTGCTCCTTCGACATCTCCAGACTGAAGATCAGGCAGGTCTTCTGTCTCCGGACCGCGATATAGTCCGTAATATTCAGTACGAACGCCGTCTTACCCATAGACGGGCGGGCAGCGATCAGGATCAGATCCGAAGGCTGGAGGCCGGACATCCGGTAATCGAGATCGATAAATCCGGTAGGAAGACCCGTTACCGTGGATTTTGAGCGGGTCGCCTGCTCGATCTTATCAAGGACGTTCAGCGCGACCTGACGGATCGGCACGAAATCGCCGGAAGCGCGGCTTTCCAACAGGTTGAAGATCTGCTTTTCCGTGTCAGCCAGGATCACTTCAAGGCTGTCCTTTCCGGAATAACAGTTGTTGGCGATCTCCTCGTTGATCCTGATCAGTCGGCGGAGAACCGCCTTTTCATGGACGATCGTGGCATAGGAGCGCACATTCGCGGAAGTCGGAACCGTTGCCAGGATATCGCGGACAAAATCCAGACTGCACACCTCCGGCGGGACATCCTTTTCCTTCAGTCTGTCCTGAAGCGTGACCAGATCCACCGGTTTTCCCTCATTGAACAGCTCCACCATCGTATCAAACATGATCCCGTACTGACGCTGATAAAAGTCGTCCGCGACCACGATCTCCGATGCCGCGATGATCGCATCCCTGTCCATCAGCATGGAACCGATCACCGACTGCTCCGCCTCAACGCTGTGCGGCAAAACCCTTTTTACTAACGCTTCTTCCATCTGTCCGATTTCCTCTCTGTACGTCTGTGTCTATAACTTCGCACGGCTTCTGCATATATTTCTGCAGAAGCCGTTTTCTTTCTTATTTGCAGGCTGGAACCTCTACCTGGTTTCCTGCCCTGAATTTCAACTATGCTGTCCGCGTATTGCACACGCGGCAGACATTCAGTCTTTACGCCTCAACGACCTTCACGCTGAGTCTTGCTGTTACTTCCTTGTGGAGCTTGATCGGAACCTCAAAGCTTCCGATGCTCTTGATCGGCTCCGGCAGAACCATCTTCTTCTTGTCGATATCAAGCTTTAACTGGTCCTTCGCCGCCTTCGCGATCTCCTTTGTGGAGACGGAACCGAACGCGCGTCCGCCCTCGCCGGCTTTGATCGAAACGGTTACGGACATCTTATCGATCTCCTCCGCAAGCTTCTTAGCCTCCGCAAGCTGCTCTGCCGCAACCTTCTCCGCGTTTGCTTTCTGGAGCTTTAAATCGTTTAAGTTCTTGGATGTCGCCTCAACACCAAGCTTTTTCGGAAGGATAAAGTTTCTCGCATATCCGTCATTTACCTTTACGACCTGGCCCTTTTTTCCAAGTGCCTTCACATCCTCTAATAATACAACTTCCATCTTAAATTTCTCCTTTCTCCAGCATCATATCAATGACGCCTTTCACCTTCTCCTTGGCCTCCTCAACGGTAGCGCCCGGGAGCTGTGCGCCTGCGATCGTTCTGTGTCCGCCTCCGCCCAGCTTTTCCATCATGACCTGGACATTGACTTCGTCGATCGATCTCGCGCTGATATAGATTTTGCCTTCATATGGGGTCAGAACGACAGATGCCTTCATTCCCACAATGTCAAGAAGCTCGTTTGCAGCCTGTGCGCCTACTACTGTCGGGCTCTCCACGCCCTCTGACGGGCACACGCTGATGGCAAAGCATTTCTTATAGACCTCTGCCTGACGGACTGCCTCGGCTCTCGCCTTGTAGTCCTCCATACTGTCACGGAACAACTTCCGTACTCTCGTCACGTCCGCTCCGTTTCTTCTAAGGAACGCCGCCGCCTCAAAGGTGCGGACGCCCGCCTGATTTGTAAAGTTGTTCGTATCGATCACGATTCCCGCGTACATAGCGTCCGCCTCCGGGGATTTGATCCGGATACTGTCAGCAACATACTGTAAAATCTCCGCAACCAGCTCACAGGCGGATGACGCGTAAGGCTCTACATAGGACAGAGTTGCGTTTGTGATGATCTCGCTGGACTGACGGTGGTGATCGATGACAACGATCGTCTTCACGAGTTTTAAAAGGTCCGGTTCTTCTGTGATACTCGGGCGGTTGACGTCAACAACGACAAGCGCCGTATTGTTATCCACGATATCCGCGGCCTCACTTCCCGTGAGGAACAGGTCCTTCGGATAATCGCCGGTCTCAAAGCGTTCCATCATCGGACGCACCGAGGAGGTCACTTCATTGATCACGATATGTGCTTTTTTGTTCAGGGCAGACGCGATCCGGTACATTCCGATCGCCGCGCCGAAGCAGTCGATATCTCCGATCTTATGTCCCATGATCAGAAGGCAGTCCTTTGTCTCAAGAAGCTCCCTGAGGGCATGGGCTTTGACGCGGGCCTTGACACGGGTCGTTTTCTCTAACTGCTGGGCCTTTCCGCCGTAATACTGGATCTTCTGGCCGCATTTTACTACCGCCTGATCACCGCCGCGGCCGAGGGCCATATCGATCGCTGTACGGGCATAATCATAGTTCTGGCTGTAGGTATCGCCGTTCATTCCGATACCGATACTTAAGGTCACCGCCATCTCGTTTCCGATATTGACGGTCTTTACCTCCTCAAGCAGTCCAAACCGCTCTTTTTCCAGACGCGGCATATAGCACTGCTTGATCGCAAAGAAATATTTGTCCTTCTCCAGCTTCTTTACGATACCGTTAACCGCAGAAATGTACTTGTTGATCTTTCGATCGATCAGGGCCGTTAAGAGCGATCTGCGGACTTCCTCGACGCTCTCCAACGCCTCATCATAGTTGTCCAGATAGATCAGGCCCGCGACCATCTTCTGGTCTGTGATCGCCTGCTTGTAGTTGTAGAGCTCTGTCTCATCATAGAGATATACCGCAAGGATCTGCTGCTCCGTCTGCTTCTCCGGGATTCCGGAGGCAAGTTCATCCGGGCGGATCGTCACGCGTTTCATACTCACGCGGTATTTCGATTCCCCATAGATCACATGGACTTCCATCGCATTTTCCATCTTCTCGAGGGATTCCACTGTGATCTCCTTGAAGAGCATTGTCAGGCTTTTCCCTGCGCTCTTCTCTTCTTTGGTCACCGCCTCAAAGGCGCGGTTCATCCAAAGGATCTTACCCTCCGTGTCCGCGATCGCGTAGGGCAGCTCCAGGGACGCCAGAAGCTGTTTCTGACTCCAGCTGTACGCCGACGCAAAGGACACCAGACTGCCGAGAGCCCGCTTCTTTCCGTACATATACAGGGTTCCGGCACACGCCGCGTAGATCACCGTAAATGCAAGCATCACGAATCCCGCCTTGCGTGAGATCAGGTTGACCGCAGCTCCCGCAAGGATTACCAGTGCCGTTAAAAATACCGGCCACTGAAGGTAAAGCTGCAGAATATGGCTGACCTTTTTATCATCTTTCATTCTTATCTCCTATCCGCCGCCCGGTAAAATGGGCATAGCAAGACCATAAAAAGAATGTGCCTTGACACATTCTCGCGCCGAGCGCAGTCGCTTGTGATAGACTCTTCTTGCGCGAGTGTGCATTTGACACGTTAGTGCCTTTTTATGCATGGAGAAATTCAGGCAGAATTTCTCCATGTATCAGAACCGACTTTGGGGATAGTATACCATAGATACAGGCATTTGTCCATGATCCGCTTGGGGCGGACATTGCACTACGGTCTATGAAATTCCTGACGTGTATAGCAGTGGCACGGCTTCTAAAACCACCAGTAGCGTAAAATAGACTTTATAGATCAAAGAAATTGTGATAGAATAATATAGGTGCCACCATAACGGTAGGCGGTTTGGCCCTCTTCGCAGAGGGCATGCGTAACCCTCTGATACATAGTGAGAGGAGGGTGATGCCATATGGAAATCTTAGGTATTGTACTTGCAATCCTGAGCTTCGGAGCAACTTGCTTCAAGGCAGGATATTCACTTGGCAGAGACATCGAAAAAAACGCAAAAAAATAACCGCCCAGTCCTCGCAAAACTAGCGGTTATTTTTTAATCCATATTTTCGAGGGCCAAGCCGTCTATCGGTGGCACTTCTCTTATCTATAATATAACATCTCTTCTTTAAATATTCAAGAGGTCTTTCTGCGATTTTCCTGTAACACTTTCCATGCCATTTCCGTTAAAATCTTGGATATTTCAAAATCAGTTGATAAGAGGACGGGATTTGAGTATAATATAAATGAACCAGAAAGGTTTCCGTGTGGCGACACATGAAAGCTGTACTCCGGCTGGGGAGGGTAATTACCAGCACTTTATGATACTCGGCAAGGCATCGAGGCTGACAGCCAGCATAAAACACGCAATCATAAAAAAGGCGTCGGATAACTTTGGTTGTCCGGCGTTTTTGTTACCCAAATACCGTTGATAGGAAAAATCTAATGAGGAAAAAGATCGATAAGAAAGAGATTGCAAAAGAAATTTGTAAAGCCGCAAAGTTATACAAAACCTCTTTCCTGCAGGAAGTTCGCATTTGTGTTTAATGAAAAAAATAAAGTTATAAGGCAACTATCAATCAATACTTTACGAAAGGATTTTCATTTATGAAAGCAACCGTACTCAGCGACAACATCCCCGCCGAAAATCTCGGCTGTGAATGGGGATTATCAATTTTTATTGAATATCATGGGAAACATATCCTTCTAGATGCCGGGGCATCCGGGCTTTTTCTGAAGAATGCTGATGCGCTTGGACTGAACATGAAAGACGTGGATTTCGGAGTTCTCTCCCACGCGCACTACGACCATGCAGACGGAATCCCGGAATTTTTCAGGGTAAATTCGTTTGCACCGTTCTATTTTAGGGAAACCACCGGAGAAAACTGCTGCAAAGGTGTCTGGAATTACAAGAAATACATCGGTATTCCAAAGGGCATGTTAAAAAAGTATCCGGACCGGATCAAGCTCGTCTCCGGGGACTTTTCCCCATGTGACGGGGTTTATCTGATTCCGCATAAGACTCCGGGACTGGAAAAAAAAGGAATCCGGGAGCACATGTACCTGAAGGAAAAACGGCGTTGGAAGCCGGATTTCTTCTCCCACGAACAGAGTCTCGTCTTCGACACACCGGACGGCCTTGTGATCTTCAACAGCTGTTCCCACGGCGGCGCCGATACCATTATCCGTGAGGTCACCGCGACTTTCCCGGATAAAAAAGTAAAAGCCCTGATCGGCGGCTTCCACCTCTACAATAAGACCGACGCAGAGATCCTTGCCCTCGCCGAAGGGATCCGCTCCACCGGCATCTCTTCGGTCTACACCGGCCACTGCACCGGAGATCATGCCTTTGATCTCCTGAAAGAGACCTTAGGAGAATCCGTTCACAAGCTGCATGCGGGGCTTGTGATGGAGTTTTAGTATGTCCCGGTCTGCAAATGCAATGCAAGCGCTAACCTTGTGATCGCGAATTGAACAAGAAAATCTAACTGAAGAATTTGCAAACAAAAACGGCACCGTTCTAACCAGTGCCGTTTTTGCTAGTCTTGTTATTTCAGTGAATTACCCACCACTTAATTTTGAAGAAATTTGAAGTGGGGGCTTCTGGGGAGTCCTTGGACTCCCGTTTAAGAAGTTTGATCTTTGAGTTTCCACCTGCTCTCAGGCGATCCTTATTCTTACAGGCGTATCCACATCGCCTCTAGCATATAGAGCCCTTAGGCTCACAATGTTACATTTACGCATGATATTTAAAGCACCATTGACATCAGCGTTGATCCGCCTTCCAGAGCGGTCCTGATACAGGCCACGGCAGATCCGGCGGCCGGAAAAGACCGGTGGCACAAGTCCTGCTTCTCCATATACGGGCATTTCATCCAGATCCCAGAAGGATGCCATGGAAGTATAGCTTTCCTCCTGTTCCACGTAGCGGATCCCATTCATTTCACACAGATATTTCAGTTTCCTGCGGAGTATCCCGAACGGGATTCCCACAAAGACCTGGTTCATCCGTCTGCCAAGGTCAGAGG
>ERZ856578.546-NODE-546-length-77204-cov-8.323454_pt1 | contig 77204 bp, 73 predicted proteins | sample MGYA00514384_ERZ856578 | MGnify/ENA primary metagenome ERZ856578 (study PRJEB29103, sample SAMN06111958) | human gut metagenome | biome: human gut; feature: ankylosing spondylitis patient; material: healthy_person | host: Homo sapiens | place: China:Hangzhou... | reverse complement strand
CCTATTTCCCTGCGCCATTGAAATCCTTAGTTTTCAGAACTTTTATGAAGTTCTGAAAACTTGTTCAGCGGGGAGAAGAGACTTTTTCGACACGCTGCCGGGAGGGCCGCTGATACGGCCCTCCCGGTTTTGTTTTTTACTCGCGCCTCAGAATTTTTTCAAAATACTACCGCAGTCGTATTGACAGCAATATAAGACTGTGGTAGTATACGTTCACAGATACTACTGCAGTCTTATCCGGAGGTGCTTTTATGGATAATAAGCTGTTTGACTCAGAGCTGAAGGTCATGGACGTTCTCTGGCGCGAGGGAGATACCCCGGCCAAGGAAATCGCCAAAACACTATCACAAGAGGTGGGCTGGAATGTAAACACCACCTACACCCTTATCAAGCGCTGCATAAAAAAGGGCGCTGTTGCGCGCAGTGAACCGGGCTTTCTGTGCCACGCTTTAATTCCCAAGTCGGCGGTTCAGGAGGCGGAAACAAATGAACTGATCAACAAGGTCTATGATGGCTCTGCCGACAAGCTGTTTGCGGCGCTTCTCAGCAGAAAAAAGCTCTCTGCCGAACAAATAGAAAGGCTCAAGCAAATCGTCGGAGAGCTGGAATGAGGGACGCGATATGAGCTTGCTGCAAATGAGCCTCGCGGGCGGCGTCATGATTTTAGTCATCACAGTCATCCGCGCTCTTGCAATGGACCATGTGCCGAAAAGGACATTTCCGGTGCTTTGGGGCATCGCGCTTTTCCGGCTGCTGATTCCCCTTTCTCTCCCCTCCGCTCTGAGCATCTATTCCCTGCTGAAACGGACTCCGGCGCCGGCAACGGCGAATATCCCCGCCGCGGCAGTCTCCGCCGTTCTGGCAGGACAGGCCGCCGCTTTGCCCCAGTCCGTTTCCGTTTCTGAAGCGGCGCTTCCCGTAGGGAGCATTATCTGGGCGGTGGGCACGGCTCTTTGTGCGGTCACCTTCGCCGTGGCCTACCGGAACTGTTATCGGGAGTTCCAAATGTCCCTGCCGGTGGAAAATGACGCCTCCCGGCGTTGGCTTCAAGCGCATCCCCTGCGGCGCACAATTACGCTCCGCCAGACCGACCGCATTTCCTCCCCGCTGACCTTTGGCCTCCTGCACCCGGTCATTTTGATGCCAAAGGAAACGGACTGGGACGATGAAGCATCACTGCAATTCGTTCTGGAGCATGAATTTGTCCATATCCGACGGCTTGACACGGCCGCCAAGCTCCTGCTGAGCACCGCTGTCTGCGTGCATTGGTTCAATCCGGCGGTGTGGGCGATGTATGCTCTCGCAAACAGAGACATAGAGCTATCCTGCGACGAGGCCGTTATCCGCCGCTTCGGCCATGACGCAAGGGCCTCCTACGCCCGCGTCCTCATTCGTATGGAGGAGGTCCAAAGCGGGCTGACGCCCCTTTGCAATCACTTCAGCAAAAACGTAATAGAAGAAAGGATCACAGTCATTATGAAAACGAAAAAAATTACGGTCATATCCCTGCTTCTGGCGGCGGTACTTGTTGCCGGAACGGTAACAGTCTTTGCCACCTCGGCCAAAGAGGATACCGCCAATACCGCACACGGCTCAATCTCCGGCAGAAATACGGAGGCTGTCGAGTCCGGTGAGCCACCGAAGCCAAGTGCGGAATACCTCGCCGCCGGAATCTCCTTGCAAAAGGACCATTGGTACTATCAGAAAAGTCCCATTGCCGGAATATACGATGACAATGGCGGCATCTACACAGATGATTCCGCTGCCAACGGCATTTATTTAAACGTCAGACGCGGCAGCGGCGATAAGCTTACCGAGCTTGCAGCAATCACCAAAAAGCAGTTTGTCAAGCTCGTTGACCGCCGCATGAACAGCGTGGAAACCGAGGCCGAAGACGGGTCGCTTATGTCCTATGTGAATCCCGATGATGGAAGGACCTATTATAGCTTCGATGACGGCAAGACCTTTGAGCCGCTGACGGACGCGGAATTTGAGGCCCGTTTCCCCACGCCGGACGTCGAATGGTGGACGTATGACGAGTACAAGGCATGGCTGGACAAGGAAAAGGTGCAGCTGCAAAGCCTGCTGGGGGAGAGCGCGTGGACAAGCGGCAGCGGCAGCTTCGTTTGGACCCAGGAGAAGATCGATGAGACCATCGCCATGTACGAGGACATTCTGGCGGACATCAAAAACGGTGTCATGTACTCCAAATCCGTGGACGGGCAGGACCAGTTGATGATGAGCTACAACCCCGCCGACATCGGCACCTCAACGGACACAAAGGAGCTGTACGTCAAGTTAGACAACGGCGAGGAGCACACCTTCGGCCCCTATGAAACAAATGCGGAAATGCTGGCCGCCGTAAAGCCCTTTTGTACCGAACAGGTAAAGCTGGGGAACATGAAGCAGAGCGAAGCGGACGAAATTCTCAGCCGCTACGCCGCCGAATAAAGCGCTGCGATGAGGCCAATATGAAAAAGGAACAGGGCATCCGATTGGATACCCTGTTCCTTTTTTTGGTGCGCGAGGCGGGACTTGAACCCGCACGTGCGTAATGCACACTAGAACCTGAATCTAGCGAGTCTGCCAATTCCACCACTCGCGCATTGATGAGCCTCACCCCAAAAGGGGACCCATCGGAGAATCACTCCGATGGGATTTGTGGCGGAGAAGGAGGGATTCGAACCCTCGAGACCCTTTAGGAGCCTACATGATTTCCAATCATGCGCCCTCGACCAACTAGGCGACTTCTCCATAGCTGTGTCCAGTTCACGAAAACTGATTCACTTGACTGTCCTGTGAGACAGCGTTATTAGTATATCAGAAACAGGTAAAAAGTCAAGCCCTTTTTGGAGTTTTTCAGAAAATTTTGCGTTTCCGATCGGAGCGCCTCACTGGAACTGTCATCCTGCCGGGGCGGAGATGTGAATGCCCTCTTGCGCCGCCGGGAAAAATAAGGTAGAATATAGCTTACAAACGCAGCCGAATAACGCTATGAAAATGGAGGAGTTCTTATGGAGTGGATCATTGTTCCCATCCTTATCATCCTGATTTTGCTGCTGATCGTCAGCAACATCGTCATCGTGCAGCAGTCCCGGGCCTATGTGGTGGAGCGCCTGGGTGCGTTCCGCACCGTATGGAATGTGGGCCTGCACCTGAAGGTGCCCTTTATTGAGCGCGTGGCCAAAAAGGTCAGCCTGAAAGAGCAGGTAGCGGACTTTGCGCCCCAGCCCGTGATCACCAAGGATAACGTCACCATGCAGATCGACACGGTCATTTATTTCCAGATCACCGACCCCAAGCTGTACACCTACGGCGTGGAGCACCCCATGAACGCCATTGAGAACCTGACAGCCACCACCCTCCGCAACATCATCGGCGATATGGAGCTGGACCAGTCCCTCACCAGCCGCGACACCATCAACTCCCGGATGCGCTCCATTCTGGACGAGGCCACGGATCCGTGGGGCATCAAGGTCAACCGCGTGGAGCTGAAGAACATCATCCCGCCCAAGGAAATTCAGAACGCCATGGAAAAGCAGATGAAGGCGGAGCGGGAGCGCCGGGAATCCATTTTGCAGGCCGAGGGCCAGAAGCAGAGCCAGATTCTGGTGGCCGAGGGTGAGAAGCAGTCCGCCATTCTCCGGGCTGACGCCGCCAAGCAGGCCAAGATCATGGAGGCCGAGGCGGAAAAGACCGCAAAGATTCTGGCGGCCGAGGCAGAGAGCGAGGCCATTATGAAGGTTCAGCAGGCCACGGCGGACGCCCTGAAGCTGCTGAACGAGGCGGCCCCCAACGATCAGGTGGTGAAGCTGAAAGCGCTGGAGACCATGACGAAGGTGGCGGACGGCAAGGCCACGAAGATCATCATCCCCAGTGAGCTTCAGGGTCTGGCGGGCTTGGCTGCCGGTGCCAAGACCGTATTTGAAACGGAAGACCCCAAGGCATAATATCGATAATCAGGCCCCGCAGTCCTCTGACTGCGGGGCTTTTTTCACAAGCACTGAACCTATTAAAAAATTCATATCTGGCATTTGAAATAGGTTCAGCTATCTGCTACCATGAGGGCATCTCAAAATTGGAAGTGTTTTTTATGGAACAGAACAAGCGAAATATCAACAAGCTGACCATGCTGGGCATGATGACCGCACTGGTCTTTGTCAGCAACTATCTCCGTGTGACCATGCCTATCGCCATTGGTGGGCGGACCTCCTTCACGCTGGCAAATATCATGTGCTGCCTGTCCGGCCTGCTGCTGGGACCTGTGGGCGGCGCGGCCTCCGGCGTGGGATCCGCCCTGTATGATCTGACGAACCCCGCCTACGCGCCGGAATGTTGGATCACCCTCATTACCAAGGGCGTGATGGGACTGGTGGCCGGTCTTGCCATGGCGGAGCGTGAAGAACCCAAGTATGGCCGCTGCACCGTGGCCGCCGCACTGGGCTGCGTGGCTTATTACATTCTCTATTTCTTCAAGTCCTTTGCCTATGACGGGCTGCTGATGGGCGGCCTCACCGCCGCCACGGCGGCTGCGGCCCTGCCTCTGAAAATCCCCGCCTCTCTTTTTAATGGCGCGGTGGCCATTCTTCTATCGCCCCCGCTGTGCCTCGCTCTGCGGCACGCGTTGAAGCGGGCGCATATCCAGCTCCCCTGATATACGGCCATCCCAAGCCCGGTCCTTGCGCGGCGGGTCCCCCTGCGGGCCGCCCGGAAAGACCGGGCTTGCTTTTTGCCGGAAAATAAGTATAATGAAAAAAGTTGCATTTCCCAGTAAAGGAGCTTTATGCCTGTGAACGAATTTTTAGAGCTGTTTTTGACCTTCGCCAAAATCGGTGTCATGACCTTTGGCGGCGGCTACGCCATGCTGCCGATTCTTCAGCGGGAGGTTGTGGAAAATAAGCATTGGGCCACAGAGGAGGAACTGATGGACTATTACGCCATCAGCCAATGTACGCCGGGCGTCATCGCCGTGAACATCGGCACATTTATCGGCCAGAAGTACAAAGGGGTTCTGGGCGGCATTGTTGCCACGCTGGGCGTTGTGCTCCCCTCGCTGATCATCATCTCCATTTTAGCGGGCCTCATCACCAATTTCTCTCACCTTGCCTGGGTGCAGAACGCCTTTGCCGCAATTCAGGTGTGCGTGTGCGTGCTGATTTTCAATGCCGTTTTAAAGCTGCTGAAAAAATCCGTCATTGACAAGCGCACCACCGTGATTTTTCTGCTGGTAGCGGCAGGCAGTCTGTTTTTGACCATTTCCCCGGTGTGGTTCGTGCTGCTGGCGGCCATTGCAGGACTTGTGCTGAAGAATCTGGAAGAGAGGGCCGCGAAATGAGCATTTACATTCGTTTATTCTGGGAATTTTTCAAAACCGGCCTGTTCGCCATTGGCGGCGGCATGGCCACACTGCCCTTTCTGAAAAACATCGGTGCCGTCACCGGCTGGTACACACAGACGGAACTGATGAATATGGTGGCAGTCTCGGAGTCTACTCCCGGCCCCATCGGTGTCAATATGGCAACCTATGTAGGCTTTGCCGTGGCCGGTATCCCCGGCGCGGTCATCGCCACCATCGGTGAGATAACGCCCTCCATCATCGTGATTCTCATTGTGGCGGCCATGCTGACAAAATTCCGGGACAGCAAATACGTAGCCAACGCCTTTTACGGTCTGCGCCCCGCCTCCTCCGGCCTTATTGCCGCCGCCTGCGCCGGTGTGGTGCTTCAGGTATTGCTCCGGGTCAACAGCTCTGCCACCGGTCTATGGAACAGCTTCCAGTGGGCCGGTTCTCTGAACTATATGGGCCTTGTCCTTGCGGCGGTGCTGCTGGTGCTGACCAACTGTGTCAAGGCCACTAAGGGCTGGCACCCCATCGTGTTCATCGGTATTTCCGCCGTGGCGGGCATTGTTCTGCGCTTTGGCGGCGTATAATTCACTGCTGCTTAAAAAGCGGGTCTGAGTAAAACTCAGACCCGCTTCAGCGTGTCGAAAAAGTCTTTTCTCCCCGCTGAACAAGTTTTCAGAACTTCATAAAAGTTCTGAAAACTAAGGATTTCAATGGCGCAGGACACCCTTCTTGGGTTTCCCGCGCACACCCTTCCTTACCGTTGCGGAGGATTTACCACTTTATCGACAGTCTCAAGCGGGTCTGAGTAAAACTCAGACCCGCTTTTTTGATACTGCAAATGTCTCACAGCGTTGTGGAGCGCGGCGCACACAGCTCCCGCAGTACCTCCACGGCCTCGTCCATAATACGGGAGAGCGTCAGCTCTCGGACGCCCACCACGATCTTGCCGCAATGGCTGTTCACTGGCAGCAGCACCTTCTGGGCGCGGCTCTGGCCGATAGCCACGGCGATGGCGGGGGTGATCTCCCCCATCAGGGCGTCTGCCATCAGAATACCGATGGGCCCGGCGATGATGTCCGCATCCCGGCAGGCTACCAGCACCGGGTTTTCCCCGGTAGCCCCCCGATCCGCCCCTGCTTTCATCATGGCGGCGGTGGCAATGGCGTTGGTTCCCACCACCAGCGTTTCAAGGGGCAGTCCGGCGGCCTTGACCCGCTCGGTCAAAAGCGCGCCCATGCGGCCGTTCTGTCCGTCAATAATGACCAGCTTCATACGTCCTCCTTCAGCCGCAGCGTACAGCGCGCCACTGTGGCAGTTTCCTGAAAATAGGCGGTCTCCAGCGGAATCCACCGCTCAAAAAAGCGCTGTCCCCATTCCGCTCCGTTGCGGGATAAGATCCGGCGGCGCTGGGTCTCCGGTGTGACGTCCAGAAAAACGGACAGGTCATAATACTTCTCCAGCGATGGGTGGAGGCTGTAGGCCCCCTCCACGATGTTCAGCCGCGCGGGCCGCACCGTCACCGGCGGCCGCAGGGTCATGGTCCCGCAGTCAAAGGGGCGGTAGACCGCCGCCTCGCCCCGGCGGAGGGGCACCAGCACCTCCGCCTCCAGCCGCTCCCGGTCCATGTTGCCCCCGGGCTGGGCGAAGCGCTCCGGCGTCCGCTGCTCCGGCCGGAGGAAGAAATCATCCGCGTGGAAAACGGCGCTGTCCGGGTACAGCTCCGAAAGCTCCCGCGATAGCGTGGTCTTGCCGCCGGCAGCGCCGCCCTCAATGGCCAGCAGCACCCGCTCCTGCGCTGCCAGCGCACCGTCAATGGTCTCCAGCAGCGGCAGCAAATGGGTATAGTGCCGGTGCAGCACCCGGTAGGCCGGGTGGTAGGCCACCCGGTAGTCTGCCGAGTGGTGACAGGCCGGATAGCCCGCCATCTGCCAGCGTGCCAGCTCCGCCTCTGCCTCTGCGGCGTTATAGGGCAGCGCACCCTCCGCCAGCAGCGCCCGCAGGACGTCCAGCCGCGCCTCCAGCGCCGCCGTGTCCTCCCGGGGCATGGCGGCAGACAGCGCAAAGGCCCGGGCCAGCGTAGCAGGTGTCAAGACACCTGCTAAAATTCCCAGCGGCACCCGGTCCCACAGCCCATCCAGCGGCTCGATGTCCCGGCAGGCCGGAACCCCCGCCGCCAGCTCCTCCCGGATGCTCTGCTCGGCAGCAGCGACGTCGGAGATGAGATGACCGCAGCCGAATGTGCTCTGGTACAGCGCCTTGCAAAGGTCCTGAAGCCGTGATTCCGGCCGGTTTGCCATCTGCGCGCGTAAAAATTCTCTTGTCGCTGCCGTGTCCATGTCCGCTCGTTCCTTCCCGATCTTGTTTTCTGTCCCTTATCATACCCTGTTCCGCCCCCGCCTGCAAGCCCTTTTCCCCCGTAATTTGCGGGATATTAAGCCTGTGTGAATTTTTTTGATTCTCTCGACAAAAAGGGACAGAAAATGCAGTCGGATGTCTGTATGATAGAGCCAATCACCGCAGAAAATGCTTTTCAAGACCATATCAAAAAATTATGAGAACAAATGTGGAAGGTAGAAAGGACAACTGAACATGAATACATTAACAAAGGAATACACCCTGCTGTTCAACACCATCACCGATGCGGAGGAGGCCCTCCGCCAACTGAGCCTGATGCTGATGGAGGCCCAGCGGCGGGCCGAGGAGTTGTTTTTGGAGGCGGAACAGGAGGCGCCCGCCGAAAAAGGCGCATAGACACCGTGACAACTGCCGCCAAACGTGGTATGCTGTACATACTTACTTTTACCACAGGAGGCGGCTATGCTGCACATCGGCTGTCATTTATCCTCTGCCAAGGGGCTTTGCGCCATGGGACGTCAGGCATTGGCATTGGGCGCGGACACATTCCAGTTTTTTACCCGCAATCCCCGGGGGAGCCGCGCCAAGGCGCTGGACGCCGCCGATGCGGACGCCCTGACGGAACTGCTGCGGGAAAACCGCTTTGCCCCCATCATCGCCCACGCGCCCTATACGCTGAACCTCTGCGGCGCGGCGGAAGAAAACCGCCGCTTCGCCCAAGTGCTCATGCGAGACGATCTGGAACGGATGGAGCACATTCCCGGTCAGCTCTACAATTTCCACCCCGGCAGCCATGTGGGACAGGGCGTGGAGACCGGCATCGCCTACATAGCCGAGGGGCTGAACGCCGTTCTGACCCCGGAGCAGACCACCACAGTCCTGCTGGAGACTATGGCGGGCAAGGGCACCGAGGTCGGCAGCCGCTTTGAGGAGCTGCGGGAGATCTGGGACCGCGTGGAGCAAAGGGATAAGGTGTACATCTGTCTTGACACCTGTCATGTGTCCGATGCCGGATATGACCTTGTGCACGATTTGGACGGGGTTTTGACGGAGTTTGACCGCGTGATCGGCCTCGACCGGCTGCGGGCCGTGCACCTTAATGACAGCCTGAACCCCTGCGGCAGCCACAAGGACCGCCACGCCCGCATCGGCGAGGGTCAGCTCGGCTTAGAGGCCCTGACCCGAATTGTGACGCATCCCGCGCTGCGGGGATTGCCGTTTTGTCTGGAGACCCCCAATGACCTGCCGGGCTACGCCCGGGAGATCGCCCTGATGCGTGAGCGGGCACAATAGCGAAAAATATCTTTCATTCGTCAAAATACCCCACGGAAAACCGTGGGGCATTTTTTCATCTCCGGGCGCATAGGTTTGTCCCAAGAGGTGAAGCGCATGAAACGAAAGAACCGATTTTCCGAGCTGCTGCGGCCTCTCGGCGCACTGGCCCTTGCCGGGGCAACGCTGTGGACTGTCAGCGTCACAGCAGGCAGCGCCACCGCCGCCGACGCATGGGCGGCGCTGCGGCAGGAGGTGCCGCTAACGCTGCTGCGGTGGCAGTTAGGGGACCCCGGTTTGCCGGACGGACTTTCCCCGGCGACGGTGCTGACGCTGAGTCAGTCCCCCCTGCTACTTTCCGCGCGGCGGGACATTTACGAACTCCGCCGCCAGAGCGAGGAAACGCCGGAGGCTGAGGCACCTGCCCCGGTGACGCAGCCGATAGAGGAAACGCCCCAGACGCCGGTGGCCGAGACCGCTGCCGGAACGGACAACGGCGTGGCCGCCAAGACGCTGATTCCCACAGACCCCAGCGGCTACACGGTTTTTGGCCGGGTGTACATCAGTAATTCCACAAAATACACCCTCTCCAGTGAGGAGCTGCAAAAGCCCTTTGCCGCCGAGCTCACCGGCGAGGCGCCGCAGGTGCTGATTCTCCACACCCACGGCAGTGAGGGCTACACGCCGGTACCGGGTACGGAGGTGGTCTGGTCCGGGGACTGCCGCACCACGGACACCCGGTACAATGTGGTCCACATGGGGGACGCCATTGCGGAGGAACTGGGGAAGGCGGGTATTTCCGTGCTCCATGACCGCACGCTCTATGACTATCCCGAATATGCCGGGGCCTATGACCGGGCGCTGCCGGCCATTGAGGCGGCGCTGAAGCAGTATCCCTCCATCCACTTTGTCCTCGACGTTCACCGGGACGCCATTGAGGACAGCGCCGGGAACCAAATCAAGGTGGTGTCGGACATCGACGGTGTCGGCACCGCCGCCCAGCTTTCACTGGTGGTAGGCAGCGATGGCGGCGGGCTGAGCCATCCGGACTGGATAGAAAACCTCCGGCTGGCCGCGGCGGTACAGGAACAGGTGCTCACGGACTACCCCACGCTGATGCGGCCGCTGCTGCTGCGGAACTCCCGCTACAATCAGCATGCCACCCACGGCTCGCTGCTCCTTGAGGTTGGCACTGCCGGCAACGCCCCGGAAGAGGCGGAGCTGTCCGCCCGCCTGTTTGCCCGGGAGCTGGTGCAGGTATTGGAGGAACGGAGCAAATAGGTGCACAACAGACCACGCCCCCGGCCGTTGGCCGGGGGCGTGGTGCGTTGATAGAATTGCTTTTTGCTCAATCCTGCTTCGGCAGGCCGGACACCAGCCGCTTTTCCTTCCACTTCCCCCGCTGGAAGCGGATGGTGAACAGCAGCCCCCGGAGACATTCGTCACAGGCCATGGCGATCCAGATACCGGCAAGGCCCCAGCCCAGCACAACGCCTAAAAGCCAGCTTCCGCCGACGGACACCAGCCACATACTGAAAATACCAACGGTCACGGGATACCAGACATCGCCGGCGGTGGTCAGCCCCCGGACCATGACAATGTTGATGGAGCGGCCGATCTCCAGCGCAAATTCCACGTAGAGAATCTGGCGGCCCAGCTGGTGGATCACAGGGTCGGCGGTGAAAATGCTGTAAATGGGGTCGCAGAAAATGAGGATCACCAGCGTCAGAAGCTCCGAGGCCGCAAGGGCAATGCGGATGGTGGACCAGACCCGGGGGCACACCTCCTTCAGCTTTCCCGCGCCGATCATGTAGCCCAAAATGATTTGAGTGGCCTCCGCCGCGGCGATGGAGTACACGTAGGCAATGTTGGCCAGCATACTGCCGTAGACCTTGGCGCTGACCGCCGCCGTACCCATGAGATTGATGAAGCGGAGGATGAATGTCTGGGACACGTTATAGGAAAGGGACTCCGAGCCGGAGGGCAGGGCGATCCCCAGCAGGGAGCGGAACGTAGACGCCGGGAAGGGCCGGAGATATCGGAGGGAAAAGCGGACGGGGCACTTTTTCTTCAGCGTGAGATAGGCCAGCGTCAGCCCTACGGCCTTGGAAATATCCGTGGAAATGGCCGCGCCGGTGACGCCCAACTGCGGCAGACCGAAAAAGCCGTTGATGAGGATGGCATTGCCCGCCACATTCAAAAGGTTCATCACCACGGAGACCGCCACCACCTCCTTGAGCAGCGTATAACTGCGGAGAATGGCGCACAGCTCGATATAAAGGCCCTGCAGCAGCACGCCGCCGCCCACAATACGGGTATAGAGGCAGGCCCCGGCAAAGGCGTCCTCCGGCGTCCGCAGCAGGCGGAACAGTACCTCCGGGTCCAGCAGCAGGAAAAGTCCCACCGCAAAGCTGAACACGGCGATGACCGTCATGCCCACCGTGGCGATCTCATCGCATTCCTCGCCGGTGCGGCCCGCGCCGATGTGCTGCGTCAGCAAAATGGTGGAGGCGGTGCTCATGGTGGTCAGCACGATGATGACCACGTTCATCACCTGATTGCCGTTGCCGATGGAGGCTACGGCGGCGGAGCCGAAATGGGCGATCATGAACTGGTCCATGTTGCCCACTAAAAGCTGCAGCAGCAGCTCGGCAAAAATCGGCAGGGACAAATGAAAGACCCGCTTTGTCTGCGGGGAAAAATGCAGCGGCATATCGGTGCTCCTTTATGGGAAAAAGCGTGAGAAATCGTTTATATCGGAGCAAGTATATGCAAAACCGGGCCGCGCCGCAAGCGGCAAAGCGCCGAAAGATACGCCAAAAGGGCCGTATCTTTCGGCGCTTTTTACGGTTTGTGCGTTTATTTCCGGTACTCCTCCGCCAACTGGCAGTAGCCCCGGACGGATTCCCGCACACCCTCGATCTCTGCCTCCGTCAGCGGGCGGATGACCTTGGCAGGGCTGCCTAAGAGCATGGAGCCGGCAGGGGCGTCCATTTTTCCGGTGACCAGCGCGCCGGCGCCCACAATGCAGTTATTGCCGATTTTCGCGCCGCTTAAAACAGTGGCGCCCATACCGATGAGCACGTTGTCACCCACGGTACAGCCGTGGACAATAGCGCCGTGGCCGATGGTGCAGCCCGCGCCCACGTGGGTCTCCTCGTGCAGTACGGCGCAGTCCTGAATGTTGGTATTCTCTCCCACAGTGATGGTCCCTTCATCCCCGCGGAGCACGGCGTTGTACCACACACTGACGTTTTTCCCCAGCGTGACGTTCCCAACAATAGCGGCGCCGGGACAGACCAGAACGGTTTCATCAAAGCTCGGTTTAGCGAACATGGTAAGTCTCTCTTTCCTTTCGATTGACTGCCACCAGATTAGATGGCAAAATTTCCGTTGATGAACACCGGCACCTCACGCCCGTCATGAGTCGTGCCGACAATGGAGAGGTCGGCAGTGCCCACCATGAAATCCACATGGGTCATGGAGTAGTTCAGACCGTGGGCCTGCACCTCCTCCCGGGTCATGGACTCGCCGCCCTCAATGCACTCGGGATACGCCTCGCCGAAGGCCAGGTGGCAGGAGGCGTTTTCATCAAACAGGGTATTGTAAAACAGAATCTTCTGGTTGGAAATGGGACTGTCATAGGGCACCAGCGCTACCTCGCCGAAGTAGCTGGCCCCCTCGTCCACACTGATGGCGGCCTTTAAAAATTCCTCGCCCTTTTCGGCGTGGGCCTCCACGATTTTTCCGTCCCGGATGACAAAGTGGAATTTGTCGATGATGTTTCCGTCATTCACCAGCGGCATGGCGGCGTAGACCACGCCGTTGATGCCGGTTTTCAGCGGCGCGGTGAAAATTTCCTCCGTAGGCATATTGGCTACAAACTCCACGCCGTTTTTCATCACGGAGTTGCCCGCCGCCCACAGGTGGTCTTCCGGGAGCTGGATGGTCAGGTCGGTGCCGAGGCTGTTGGTATAGTGCAGATACTTGAAGTGATAGCGGTTCAGCAGGTCCTTGCGGCGGGCCAGCGTTTCCAGATGGCGGCGCCAGGCGTACACGGCGGAGCCATCCCCCTGAATGCGGACCGTTTTGAAAATAGCCTCCCACAGCCGCTCCATGGCCTCGTCCTCCGGCAGATCCGGGAACACGGTCCTGGCCCATGAGGGAATGGGGACGGAGGCGATGCACCACGGGAAGCCGTTGCTCATCTGCAGCCGGTCAAAGACCTTTCGCATAACGGAGCCGGACTTCTGTGCCCGCACCAGCCGGTCCGGGTCCACGCCCTTCAGCGTCTCCGGGTCCGAGGCGGCAATGGCCAGATAGGCCGCGCCCAGCTCGGCATAGTGGGTGAAATATTCCTCCCGCCACGCCAGCACCTCGTCAAACACCGCACTGTCGGCCCGGAGGTATTTCTGCCGGGTGAGATGATCGTCGCTCCAGTTCATGACCACCTCCCGGCAGCCGCAGTTGTAGGCGGCGTCGGCGCACAGGCGGGCAAAATGGGCGCATTCCACCGGGCTTGAAATAATGACGGTCTGGCCCTTCCGGACGTTCAGGCCCACCTCCATGACCAGCTTTGCGTATTCAAACAGCTTTTCTTCCATGCTTGGTATCCTTTCCCGCATTTTCTGCGAACGATTTTACTTCACTGCTCCGTCAGGCGGTCCTTACGCATACTGATGAGCACGCCGTTGACCTCCGCCCCTAAAATCAGCGTCACGGCGGTGAGGTTCAGCCAGATCAGCACCACAATGATAGCGCCGATGGAGCCATATAAAAGAGAGTAGTGTGAAAAATGATTGGCGTAATAAGAATAAAGACCGCTTACAACCATCCATGCCGCAAGGGAAAAGAGCGTCCCCGGCCAGATGTTCCGCATGGGCTGGAGCGTATCCTGCGCCAGCGCGTACAACAGCAGCAGTGCGAAAAAGCTCACGGCTCCCGCCGCCGGGAACCGCAGGTGCACCCACAGTGCCGCCATCCACTCCGGCAGATGGAAATGATTTACGGCGTACCACAGCGCCCGCTCCCCGAAGGTCATCAGCGTCAGCGTCAGGGCAATGGCGGCAATGAGCGTCACCGTGTAAAGCAGCACCCGGAGCCACTGGCTCACGGCTCCCCGGGGCGGCCCGAGATGATAGGCTGTCCGCACGGCGCCCATAAGAGAGTTGGTGGCCCGCATGGGGAAGTACACGGAAAATACCAGACCGAATACCATGAGCTGCGGGCTTGGGTTTTCCCGCACATAGGTCAGGTACAGCTCCGTCAGCTCCAGCACGACCTCCGGCAGAAAATCCGCAAGGACGGACACAATGCCCGCAACGTTCAGATTCAGCAGGCCCAGCAGAGCGCTGATGAAAATAAGGAACGGGAAGATCATAAACAGCAGATAAAACGCCAGCGCCGCGCTCTGGGTAGCCACGTTATGCTTGAGATAGCGGTGTGCCAGTAGCACCCAGAAGCGCAGAAATCGGTTTTTCGGCAGGGTATCGCCCCACATAGCAGTGTCTCCCTCTGAGAAAATTTTACTCCCACTTCGCCCAGATGTCCGGGCAGTAGCCCACGGTGGCGTCCTTTCCATTGCGGACGATAGGGGCATTGAACAACTCCGGGTACATCAGCAGCTTTTCCTCCCGGGCCTCCGGGGTGATATAGGGCATATAAAGCTCCTCATAGGCCCGGCATTTTGTGTTCACCAGCGCGTCAAAGCCAACTTTCTGCTTGACGGAGTTGTACTCCCGGGGGGATAATCCCTTTGAGAGAAGGTCGATATATTGGTATTTGATGCGGCGCTCCTTGAACCACCGCTCGGCCTTTTTCGTGTCAAAGGACTTGGAGGAGCCAAAGATCTGAATATTCATAGCCATTTCCCTATTCTATCAAATTGGAGGAGCTCTTTATGACGGATGCAGTCAAAACATTGAAGGAATGGACCGATGCGGCCCATAAAATCGTCTTTTTCGGCGGAGCCGGCGTTTCCACAGAGTCCGGCATCCCGGATTTCCGCAGCACCGGCGGGCTATACCATCAGGAGTGGAGCTATCCCCCGGAGACTATTTTAAGCCATACGTTCTATAAAAGCAATCCCGAAGAATTTTTCCGTTTTTACCGGGCCAAAATGCTCTGCCCGGAGGCCAAGCCAAACGCCGCCCACAAAAAGCTGGCCCAGTGGGAGCAGGAGGGGCGGCTGCTGGCCGTGGTAACGCAGAATATCGACGGGCTCCATCAGGCGGCGGGCAGCCGAAACGTCTATGAGCTTCACGGCAGCGTGCACCGCAACCACTGTGAGCGCTGTGGCAAATTTTACAGTCTCGACCACATTCTGCATACCACCGGCGTTCCCCGGTGCGCCTGCGGCGGCATCATCAAGCCGGATGTGGTGCTCTATGAGGAAGCGCTGAACGAGCAGGTGATGGACGGGGCCGTGCAGGCCATCGCCGCGGCGGATATGCTCATCATCGGCGGAACATCCCTGAACGTGTGGCCTGCGGCGGGGCTTATCAACTATTTCCGGGGAGAGCATCTGGTGCTCATCAACAAGTCAGCGGTGGCCCGGGACCTGACTGCGGACCTTGTCATCACCGACCCCATCGGAGAGGTCCTTGCCCAGCTTTGACCCCTTTCCCGGCCCATTTTGGGCCGGGAAAAATTTTTCAAAAAATGCAGAATCATGGTTGACATTGGGGGCTTGAACGGATATAATGATCAAGCAGTCTTTTTAGGGCGGTTTTATTTTGCGGCTGTGCTGGAACTGGTAGACAGGCCAGCTTGAGGTGCTGGTGTCGATTCGACGTGTGGGTTCAAGTCCCGTCAGCCGCACCAGCTTTCCCAAAAAGATTGCCATACGCGCGAGTGGTGGAATTGGCAGACTCGCTAGATTCAGGTTCTAGTGTGCATTACGCACGTGCGGGTTCAAGTCCCGCCTCGCGCACCAAAAAAAGGAACAGGGTATCCAATCGGATGCCCTGTTCCTTTTTGTATATTTGATTTTGCTCTAAAGCGTGGTCACATGACGGGGATATATAGGCTATACTTCCGCGCTCCGCACCACCCGTGAGAGTCTGCATATTTAAGAATTGTTCGGCACAGTCGCGCCTTGCATCCACTTGTTCCACACATTCACAATAGAGCGTATGCACTCCGTCAGCGCACAGCCTGTGGAAGGCTTCATTACAGATGTTTTCAATTTATAAAAGATAGGATAAAGGGTAAAAGTTGTTTCAGGGCAACAAAAAACCTTGAAGCTATGGAAGCTTCAAGGTTTTGCGTTGGTGGACGGTACAGGACTCGAACCTGTGACCCCCTGCACGTCAAGCAGGTGCTCTAGCCAGCTGAGCTAACCGTCCGAAACGGAACAGGTATATGATAGCGGAAATACGCCCGTTTGTCAACCCCCTTTTTTCTCTTTTTTGCTTTTTTTCGTTTTTCTCCCTCTCAGCCGCAGAGGCACTCCATATTTATCGCGGAAAACGGTCGCCCAATTTCATGAGAAATCCCGCTGTGCAGTCCCTCTGCCAAAAGGCGGTCTCAAAAGCTGCACGCACAAAGGCCCCGCCTGCCGGCATGGCAGGCGGGGCCTTCCCTCTTTATTTATGCTACGCTTACGCCTGTGCCATAGAGGCGATATAATCCTCGTAGGTCCCCAGACGGTCCGTCAGCTTGCCGTCCTCCAGTACCATGATGCGGTTGGCGATAGTCTGGACAAACTCATGGTCATGGCTGGCAAAAAGCACCACGCCCTTGAAGTCCACGAGGCCGTTATTCACAGCGGTGATGGACTCCAGATCCAAGTGGTTTGTGGGCTGATCCAGCACCAGCACGTTAGAGCCGTAGAGCATCATGCGGGAGAGCATACACCGCACCTTCTCGCCGCCAGAGAGCACCTTCACCGGCTTGAACACATCGTCGCCGGAGAACAGCATCCGTCCGAGGAATGCCCGCTTGAAGGACTCGGTATTGGCCTCCGGGATCTTGGGGGTAAACTGCGCCAGCCAGTCCACCAGATTCAAATCGCAGTCATTGAAAAACGCGGAGTTATCCAGCGGGAAGTAGCTGGTGGTGATGGTGGTGCCCCACTTATAGGTGCCCTCGTCTGGCTCCAGCTCGCCCATGATAATCTTAAATAGAGTGGTCTTGGCCAACTCGTCCTCCCCTACAAAGGCGATCTTATCGCCCTTGTTCACTCGGAAGGACACATTGTCCAGCACCTTGCGGCCATCCAGCGTCTTGGAGATGCCCTCCACTGCCAAGATCTCCTTGCCGCACTCCCGCTCCATGGTAAAGCCCACAAAGGGATACCGCCGGGAGGAGGCGGGCATTTCCTCCACCGTCAGCTTATCCAGCAGCTTACGGCGGGCCGTGGCCTGCTTGCTCTTGGACTTGTTGGCGGAGAAGCGCTGAATAAAGAGCTGCAGCTCCTTGATTTTTTCCTCGTTCTTGCGGTTCTGGTCCTTCATCATCCGCTGGACCATCTGGCTGGACTCGTACCAGAACTCATAGTTGCCCACGTACATCTTGATTTGGCCGTAGTCCACATCCACGATGTTGGTGCACACGGTATTGAGGAAGTGCCGGTCATGGCTCACCACCAAAATCAGGCTCTCGCAGTCCATCAAAAAGTCCTCCAGCCACTCGATGGCCTGAATGTCCAGATGGTTGGTGGGCTCGTCCAGCAGGATGATGTCCGGCTTTCCAAACAGCGCCTGGGCCAGCAGCACCTTTACCTTTTCCTTAGCGGTGAGGGTGGACATCTCATTGTAGAGAATGTCATTGGATAGGCCGAGGCCCTGAATGAGCCGGGAGACATCGGACTCGACCTCCCAGCCGCCCATTTCGGCAAACTCCGCCTCCAACTCGCTGGCCTTTACACCGTCCTCATCGGTGAAGTCCTCCTTCTCATAGAGGGCGTCCTTTTCTTTCATGATGTCATAGAGCCGCTGGTTGCCCATCATCACCGTATCCAGCACGGTAAAGGCGTCATACTGGAAGTGGTCCTGCTTGAGAATGGACATCCGCTCCTCCTTGGGGATGATGACCTCGCCGGTGGTGGGCTCCAAATCGCCGGAGAGGATGCGGAGGAATGTGGACTTGCCCGCACCGTTGGCACCGATGATGCCGTAGCAGTTGCCGGGGACAAATTTCAAATCCACATTTTTAAATAGCGTCTGACCACTGAAGTTCATGCTGACATTGTTGACTGTAATCATGCTGTTTCCTTTCCTTATGGAGCCGCCGGGGCGGCTCATTTATGGCACCGGGCCAAGCCCGGAGACGTTTTCACATCGGAGGCCGCATAAAAAAGCGACGGTTAACCGACCGTCGTACCATTTGCGCCTCAAGCAGCTCCTATTATGTTGTGTTTTTTGCCGTTTGTCAAGCACAGGCCGCTATTTTTAACGGATATTTGTGAGAACGCGGCAGTTTTCGCCGGTTTTGGTACAAATCCCTCTTGACTCTATATCTGTTATAGAGTTTATAATAGAAAGAAATTCCGCGATACGCGGCAAGGAGCACCACCATGAAAAACGATCTGACCCAAGGCAGCGTCCTGAAAAATGTGATTCGCTTCTCGCTGCCCTATCTGCTTTCCTATTTCCTCCAAACGCTTTACGGCATGGCGGACCTGTTCATCATCGGCCAGTTTGAGGGCGTTTCCAGCACCACTGCCGTGGCCGTGGGCTCGCAGGTCATGCACATGCTCACCGTAATGCTGGTGGGCCTTGCCATGGGTGCCACGGTGAGCATCGGGCAGTCCGTGGGCGCCGGGGACCGGCGGCAGGCCGCCCTGTATACCGGCAATACGGTGACGCTGTTCATGGCACTCTCCCTTGTGCTTACCGCCGTGCTGCTTTTGCTGCGGCAGAGCATCACCGCCGTGATGTCCACCCCGGCGGCAGCCGTGGAGGGGACAGTGGCGTATCTTACTGTCTGCTTCCTCGGCATCCCCTTCATCACGGCGTACAACATCATCAGCTCCATCTTCCGGGGACTGGGGGACAGCAAAAGCCCCATGTATTTCATCGCCATTGCCTGCGGGGCCAACATCGCTCTGGACTATTTCTTCATGGGCGCGCTCCATTTGGGGCCGGTGGGCGCCGCGCTGGGCACCACGCTGTCGCAGGCTGTCAGCGTGGTGATCTCGCTGATTGCGATTCGCCGGCACCAAATCGGAATTTCCGTCACTCCCGCAGACCTACGGCCCCAGCGGGCCGTAATGGGAACGCTGCTGCGGCGGGGCGTTCCCATTGCCGTGCAGGACGGACTCATTCAGGTAGCCTTCCTCATCATCACGATCATCGTCAACCGCCGGGGCCTCAATGACGCGGCGGCTGTGGGAATCGTGGAGAAAATCATCAGCTTCCTGTTCCTCGTCCCCTCCTCCCTGCTCTCTACCGTTTCCGCGCTGGGCGCGCAGAATATCGGCGCGGGCAAGCCGGAGCGTGCACGCGCCACGCTGCGCTACGCCCTGCTCATTGCCGTTTGCTTCGGCGGGACCATGATTTTGACCATGCAGCTTTTTGCGGAGCCGGTGGTATCGCTGTTTACCGACAGCACCACGGCGGACGGTGCCGCCGTGGTGCGTCTGGGCGGACAATATCTGCGGGGCTATGTGTGGGACTGCCTGTTTGCCGGACTCCACTTCAGCTTCAGCGGCTATTTCTGCGCCTGCGGCCGCTCGGAGCTGTCCTTCCTCCACAATATCATCGCCATCGTGCTGGTGCGGGTTCCCGGCGTGTATCTGACCTCCAAGCTCTTTGCGGATACCCTGTATCCCATAGGCCTTGCTACGGCGGGCGGCTCCCTGCTCTCCGCGGTCATCTGCGTCATTGCCTATCGAATCATCACCCGCAAAGCCGCCCTGTGCGCGGTCGGGGAATAGCCCATGGAACAGCTTTTTTCCATCGGCGATGTGTCCAAGCTCTTTCACCTCAGCGTCAGCTCTCTGCGGCACTATGAGGCGCTGGGCCTGCTGACGCCGGAGCGGGTGGACCCAAATACCGGCTACCGCTCCTACAGCATCCGGCAGTTTGAGGTCCTCAACACCATCCGCTACCTCCGGGCACTGGATATGCCGCTGGAGGAGATCGCCGATTTTCTCCGGGACCGGGATGTGGAGCGTATTGAGGAAAAGCTCTCCCGGCAGCGGGAGGCCGTGCTGCAAAGGCAGCGGGAGCTGGAGCGCGTCCGGCGGAAAATCGACAACCGCCTGCACCAGCTCCGGGAGGCCCGCACCGCCGTGTTAGACAGCGCGGAGCTGATCTGTGCCCCCGCCTGCCGCATGGTCTGGATGGCGGACCGGCTGCGGCCCCGCAGCTTTCTGGACATGGAGGCCTCCATCCGGCGGCTGGAGGGGCCAAACACGGAGGCGCTGGTCTTTCTCGGCAAGGTGGGTGTGTGCATTTCGGAGGAGCACCTGTGCCGGGAGGAATTTTCGCAGTACGATGGCAGCTTCCTTCTGCTGGACCGGGAGGATCACTACGATGGGCCGTTCCTCTCACTGCCGGAGACCCGGTGCGTGCGGCTCCGCTTTCGGGGCAGTCACGGGGACGCCCCGGCGCGCTACCGGTTCCTGACCGCGTATATCCGCGCCCACAGCCTGAAAATCACCGGCTTTTCCCGGGAGATCACCCTCATTGATAACGGTCTGACCCCGGACAGTGAAAAATTCGTGACGGAGATCAGCATTCCCGTAGAAAATACCGAAGGACAATAAAAAAACAGGGCGGAACGCTAAAAAGCGTTCCGCCCTGTCAGCGTGTCGAAAAAGTCTTTTCTCCCCGCTGAACAAGTTTTCAGAACTTCATAAAAGTTCTGAAAACTAAGGATTTCAATGGCGCAGGACACCCTTCTTGGGTTTCCCGCGCACACCCTTCCTTACCGTTGCGGAGGATTTACCACTTTATCGACAGTCTCCTGTTCTTTATCAGGACAGCAGCAGCTTGTCATCGGCTTCCTCGGAGCCGCTGGCCCGGCTGAACAGCGCCAGCAGGTCCGGCACCGTCAGCTTTTTCTTCTCCTCGCCGGAGATGTCCACCACCACCCGGCCTGCGTCCATCATAATGAGCCGGTTGCCGTGCTGGATGGCGTCCTTCATATTGTGGGTAATCATCAGTGTTGTCAGGCCGTTCTCCTCTACGATCTGGTCGGAGAGCGTCAGCACCTTGGCGGCGGTCTTGGGGTCCAGAGCGGCGGTGTGCTCGTCCAGAAGCAGCAGCTTTGGCCGCTTCAGCGCCGCCATCAGCAGCGTTAGCGCCTGCCGCTGGCCGCCGGAGAGCAGGCCCACCTTGGCGGTCATGCGGTCCTCCAGTCCCAAATCCAGACTGCGGAGCAGCTCTTTATAATCCGCCCGTTCCACGGCGGTAATGCCCCATTTCAGCCCCCGGCGCTGGCCCCGGCGGGCCGCCAGCGCCAGATTTTCCTCGATCTGCATAGTGGGGGCCGTTCCCATCATGGGGTCCTGAAATACGCGGCCCAGCAGGGACGCCCGCTTATGCTCCGGCAGGCGGGTCACATCCTGCCCGTCAATGACAATGGAGCCGCTGTCAACGGTGAAGACACCCGCCACCGCGTTGAGCATGGTGGACTTGCCCGCGCCGTTGCCGCCGATGACCGTGCAGAAATCCCCGTCCTTCAGCGTCAGGTTCAGGTGGTTCAGGGCCACCTTGGCATTGATGGTGCCGGGATTGAACGTCTTGCAGATATTCTTCAGCTCAAGCATTGCGGTCACCTCCGATCGATGCCTCCGCCTCGGCGGAGACATCTGCCCCGCCGGCCTTCACAGAAGCATGGAAATATTTGCCCTTCCAGTAGGGAATGGACAGGAACACCGCCACCACCAGCGCGGAGAGCGCCTTGAGGTAATTGGGGTTCAGGCCCATGGCCAGCACCGCCTGCATGACGATGTAGTAAATAATAGCGCCAATGGACACGCTGACCAGCTTCAGCGCGAAATTGCGGAACACCTTCCCCAGCAGCACATCGCCGATGATGACCGCGGCAAGGCCGATAACGATGGCCCCCCGGCCCACATTGATCTCGTTGGCGCCGTTGTACTGCGCCAGCAGCGCGCCGGACAGGGCCACCATGCCGTTGGAGACCATCAGGCCCAGCACCTTATTGAAATCGGTGTTGATGCCCTGCGCCCGGGACATCCGCTCATTGGAGCCGGTGGCCCGCAGGGAGCAGCCCAGCTCCGTGCCGAAGAACCAGTACAGCAGCGCGATGAGCACCACCGTAAAAAGGCCTACTACGAAGATGGGATGGCGGTAAAACGGCCGCGTCCCCTTGGCAACGTCCTGCACGAACCGCAGAGAAACCAGCAGCTTTTCCAGCACCTCCGGGTTTGTAATGCTGATGGCCACGCTGGCTTTCATGCTCATGATGGCCATGTTGATAGACCACAGGCTCAGTTGGGTCAAAATGCCCGCTAAAATGGCCGGGATGCCGCACAGCGTATGGAGCAGCCCCGTGACAAGGCCCGCCGCCATGCCTGCCAGCACCGCCGCCAGCAGTGCCGCCGGCAGGCTCACGCCGCCGCTGAACAGCACGGCGAACACCGCGCCGCCGGTGCAGAATGAGCCGTCCACCGTCAGGTCGGCAATATCCAGAATTTTATAGGTAATGTACACGCCGATGGCCATGATGCCCCAAATCAGTCCCTGGGACACGGCGCCGGGCAGCGCATTGATGAAGCCGGTCATAAATCAGTTCCTCCGTGTGTTGGGCCGATGGCCCGAAATCGTGGGGAGAGCGGCGGAGCAGAGCGCTCCACCGCTGCGTGTGTGCCGCGTTTTAGGCGATGGCCTCATACCCCTCGGGTACGGTGATACCCAGCGCCTCACAGGCGGCGGGGTTGTACTTCTTGGTGAACTGAGGCGCGTACTCGATAGGCATTTCCGCCACGTTGCTCTCGCCGGTGAGAATCTTCACTGCCATCTGGCCAGTGGTGACGCCCAGATCATAGTAGCTGATGGAGAGGGTGGCCACACCGCAGCCGGAGCAGACGCCCTCCTCGCCGGCGAACACGGGAATCTTGCCGTGGCAGATGTTGTCCACAATGCCGGTGTTGTTGGCGATGGTGTTGTCCGTGGGGACATAGAGCACATCGCTGTTGTCAGCGGCAGTCTGGGTCACGGACGCCATATCATTCGTGTCGGAGAAGGGATACTGGGTGCAGGTGAGACCCAGCGCCTCCAGCGCGGCCTGCACCGTGTCCACCTGATACTGGCTGTTGGCCTCAGCGGAGCAGTACAGCAGGCCCACGGTCTTGGCATCGGGGCACCACTCGGGAATCATGGCAGCCTGCTGGTCCAGCGGGGCCAGGTCGGACGTACCGGAGACATTGGTACCCACGGTACCGTTGAAATCAGGGATATTCAGCGCCACGCCGTACTCCGTAACGGCGGTGCCCAGCACCGGGATGTCGCCGGTAGCGGAGGCAGCGGCCTGCAGCGCGGAGGAGGCATTGGCCAAAATCAGGTCCACGTTCTCGGAGACAAAACCGTTGACAATGGTGGAGCAGGTGTTGGACTCACCGGCAGCGTTCTGCTCCTCAAACCGGACCTGCTCGCCCAGCGCCTCCGTCAGCGCGTCCTTAAAGCCCTGCGTGGCGGCGTCCAGCGCCGGGTGGGGCGCCAACTGGCAGATACCCACCAGATACGTCTTGGCGGCGTCATTCCCGTTGGCAGCGTCACCGTTATTTCCGGCAGGCGTCTCCGCCTTGGAGCCGCCGCAGGCGGCAAGGCCCAGCGCCATGGCGCAGGCCAGTACAAGCGCAAGCAGTTTCTTTTTCATGGCAATCTTCTCCTTACATTTTTTGTTTTCTGATGAAAGCTGTTTTTCCCCGGGTGCTGCCGGAACCGGCAGCACTGCGGTAAAACAAAGAGGGGGTTCTGTCCGCGGAACAGAACCCCCTCGCGTTTTTCACGAAAAGCCTATTTCTCACAGGACAGCTTTAAATTTTCGGCGTCATAAAAGAAGCCCGCGTAAAAGCGTGCGTAAGTAAAGTAATAGGCATAGCTGTTCTGACGCATAGCGAACTCCCTTCTGCTCTTTAAAGCTGTTTGCTGTTATTACCATACAGCTTTAAACCGATAAAGTCAACTGTGAATTCTGACAAAAAGCGTCTTTTTCAGAACAGCGGAAATTTTTTTGACATCGCCTGCCGGTTCTGATAGACTTCTGTTGTATCAAAGCCGAGCGCCTCACCGGCGCCGGTGGTTTTTCCGAAAAGAGGAATCGAATATATGAATCACTTTGCCGAAATTACTGAGAGCTTGGAGACACAAGGGCTGGACGCCATGCTGCTCACCTGCGAGGCCAACCGCTTTTACGCCTCCGGCTTCCATTCTTCCGGGACGGATGGTATCGCCCTTGTGACCCGCCGCCATAACTACTACTTTACGGACAACCGCTATACGGAGGCCGCCGCCCGTTCTGTGCAAAACGCCGAGATTCGGGAGGCGAACCGCCAGCACCCCTATTCCGCCCTCATCAACGCGGTCATTGACGCGGAGGGGCTGAAGCGGATAGGCTACGAGGATGAGTACGTCACCGTGGCGGATTGGAGGCGCTACACGGAAAAGCTGCACGGTGAGCTTGTTCCCGCCTCGGCGCTTCTCTGGCAGCTCCGTGCCGTAAAGGATGCCGAGGAGCGGGACTGTCTCATTCAGGCCCAGCGCATTGCCGAGCGGGCACTGACGGAAACGCTGAACGATATCCGCCCCGGCGTGCCGGAGCGGGAGATCGCCGCGCTGCTGCTCTACCGGATGCTGCACTACGGCGCGGAGGACAAGTCCTTTGACCCCATTGTGGTCTCCGGCCCCAACGGCAGTCTCCCCCACGGCGTTCCCGGGGATAAGCCCATTCAGGCCGGGGAATTTGTCACCATGGACTTTGGCTGCAAGTACGGCGGCTACTGCTCCGACATGACCCGCACCGTGGCAGTGGGGCATGTGACGGAGGAAATGGACACCGTTTACCATACGGTCCTTCAGGCCCAACTGGCGGGCATCGCCGCGGCAAGGGCCGGCGTCAGCGGCGCGGCAGTGGACGGCGCCGCCCGGACGGTCATCGAAAACGCCGGCTACGGCGCATTTTTCGGCCACAGCTTCGGCCACGGCGTCGGCGTGGAGATTCACGAAAGCCCCAACGCCTCCCCCGCCAACGCGCAGCCCCTGCCCGCCGGGGCAGTCATCAGCGCGGAGCCGGGCATTTATCTGCCGGGGAAGCTGGGCGTCCGCATTGAGGACGTTGTGATTCTCTCGGAGACCGGCTGCGAGGACATTACGTTGGCTCCCAAGGAGCTGATGATTCTCTGAAACACCGTCTCCGGCCGCCTTTTTCGTCAAATGGGCTGTGGAAGCGCCTGCTTCCACAGCCCATTTTGTGAAAGGCAACGTTGACAAACCGGGCGCGCACATCGTATCATTCTAAGAGAAAATACAGCTAAAAAGGAGTTTCCGTATGGATACCGTATATATTACCGGCCACCGCAATCCCGACACGGATTCGATCGTGTCCGCCATGGCCTATGCCGCCCTGAAAAACGCGCTGGGCCAGCGGCAGTACCGCGCCGCCCGTCTGGGGCAGATCAGCGACGAGACGAAGGCCGTGCTGCAGAAGTTTGACGCCCAGCCCCCGGAGCTCATTCACAACGTCCGCACACAGGTGCGGGACCTTGTGTACGATACGCCCCCTACCCTCTCCCCCGCCGCCACCATCAGCCGGGCATGGCAGATGATGCAGGCGGACCACATTTCCGTTATGCCCGTGTGCAATGAGGACGGAACACTGTACGGTATGCTCTCCGCCGGTGACGTGGCCAACTACGATATGCTGGCTGTCCGCAATTCCGGTGTGAAGAATGTGCCGGTATTCAATCTGCTGTCCGTTTTGGAAGGTAAGATCATCAACGAGGGCGGCGAGCTGCGGGACGAAATTTCCGGCGAGGTAACAGTAGCTCTGCCCGCTGGCCGGGAGAATCTGCTGTTCTCCTCGGCGGACAGCATCGTGGTCTGCGGTGACCAGCCGGATATGATCAAGCGGGCGCTGGAGCTGCGGGTGAGCTGCGTCATCGTCTGTCAGGCGGAGGTCAGCAAGGAGCTTTTGGAGCTGGACACCGACACCTGCATCATCTCCACGCCCTACGATGCCTACCGGGCTGTGCACCTTGTCTGCCACGCCCTGCCCATCGAGCGCATCTGCAAGAGCCATGACCTCGTGAGCTTCCATCTGGACGATTACATCGATGATGTGCGCGACACCGTTCTGGAAAGCCGTTTCCGCGCCTACCCCATTTTAGATGAGAACGAGCACGTTGTCGGCACGCTGTCCCGGTATCACCTGCTGCGTCCCCGGCGCAAGCAGGTCATCCTCATGGACCACAACGAAAAGGCTCAGTCTGTCCCCGGTCTGGAGCAGGCCAACATTCTGGAAATCGTTGACCATCACCGGCTGGCGGATATTGAGACCGGCAACCCCATCTACGTCCGCAACGAGCCTGTTGGCAGCACCGCTACCATCGTGGCGGATATGTATCAGGAAAAGGGACTGATGCCTACCGCGAAAATGGCCGGGCTCATCGCCGCCGCCATCGTGTCCGACACGGTCATGTTCAAGTCCCCCACCTGCACCCAGCGGGATATTGACATCGCCAACCGGATGTCCCGCATCGCCAACGTCCCGCTGGACGAGCTGGGCCGGACCGTCTTCTCCGCCGCCTGCGGCGAGGACAAGAGTGCCGAGTCCATCCTCACGGCTGACTATAAGGAGTTCCACATCGCAGGACACAATCTGGCGGTCAGCCAGGTCACGTGCATGGATTCCGACCTTTTGATGAACCGCAAGGACGAGTTTTTAGACGCCATGCTGCAAAAAAAGACAGCAGGCGAGCTGGACGCCGTTCTGCTGATGATCACGGACGTTCTGCGGGAGGGCTCCTATCTTCTCTACATCGGCGACGAGGAGAGCATCCGGCAGGCCTTCGGCATCACCGGCGAGGAAAAGCACGCCTTCTTCATTCCCAAGCTGATGAGCCGGAAAAAGCAGATCATCCCCGCGCTGTCCGCCCTGTGGGGCTAAGCGGCGGCTTACAATTTTTCGTATATACCAAGCACCCCCGGCTTCCAAGAAGCCGGGGGTGCTTTTATCATTTTATGAGTTGGTTTCTTAATAGCGGCCGATAGGCGGCGTGACGTAATCCGGCAGCGGGCAGTGATAGCTGCCGCCGTTTTTCCGTTTCAGCTCCTCCCGGGCCTTCTCGATCAGTTCCGGCTGCTCCATGGTGCGGATGGCCGCCAGCGTCATGGCCTCCGCCGCCCGCAGCATTCCCTTCATGCCAATGGGGGAGCAGGAAAAGGCGGTATTCTGCCAGGAGTGGCCTACATTGCCAAGGCAGGAGGTCGCCATGTGGAGCATGACCGTGGGCGTGGCATAGCCCACATCGCCCACATCGGTAGAGCCGGAATGATAGCCGGTCTCCTTGGGGTCAAAAGGATGAATCACGCTGTCCAGCGGCCGTTCCAACGCAGCGTCCAGCTCCTCCGGCTCGAAATACGCCCCCAGCTTTTCCCGGATACCCACCATGGTTGTCCGGGGATAGGTGTGGAGAAATTCGGAGGCCAGACGGTAATCATCCTCCGTCCACTCCGGCGCGCCCAGCTCCCGCATACACGCATCCGCCACGGCGCCCAGCGTGCGGTTTGCCATGTAGTCGGAAAAGGCCATGGTGATCTCATACTGCATCTTCGTGCCGGTCATCAGCGCCGCGCCCCGGGCCACGTCCACCACCCGGGTGAACAGCTCCTGCACCTGAGAGACCTTGGGGGCACGGACCTCGTACTTGATGACCGCGTGGCTCTGGACCACGTTGGGGGCCGTGCCGCCGGGGTCTGAATAGGCATAGTGGATGCGGGCCGCGTCGATCATGTGCTCCCGGAGGTAATTGCAGCCCACGTTCATCAACTCCACGGCGTCCAGCGCGCTGCGGCCCAGATGCGGCTCCGCGCCGGCGTGGGCAGCCACACCGTCAAAGGTGAAGTTCGCGCCCATGATGGCCACGCTGCCCTTGGAGCCCACCTCGTTCACGCTTTCGGGGTGCCACGTATAGGCAAAATCCACCCCATCGAAATACCCGGCCCGGGCAATGAACTGCTTGGCACCGGCGCCCTCCTCGGCAGGACAGCCAAAGAGAATCACCGTCCCGTCCTTATGCTCCCTGACGAGATAATCCTTCAGCGCCGCAGCGGCGGCAAAGCACCCGGCCCCCAGCAGATTGTGGCCGCAGCCATGACCGGCTCCGCCGGGCTCCACCGCCTCCTGCACCGGGCAGGCGGCCTTCTGGCTCAGGCCCGCCAGCGCGTCATACTCCGCTAAAAAGCCCACCACCGGCTTGCCGCTGCCGCACTTGTATGCAGCGGTAAAGGCCGTTGGGATTCCGGCAATACCCTCCTCAATGGTAAAGCCCTCCGCTTTCAGCGCGGCGATCAGGGCGGCGGCGGACTTCGTTTCCTCATAGGAAAGCTCCGCATAGCCCCAAATCTCCTTTGCCAAGGCAACGGCGGTGTCCGCCTTGGCGGCTACCAGCTCCTTTACGGTTTCAATCATGCCCTCAACTCCTTTCATCCCTTAGAGCACCATACTCAAAAATTTGATGGTGCTCGGCTCGTGGGGACAGGTGAATATCTGCTCCGGTGTCCCCTCCTCCTTGATCACGCCATCGCATATAAACAGCACCCGGTCGGAGATTTCCCGGGCAAAGCTCATCTCATGGGTGACGATGAGAATGGTCATGCCGCTGCGGGTCAGCTCCCGGATGACGTTCAGGACCTCCTTCACCATCTCCGGGTCCAGCGCGGAGGTGGGCTCGTCAAACAGCATGACCTCCGGCTTCATAGCCATGGCCCGGACAATGGCAAGACGCTGCTTCTGGCCGCCGGATAGCTTCCGGGGATATTCGTCCGCCTTATCTCCCAGTCCCACCCGGCGCAGCAGGGCCATGGCCTCCTCCCTGGCCTGCTCCTTGGGAACCTTCTTCTCCAGCACCGGCGCCAGCGTCACGTTTTCCAGCACCGTCATGTTGGGAAACACGTTGAAATGCTGGAATACCATACCGATGCTCTGACGGTATTTGGCGATGTTCAGCTTTTTGTCCGTCACATCCTGTCCCTTGAACAGCACCTGCCCGGAATCCGGGGTCTCCAAAAGATTCAGGCACCGCAGGAAGGTGGACTTTCCGCCGCCGGAGGGGCCGATGATGGACACCACCTCACCCCGGCGAATTTCTGTGGTGATACCCTTGAGGACCTCTAATTTTCCGAAGCTCTTTTTCAGATTCTCCGTCCGTAAAATCGCGTCAGTCACTGACGGTCAGCCTCCTTTCCAGAACACCCAGCAGCCGGGACAGCACAAAATTCAGCGCAAAGTAAATCACGCCCACAATGGTCAGGGATTGCAGGGCAAGGAACGTGGCGGACTGGACCGTTTTGAAGCTGGTCATCAGCTCGCCCACAAAGAAAACGGAGGCCAGCGACGTTCCCTTTACCGTGGAAATAAATTCGTTGCACAGGGCGGGCAGAATGTTCTTCACCGCCTGCGGGAAAATCACATGGGTCATAACATGGGACTCGGAGAGGCCGATGCTGCGGGCGGCCTCCCACTGGCCCTTGTCCACAGCGCCGATGCCTGCCCGGATGATCTCGGAAATGAAAGCGGAGGCGTTCACCGCCAGTGCCGCCACGATGCACTGGGTATCGCTGAGCTCAAAGGGGACCAGCTTGGGAAGGCCGATCCAGAAAAAGTAGAGCTGGAGCAAAATGGGCGTGCCCCGCAGGACCTCGATATACGCCTTGGAAATGCCCCGCAGGAGCTTGAATCGGCTCATCCGCATCAGGGCTACCAGCACGCCCAGCAGTGCGCCGAACAGCACCGTTACGGCGGAGATCCACAGCGTCCCCCAAAGTCCCGAGAGATACACCGGATAATATTTTACCAGCAGCTTTCCTACCTTTTCCATGGTTCCCCCTCCTTGCTCCGGCAGTTATTCGATGCCCAGCTCCGCGGCTGCGGTCTGGTACTCACCGTACCATGTCTCAATGCTCCCGGCGTCCTTCAGCTCGGCGATGCACTCATTGACCACCTCGGCCAGAGACTCCGTTCCCTCCTGCGGCATGGCCACGCAGGTGCCGTTCATGTTGGGGTCCACATCAAAGCGGTAATCCGGGATGGACAATCCGCCGTTGGCGTCGGCATACAGTTGTGCGGAAGCCGTAGAGCAGATGCACACATCCGCCTTGCCCTCAGCCACTGCCAGATAACCGTCCGTCATATTGGCCACCAGCTTGAACTCCTTGCAGTCGCCGTTTACATACTCGTTATACAGCGCCTCCTGTACGGAGCCGCTCTGGGTGATGACCACGGCGTCCTTCAGCGAATCCAAATCGGTGTATTTCCCGACATCCTCTGTGCGGACAATGAATCCGTAGCCCGTATTGGTGGAGTAATACACATCACTCAGCCGCAGGCTCTCCGCGCGGGAGGGGGAATAGGCGATAGCGGAGATGGCAAAATCATATTTGCCGTCCGCAATGCCGGAGAGTACAGCGGTGAAATCCAGCGCTGTGATCTTCAGCTCCACACCGAGCTTATCCGCGATGTACTTGGCCACCTCAATGTCCATGCCCTGATACTGCTCGTCCCCGCTCTTAGTGGGATCCACATATTCATAAGGCGCGAAATACGGCTCCGTGCAAAGCTCGATACAGCCCTTTTCCTTGATCTGCGCCAAGCGGTCCTTGCCCGCATCGCTCTTGCTGCCGCCGCAGGCCGTGCAGGCCAGCGCCAGAGCCGCCGCCAAAATAACTGTAAAAACCTTTTTCATATCCGTGCCCTCTTTTCAGTGGATTTCGGGGTGTTTCTTCCCTCATCTGTTGCTCTTTATTTTAGCAGGCCGTTTTCTTTACGTCAATACTTTAGCGTGGTAATTCACTACCAAATTACCATAAAAAATTTTGTGGACCCTTGTGCTTTTTTGACATATACCGCTGCACGCGGACATTCTGTGCAAAAAAGTACCGCCCAGAGCATACGCTCCGGGCGGTACTTATCTTGAAGCCTCTTAATCCTCACAGGGATAGCCGTTTTTCAGCTCCTCATCGTAAACGGCGCGGTCGCCGCCGATGAACTTGGGCCGGGTCCGGGCCGCAAGGACCATGGCCTGCCCGATGTGGTTCTGGGCCAGCCGCACCGGCACCGCCACTTTTTTCAGGTGCATTCCGATGAGCGTACCGCCGATGTCCAGTCCGGCATCCGCACGAATTTCCTCCAGTGCCGCCGGATGCCGGAACGCCTGATAGGCGGCGGTCGCAAAGGAGCTGCCCGCCTTGGGCTGTGGCACCACATTGACGATCTCCGCGCCGGGAACGGCCTCCCGCTCCACGATCAGCGCCCGGTTCAGGTGCTCGCAGCACTGGGCGGCCATGTAAACGCCCATGGGGGTGAATACGCTGTCAAGCCCCCGGAAAATGGCGTTGGCAGCCTCCGGTGTGGACCAGCTTCCCACCTGATGCCCCACCACCTCGCTGGTGCTGCATCCAATCACCACGATCTGTCCCTTATGCAGCCGGGCCGCCTCCGCCAACTGCCGGGCCGCAGCGGCCGCCTCCTGCCGAATTTGCTCCAAAAGCCCGGAATCCTGCAATTCATGTACAATCCCTGCCATCGTTGACCATCCTTTCACACGCCGAAGCTCGTTTTCCAAAAAGCGGTACAAGCCGTGAGAGGCAAAAGCCTCTCACGGCTTTCCGTTGATTTCTGTCAATCAGAGACCCAGACCGGCCTTCTTCGTGACCTTTGTGCTCTCCAGCACCACAGCCAGCACCATGCCGATGGCAATACCGGCCACGCCCTGCACAATGTTGCCGGGAATGCTGGCCGCTGCGGCCAGACCCTTGCCCAAAATCGTGGAGGCGTAGGCGAAATAGCCCAGCACCATAATGACCTCGCCCACAATGCCGCTGACCAGCATGGCGTTCTTGCCGCGGCCCAACGCTCTGAAAATCAGCGCGGCGGCAATGGCGTCCACCGCCTTAATGACCAGCGTGCCGGGGGCATAATGAGCATAGACGCCCAGCAGGTCCACCAGCATGGAACCGATACCGGCAGCGGCGCCGCCGTACCACGGGCCCAACAGCCAGCCGGAGAGCAGCACGAAGCAGTCGCCCAGATTGACATACCCGCTCATGGGAGAGGGAATCTGAATGATGCTGGTGGCCACATACACCAATGCTGCCATCAGGGCGCTGAGAACTAACTTCTTAACTTTCTGATCCTTCATCACAATCACCTGTTCCGGCGCGTTGCGCCTGTTATTATTGGCAGTATACCGCATATTGATATTATCTCAATATTCAGAATTCGCAAAAATAATAAGGTCAGATAAAAATACAACCTATCGCTCGTTCCTTTTGGTAACGTTGGGGGAGAAAAATCACCCAAGAAAATGTAAAATAATATAAAAAAAGGAACGTCCAGCGGACGTTCCTCTCATTGGCTTATTAACCGATCTTGTTGAGCTTCAGGGTCATAGCGCTCTTGCGGTGAGCAGCCGTGTTCTTGTGCAGAACACCCTTGGCGACAGCCTGATCGACCTTCTTGACCGCAACCTTGTACGCGCCATCGGCCTCGGTGCGATTGCCTTCAGCGGCAGCCACCTCGAACTTCTTGATGGCGGTCTTCAGCTCGGACTTCGTAGCCTTGTTGCGCGCGTTGCGGACCTCACCGATGAGAACACGCTTCTTGGCAGACTTAATATTCGGCAAACCAAACACCTCCTCCTGATATTTCTTGGCGCGGCTTCAGCTTTTTCCACCGTGCAGAATGATATTTTAGCAGAGAACTTTTTAAAAAGCAAGTCTTTTTTTGAGATTTCTTTATTTTTTTGCATAATGCGGATATCTCCGCAGATGATAGGAACAGAAGCACAAGATTTTGTATGCGGGAGGTGTCATTTTTGTTTGAAAAGCGCACAGACCTTGCCTTGGAGGCCCGGGAGCTGTGGCAGGAATCCGCCGGAAAGACTACTCGCCTGCCGGGAGTCAAGGCCCGGGAAACAAAACTGCAGGGCTACCCCCTGACCCGGGTGGACATTCTGGATGAGGCAGGCGAACAAGCGCTGGGAAAGCCCGTCGGCAGCTACCGCACGCTGGACCTCACCGCCTTCTGGCAGCGGGGCGACGGATTTTTCGACCGGGCCGTGCAGGCGGCGGGGCAGCAGCTCCGGGAGCTGCTGCCGGAGCAGGGGACCGTTCTGGTAGCTGGATTGGGAAATCGGGCCATGACGCCGGACGCCGTAGGTCCGCTGGCAGCGGATAGCGTTCTTGTCACCCGGCACCTGCTCTCCGCACAGCCCAAGCAGTTTTCTGGCTTCCGCGCCGTGGCCGCGCTGCGTCCCGGCGTTCTGGGGACCACCGGCATTGAGGCCGCCGAGGCAGTCCTGAGCCTGACGGAACGCCTGCAGCCCGCCGCCGTCATCGCCGTGGACGCGCTGGCGTCCCGCCGGACGGAGCGGGTCTGCGCCGCCCTTCAGCTCAGCGACAGCGGAATCGTACCCGGCAGCGGCGTCGGCAACCACCGCGCCGCGCTGAACCGGGACACGCTGGGCGTGCCGGTCATCGCCATGGGTGTTCCCACCGTGGTAGACGCCGCCACGCTGGCGGCAGACCTGTTAGAAGCTGCCGGAATCGGGGACATCGACCCGGAGCGGCTGCGAAGCGGCCAACAGGGACTCATGGTCACACCCCGGGACATCGACCTTCAGGTGCGGGAGCTCGGCAAGGTCATCGGCTACGCCATCAACTGGGCCTTGCAGGACTTGGAAATTGAGGAAATCAACGCCCTTCTGAGCTGACGCGCCGCGAGCTGTACACCTGTCAAGATAGGTGTATGGTTTTAAATATCCAGCTCCAGCACCACCGGGCAGTGGTCGCTGCCCATGACCTCGCTCCAGATGTCGGCACTTTTGATGTGCTCACGCAGCCGGTCAGACACGATGAAGTAGTCGATGCGCCATCCGGCGTTGTTTTTCCGGGCGTTGAACCGATAGCTCCACCACGAATATGCCCCGGTCTTATCGGGATAGAGATAGCGGAACGTATCCGTAAAGCCGCTTTCCAAAAGCTGCGTCATTTTCGCCCGCTCCTCATCAGAAAAGCCTGGATTCATGCGGTTGCTCTTGGGATTTTTGATGTCGATCTCCTCGTGGGCCACATTGAGGTCTCCGCAGTAAACCACCGGCTTTTTGGCATCCAACTCATGAAGATAGTCCCGCAGATCATCCTCCCACTCCATGCGGTAGTCCAGCCGGGAAAGCTGGTCCTTGGAGTTGGGCGTATAGCAGCAGACAAGGTAAAATTCCGGGTACTCCGCCGTAATGACCCGGCCCTCGTGGCGGTGGATGTCTGCGCCGAAATCGCAGGTGACGTTCAGCGGCGTCTGCCGGGTGAACACAGCCGTGCCAGAATAGCCCGCCTTATCGGCGCTGTTCCAGTAGCGCGCATAGCCCGGCAGCTCAAATTCCGCCTGCTCCGGGCGCATTTTCGTCTCCTGAAGGCAGATGACATCCGCGTCGGCAACCGCGCAGAAATCCAGAAAGCCCTTGCCAAGACAGGCCCGCAGACCGTTGACGTTCCAAGATACAAATTTCATAGCGTCTCCCCGCCGCCTTTTAGGCGGCATCTTTCAAGTATGCTGCTATTTTATCCGATACGCGCAGAAAATGCAATGTCCGGGCCGTAAATTGCCGGGACGCTCTTGCTCTTTTTGTAAAAGGGGTGTACCATATCATTAAAAAATATTCTGAGGTGAAACGTGAGCAAACGCGGCGGTGTACGGAATATGACCACAGGCAGTCCCCTGCGGCATATCCTTTTATTTTCCCTGCCCCTGCTGGCGGGCAACTTTTTGCAGCAGTTTTATAATATGGTGGATAGCTGGGTCGTCGGCAACTACGTCAGCGATGCGGCGCTGGCCGCCGTGGGCGTGGGCTTCCCGGTGCTGTTTTTGTTCTCCTCCCTGTTCTCCGGCATTGCCACCGGCGGCACGGTGGTCATCGCGCAGGCATTGGGCGCGCAGAAGCCGGAGCGGGTGCAGGCGGCCATCGGCACGCTGTATACCGCCTTTGTCCGGGGCATTCTCCCCATCACCGCCGCAGCCGTGCTGCTGGTACGGCCGCTGATGGTGCTGCTGCGGGTGGACCCCGCCGCGTGGGCGGAGACCCGGACGTATCTGTTGGTGGTCTGCGCCGGAATTATCGGCAGCATCGGCTATAATCTCAACGCCGGCATTCTCAGCGGCGTAGGCAACAGCTCCGCAACGCTGCTGTTTTTGGCGGTGTCCACCATTTTGAACATTCTTCTGGACCTGACGCTGGTGCTGGCGGCGGGACTGGGCGTTTTGGGCGTGGCGCTGGGAACGGTCATCGCACAGGCGTGCAGTTGGCTTTTCGGCATCTGGTACATCAACCGCAATTACCCGGCGCTGGCCATTCATCCCTTCAGCGGCATTTTTGACAGGAAACTCTTTGCCGAGATCATCCGCATCGGCCTGCCCAGCGGACTCCAGATGTCCCTTGTGGCGCTGGGGGCCATGTTTGTGCTCTCCAAGGTCAACAGCTTCGGCAAGGCGTTTACCGCCGGGTTCAATGTCGGCAACAAGCTGGACACGCTGGCCTTCCTCCCCACCCAGAGCATGGCCGCCGCTGTGATCTCCTTCGTGGGGCAGAACATGGGCGCCGGGCAGGTGGACCGGGCCAAACGGGGCACACTGATCTCCGTGGGCCTTGCCATCGGCTGGACGGTGTTTTCCTCCGTCCTTGTGGTGCTGTTCTGTGACCCCCTCTCCCGTATTTTCTCCCCGAACAGTACCGTGATCGCGGTCAGCGCTGTTTATCTCAAGACCGTAATGCCGCCCTACTTCCTGTTCTCCACGCTGTTCGTGCTCAACTCCGCCATGCGGGGCGCCGGGGACAGCGTATACCCCATGGTCAACGTAGTGGCCTCCGTCATTTTGATTCGCGTTCCGGCACTGTATCTGCTGGCGGACCACCTCGGGCCGGAGTATATGTTCTGGAGCTACGGCATCGGCTGGGTCATCACCTGTGCCCTGTCCGTTTACCATTACGCCGCCGGGAAATGGCTGGGGAAATACCGGGCGGATTAGTTTGTATTCCCTTCGGACATCGATTCCCGAAATAGAAAGAAAAGAGTCAAATATCATGTGGCTCCTGTTAGCGTTAGCGTCCTCGGTCTTTGCGGCCCTGACCTCCATCCTGGCGAAAATCGGCATTGACGGTGTCAATTCCAATCTGGCCACCGCCCTGCGTACCGCCGTAGTACTGGTAATGGCATGGGGAATGGTGTTTCTCACCGGTGCCCAGAGCGGCATTGGGGAGATCAGCCGGAAAAGCTGGCTGTTCCTGATTCTCTCCGGTCTTGCCACCGGCGGCTCATGGCTGTGCTACTATAAGGCGCTACAATTAGGCGAGGCGTCCAAGGTCATCCCTATCGACAAGCTGAGTATCGTCATCACCATGGTGCTGGCGGCGGTCATCCTAAAGGAGCAGTTCACGCCCAAGTCCATTGTCGGCTGCGCCCTTATTGCCGCCGGTACGCTGCTGATGGTGCTGTAAAAGCGGTTTTTCTTGACAAAAATGGGCGTCCGCTGTATACTTTCGGTATCTTGGAGCAAATTGCATAAAAGCAGGCAATGATGGGGAGAGTACGTCTCCCCCGCACGCAAAAGAGAGTCCCGGAAGCTGAAAAGGGACGCGGAGCGGGAGGCGGAACATGGCCCCGGAGCCGCGCGGAAAGCGCCTTTGGGCGTCCAAGCGCGCCGGGTACGCCCGTTACAGCGGCAGGATGCGGTCCGCCGCACCCGCAAAGGCCCAAGCCGCGAGGCTCGGACGAAGCAAGGTGGTAACACGGCCCTTTCGCCGTCCTTGAGTCACGCACTCAGGGACGGCGTATTTTTTTCAGCAACACGAAATTTAAGTAAGATAGAATCGAGGAATACAACTATGGGAAAAGATACGTTCTATATCACAACACCGATCTATTACCCCTCCGATAAGCTGCACATCGGCCACACCTACTGCACGGTGGCCACGGATACGATTGCCCGCTATCACCGCCTGAAGGGCGAGGACGTTATGTTTCTCACCGGCACGGATGAGCACGGCCAGAAAATCGAGCAGAAGGCCAATGAGGCCGGTGTGACGCCGCAGGAGTTTGTGGACCGCATTGTGGACGGTCCCCGTGGCGTCCGTGATCTGTGGAAGCTGATGAACATTTCCAATGACCGCTTCATCCGCACCACGGACGACTACCATGTCAAGGCCATCCAGCGCATTTTCAGACGGATGTATGACAACGGCGATATCTATAAGGGCACTTACAAGGGCAAGTACTGCACTCCCTGCGAGTCCTTCTGGACGGAGAGCCAGCTCAAGGACGGCTGCTGCCCCGACTGCGGCCGCCCGGTGGTGGACGCTGAGGAGGAGGCTTACTTCTTCCGCCTGAGCAAGTACGCTGACCGTATCCGGGACCTGCTGGAGAACACCGACTTCCTCCAGCCCCGCTCCCGCGTCAACGAGATGGTGAAAAACTTCATCGACCCCGGTCTCGAGGATCTGTGCGTTTCCCGCACCAGCTTCACCTGGGGCATCCCCGTGGACTTTGACCCCAAGCACGTTGTCTACGTGTGGGTGGACGCCCTGAGCAACTATATCACCGCGCTGGGCTATGAGAATGACCGCTATAATGACTACAAGAAATACTGGCCCGGCATCAACATCGTCGGCAAGGAAATTGTGCGGTTCCACTCTATTATCTGGCCCGCCATGCTCATGAGCCTCGGTGAGCCCGTTCCCAAGCACGTATTCGGCCACGGCTGGCTGCTGCTGGACGGAGGCAAGATGTCCAAGTCCAAGGGCAATGTGGTGGACCCCTATGTGCTGGCGGAGCATTTTGGCGTGGACGCTCTGCGCTTCTTCCTGATGCGGACGTTCCCCTTCGGCTCCGACGGCAACTTCTCCAACGAGCTGCTGATTCAAACCATCAACACCGACCTTGCCAATGACCTCGGCAACCTTGTCAGCCGCACCACCGCCATGGTAAGTAAGTATTTCGGCGGCAAGCTGCCTGCCGGCTGCGGCGCCACGGCGGACGAGAAGCAGCTGGCCGCCATGGTCCGCATGGGCAGCAGCGTGGAGCTCTCCGCCAGCGGCGACACTGTGGACCCCGTGCTGTACGATGCCCAGCTGGTGGCTCAGGCCGCCGGTCTGAAGAAGGCCTACGCCCACGAGATGGAAACCTTTGCTCCCCACAACGCGCTGGCGGAAGTTTTCAAGGTCATCCAGCGCGCCAACAAGTATATCGACGAGAACGCTCCCTGGGCGCTGGCCAAGGACATGGAAGCCAACGGCGCGCGGCTTGCCCATGTGCTGTACGTTCTGCTGGAGGCCACCCGCATCTGCGGCACACTGCTGACGCCGTTTATGCCCGAGAGCATGGACAAGCTCTTTGCCCAGATCGGCGCCGGTGAGGCAGAGCGGACTTGGGAAAACGCGGATCTGTGGGGCGTTCTGCCCGAGACCGTTGCGGTGGTCAAGGGCGAGAACCTGTTCCCCCGCCTGGATATGGACAAGGCGTTGGAGGAGCTGGAGGCCGCCGAGGCCGCTGCCCGCAAGGCCGCGCTGCCCGCCGTGGAGGTGGAGCCGCAGCTCACGGAAAAGGTGGACTTCGACACATTCTGCAAGTCCGACTTCCGCGCTGTCAAGGTCAAAGCCTGCGAAGCGGTGAAGAAGTCTGAAAAGCTCCTGCGCTTCACGCTGGATGACGGTACCGGCACGGACCGTCAGATTCTCTCCGGCATTCATAAGTTCTATGAGCCGGAGGAGCTGGTGGGCAAGACGCTGGTGGCCATTGTGAATCTGCCGCCCCGGAAGATGATGGGCTTTGAGAGCAACGGTATGCTCCTCTCCGCCATCCACACGGAGCAGGGTGAGGAAAAGCTGAACCTTATCATGGTGGATGACAAGATTCCGGCGGGCGCGAAACTGTGCTAAATCTTCAAGGGGGGATTTCATCCCCCCTTGAGATTCCCCCTCACTGGTGACGCGGCGTCACTGGTGTATGCGCCCCCGGCGCACAGGTCTTTGTATTTTCGCCGCGCACAGGCCGCGGCGAAAATGCTTCAAAATATTTTACCGGCAGAAGACACTCGCACACTTGCGGGGCGCAAGGTTATCCATCATCAGGCGCGTGTCCTGATGACGGAGGATTTAAATTTACTTTTGCAGCGGTATCTAAGGCACATGGCACAAAGTATTTTTGTCAGGTGTACACCCTGCCAAAATGATGAAACTGACGCTGACACAGCGGAGAACAGGGGAAACCGGCGGGTTTCCCCTGAAATCCTTTTCAGAACACTTGGAATTGAGGTAGCAAATGCGGTTACAAAGCGCGATTTTTGATATGGACGGGACCCTGCTGGACTCCATGCCCACGTGGCGGGAGCTTGGCCCCGCCTTTTTGCGGGAGGCCGGCATCCCCGCCACGCCGGAACAGGAGCAGATGCTCCGCACCATGACAGACCACGAGGTAATTCCCTATCTCCGGGAGGTCTGCGGCCTACCGTGGTCAGAGCAGGAGATCATGGACAAGATCATCGCCCGGATGGAGGATTTTTACTCCACGGCGGTGCGGCCGAAGCCGGGACTGGAAAAATTCCTCTCCATTTTGAAAATGGAAGGCGTGTGGATGTACGTGGCCACCGCCACCCACCGCCGCCTGACGGAAAAAGCCCTGAAAACGGCGGGCATCGACCACTATTTCCGGGGCATCGTCACCTCCGCCGACGCCGGAAGCCACAAGTCGGAAAGCGCCGAAATCTACGAGATGGCCCTGCGGCGGCTTCAGTCCAACAAGCGGGACACCGTGGTTTTTGAGGACGCCCTCTACGCTGCCCGCACCGCCAAGGCAGCGGGCTTCCGAGTGGCCGGTGTCTATGACGTGACCGCGGAAAAGGATCAGGCGGAGCTTCAGCGCATCTGCGACTATTACATCCGCTCCTATGAGGAGTTGGTGGAAACACTGTAATTTTTCAGGTAAGCAGTCATCGATAAGGTGATGAATTTCCCAAGGCGGTAAGGAAGAGTGTGCGCGGGAAGCCCAAGAAGGGATACACCGTCACAGCATGACAATTCCCAGCCCTGATGGGCTGCCAATCGTGCCGTTTCCTCGAAACATCCTCGCTGTATCTGCCGCAGGCAGCGCTTCGGCTGTTTCCCTGCGCCATTTCAATCAGAAATTTTGAGAAGCCTTTAAGGCTCTCAAAATTTGTTCAGCGTGTGAAAAAGTCTTTTCGACACGCTGAACATGGGTCCCGGTGGGGGCCCGTTTTTTCTATCCGGAAGCAATCCGCAAAATTTTTTGCACCGCCGTGTAACGAAATGCCCCGCCGGGGGATATACCCTATGAAAACACCGGGAAAGGAGGAACCGCTGTGGAGGATATGGAGGCCGTTTACCGCCGCCACGCTCAGACCGTTTATAAGTTCCTCCTGTCCCAATGTCACAGCGCCCAAATGGCAGAGGAGCTGACACAGGAGACCTTTTATCAGGCGGTGCGCTCTATTGACCGGTTTGACGGCAGCTGCAAGGTGTCCGTCTGGCTGTGCCAAATTGCAAAGCACCTGTGGTATCAGCATTTGCGGAAGGCCAACCGGGAAACGGAGCTTCCTGAGGAAGCAGAGCTGCCGCTGGTGCCCTCCGCCGAGGAGGAGGCCGTCAGCCGCTCCGGGCAGTTAGATCTGCTGCGGCAGATTCACAGCCTGCCGGAGCCGGGGCGGGAGGTGGTTTATCTCCGGGCCTTCGGCGGTCTTTCCTTCCGGGAGATCGGCGAGGTGCTGTGGAAATCGGAAAACTGGGCCCGGGTGACGTTTTATCGGAGCAAGGAACGCTTGCGGCAAGGAGGCAATGACCATGAAGAATGATCTGACCTGCGGGGTGGTGCGGGACCTTCTGCCCTCCTATGTAGAGGGGCTGACCGCGCCGGAGACCAACGAGGCGGTGGAGCGCCATCTGTCGGACTGTGCGGACTGCGAGCGGCTCCGAGCTGAGCTTGCAAGCAGGGACGTCCCCGGCGCGCCGGAGGAGGTCAAGGAAGTCGATTATCTCAAAAAAGTCCGGCGCCGGGGGCGGCGGCGGGTCATGATAGCAGTGGCCGTTACCGTTCTAATTTTAGCGCTGGGAATTGCGGCCAAGCTATTTCTGATCGGCTCGCCTGCCAACTGGGACAACTGGGAAAATCCCAACTGGATGGCTTACACAAACGTACCGAATCAACTGGACATCCGCTTCTATTCCGAGTTTCTGGACACGGCCTACTGTAACTGGAACGTGACCAATGAAAACGGCATTGTCCGTATCAGCGCGCGAAAGGTTCTCCCCTCGGTTTTCCATGATACCTCGGATCATTGGGAGCATATTTCGCTGAACGGCGTGCGGGAGGTCTGGGTGTCAAATCAGTTGGTCTGGCAGGGCGGTGTCATGATTTCCCCGCAGATCGACCGTGTCTATCAAGCCAAGACGCCCTATGTGGGCAATGCCCCCGCCGTGGGGCGGGTAGTCAGTGTCGCAAGATTCAACTTGTGGGGTGACTACACCATGGAATTGCAGACCTCTGCCCAGCCCTACCGGCTGACCCTGCGCTATTCCAGCTCTTTTACCCCGGAAGGGATGGAAAGCGGCACCAAAGACATCTTTCAGGATATGGCGGCAACATTGGTTGCCATCGGCAACCTGGACGAGATCGAATGTGCCTTTCAGGGCGACAATGACCAGTCCTGGTCCTATGTGCTGACGGTGGAGGAACTGAATCAGGCTCTGCCTCAAATCGTTTCTGCCTACAATGAACGGTTTTTGAATCAAAAGGACTGTCCCCTCTATGCCAGCGTGAAGGACTACGGGGATTCCTGTGCCGATCTGGATCAGCTGTATGATGCTATGTGGTGGGCCATTGAACTGGGTGTATATACACCTCAAGTCCAATCATAAAAAAGGTTCCGGCGTCCGCGGACGCCGGAACCTTTTTTATCGGGACCTTAACGTCCTCGTTCTGGTCACACACCTGTGGAATATGGTATAATGGAAAAAACGAAAAGTGAGGGGTCCCATGAAAAAAAAGCTCCGCACCCTGACTGACGGACTGCGTTGGTCCTCCTTTGCGCTGTTGTTGGCCGCCGGTATCATCAACGCCATCGGCGTCACCATGTTTTTGGCCCCGGTGCACCTGTACGACAGCGGCATTTCCGGCACCTCCATGCTGCTCTGGCAGATCACGCCGGAGCGGTACACCCTGTCGCTGTTTCTTCTGCTGCTGAATACGCCGCTGTTTCTGTTCGGCTGGCGGAAGCAGGGCACGGTCTTTACGGTGTACTCCCTCTGGGCGGTGCTGGTGTACTCCGGCGCATCGTATCTCATTACCAACGTCCTCCCTATCGACGTTTCCACTGCCTCACCCTTTGCGGGGAAGGATCTGCTGCTGTGCGCCCTGTTCGGCGGGCTGATTTCCGGCATCGGCAGCGGTATGACCATCCGCTTCGGCGGTGCCATTGACGGTGTTGAGGTCATGGCGGTCATCTTTGCCAAGGGGCTTGGTTTGACAGTGGGGACGTTCGTGATGATCTACAACGTCCTGCTCTACATCGCCATCGGCTGTATTTTCAAAAGCTGGGTGCTGCCGCTGTATTCCATCGTGACCTACTGCGTGGCTATCAAGGCGGTGGACTTCATTGTGGAGGGTCTTGACAAGGCCAAGTCCGCCATGATCGTCACCAATCAGGAAACTGCCATCAGCGCGGCGCTGTCGGAGGCCTTCGGCCGGGGCATCACCCACATTGACGCCCGAGGCTTTTACTCCGGACAGGAGCAGACCATCATCTACTTTGTAGTAAATCGCTTCCAGATCGCACGGCTGAAATCCATTGTGACTTCCATCGACCCCAACGCCTTTATCACTATCTCGGACGTATCGGACGTTTTGGGAAAGAGCGTACATAAGTAAAAAAAGCGGGACAGAGGTTTTAGCGTAATGTCAACAAGGAAGTTTTTTAACTGATGAGAGAAGCAGCGTAATGTACTTTGTATGTTACGCTGCTTTTTTCTTGTGTTTTACAATGATTTGCGAACTTTCTGCCGCACCGATAAAGGTGTAGTAGATTTCAATTCGCTGTTCCCGGTGTCCGCTGCTCTTATCGCCCTCATGAACGATGATCTTCTCAATCAGGTCACGGAGCATAGCAGGTGTCAGTTCCTCGAAGTCAGCATAGCGGTACTCCGGCAGGCTCTCCAGCCGCAGGGCGATATGCCCGCCGATATCCGTGTATTTGATGGCATTGGAGATAATGTTGATAAGAATCTGCTTGAGGCGGTTTTCATCGCCCATCACCACGCGGTCGGTACACTCACACTGTACGGTGAGCTGCTGTCCCCTTTTTTCGGCAAGGGAGCGGAGCATATCCGCGCTTTCCCGCAGACAGGCCGCCGGATCAAAGGGCTGCTTAACAAGCTCCACCACACCGTGCTCCAACTGGTTCACATCCAAAATAGAGTTGATGAGTATCAGCAGGTAGTTGCCCTCTTTCGTCACATTGTTCAGGGCGCTTTCCAGCTTTTCCGGGTCATTTTTATATTTCTGAGCGATCTGCGTCATGCCGAGGACCACATTGAGGGGCGTTCGGATGTCATGGCTCATTTTAGAGAAAAAGTCCTGCTTGGCCGTGGTGGCCTCCTCGGTCCTTTCCAGCGCCGCCGCAAGCTCCCCGGATATTTTCTCCTGCCGCTTTTTGCTGCGGGAGGACTGGATATACAGCGCCGCCATCAATACCAGCAGAATAATGGTGGAGGACACGACCGCAAGATAAATGGGATAGTCAAAGAGATACTCCGCCAGCGTCGGTATGGCGGTTTGTTCCAGATATTTCTGCACGATCTCCGCGCTGATGCCGTCGGCGACACCCGCCAGCGTCTTTTCCCACGAGCCGTAAAAATGAGTGCTGTCATTGGCGTTGACGCCCATGCTCAGCTCCAGCACGGCCCCCGGCACGATATCCACCCGCAGTCGGTTCTGCAGATCATCCCGCGCAAGCCGCTGGGCCGTATAGGTCATAAGCAGCGCGGCGTCCGCCTCGCCGGCGAGGACCTGCTGCGCGCATTTCTCCGCCGTGCCGACCACGGTAAACTCCATGTCAGGCCATACACTTGAAACGATCTCCCGCACGGAGATATGCTCGTCATCCGCCACGAGTCTTTCGATTTTTTCCGATGCGCCGCGAACGCGCAGGATGGACACGGTTGTTGACAGGTATGGCTCCGTAAGCCTGTAGCGGCAGCCGGTCTCATCCTCGTCGCCGCCGCTCATATCCATCCAGATATCCACATCACCGGCTTCGACAAGGGCCTCATATTCCTCTTTCGATGCCACCGGCACGATCTCATAGGGTAGCTCCAACGCCTCTGCTGTTGCCCGGAAAATATCTGCCGCAATGCCGCAGGCCTCACCGTTTTCATACCATGAATAGGGATTGGCGTCCGGGTTCATGACTGCGCGAATCGACTCGCCGCCATCCTGCATTTTCTTCAGCAGCGTTTGCTCCGCTTCTGTCAGCTCCCGGTTATTCTCCTCAGAGCCGTAGTATTTATTATAAAACTCTGTCCGCCAGTTGGGCGTCTCCACATTCATGCTGTCGATGGCATCATCCAGCCGGTCGATCAGCGCCTGATCCTCCTTGCGCGCCATGATGTAATAGGGCATCTCGCCGAAATTTTCAATGGTCTGCTCGTCCTCCGGAATACGGATATAGCTGTTGACAAGGGCGTCCACCTCATCGTTGACCAGCGCGTTGGACAACTCCGTGGGCGTTTCATAATAAATGATGTCGCAGTCAAAGCCCTTTTCCTTCACGAAATCCAAAAACGCGCCTTTGTAGGTATGCCGCCGCAGAAAGCCAACCCGAATCCCGTTGTAAGTCCTGTAGTCCCCTGCTACGATTCGCTCATTGCCCACCTTGATGTTCATGCAGGTAGATGAAGTTATGGCCGGATGGGTGGAGAAGGCAAATTCCGCCTCCCGCTTTGCCGTTCGCCGGGCCGCCGTGTAAATATCCAGCTCGCCGTTTCGCAGCATGGCCTCACATTCGGAAGCGGTCTTATCGTAGCCCACATAGGAAAAGGTGCATTGCAGATATTTGGAGATTCCCTGCATCATCTCGTAGCCATAGCCGGAGCGCTTGCCGTTTTTATCTTGAATATGGTAGCAGTCAAAGGCGTAAAATGCCACCTTATAATCCGGCGTGTCCAGCCGCTCCATAGCGTCGGCCCGAATGGGACACAGGGATACGAGCATGAGCAGCAGGCTCATGACCGCAATGCACTTTTTCTCACGGGTCCTACCCTCCTGAATAAGTATAGCACCCTATGGAAATATCCATAAGGTGCCTGTGTGATTCTCATAACTATCTGCCATTTTACAGGCCCTATAGCTTTGCGTCACGGCCTTTTGACCGCTTTGCCCATATTCGTTTTCCGTCTCCGCGCAGGGCGAAAAACGGCTGCCCCTGCTCGCTGTCTATCCAGCGGGGGATATGCCTTTCTCGTTACGTCCTGTGAGGCTCAGTGTATTATATCGGAAAAAACATACTTTTTCAGCAGATTTTTGATGACAAAGTAATTCCCCGGCGGGCGTGCCTGACCCCGCATTTCTTTTGCCCCTAAAGCGTGCAGCGACACAAACGCACTGCCTTGGAAAATCGCTTTGCCATAGGTCATAGCCGCGCCGCGCTTTTTTGCAAAGAGCTTTCTGTTTTTTGGCACCGATTCCTATCCTCCGTCCGGTAAGTCAGATGTTCCTCTTTGCTTTTGCACGATTTCGTGCTATACTATAAGGTGATGAAATATAGATGGGCGTTTGCCCGGAAAGCAGAGGTCATCACCGTGAAGATGCCTGAAAATCTGACGGAGGTCAAGCTCCGGCAAACAGATATATACACCGGAAAAATTCTCAAGCTGCATATTGATGATGTCCGACTGCCCAACGGCAGGGAGGCCGTGCGGGAGGTTGTGGACCATGTGGACGGTGCGGCCGTGCTGGCGCTGGACGAGGAAAACCGCGCACTGGTAGTCTGGCAGTACCGCTATGTGTTCGGCAAGGTCATGGCGGAGCTGCCCGCCGGAAAGCTGGATCCCGGCGAAGACCCCGTCACCGGCGCACTGCGGGAGCTGAAGGAGGAAACAGGCGCCGAGCCGGGTACGCTCCTGCCGCTTGGCCGCATGATTCCGGCCCCCGGCTGCTACGGGGAGACATTACACCTGTTTTTAGCCAGGGATTTGACCTTTGGGCCGCAGCATTTGGACGCGGACGAATTTCTCAATGTGGAGCGCGTTCCCTTTGACGAGCTGGTGCACCGCTGCGTCAACGGAGAGATCGACGATGGCAAAACCGTGGCCGCCGTGCTGCGGGCCAAGGTGCTGCTGAATCTGTAATGGGAGGACAACATGGAACAGAAGGCTGAACAGCAAAAAACCGTTCTGATCGTGGAGGACGAAAAAAATATTGTGGACATTCTGCGCTTTAATCTCCAGCGGGAGGGCTACCGCACTGTGGAAGCCTATGACGGGGCGGACGGTCTGGAAAAGGCCCGGAGTGAAAATCCGGACATCATCCTGCTGGATGTGATGCTGCCGAAGATGATCGGCTTTGACGTCTGCCGCACCCTGCGGGACGAGGGCAACAATGTGCCGGTCATCATCCTCACCGCCCGGGAGGAGGAGGCCGACAAGGTGCTGGGGCTGGAGATCGGCGCCGACGATTACATCACCAAGCCCTTTTCCATGCGGGAGCTCATCGCCCGGGTGGGAGCCAACATCCGCCGCACGGCCATGAACGCCGCCGCTTCCGCCAGCGCCGCCGAAACGGCCATGCCGGTGACTGGCGGGCTCTCCATCAACACGGACAGCCATCAGGTTTTCCGGGACGGTACACCTCTGGAGCTGACCACCCGGGAATATGAGCTTTTGACTTTCCTTGCCAGCCACCCCAACAAGGTCTACTCCCGCATCGACCTGATGGAGCAGGTCTGGAATTACGGCTACGTAGGCGATGACCAGCGGACGGTGGACGTCACCGTCCGGCGGCTGCGGGAGAAAATCGAAACGGACCCCGCCAATCCCAAGTACATTCTGACCCGCCGGGGCGTGGGCTACTATTTCGCGGTCTGAGTCTGCCGCTTTCAATTTTTCTCCCGGTGAGGACACGCCGCCCCACGGCGGGCAGTCCCCACGGAAAGGGTGGTGAACCGTTTGTTCCGCAGTCTCCACATCAAGCTGACGCTGATTCTCCTGCTGCTCATCACATCGCTGATGGCGGTGGTGGGCGCGTTTTTGACCACCAGCGTCACCAGCTTTTATATCGACAGCTTTTATCAGCAGATGAGCAGCGCTTTCGGCGCAGACCGAAAGGCATTTGTGGCCGACCTCCGCAGCGCCGCCGGACAGCCGGACGGTGCCGACCGCATTCAGGAAATTTTAGAGGTCAATGCCGGTATGCTGGGCATTGACTACCGTACCCGCAATTACTATGTGCTGGACGGGACCTCCGGCACCTATCTTGTGGGCAGCTCCGATGCCGCCGCCCTGCCCCGGGAGCAGTCCGCCAATCTGCTGACTGCCCGGAATGCCGTAGCGCAGGCGGACAGCGCCACCGTCGGTGACGAGAGCAATATTTCCGCAGATTACATGGACGTTGCCATTCCCATTTTCGGCGGGGACAACGCCTATATCATTTACATTTTAGACAATAAGGACACAGTCTCCGAGCTGAACAACCAACTGTTCCAGATCATTATGCAGGCGCTGTTCATCGGGCTTCTCATCTCCGTGCTGCTGAGCTTCCTGCTCTCGAAAACCATGGTAGGCCCCATTGAAAAGCTGACCGTCGGCGCGGAGCGGGTGGCTGCCGGAGACTTCGGCAGCGAACTGCCGGTGGAGTCCACGGACGAAATCGGCATTCTCACCGGCACGTTCAACGAAATGGCCGGCGTGCTGCAATCAACGCTGGCCGCCGTGGAAAACGAGCGCAACAAGCTGGATACGCTGTTCCTTCACATGACGGACGGTGTGGTGGCTTTTGACCGCGAGGGGCATCTCATTCACTGCAACCCCGCCGCCACGGAGCTGCTGCACCGGGATATTGACGAGAGCTGCACCTATGAGGAGCTGCTGGGGGACCTGCATCCCTTTGACAAGGTGCTGGCCCTGCAGAAGCCCAATTACATTGAGGACGAGCTGGTGGTGGGCGACCGGACGCTGGCGCTTTACCTGACGCCCTTTTCCGATCAGGCTCAGGGCGGCGTTTTGATTCTGCTCCATGACGTCACGGAGCAGCACCGCAATGAGGAGCGGCGGAAGGAATTTGTCGCCAATGTGTCCCATGAACTGCGTACCCCGCTTACCAATGTCCGCAGCTATGCCGAGACCATCCGGGACGCCGGTGACGATCTTCCCCGGGACATGGAAAACAGCTTCCTTGATATTATCATCACGGAAACGGACCGCATGACCCATATCGTGCAGGACCTTTTGACACTGAGCCGGTTGGACGGGGGCCGGGCCGACATGGTATTCACCCGTTTCCCCTTCGGGGATGCCATCGAGAGCGTTGTCCGCTCCAACAGTCTTAACGCCAAGCAGCGGGGCCATGAGCTGACCTACGCGCCGGAGGGTGAGCTGCCTCTGGTCATGGGCGACCGCAGCCGCTTGGAGCAGGTCATGATGAACATTCTCGGCAACGCCATCAAATATACCCCCGATGGCGGCCATATCCGCGTCACTGCCGGTGCCGGGGCAGACACCGTCTGGATGGAGGTCTGCGATGACGGTATTGGTATCCCGGAAAAAGACCGCGACCGCATTTTTGACCGCTTTTACCGGGTGGACAAGGCCCGATCGAGAGAATCCGGCGGCACCGGCCTCGGCCTCTCCATTGCAAAGGAGATCGTCCAGCGGCACCACGGCACCATCACCCTTGCCCCCCACGAGGGGCCGGGCACTACAGTCCGTCTGGAGCTGCCCATCACCCAGTCCGTACCGGAAACCTCCGGCCGGAGCGCACAGTAATTTTCAGGAAAGGAGCGGGCGAATATGCGTCACCGGGACTTTATTCAAAATATCACCATCACGCTTTTGACGCTGTCGGCCGTTTTCCTGTTTTCCCGGACGCAGTTTTTCCAGTTGGGGGCCGCTGCCGGCAGCGGCTATTGGCAGCACCTCACCGCGCCCATCGGCAGCGGCGAAACGGACACGGCTCTGTCCGACCGCCTCCTTGCCCCGGTGCGGCTGGCGGTCTCCGGCGAGTACGGCCGATACGGCAGCGTGTCCCTGACCACCGGCGGTGAGGAATTTACACCGGTGAAGACACTGCTGCGTGAGGTCATCGGCTCCGCCCGGAGTCTGTCGGATTCCTCTTGGGCCGTCTTCCGCGCCGCGCTGGAAACCCCCTCCGTTTACTGCGATTTTCTCTCCGCCCTGCCTGTGGAGTATCTATCGGACCTCATGGGGGCGGAAACGGACCTTTCTCTGACCGTGCGCGGCTTAGCCGCCGCAGAGCAGGGGGAGCAGGTCATCCTTTTGCTGTGGGACGGCGGGAGCCGCTATTATCAGTGCGCCACCGCCGTGCAGCGCTCCGCCTTGCAGGAGGTGCTGGAGCAGTTTGATTTTGGTGTCTCCACCTTTGCTTTTGAAGAAGCCGGTCAGCATCTGGCGCCTCTTTCCCTGTTCCCCGACCCGCTGCCGGAGCTGCCTCAACTCACCGCCGGTGACGCGGCAGTATCCACGGAAACGCTGCTGACCGCGCTGGGCTTCAATCCCCACACAAACTCCCGCTATGTGGATTCCGGCGGCGCGGAGGTCATTGTGGAGGGGGACCGGGTCATTCGTCTCGGCAGCAGCGGCGCCCTTTCCTACAGCAGCGGCGGCGAAGCCGCTCTGACGGTGGAGGGCAGCGGGACTGTCCCCTCTGCCAGCGAGGCGGTCAGCGGCGCTCTTGCGCTGCTGGAGCAGCTTTTGCCGGAGGGCGGGGAGACCACGCTCTATCTGTCCGCCTTCCGCCGGACTGAGAGCGAAACGCATCTGACCTTCTCCTATCAGTTCAACGGCGTGCCGATTCATTTTGCCGATGGCTCTGCCGCCGCCGAGATCATCCTCACCGGCAATATCATCTCCACGCTGTCCCTGCGGCCCATGCTGTACCTTGAGGACGGTTCCTCCGCTCTGCTGCCGCTACGGCAGGCCATGGCCATTGCCGAACGGCAGGACGGGGCCGAGCTGTCCATCGGCTATGCCGACGCCGGGACGTATCCCCTATCCGCCGTGTGGCTGGCGGACTGACGTAAGTTTCTATGTAAGGAAGTGAGAGCCGTTTGGAGCGCTATCGTCTGAAGAACATCATCATATTGATTTTAGCGCTGCTGAACGCCTTTTTGCTGGCGGCGCTGTCCATCCGCGGCTCCGGCGCCCGCACTGCCCGCCGCACCCAGCAGCAGGAGCTGGTGGCTCTGTTCGCCGCTGACGGAATGGAGCTGGCCCCTGCCCTGATACCGGAGGATACCGCCGTGTCTGTTTATACGCTGACACGGGACGAGGCACTGGAAAAAAAGGTGGCAGCCTATCTTTTGGGGGAAACCCCGGAGGGGGCCTCACAGGGCGGCGGCATTTACACGTACAGCACCGCCCGGGGCGCGGCGATCTTCCGGGACATCGGCAGCTTTGACGCCGCCGGGACGCTCTCTCAGGGCAGCGCCGAGGATTTCTGCCGGGATTTTTGCGAGGAATTTTCCTACTCCGAGCCGGTGTTTACGCTGGACGATACCGGCAGCGGGACCGCCGCCGCCGTGCGGCTGTGGAACCGCGCACCTGTTTTCAATGGCTCTATTACCTTTACCATTGACCACGGAAGCGTTATGACCGTCAGCGGCTCCCTATTGCCGGACACTGCCGCGGAAACGGCCTCGGATACGGAGCCTCTCACCGCCTTCGCCGCCCTGATTGCTTTTCAGCAGATGCGCCATGAGTCCAGCTCCGTTGTCTCCGCCATTACGGAGATCAGCCTGTGCTACGAGCTGCAGAACACGGCCGCGGCCTCTATGACGCTGGTCCCCTCGTGGCAGATCGTCACGGACACGGCCATCTTTTATGTAAACTGCATATCCGGCACCGTCCGCAGGGCATGAGACCGACTGAAAAATGCGCGGTTGGGAAAATTTCGGACGGTTTTCAATGAATGATTTGCTTTTTACAAAGCGATATGCTATACTGTCATGAGAATATCAAAGTGGAATTTTCTGCTTTTTTCAAATGAGGACTGTTCCTCTGCATGATGAGCCGCATCAAAGGGAACGCTATTCCCGAGGCAAGGCTGTTCCATGCGTATATTACCTTGAAACGAGGTCACGAGCTTGACAAAATATATCGTTCACGGCGGTAAGCCCCTGTTCGGTGAGGTGGAGATCAGCGGCGCGAAGAACGCCGCCGTTGCCATCATTCCTGCCGCCATTTTGGTAGACGGTGTCTGCCGCATTGAAAATATCCCCCAAATTTCCGATGTAACGGCGATTCTGAAGATTTTGGAGCAGTTAGGCGCCTCCATCCGCACCATCAACCGTCATACGGTGGAAATCGACAGCCGCCATATCCACACCACCCGCACCTCCTACGAGCTCAGCCGGAAGCTACGGGCGTCCTACTATCTCATCGGCGCGCTGCTGGGGCGCTTCGGCAGAGCCGAGGTCGCCATGCCCGGCGGCTGCAATTTTGGCGGCGTCCGCCCCATTGACCAGCACGTAAAGGGCTTTTGCGCGCTGGGCGCCGGCGTTACCACCGAGGGGGGCTACATCAATGCCTCCGTGGAGTCCGGCTGCCTCACCGGCGCCAACATCTATCTGGATGTCGTGTCCGTCGGCGCCACCATGAACATCATGATGGCCGCCGTATTGGCCAAGGGCGACACCGTGATTGAAAACGCCGCCAAGGAGCCGCACATCGTTGACCTTGCCAACTTCCTCAACTCCATGGGCGCCGATATCCGCGCCGCCGGTACGGACACCATTAAAATTCGCGGCGTAGACCGTCTCACCGGCGGCTCCTACGCCATCATCCCCGACCAGATCGAAGCCGGCACCTATATGGCCGCTGTGGCCGCCACCGGCGGACAGGTCCTTGTCAAGAATATCATCCCCAAGCACATGGACTGCATCACCGCAAAATTGCAGGAGTGCGGCGTTGAGGTGGAGGAACGGGATGACACGCTGCTGGTCCGCCGTACCCATCGGCTGAAGCGGGCTAACATCAAAACACTGCCCTATCCCGGCTTCCCCACGGATATGCAGCCCCAGATGACCACGGTGCTGTCTCTGGCCGAGGGCACCAGTCTGGTAACGGAGAGCGTTTGGAGCAGCCGCTACCGCTATGTGGACGAGCTCAAGCGCATGGGCGCCCACATTCAGGTGGATGACAAGACCGCCGTGGTGGAGGGCGTGGAAAAGCTCACCGGCGCCCCCATTCAGGCCTATGACCTGCGGGCCGGTGCCGCCATGGTCATTGCCGCTCTGGCCGCACAGGGGGAAAGTGAGATTTCCAATGTGCAGTATATTGAGCGCGGCTATGAGGACATCATCGGAAAGCTCCGGGCACTGGGCGCGGACATCCGCGCCATAGACGAGCCGGATGAAAGCTCCCTGCCCACCGCACAAATCTGTTGAACCCTACGTCCGTCAGGGAGTGTGCCGGCCTTGACCGGCGCGCTCCCCGGCGGACGCTTTTTTCATTATGCAAAGCGAGGTATTTTTCTTGACCACCATACATACCCTTGCCAGCGGCTCCTCCGGCAATGCCGCCCTGCTTTCCTGCGATGGCGCTTCGTTTCTGATCGACGCCGGCATTTCCTGCCGCCGCATCACCGCCGCGTTGAAAGCGCTGGAGTTGTCCCCGGCAGAGCTGGACGCTATTTTTATAACCCACACCCATTCCGACCATATTTCCGGTATGGGAACGCTTTTGAAGAAAACGGCCTGCCCCATTTTCGCCACGGCCCGCGCCTGCCGGGAGCTGCGCTACCGGTTGACGGACATTGACGCCCGTCTTATGGCCATCGACTGCCCCACGCGCCTTTTGGGCGTAAGCGTCACGCCGATTCCCACCTCCCACGATTCCCCCGGCTCCTGCGGCTGGCGGTTCGACACGGAGGATGGCAGCGTTGGCTTCCTTACGGACACCGGCTATGTTACCGATGAAGCGCTGGACCTGCTGCCGGGGGTGGACCTTGCCATCATAGAGGCCAACCACGATGTTGAGGCGCTGTGCTCCGGGCCGTATCCCTACTCCCTCAAGCAGCGCATTTTAGGACCGGAGGGACACCTGAGCAACGAGGATGCCGCCCGCCTTGCGGTCACGCTGGCGGAGGCAGGCGCCTCTGAGCTGGTGCTGGCGCACCTGAGCCGCGACAACAACACCCCGGCCATGGCGCTGAACGCGGTCACAGCGGCTCTGGAGGCCGCGGGGCTGGCCCTGCCGGTATCCGTGGCGCCCCGGGAGTGCACCGGGCCGTGCCACACCGCTCACAGGAGGGCCGTATGCAAAAGGTGACGATTATCTGCACGGGAAAGCTGAAGGAAAAATTTTATCTGGACGCTGCGGCGGAATACGCCAAGCGGCTGAGCCGCTTCTGCACGCTGACAATTCTGGAGCTGCCGGAGGAACGGCTGCCGGAATCTCCCTCCCCTGCCCAGATCGAGGCGGCGCTGGCCCGAGAGGCCGATGCCGTGCGGGCAAAGCTGCCCGCCGGATGTCTGCTCATCGCCATGTGCGTAGAGGGACAGGAACGCTCCAGCGAGGCGCTGGCCCGCTATCTTGCGGAGGCCGCCGCCCGGGGTGCCGGACACATCGTCTTCCTCATCGGCAGTTCCTACGGGATGCACCCCTCTCTGAAACAGCAGGCCGACCTGCGGCTGTCCATGTCCCCCATGACCTTTCCCCATCACCTGCTGCGGGTCATGCTCTTGGAGCAGATCTACCGGGCCTACCAAATCAATGCCGGAAGCAAATACCATAAGTAGACGCGCCGGTTTTTTATTATTTGCCGTTTTCCTATCAATTTGTTTATATCTATAAGGAGGTACTGCAAATGGATTTCATGCAGGAATACGAAAAGTGGCTTCGCAGCCCTGCCCTCTCTCCGGCCGAGCACGCCGAGCTGGAGGCCATTCGGAATGACCCAAAGGAGATTGAAAGCCGGTTCTTCGGCCCGCTGGAATTCGGCACCGCCGGGCTCCGGGGGACCATGTACACAGGTCTGCACAACATGAATATCCATGTGATTCGCTGGGCCACACAGGGCTTTGCCAACATCATCGCCGCCGAGGGCGAGGAGGGCAAGCGCCGGGGCGTGGCAATCTGTATGGACTGCCGCAATCACTCCATGGAGTTTGCCCGGGCCGCCGCCGAGGTCTGTGCTGCCAACGGCATCCATGTCCGCATTTTTGAATCCCTGCGGCCCACGCCGGAGCTGAGCTTTGCCGTGCGGGAATACGGCTGTCAGGCGGGCATCAACGTCACTGCCAGCCATAATCCCAAGGAGTACAACGGCTACAAGGTCTACTGGTCCGACGGTGCACAGCTTCCGCCCCACCATGCCGAGGCTATTGCCAAGGAGCTGACACAGATCGATATTTTTGATGGCGTAAAGCGCATGGCCTTTGACGAGGCCGTGAAGGCGGGCCTTATTGAGACCATGGGCGATGAGACCGACCGCAAATTCATGGCCCATGTCACAGCCATGATCAATGACCGGGAGACCGTTGCCCGGGTGGCAGACAAATTCAAGCTGGTCTACACGCCGTTCCACGGCTGCGGCTACAAGCTGGTGCCGGAGGCACTGGAGACGCTGGGAATCAAGCATTTGATCTGCGTGCCGGAGCAGATGGTCATTGACGGGAACTTCCCCACGGTGGTCTCCCCCAACCCGGAAAACCCGGAGGGCTTTTATCTGGCCATTGACCTTGCCAAGAAAAACGATGTGGACTTCATCCTCGGCACGGACCCGGACAGCGACCGTGTCGGCATCATGGTGCGAAACCATGACGGGGAGTTCCAGCCCGTCACCGGCAACCAGACCGGCGTGCTGCTGCTGGATTACCTCATCGGCGCCATGAAACGTGCCGGCAAGCTGCCGGAAAAACCGGTGGCTCTTAAAACCATTGTGACCACGGAAATGGCCCGGAAAGTAGCGGAGAGCAATGGCGTAAAGTGCTTCGATACCTTCACCGGCTTCAAATTCATGGCGGAAAAGAAGAACGCGCTGGAGGCCAGCGGTGAGGGGAAGGTCATTTTCTCTTACGAGGAGTCCTACGGCTATATGCTGGGCGATTACGTCCGGGATAAGGACGCGGTCACGGCCTCCATGCTCCTGACGGAGATGGCGGCATGGTACTACGCGCAGGGCATGACCCTCTTTGACGCGCTGAACGCTCTGTATGAAAAGTACGGCTACTACGCTGAAAAGACCCACAATCTGGTGATGCCCGGTCTGGACGGTCTCCGGGACATGGCAAAGCTCATGGCGGACCTCCGCGCCAATCCCCCGACGGAGATCAGCGGCGTGAAGGTAACGGTCCGCAAGGATTATACCGATGGTAGCGTCATCGACTGCGCCACCGGGGCCAAGAGCCGCATGGAGCTTTCCGGCTCCAACGTGCTGCGCTATGAACTGGACGATGGGACAGTGATTCTGGTCCGTCCCTCCGGCACGGAACCGAAGATCAAGGTCTATATTCTGACACAGGGCGCGGACGCGGCAGAGGCCGCCGCCAACATCGAAAAGTACGGCAGATGGGTCGCCGCCCTGAAGCCCTGAGCTTTTTTCCTCACAAATTGGTAAAGCGCCGCCCGGAGCCTTCATTTCCGGGCGGCGCTTTTTTGTTTTCCAGCATTTTGACGGGCATTTTGCAGGTTGCAAAAGTTTTCTTGCATTTTTCACTTATTTTTGCAAGATTTCTTGCATTTTTGGCAAAATGGGCGTATACTCCGTGGCTGGAACGCCGTTCCAAACCAATGCCAAAGGAAGTGTTTCCCTTGCGGAATGAGCAGAAAAAGCAGCTTAAAAGCTATCTCATTGTCATGGCGTCCGCCGTTTTAATGGGCTTCAGCTATGAGCTGTTCGTATTTCCCAACGCCTTTGCCCCTGCCGGACTCAACGGTCTCATCACTATGGTGCAGTATCTGTTCCACATCAACATCGGCTATCTGTCGCTGCTTCTGAACCTGCCGCTGATTTTTCTGACATGGCAAAAGCTGGACGCGGATTTTGCGAAAAAGAATCTGGCCTTTGTGCTGGTATTCTCCTTTGTGACGCTAATGCTGGGGCACATGGACCTCAGCGCTATTGCCTATCACACGGACAACGGCACCTCTACCATTTTAGGCCCCATGGTCGCCGGCGCCATCAGCGGAGCGGTGGGCGGCACGGTCATCCGCCAGAACGGTTCCACCGGCGGCACGGATATTGTGGCGGCATGGGTGCGGAAAAAGTACCCGGAGTCCAGCTTTGTCTGGGTCATTTTCTGCCTGAACGCCTCTGTGGCCGCCCTGTCATTTTTCGTATATGGCTACCGCTTTGAGCCGGTGATTCTCTGCCTGATCTACTGCTACCTCACCTCCAGCATCAGCGACCGCATCCTCAAGGGCGGCAAGACCGCCCTGAAGTTTGAGATCGTCACACAGGACCCGCAGGCCCTTTCCCAGCGGCTCATTCAAGAGCTGCACCACTCCGTCACGCTGCTGTCGGCGCAGGGGATGTATTCCCACACCCCCCGCTCCATGCTGATCTGCGTGGTGAACCGGCACCAGATCGTCCGTTTTCAGGAGATTTTAGCGGAGTTCCCCAATACATTTGCCTATGTCTCCACGGTCAATGAGACCGTCGGCAACTTCAAGCGCATCACTTCCTGACAAAATAGATCTCAAACCGGCGGAGGGGAGTGTCTGTGATCGTAATTGCAAGGCTGGATAAGATGCCGGGTGCGCCCGGAATCTTATCCGGCTTTTTTGTTGGAAAAACATTCTTCGTTCGGGAGGTTTGATTTATGGAGCAACAACACGATTTTACCAAGGGACCGATTTTACCCCTTCTGCTGCGCTTTGCGCTGCCGGTGCTGCTGGCTCTGCTGCTTCAGGCCATGTACGGTGCCGTTGATTTACAGGTTGTGGGGCGCTTCGGCACGGCGGTGGACATCTCCGCCGTGTCCACCGGCGGCCAGATCATGCAGTCCATGTCCGCCTTCGTGGCCCAGAACATCGGCGCGGGGCAGGCGCGCCGCGCCGCCCGGGCGCTCTGGTGCGGCGTGGCGACCTCCCTTGCGGCAGGTTTCATCATGGGCTGGTTCACATTTTTTCACGGCGATATTCTGGTGGGCCTGTTCGTTGATGACGCGGCGGTCATTGCCGCCGCATGGGAATATCTGAAGGCCTACGCCATCGACTGCCTGTTCACCAGCTTCCTCTTTTGCTTTGTGGGTTATTTCAACGGCTGCGGCCAGACGCTCTTCGTCATGGTGCAGGGTCTACTGGGTGCCGTGGGGATTCGCCTGCCGCTGGCGTTTCTCATCAGTCGTCTGCTGCCCGGCTCCATCTTTGCCTTGGGGCTGTCCTCCCCCTGCTCCACTCTCATTCAAATTCTGCTGTGCGGCTTCTGGTATGTCCGCTGCCGAAAGCAGTGGAAGGACGCATAAAAAATCCCCATTGGGTCTGACCCAATGGGGATTTTCTTTTATTTTTATCCGGCGTTCTCGCTGCGGCTGCTTTCGCGCTCCAGCGCCAGCCGGATATTTCCGTCCAGCAGCCGCCCCAGGTGGTCGATGTACGCCTCCGCGTCATATTTCATCCCGTCCTGAAGCCACAGAGCAGTCAGGCCCTCCAGCGCGGCGGAGTAAAATTCCGCCAGCACCCGGATGTCCTCCTCCTGTACTGTCAGACCCTCGGCCTGTCCCTGCACATAGGTCATCATGGCTCCTAAAATGACCTTGTGGTAATAGCGCCGCAGTGTGCCCTGATTGGCGGAATTATAAAGGTGAAACACCGCCCGCTTATTTTGCATGGCAAAGTCCGTGGCGTCCAGAAACGCCTCCTGCCAGCTCTCGTACCGTCGCATTTTTGTCAGAAAATCCGCAGCCTCCATCTCAAAAATATCCTCTACCAGTGCATAAATATCCGCGTAATAATAGTAAAAGGTATTGCGGTTCACCGCGCCGGTCTCCGCAATATCCTTAATGGAGATCTTATCAATGGGGCGCTCGTTGAGCAGCCGGATAAACGCCCGCCGGATGGCATTTTTTGTTTCCTGCGCCATGCTTTTCCTCCGATTTTTCTCTTTTATATATGATGTGTTGATTATACACTGAAAGCAGCTTCCACTTCAAGGAAAATTTTTAACGGCGCCTTTACTGAAAATTCAGGCAATTTCTCGAAACCGCCCAAATTTTCTCAGCGGCGCTCTCCATAGAATCAGGCACAGGCCAAGGTATGTCCATATTCTTCCCCGGAAGAAGCTGGTAAACTGATATTATAAGAGAAGACCCCGGCAAGCTCCCGCAAAAATTGTGTGTAAAAGGAAGAAAATGCCATGCGTCATCCAGTAAGAACCGCGAAACGGCAGCTTCTCCGCTTCGGAAGCTGCGTCCTCTCCGCCCTGCTGGCGTTGAGTTCTGTCCCCGTGTCCGCAGTGGATAACGGCGTGTCCCCCGTCTATGATGAGGCCTATTATGCCATGACGGATTACTATGGCAATCTGACGGAGGGCAGTGTGGTGAAAAGCTATCTCACCAACGGCTATTCCACCCTAACGGACTACGGCCAGTATGACGAGGTGCTGAACCTGACGGACGGGACCGTTCCCTCCTCCGCTGGCGGCATGACCACCTTCCGCTTTGACGCCGGCACGGCGCCCTCTCATTTCTATTTTGAGGGTAAGACCACCCGTCCCTTTGAGGCGCTGCCGTGGACGCTGGCTGTCAGCTACAAGCTCAACGGCGTTCCCACCCGCGCCGAGGAACTGGCCGGAAAAACCGGCGTTGTGGAAATCAATCTGGACGCCATTCCCAACCCGGACGCTATCGAGTACGCCCGGAACAACTACACACTGGAGGCCATGGCCATTTTCAATCAGGACGATATTCTCTCCCTTGAGGCCCCCGGTGCACAGGTGCAGCTCATCGGCAATCTGCGAGCTGTGCTGTTCATCGGCCTGCCCGGCGAGGAGTGCCACTACACCATCCGGGTCGGCAGCGAGGATTTCTCCTTCGGCGGACTGACGTTCATGCTGGTCCCCGCCACGCTGAGCCAGCTGGAGGAGATTGCCAAGCTCTCCGAGCGCAAGGATGACCTTGAGGACAACTACAATAAGCTCTCCGGAAGCCTTGATTCTCTGCTGGACGCGCTGTATTCCATGACCGGCAGCCTCAACGCCTCCGCCAGCGGCTTGGATAAACTAAACGAGGCCCGGGGCATCTTCTCGGGCGGCAAGGGCGTTCTTTATGATGGGACCGACGCTCTGCGGGAGGACCTTTCCAACCTGTCCGAGCTTTTGGACCCGGTGGAGGGGCAAATTGAAACGCTGAGCCGCACCATTTCCGATTCCAAATCCGTCCTGAACAGCATGAGCAATACCTCCAGCGACCTCCGGGACGAGCTGGAGGACCTTGAGGACGCGCTGGACCGGCTGGAAAGCACCGGCGATCTGCGCGATGTTCTCAGCGCCTGCAGCAAGCTCAGCGGCAGTCTGGTGTCTCTGCGGAACGCGCTGGGCATCACCGGCAACACTGTGAAGAAGGACACCACCGAAGCCATCGACAATGTACAGGGCGTTGGCAGCAAGACCATTGAGCAACTGAAGGCGGCCCACAGCGCCTATGCTTCCGACCGGCAGACCTATTATACCCTTGTCCTGAAAAAGCAAGGTCTGGAAGAAACACAGGCAGCGAGTCTGGCCAAGGTGGCAGCGGGCGCTATGGCAGCCGGTTCCGTAGACGCGGCGACCACCGCATTGAAGGGACAACTGACACAGCTTGAGCTTGCTTATGCTGCGGCGGCCACAGAAGATGAAAAAGCTGAAATTGAAGCTAACATCATCGGCATAAAGGCGGCGATTCAATATTTACCCGCACTGGAACAAGCCTATCAGTCCAAGGAGGCCATGAGCTTCCAAACATTCTGTCAGAAGGTACTGGGGCAGAGTCCCGCCGACGCCAAGCAGACCGCCGACCTCTGGCTGCTGTATGCCAGCGGCAAGTTGAAGACAGACGCTGGTACTACCACCATCACCGGTGAGCTGCTGCAAAATGATCCCGAGGAGGGCAGCGGCTCCGACAGCGGTTCTGTTTCGGGCAGCGGCTCCAATTCCGGCAGCGAAAGCGTGGGCGGCAGTCCTTCCGACAGTGAAAGCCCATCCGGCGGCGGTTCCGACGCTGGCTCGAACACCAACGCCGGTAACAACAGCGGCAATATAACCGGTTCCGGCAGTTCTTCCTCCGGCAGTTCTTCCTCCGGCAATTCCAATTCCGGCTCCGGCAGTACCGGCAGCAGTGACAATGACAGCCAGAACAACGCTTCCGGCGATAGCAATGACACCACCGGCGATGGCAGCACCCCGTCCGCCCCCGCAGAGGGCGGTGAAAACGGCACGAACGGCAATGAGGGTGAAACCGGCAATACCGGTGCTGGCAGCGTTACCACCGGCGATAATAATGCCACAACCACAGAGGGCGGTGAAACCGGCGCAGACGGAGGCAAGGGCGAAACCGGCGGTTCCACTGCAGCCACTCCCGGCGAATCCGAAAGCGTGGGCGGAGCAGCCATCGACCTGATTGCAGGCGGATTGGACAGCGCCACCAAGCAAATCAAGGACCTGCAAAGCGGCCTATATACCACCATGGACAATATCGCCAAGCCCACCGGCCGGGTCATTGACGATTTGGCCGCGCTCTGCGCCCGGTTGAGTGAACTGACCTCTCTGCTGAATAAGGCCGAAGGCCTGACGTCAGCGCTCTCCGGTGCCAGCGGCGAACTGCGGAGCATTCTCAAGGATGCCGAGGAATTGCAGGACCTTCTGGATGAGTACGAGCCGACCCTGCAGGAAACGCTGAAAACCGTCAGCAGCCTCAGCGTCAGCGCCAACAAGACCATCCGGGACACGCAAAAGCTGGTCACAGACACCGAGGCGCTGCTGAAGGCAGCGGGCACACCGCTGGATGCCGGTACGAAGCAGTCCCTTGAGGCGCTGGCCTCCGTGCTCCGGGGCGCGGCCCGCACCATGAGCACCGCCGGTGAGATCAAGGACGCCAAGACGAGCATCTGCGAGATCATTGAGGACACGTGGGACGAATACACCGGCAATGTCAATAATCTCCTGTTGATGGACGCCACTGCCGAGGCCGTTTCCCTGACGGACAGCCGCAACCCCGCCCCCCAGAGCATTCAGGTCCTCATCCGCACGCAGGAGATCACAGAGCCGGAGGAGGATGAGGAGGAAGCGGCAGCTGCAGCGGCAGAGAAGACCACATTCTGGGGCCGTATCGCCCAGATGTTCAAGGACCTCTGGGCCGCTGTCACCGGCCTGTTCGGCGGAAAGGACTGAGTCATGATCGAACGACTTGCCAAATGGCTGACCCGAAAGCCGCGGCTGGTGGCGCTGGCGGCTGTGATCATGCTCATTCCCGCCGCTATCGGCTATATCTCTACCCGCATCAACTATGATATTCTCTCCTATCTTCCGGAGGATCTCGAGTCCTCACAGGGTGAGAAGCTGCTGGAGGAGCCATTCAAAATGGCGGCTACCAGTATGCTCATTGTGGAAAATATGCCCGCCGGATACACCAACAGCCTCATCAATGACATCAAGGCCATTGACGGTGTTTCCAACGCCATCTGGATCAGCAATCTCATGGGTATCCAAATCCCCACGGATATGATTCCCGCCAATTTCCGGGATATGTTCTTCGCCGGGGACGCTACCATGATGATTATTCAGTACAGCCATCCCGGCGCATCGGACGAAACCATGGAGTGCATTGAGCAGGTGCGAAAGATCTGCAACGAAAAATGCTTTTTGGCGGGCTTCTCCGTGGTCATCAAGGATACCCGCGACCTGATGGATAGCGAGCTTCCCATGTTCGTAGGCCTTGCGGTGCTGCTGGCCCTCTGCGCCATGCTGCTGACACTGGAATCCACGGTGCTGCCCTTTATCTTCCTTGCCAGCATCGGCTTTGCGGTCATTTACAATTTCGGCAGCAACATATTCTTAGGCGAGATTTCCTACATCACCAAGGCCATTGCCGCCGTGCTGCAATTAGGCGTCACCATGGACTACTCCATTTTCCTCTACCACCGCTACGAGGAGGAGCGGGCCAACTATACGGATAACCGGGACGCCATGGCCGCCGCCATTGTTGCCGCGTTCCGCTCCCTGTCCTCCTCCAGCGTAACCACCATCGCAGGCTTCCTGGCCCTGTGCGTCATGCGGCTGACACTGGGGCGGGACATTGGCATCGTCATGGCCAAGGGCGTGGTGCTGGGCGTAGCCACCGTGATTCTGGTACTGCCGAGCCTTGTGCTGATTTTCGATAAGCAGATCACCAAGCACAAGCACAGAAGCCTTCTTCCCAGCTTTGACCGGATGAACACCTTTGTCCTCCGGCACCACAGGGCCATTATGGTGCTGTTCATCCTCTTGTTCATCCCTGCCTACTACGCTCAGTCCCACGCCGGAATCTACTACAAGCTGGACGAGTCCCTGCCCCGGGACCTGCCCTCTATTGTCTCCAACGAAAAGCTCAAGGACGATTTCGACATGGCCACCTCTCACTTCATCGTTCTGCGGGACGATCTGACGCCTGCGGAAATGTCAGATATTGAGACCCGGATGGAGCAGCTCAAGGGCATCACCTCTGTGGTCTCCTACCACAAAATACTGGGGACCGGCATCCCGGATTTCTTCATCCCGGACGCCGTGAAGGATATGCTCAAGCAGGGCGGCTATCAGCTCATGATGGTCAACTCCAGCTACGAGCCCGCTACCGACGCCGTTTCCGGCCAACTGGACGAAATGAACGCCATTTTGAAAGAATACGATGAGCACGCCATGATCACCGGTGAGGGCGCCATGTACCGCGACCTCATCGACACCACCGCCGTGGACTTTGTGGTGGCGAACTACCTTTCCATCGCCTGCATTTTCCTCATCGTGGCATGGGCGTTCAAGTCCATTTCCATTCCGGCGGTGCTGGTGGCCACGATTGAGCTGGCCATTTTTCTCAATCAGGGCTTCTGCTACTTTTCCGGGGCCTCCACGCCCTTCATTGCTCCCACCATCATCAGCTGCGTGCAGCTGGGCGCTACCGTGGACTACGCTATTTTGATGTCCTCCCGCTTTCAGGAGGAGCTGCAAAGCGGCAAGAGCCGCATAGAGGCCATCCGCATCGCGGCGGATTCCTCTGACGCCTCTATCATTACCAGCGCGCTGGTGCTGTTCTGCGCCACGCTGGGCGTGTCCTTTGTGTCCTCTATCGACCTCATCGGCGCCATCTGCATCATGCTGGCCCGGGGCGCGCTGATCTCCGCGTGCATCTGCCTTCTGGTCATGCCCGCCGTGCTGTATGTCTGCGAGCCGGTGTTCAACAAAACCACGCTCCACTGGCGGACGCCCGCGCCGCCCCAAAAGCCCCGCATTGCCAAGACGTCTAAAAAGGCGATTGCTCAGCCCGCTTCTACGGACGAGGCGACTCTGCCGGAGCAATCCGCGCCGGAGGCCGCCCCTGCCGAGGAGAAAGAGCGGGACACCGCCAACGTATAACAATGCCAAACACAGCAGGACGCACCGCTTTCGCGGTGCGTCCTGCTCAGCGTGTCGAAAAAGTCTTTTCTCCCCGCTGAGCAAGTTTTCAGAACTTTATAAAAGTTCTGAAAACTTAGGATTTTAATGGCGCAGGACACCCTTCTTGGGTTTCCCGCGCACACCCTTCCTTACCGTTGCGGAAAATTTATCACTTTATCGACAGCCTCAGCAGGACGCACCGCGAAAGCGGTGCGTCCTGCTTTCTATTCGCCGTTACAATTTCAAACAGGCTTCTATTTTTCCTTTTTGCCGCCTAACAGCGTTTCAGCATCCTCCTGCAAGCCCTCCAGCGTCATGCGGAGATTGCTCATAAACAGGATGCCGGTGAACCTCAGCAGCGCCTCCCGGGTCTCCTTGTCCAGATTTTTCAACGCCTTCACCATGGTCCCCGCCGTTTTAAAGCCCTCCGCCCGCAGGTCTGTCAGTGTTTTTGCGCCGGATGCCTCTAAGATTTGGAACACGCTGTCCACAAACTGCTCCCGCCGGGCTACCGGCAGCTCCCTGACCCACGCCCGCAGCTCCCGGTCCGTCAGCTGGGCCTGCCGCGTAACGCCGTGCAGATGCACAAAATGATTGCCCCGCACTTCCCACGAAAAACCGTCATGCTGCATCAGGCCCTGCTGGCTGCTGTCCACCACGGTGTAGTCCTCCTCATGCTCCAGCAGCATTCCCACCACCGAGGACTTGGGTACGATGGTGTGGATGCGGTCCTCCAACCGCCTGTGCTGCGGCAGGGACAATATATCGTCCCGGAAGCCCGGCCCATCGTTGGACCAGACCGCGCAGATACGCCGCTGCACCGCCGCCGGGGCAAATACCCCGGCCCACACTGCCAAATTGCCGCCCTTGGAGTGTCCGCCCAGCCGCAGCTTCAGCCGGGGACACAGCCGCGCCATTTCCTTTGTGTACGCCACCGCCTTTTTCTGCGCCGGGACCTCTGCCATGCAGCTCAGGTAAAAATCCTCCTTCCAGCCCGCCAGCGTATCGTCTGTTCCCCGAAAGGAAAAATAGGCCGTTCCGTCTCCGCAGAGGATGGTCAGCACCGCGAATTGCTCCGCCCGCTCCGTGTCCAGATGCTCCCGGTAGCCACACAGTTCCATATCCCGGAACCGCGGCGTTTCCGCCATGCGCCGTAGCATTTCCGGGATGCGGTTGGGCACCAGAACACCCATATTGACCAATTCGCCCCGGTTTCCGGCCTGCCAGCGCTGCGCTGCCTGCCAAAGCGGCACACGCGGCCCCTCTCCCGGTGCTGGAACGATACCGCTGAAGTCTATAAAGGAAAGCTCCGCTAAAATCAGGTTATCCACCTCGTTGAACGGGCTCTGACGCAGAGTCAGGTCCCCCCCCCAATCCAGATAATCCAGTAAATTTGCCATCTGCACACCTCCGCACAGTTCTATGGTGCTATTATATCCGCCGCCGGCACAGGTTACAAGTGGTTCTATCGCCCCGCGCCGCCGCATAGGATGAAGCATCACAGACGAGAGGTGGACGAGACAGCGATGCAAGCATACAACGAGGTACTTTTAGAGGGTATTCCCACCGGGACGCCGGAGCGCTCTCACGAAAATCACGGGCAGGTCTTTTACCGGCAATTCATAGAGGTCCCCCGCCTTTCCGGCACAGCCGATCTGCTGCCTATGCTGCTACGGCAGGAGCAGCTTGCTGGTGTTCATTCAGGAGAGCCGCTGCGAATCGATGGACAGCTCCGCTCCTTCAATAACCGCACCGTCACTGGGCGGCGTCTGATTTTGACAGTCTATGGAAAGGCGCTGCTCCCGCCGACCGGCGAGGCCGTGAATCAAATCATCCTCTCCGGCACGCTCTGCAAGCCGCCTGTCTACCGCCGGACACCGCTGGGCCGCAGCATTTGCGATCTGCTGCTGGCCGTTCCCCGGAATTATGGGCGTGCGGATTATTTGCCGGTCATCGCGTGGGGCCAGACCGCCCTGCAGATCAGTACTCTTGATGTCGGCGCGCTGCTTTCGCTGAAGGGGCGAATCCAGAGCCGCATTTACCGAAAGGTCACGGATACAGGGACAGAGGAACGGACCGCCTATGAGGTCTCGGTCATGAATCTGCTGGATACCCCGGAGCTCTGACCTAAATAATCTGCGCCGCTGTCCGAAATTCCGGCAGCGGCGCGGGGCATTTCGCCCTTCTTCCCTCTGCTTCGTCAAAAAATAATGCTTGACAAAATGCTCATTATACGGTATCCTATATAAGCATTCAGCAAAATATAAATATAGTTTTGGTGACATAGCCAAGTGGTAAGGCAAGGGTCTGCAAAACCCTGATTCCCCGGTTCAAATCCGGGTGTCACCTCCATAAAGAGTTACCGGTATAGATGCGTCTGGCGCAAAGCCAGGCGCATCAACCGTTTCCGGGCTTTTTTGAGCCCGGATTTCTTCTTTTGAACCATAGATTTTTATAGCGCTTTCGGAGCGACTGACGTGATTCGAACTGGGGCATATCCGAATTGCGACAGTTTTTCACCACCAGCGCCCTTTTAGAGAAGATTTTTCTCTCGAAAAAAGTGGCATCATCGCGGAAAAAAGATCACAAATTTTTGGGCGTCGTTTGTTGGCTTTGACCAGCCAAAAAAGCGGCGCCCTTTTTCATTTCCCGACATCAAAAAGGGCGTCTCTGTCGCATCTCCGGCAGGGGCAGCGTGCTGTACCGGCAGGAGCGTGCCGCCCCCGGTGCGCAGGCTGCGCTGCAAAGCGTAATCGACACCGCCAAAATGACTTCGGAATACATGGCGATTCTGAAAACCGCCCCGCAGCTCAAAGCCAGCGGACTGGATGGCGACTACCGCAGCCTCGCTGACTTTGGCGGCACGGTGCTGGCGGGCCACCCCACCGAGCGCGGCGTCCAGTTTGTGACTTGGGAGTGGAACTACGACCGAGAGGGCGTCCATCACGGGCATTATTTCCAGAACGACTACGATGCCGCCAAACGCGATTTCACCGTGCGCAGCGGGCTTGTTCCAAAAGACGCCCTTTTTGAGCCCGAGCAGCTTGCGCAGATCTACCACGCACTGTCGTTCGTCCGTGAACAGGACGAAACTCTATCCTTCGGACGGGATCAGGAACTGGCGGAGCTCATGGACCAGATCAGCGGACTGCTGCCCCCGAATGCGCCGCGGCAGCGGGATAGCCTTCAAATATAATATCTTAGAAGTGGAGGTCGAAAGCAGCAATGAAAGCCTATGAAAAAAACGGGTGGCTCGCTCACGTCCAAGACATTGAGACGGGAGAGGTCATTCAGGATGGAACGCCTGTGAGTCAGGTGAATATGAACCACATGGACGAAGGCATTTTCACAAACCGTGAAGCGGTCATTCTCCACGAGGCTCAGATCGCCGACGCGCAGAAAGAGATTACCGTCGGCATTTTTAAGCGTAATAATATTCAACTCGTAATTATTAGCAGCGGTGCCAGTGATAATCACATTGAGCTTGGCTTGGCGATGGTGGTATCGGCGTTCACCTTTGCTGCATTCATAATCTTCATCATCAATATCATCTCCGGCAATTTTCACTTGACTTTCCACCAGATTTCGGTAGAATAAAAATAGTGTGCAGCTAAATTTTTTATTGAACGCTGAATAGCCGGGATTAGCGCAGTTGGTAGCGCGCTTGCTTTGGGAGTGCCGTGGCGGTATCCGGGACAGGGCAAGGCGAAACGCCGCAAAGCCTTTTGACGCCTGCGTTTGCGGGATTTTCCACGATTGCCGAAAGCGGCACAAAAGTGGGTTTGACCACATAAATGACCACAGACAGAAAAATCTTTGATTTTCTCCCTCGCCGTGATATAATGGCAGAAATTGAATATCCGGGTATAGCGAAGTTGGTATCGCGCCTGGTTTGGGACCAGGAGACCGTGCGTTCGAGCCGCACTACTCGGACCAAAAGCCCTCTGAAATCGTTGATTTCAGAGGGCTTTTCTTATTCTTTGTCTATTGCGGCGCAGGATTTGAGGGATTTACATAACTATCTCCAGTAAGCGACATCTTTTTTCGAAAAACGGAGAAGGAGATATTGTCAAAATCACCAAATTCAGATATAATAGATAAAATATATTTTCGTAATATATACTCATGCCAGCGCAAAATCTATTGGTACAAGGTGAAAGTCATGGAAACTATAAACGCAGTTTGGGAACATTCATACGGAGAGGATTGTATTCCAAATTTTTCCGCCAATATGGAACAACCCAGACATCGTTGGTATGAATTCAAAGAAGGTTTTAGTTTAACTCTGGTTGAACGTGCTATACGAGAGACCAAGAAGGACAATAAATCAACTTCCTTCACTGTTCTGGATCCCTTTTCTGGCTCCGGAACAAGTCCACTCACAGCATTGCAAAGTCGTTGTAATGCTATAGGCTATGAAGTAAACCCGTTTATGAGCTTTGTTGGAAAAACAAAATGCCAACAACGTACAAAATCGATTCATGACTATACGAAAGAGTTAAATCGCATCTTAGTTCAACGTCCATTCAGATTGAAGAGTCCTTTAGAAGGGGTCTCTACATTTACTGGTTCCGGAGAGAACGGGAAGTGGCTGTTTAATTTAGATGTACTCAGGGCATACGAAGCCCTATACCAGCACATTTCTCTTTCTGAATATAAAGACTTCTTCCTTCTGGCTCTAATCACATCGGCTATGCAATGTTGTAACGCAAAAAAGGATGGAAAATGTCTACGGTATTTAAAGAATTGGAAAGCACTCAACTATACTGGCGCGAACTTGCGAGATACTTTTAAGGCAAACGCATTGCAAATGATATCCGATTTAGAAAGAAGTCCGCTATTAGAGGGCACAAGAGATATTACGCAGGGGGATACCCGGAAACTGCTACAAGCGTCAGAACACGATTCGGCTGATTTGATTATATTTTCTCCGCCATATTTAAACTCATTCGACTACTCTGATATATACCGCCCAGAACTCTTCTTAGGGAAATTCGTTAAAGATAATAGCGAACTAATGCAACTCAGAAAGCAAACTCTGCGTTCGCATGTGCAATGCAAATGGGATAGAAAGGATAGCTCAACTTCGCCTTGGGTAACAGGTATTGTACAAAAACTCACAGCCAAACAAGATACCTTGTGGAATGCCAATATACCTCAAATGGTTTCTTCCTACTTTTATGATATGGAAGAAGTATTAAAGCAATCATATAGAATTGCAAAACAAAATTCTCAACTCTGGTTTGTCGTAAGCACCTCTGCCTATTCAGGAGTTGAAATTCCTGTTGACTTGATATTGGCAGATATTGCAACTACCCACGGTTGGGAATTAGATAGCGTCAATGCACTTAGGAAGTTGAGAACATCCAGCCAATGTGTAGATGAAAACCAGCAGAAAGTACGACTTAGAGAGTCTCTCATTATCTGCAGAAAGTAGGTAACCTTATGCCTGATATCTATTTGCCCAATATTATAAAATTGGAGCTCACAAATTTCTCTCTGTACTGTGAGCAATCTGTTGTTATGGATTTCTCTAAACCCGTATCATGTCTTATGGGAGCTAATGGCATTGGCAAATCCACTTTATTGAACTGTGTTAACTTTGCTATTACCGGCAGAATAAATCCGACAAATAAAAAGTTGAAATCTATCGACACCCTTGATCGAGGAAATAATTACTATTTACAATATTTTGACGGTAGAATTTCTGAAGTAGACAAAGATTATGCGTCAACGCGAATTGTTTTTATGCTTGGAAATAAAAGAATTGAAGTGGTGCGCAACTTCTTTCCCGATAATAGCATACTTGAATACAAACTTGACAATGAGACTCAAGATCCTCGTAACTACGAAGACGATGTGGTTCGGCTCGCTAATTTGAATAACTATGCGCAGTTTGTATTTCTGCAGCTGAAGGTCTTAACTTTTGATGAAAGTCGAGACTGTCTATTCTGGAATCCATCCATTCTTACTCCCACGATTTTCTTGTGCTTAGGTGAAAGCGTTGACAATGCAGAAAGAGCCGACGAACTTGCACGTGAAATTCAAAAGGTCAATTCGAGAATTCGAAATGTGCAGTGGGAGATATCAAAGCAATCTGCACGTCTGACTACTTTAATTGAAGAAAAATCCAAGACCGAAGAAGCACGCCCTCATTACGCAAGTGAAGATGAAGCGAGTGCTCAAAATGAATATGAAGAAATAATCAAAGAACTTGAAGAAGGCGAGTCCTATCATCAGGGTTATACAAAGGAACGGCAACAGATATATGCCAGAATCACAGAGCTAACAGTTGAAAAGGTTCGCTTAAGAAAAGAGTATGAAGAACATTACGCCGAGCTTTACGCCGGAAATGGGCACCTTTATAGAAATCCAATTATTATGGCATTGACATCAGATGGGTGCCCAATTTGTCATACTGCTCATCAAAAACTTCCTGAACACATCGAACAAGCTCTCAATCAAAATGTCTGTCCACTGTGTGGAGAGCATATTCCTGAGACAGCTTCAGAGCAAACAGAGATTATCGCTAAATTGGCAAAAATTGACAATAACTTATCGAAGATTGAGCACGAGCTTGAAGAATTGATTCTTCGTCAGCAAACAGTCGAAGAACAACTCGATAATTTGAAAAAGAAAATTGAAGAGTTGAAAAAACGCAAAGAAGATATCGAAAAGAAATGTTATAGTTTCCTGCTCGATGATGCGACAGATGATTCCTGGAGCAGCCGTATCAAGGCCCTGCAGGATTCGATAAGTGCGGTTGAGAGAGAAAAATTCAAACATATCGAAGATCGAGATCAGCTGAAGATGGAATACGACAATCTATGTGTAAGCTTAGAGAAAATCTATCGCAGAGTTCAAGTAGACTTTCTGCCCATTTTCAAAAAGTTTGCCAAAGAATTCACTGGATTAGACCTGGATATGACTTTAGTTTCTGTTACTGACGATGGCAGAAAAATGTTCAAATTCATTCTTCAAATCGATGATACGAATAGAGACAATGAGTTCGAGTTGTCCGAGTCCCAGCGATTTTTTATTGACATTGCATTGAGGATGTCCATTGTTACTTTTGTTTGTAGCAAAACAACCGCCTCAACCTCCATGTTAATAGATACCCCTGAAGGCTCTCTGGACATTGCGTATGAAACAAATGCTGGCTCAATGTTTTATGAGTATATTGCGGCAAATCAGAAGATGATTATTACTGCTAATTTGAATTCTTCTGGCCTGATTCAAACCCTTGCCGGCAAAACTAAGTTTGAGAAATTCGAATTGATAAGCATGTTAAAATGGGCAAAACTATCGTCTGTTCAAAATACACATTTCGAACTTTTCGAAAGGTCTATTTCAACAATTGAAAGTAAATTGGAGGGATAGATGTGAATATTTGTGCAAACTTTGATATTCTGTTTTATCTCTCTCACCCAAGAAATAAATACGCAGAACAAACGTTGTTTGAAATCAACACTATGCTTTACTTGGCCGAATTGCTCAGCATATATGACGGATGCAATGCTCAAAAATGGGGATACGGATTTGCACGAAATAAATATGGCGCTCCTGTGAGTATTGAGCTTATGGAAGAAGTAGAGTTCTTATGCGCAAAAGGTTATCTCTCAAAAGATAGTTCCGGATACTATCGAATTTCAGATACAGCATCTCTCAATTCGATTTTATCAATATCAAAATCCGGCATTCTGGGGTGGCGTTCCAAATATATCGAGGTGGTGTTTGACTCATTATTGACCAAATCTTTTCCAAGAGTTGTGCGTGCTGTGCAAAATGAGCCGGGTATTAGCCTTTTAGAGAGCATAAATCGAACAAGCACATTACTGGAATCGAGCTTAATAAATGCCCTTTATGAAGACTTTGGCGTATTGAAAGAAATAATCGGAGATCCACAAATCGACCTGGTTGTTCCGGCTTCTTTGTGGATTGATTATCTGTCTGTTCAAAAGCAATAGGAGAATATCAATGTTAGATAGAGAGACCGTAGAGCGGTTATTGCAAAATAATTTGGATGCAAAACTGAATAGCGAACTTTCAAAGTATGGATATCAGCTGGATGCCGCTCATAAACTCTTTCGTTTTATTACCAGCATTTTTGAGCGGACTCCTCCTGAACTCATTACATGGAAGTTTAAAGTTATTATGCCGGTTGGAGACTGGGACTTCAGTCAAAAAATCATCCTAAACTTTCATCGAATGAATGAAGTCTTTACATCTGAATGTGCATTTATAATTGTAGATAGCAATTTGTATCTGATTGAACCTTACGAGGCGGATTACTCTGGTCGTGATCATATTTGTTATCAATATAACGCCCCTCAAAATGAGTCCCTAACCATAAAGGACAAGCAGTTTCAGTTATCTGAATACTACGACTCTGCTATAACCAGTATTTTTGCTCAACCTACATATAAAGAACTGGACGAAGCAATGGACTATTACAATACCAGATATGTACGAGATTCCTCGTGCGCAGTGCTTTCACAAATATGGACAGACGAGGCTAAAAGAGAATTTGTTCAAAAACCAGAACATTTCATGCGAGACTCTTTATGGCAGTGCCTACAGAATATTTTACGGAACCATACTGTCAAGCGGGAGCAAATTGTTGATGCAACACATCCCGTTGACATTAAAGTAACTTGGCCCGCAATAAATAATGTTGCATTAATTGAAGTGAAATGGCTGGGCGATTCCGGCCAAACACAATATCGTGATGCACGAGCAAACGAAGGCGCAAAGCAATTAATTGATTATCTGGCGTCATCCGTCCAAGAGGAACCAGACAAACATTTCGTAGGATATCTAACGGTATTTGATGGGCGTCGCGGAAAGACAAGCAATCAATACGAGCGGCAAGAAATAAACTATAGATCAGAGTATTCTTCTCATCCGAGCATGAACTACAGAAGATTTTATATGGCGGAATGTGTGTGATCGTTGTTTGATTTTCCGTTACTATAGCAAACAGAAACTCACCGACATGAGTGCCAATGACTCAGCACCCATGTCGGTGAGTTTTTTACTTGTTCTCCTTCGTTTTCTTCGGCCCCTTCTTCCCCTCCGGAGCCTGTGGCGGAAGTGTACCTTCCGCCTTCTGGCGCTTCAGCTCCGCGAGTTCAGTTTTCATCTCGATGATCAGTACCTTCAGCTTCTCCTCGCACTCCTCGCGGGTGTGGGCGTAGACATTGCGGGCGTGCTTTTTACCGTCGGGCCATTTTGGAGAATAGCGTCCTTCAAAGAGATGGTCGTTAATCTGACTGACGCAGCCGGTGCCAGACCTGCGCTTGCGGCCCACGTAGGGCTTGAAGTCGGTCATACTCGGCTTTTCCGCCTGGGCCGGGGCAGTTTCCTGCCCCGGCTCCGAAGCGTCCTCCTGCGGCGCTGCTTTGCCGATGCCGCGGTCGATGTTGGCGGCGGCCGTGAGCCGCATGTCGTCGGTGATGTGGGTATAGATGTCCAGTGTGGTGGCCGCCGACACATGGCCCAGCATGGCGGAGAGGGTTTTCACATCCATGCCGTTTTCCAGAGCCAGCGTTGCGAAAGTATGGCGAAGGTCATGAAATCTAACATGCTTGCACCCCGCGTGTTCCAGGATGAACTGCAGTCTGCGGCGCACCACGCCGGGTGTAATGGGACAGTCCTCTTTTACCGGGGATGGGAACATCCAGCGGGAGTCCACTGTTTTCTTATACTCCCGCAGCACCGCCACCACGGCGGGCGGCAGGACGATCTTGCGGATGGAGTTTTTCGTCTTGGGCGTGCTGATTTGAAGTTGGCCACGCACATCGTAGACCTGCTTGTTCACATTCAGTACGCCGGTTTTGAAGTTCAGGTCATCCCATTGCAGCGCCATCAACTCGCCCCGACGCAGGCCGGTGGCCAAGTCCAGAAGGAAGACCTCGTAGTAGCCCTCAAACTTCGCTTGAATGAGGAATCGCTGCAACTCTTCTCGTGTCAGCACCTGCATCTCCCGCGCTTTCTTGGGCGGCAGCTTGCAGCCGATAGCCGGGTTCACGCGAATCAGTCCATCCTGCACCGCTTTCTCCAGCGCGGAGCGACAGGTGGCGTGACACATGCGCACCATTCGGTCGGACAGCCCTTCGCCGTACTTGTCGGTGAAGCGCTTCCGGCCGCTTTTCTTGAGCCGCCCATAGAACTGCTGCAGGTCGTTCTGTGTCAGCTTATTCAGCGGGATGTCTCCGATCTCCGGGATGATGTGCAGGCGGATGCGGCTCTCATAGGTCTCCTGTGTGGTGGGGCGGATCTTGGTCTTGGAGTGATTCTCATACCAGTATGTCAGCCAATCCCCGAAGGGCATCTCGGGCCGCACCTTCTCTGGCTTCAGCCCGCCGCATTCCTCCTTGAGCTTTTGGAGCTTCTCGACGCACTCCTTCTTCGTTTTGGCGAGAACACTTTTCGTCTTGGGATAGCCGTTGTCATCGTAGCCGATGACGATGCGTCCTTCCCAGCGCCCATCCTTGCGCTGCCTTACGGTTCCGTCTCCGGCTTTTCGTTTTCTTGCCACGGTTTCAACTCCTTTCCGAAGATATCCTCCATGAAGCCGCCCACGATGCCAGAGGCTGTCTTCTGCATATCTGAGGTGACATGGGTGTAGGTGTCCAGCGTGAAGGAGGCGTTGGTGTGGCCCAGGATGCCGGACAGTGTCTTGGCATCTACGCCGCTGGTAAGGGCATGGGTGGCGAAGGTGTGGCGAAGGTCGTGGAAGCGGATACTGGGCAGCCCCGCCCGCCGGAGCAGCGTCTTCATGTGGAGGTAGGCCGAGCCGGGGTTGACAGGATCCTCCGGCTTCACTGGGTCGGGGAATATCCATTGACTGATGGTATCCGCCCTGCGCCGCCGCAGGATGTCCGCCACCGTCTTCGGCAGGAGGATGGTACGCATTCCCTTTCCCGTTTTTGTCTCGCCGACGGTGTACTCACCCTTCCTCTGGCTGTGGAGGGTGCGGCACACCTTCAGCGTGCCGCCCTCCTCGTCGAAGTCGCTCCATTGCAGTCCGCAGATCTCGCCGCGGCGCAGGCCGGTCATCAACTCCGTCTGAAAGAAGTCCCGCCACATCTCGTCCCGCTCCACCACCGCGAGAAAGGCGTCCAGCTCCTCGCCGGTCAGAATGCGCTTGGGCTTGTAGTTAGGCTTGGGCGCCGTTGTCCCCTCGGTGGGATTCCTGGGAATGACGTGCGCCTGTACCGCGTCTTTCAGTGCGGCGTGGAGCGTAGAGTGGATGTGGCGGACCATGGAGTCGGAGAGCTGATGATCCATCTCGGGATGCTCGTGGATACGTCCCGCTGTTTTCAGTCGGCGGTACATCCGCTGGATGTCCTGCTGGGAGATGAGGGAGATCTGCTTGTCGCCCAGCTGCGGCTTGATGTAGTATTCGATATAGCAGCGATAGCTTTTGAGCGTACCGGGGCGCACTGTGCCCTCCTTGTACTCCGTAAGCCAGCGGTCCAGCCACTCGCCCAAGGTCATGCGGCTGTCCTCGGTCAACTCCACATCCCGGTAGCACTCGATGTTCTGGTGCAGCTTGTCCAGCAGTGCCTTTTGCGTCTTGGCATAGACGTGGCGGAACAGCGGCTCGCCGTTTTCCCGGTGCCCAATGACGATGCGGCCCTCCCAGCGCCCGTCCTCACGCTTGCGCACCATGCCGTCACCGGCAGGTCTTCGTTTTGCCATGTATTTCACTTCCTTTGGATTCATTTTCTTTTTTGCAACACAAACAACTACCACACTTTTGCGGAAATAGCTATTGCTTTTCGCAATTCTTTTTCTGTGTTTTGAAGTGCAAATTAGGTGTAAATTGGATCAAAATCGGGGCATGGGGCCGGTAGAGCGTCGGTGGAAACCCTTGAAAACACTGAGGAAAGTGGAACTTAGAGCGTTCCACAGGGTACAAACTCCCGAAAGGAGCGTTCCTCTGTCCCCGGTCACAAACCCTTGAAAATGCCCGCACTGCGGGCATTTGTGGGATGGACAGGGGCGTTTACGACCCCGGTCCTTTCTCCTGCTTTTCTTTCGTCGGATGCAAATCGGTCTGATTTTCGGTCATCCCGCCCGGTCAAGTATCCACGGCGTATCATCCCCTTCCGGGCAGAACACGCTGCGGTAGATACCGCTGTCCGGCACCATGCCCCGCTCCAGCATGATCTCACTTTGCAGCAAGCGCACGCACAGTTCCGCATAGACACTTCGCATCTTGTCCCGGCCCTGACGAGCGAAGGCTCTTTGCTCATCGGTCAAATCACCGCGATGTTCATCGCAGAGAAACAGACGAAGTTCGTCTTCATCAATGGGGTCGGCATGATCCTTGTTCCACGCCCACCGGATATAGCGTACTGTGTCGTGCGTGCGACGGAGGATCATCATCGGGTCGTGGTCTACAATAAAGTTTGCAATCTGCTGCATCATGCACTTTCCTCCTTCTTTAAGGTGTTCTGCTGTTCCAACTCGGCCAGGCGCTTTTGCACCCGCGCCCGCTCCACACTCTCCTCCGCCTGCCGGAATTGCCGCTGGTAGTTCTGCTCCAACGCCTCCTGAATGGGGCGGATGTTGTAGATGAGACTGCCGTTGCGCACGTGGCCGTCCTTCGTGATGATGGTGCTGGGCTCGGTGCGGATGAGCCCCTTCTCCTCCAGACTGGTCACATACTTCCGCACGGTGTTTTCACTCAGCTGCACCGCCCGACCGATGGTGCGGTAGCTGGGATGGCACTGGTAGGTCCTGCGATCTTCGCAGCGCAGGAGGTAGTTGTAGACGGCGATCTCGTGAGAGCTGAGTCCAAAATTAAAGACCTCATTGGGAACGAGGTAGTAGTGCTTATTCGGGTCACGCTTGGGCCAGCGCTGGTACATCAGGCATCACCTCCCACTTGCGTTTCCACCCACCGGTGGAACTTTTCTTTGGGTACCACGATACGGTTTCCGATCCGCAGGGCGGGGAAGCCCGTCTCGTGCATCAGCTCATAGGCGCTGGAGATGGACACGCCCAGCACCTGCGCCACCGTGTTCGCATTGAGGAACAGCGGCAGCTGGTCGTAGTTGGTGAATGTGGATTCTTGCATTGGATTCCTCCTTTATAATTTTTGATGTTTGTTGACGGAAGCTACAACGCAGCCTATAGGCATCACTCCTTTCAGTTCGATTTGAATACAGAGAATTGCTCCCTGCTAAATGCCTTAAAAA
>ERZ856578.544-NODE-544-length-77494-cov-4.736634_pt1 | contig 77494 bp, 68 predicted proteins | sample MGYA00514384_ERZ856578 | MGnify/ENA primary metagenome ERZ856578 (study PRJEB29103, sample SAMN06111958) | human gut metagenome | biome: human gut; feature: ankylosing spondylitis patient; material: healthy_person | host: Homo sapiens | place: China:Hangzhou... | reverse complement strand
ACAAAGAAAAAAATAAATGGTAAGGACTACTTTTATCGTCGCTGGACAGAGGACAAAAAGAGAAAAGAAAAATACATTCCAATGACAGAAGTGGAAACAGTTCGACAACAGATTGAACAAAGAAGGTTATTAGAACAGGAGTTGATAATATTAAAAGTGCAGCTTTCAAAATCACAGCCTGAGAAAGAAATAGTGACATCTCCTGCATTTGTAACGAATGTACGAACTGGCAAATCTTTACGTGTATTTTCGGCAAGTGTTCAAAAAATGCGAAAAAGAGAGTGCTATCAACAACTTTACAATTTTGTTTACGGTGAAGCACAGGATAAGGTGTTCATCCTTTATGGATTACGCCGTACCGGAAAAACCACGATGATTCGGCAGATTTTTGCTGAAATGGATGACAACGAACTAGAAAAAACTGTTTTTATCCAGATTACATTAAAAGACACTTTAGCAGATGTAAACCATGATTTGAAACTATTAGAGGCACAGGGGATTCGGTATGTATTTCTTGATGAAGTGACCTTAATGGAAGATTTTATTGAGGGCGCAGCGTTGTTTTCTGATGTGTTTGCTGCTTGTGGTATGAAAATTGTACTGTCTGGAACAGATTCCCTGGGCTTTTTATTTACAGAAGACGAGCAGCTTTATGACAGATGCATTTTACTTCATACGACATGGATACCATATCGGGAATTTGAAGAGGTTTTGGGAATCCATGGTATTGATGAATACATTCGGTATGGTGGAACCATGAGCCTTGGCGGAGTTCATTATAATGAGACTTCTACATTTGCGACTTTGGAAAGTACGGATCAATATGTGGACACAGCCATTGCCAGAAATATTCAGCATTCTTTGCGATGCTATCAGTATGAGAATCATTTTCAACATTTGCGGGATTTATATGACAAAAATGAGTTGACCAGTGCGATCAATCGTGTTGTGGAAGATATCAACCATCGTTTTACACTGGAAGTTTTAACGCAGGATTTTAAATCCCATGATCTTGGAACTTCAGCATCTAATTTGCGTAGGGATCGGAAAAATCCAACAGATATCCTTGATCGTGTGGATGTGGCTGAGGTAACAGATAACTTGAGAAAATTACTAGAAATTCGAAATAAAAAGGAACAGCAAGTAGAACTTGATGACGTTCATGCAGCGGAGATAGAGGAATATTTGAATTTGCTTGACCTCACACAGAAGATTGATGTGATGCATTTGCCGAATGTTGGAACGAAGACTCAAAGGACTGTCATAGCGCAGCCGGGACTCCGTTATGCTCAGGCAGATGCTTTAATTCGTAGCTTGTTGTTGGATGAAATATTTAATTCTTTATCCTTGTCAGAACGAAATGCGATACAGGAACGGATTTTAAATGAGATAAAAGGGCGGATGCTGGAAGATATCGTTTTACTGGAAACAAAAATGGCGAATCCAGGAAAGCAGGTGTTTGTGCTTCAGTTCCCAATTGGAGAGTTTGATATGGTAGTATTTGATCCCAATGCTGCTGCATGTCAGATTTTTGAGATTAAGCATAGTACGGAGGTGGTTAAATATCAGTATCGTCACCTGATTGATCAAGAAAAATGTGCGCAGACTGAACATCGATATGGTTCGATTACGAAAAAAACGGTGCTTTACCGGGGCAAGAATCAGATGGTCGAAGGAATATGGTATCAGAATGTTGAGGAATATTTGAAAAATTTGTAAGTCACTCTCATTGTTGGAGTTTAGAAACCTCCCCTGGAATTTAACCCCTTTCAGCCTAATTCCAGGGGAGTGATCATACTAATACATATGCGGCATCCCACAATCATCATGCATCTCGCAATCGTGATCTGGCATTGCCCCGATATTCTGGGTGTTCAGCGTCCGGCGTTTTAGGCGCTGGTCTTCAGACTGCTGAAGGATAAAATCTTTAATTGCCCGCGCATTTTTAATATGCGTCAGTTCTAGTTTTGGATGGGTGACGTCGCCGGTGTTACAGATGATGGTCCCAAGTCCGACGATACGTTCGAGAAAACTGGTAGTCAGGGTCACATCCTGGATTTTATACATGTAGCAGTCATCTTCTTTGCGGCTTAAGAGTCCCTGATCGATGGTAACAAGCTCTTCGGTAATGGTGTAGGTGGTAAAAGTCAGTGGAAGCCCCAGAAATAAACATCTCTTTTTTTCTTTAAATTCCATAAATACACCCTCTTTTCATAAAAATATGGTAATGACACAGGTTGATGTGAAACATTTAAATGTAAATCAAGTATACTCGAAATAACTGAAAATTGCAAAGATATTTAAAGGAAAAGAAAAGTCCGTGTTCCATCATTGACACCTTGAACCATCCAGTCCATTTCAGTGCCGATTGAAGTCATGTTACTCCCAGCAGACCCACCATTTTCCCGGCTGCCACAGATAATGGGAATTCTTTGTTTACAGCAATGCAGATGGAGCGTCTAGGAATCGGATCGACGATATTCAGCTGAAAGACAGAGCCATTGATCAGGCTGCTTTCCGCGAAAGAATAAGGTACAAACCCAATTCCAAGGTTGTGAGAGACCATGGGGGTGATCAGGTCTGTGGTGGCCAGCTCGATATCTGGTGTGAGGTGACAGCCAAAGCTGGCAAATATGTGCTCCAGATGTTCCCTGGTTCCGGTACCTGGTTCCATGGAAACGATAGGGTAAGCGTTTAGATCGGACAGATGAAGCGGTGTGTCTTTTAACTGGGAAAATTGGGGACCGGCGATGAAAATATCCCTGATTTCCAGTAATTCGTGGATTTCAATGGAATCATCCGCTACTGGTGCGATGATCACTGCAAAATCAATGGCGTGCTCCCTTAATGCGTGAAGTGCCGCCGGAGTGGTGGTATTGGAGATTTTCAGCCGGATATGGGGATAAGCGGCACGAAACTGTTCTAAATAAGGAAGAAGAAAATAGTGCAGGGTGGTCTCGCTGGCGCCGATGCGGATCTGCCCTTCGGACAGGGACAGGTGATCGCGCAAGGATTGTTCTCCGTCTTCCACATGCTGGAATGCTTTCGATAAATGACGATACAAAAGCTCTGCCTCCGGTGTCATCTGAACTCCCTTTTTGGAGCGGATGAAAAGCTGACACCCCAGTTCCTTTTCCAGACCGGCGATAGCGTGGCTGACGGTGGGCTGAGTCAGAAACAGGGCCTTGGCAGCACCGGTGATATTTTTATATCTGGCAGTATAATAGAAAATCCGGTAAGTCTCAAAGTTCATAAAGCGTAGCTGTCTCCTTATCCATAGAAAAATTTTAGGAATAATGACAAAATATATCATTATATTTATCAATCTATCTGTAGTATAATATCAGCCAGTGCAAAACACAAGAAAAAGAAATTAAAAAGAAACAGGGGAGAGAGAAAAATGGTTAAAGATCTAACAGTTGGAAAACCAGAAGAAGTATTATGGAAATTTTCTATTCCGATGTTTGTCAGTGTCATTTTCCAGCAGATGTATAACATAGCAGACAGTGTGATCGCCGGCAAATTTGCAGGAGAGGATGCGTTGGCGGCAGTAGGAGCTTCATACCCGATCACCATGATTTTCATGGCCATTGCGGTAGGCAGCAACATCGGATGTTCCGTTGTGATTTCACAGTTGTTTGGTGCAAAAGAGTATGAAAAAATGAAAACAGCAGTTTATACAACGCTTACTTCTTCTGCTGTGTTGTCGATTCTGTTGACGGTCCTGGGACTGATAGGAACCAAGGGACTGATGCACATGATCCAGACACCGGATAATATTTTCGCAGATGGTTCTCTGTACTTAAGTATTTATATCGGAGGCTTTTTCTTCCTCTTCTTATATAATATCTGTACCGGAATCTTTCAGTCTTTAGGAGACTCCAAGACACCACTGTACTTTTTAATTGGTTCTTCGGTAGGAAACGTGATTCTTGATTATATTTTCGTAGCGATCTTCCCGTGGGGCGTAGCCGGTGTTGCATGGGCTACCTTTATCGCACAGGGCATTGCCTGCGTATTGGCGTTTATCACATTGTTAGGCCGTTTAAAAGGTGTAAAAACCAGGGGCGAGGTGAGGTTTTTCTCTGGGGAAATGTTAAAGAAAGTATCTTTAATCGCAGTACCAAGTATTTTACAGCAGAGCTTTATCTCCATCGGTAATATTTTCATCCAGGGTATCATCAACAGCTATGGCTCTTCTGTCATTGCCGGATACTCTGCAGCAGTAAAATTAAATACCTTTACCATTACTTCCTTTACAACCCTGGGAAATGGTCTGTCCAGCTTTACTGCCCAGAACGTGGGCGCCGGAGCCATCGACCGTGTCAAGAAAGGATACAAAGCCGGAGTCAAGATGGCGCTTATGGTGGCAGTACCATTTTTTATACTGTTTTTCTTCCTGGGAACGCAGATGATCTCTCTGTTCATGGATGAAGGTGGTACTCTGGCTATGAGCACCGGTGTTCAGTTCTTGAGAATCGTAGCTCCGTTCTATTTTGTAGTATCCATGAAATTAATGGCGGATGGCGTTCTTCGTGGCGCCGGGGCCATGACTTACTTTATGATCGCAACCTTTACGGATCTGATTCTCCGGGTAGTCCTGTCTTTTGTCCTGTCAGCGATGTTTGGCACAGTGGGTGTATGGCTGTCCTGGCCGATCGGTTGGACGATTGCCACGATCATGTCTCTGTATTTCTATTTCACGGAGAAATGGAATCCGATAAAGGAATTGGAAAAAGAGCTGGAGCCGGTTGTGGAAGAGATGGCGGAAGAAGCAGAGTAGAATCAGGAAAAGAATCGGGAAAAGAATCAGAAAAATAAGAAAAGAATAAATCGACAAATTTTAGAAAAAGCTATATAATAAAAAGAGGGGACGAAGTTTCCCTCTTTTTCAGTGTAAAGGAGAGTATCTATGAAAAAATATAAAAGAATCTTTACGATTGTGATCGATTCTCTTGGTATTGGCGCCATGGCCAATGCGGCAGAGTATGGTGATGCCGGAACAGATACCTTAGGACATATTGATGAGCGTATGAAAGAGTTTCGTATCCCGAACCTGGCAAAGCTTGGACTGGCCGATCTTCATCCGATGATCCATGTAGAAAAACCTGCATGTCCGATGGGGTATTATGCCCGTTTATCGGAAGCCAGTGTGGGAAAGGATACCATGACCGGCCACTGGGAGATGATGGGACTTCAGATCACGAAGCCATTTCAGACATTTACCGATACTGGATTTCCTAAGGAACTGCTGGATGAGTTAAGTGCCAGAACCGGAAGAAAGATCATCGGCAATAAAGCAGCCAGTGGTACGGAGATTCTGGAGGAACTGGGGGAAGAGCAGATCGCGACTGGCGCATTGATCGTATATACTTCTGCAGATTCGGTATTGCAGATCTGTGGAAATGAGGAGACCATGGGAGTGCCGGAGTTATACCGCTGCTGTGAGATTGCCAGAGAACTGACCATGAAGGACGAGTGGAAGGTAGGCCGTGTGATCGCAAGACCATATGTCGGACTGAAAAAGGGCGAGTTTAAGAGAACCTCCAACCGTCATGATTATGCATTGAAGCCGTATGGAAGAACGGTGTTAGATGCATTAAAGGACGCAGGCTATGATGTGATCAGTGTTGGTAAGATCCAGGATATTTTTGACAGCGAAGGAATTACAGAGGGTAACAAGTCCAAGAGCAGTGTTCACGGTATGGAGCAGACCATTGAGATCGCAGACCGTGATTTTACCGGATTATGTTTTACCAATCTGGTGGATTTTGATGCACTCTGGGGCCATCGCAGGAATCCGATCGGCTATGGTCAGGAACTGGAGCGTTTTGACGAGAAGCTCGGACAGCTTCTTCCGAAACTGAGAGAGGATGATCTTCTGATCATCACGGCAGATCACGGCAATGACCCGACTCATACAGGAACTGACCACACGAAGGAGATGGTGCCATTTCTGGCATATTCCCCATCCATGGTTGGCTGCGGCGGATTAGAAGATCAGAAGTGTTTCGCCGTGATCGGTGCGACCATTGCAGATAATTTCCAGGTAGAGATGCCGGAGGGAACCATAGGCACATCATTGTTAGGAGCGTTACGATAATGGAATATGAAAGACCGATGCACTTATTCAGACCGATGAATCATGCATCGGTCTTTTTTGTACGCTTTATTTTGGTGCAGAGATAAATAAAAAAAGAGGAGATTAATAGTAATGAAAGAGGAAATGAAAAATCTATTGTATATTTTAGCGGGTAATACCATCTATGCCCTGGCAGTTACCCTGTTTATTTTACCAAATGGACTGATCACAGGAGGAACGACCGGTCTGGCGCTGTTTTTCTATCATCAGTTCGGCCTGCCGATCCAGGTGTTTGTGTCAGCTTTTAATGTAACGATGTTTGTACTTGGCGCGATCGTGCTGGGTAAAAAATTTGCCCTGACGACCATTGTCAGCACGTTCTACTATCCATTTATTTTGTCAGTATTCCAGAACATGCCGATGATTGGAAAAATGACAGATGATAAGATTCTGGCAGTGCTTTTTGCAGGACTGATGATCGGCGGAGGTATCGGAATCGTTCTGCGAGCAGGTGCGTCTACTGGCGGTATGGACATTCCTCCGCTGGTACTGAATAAGAAGTTTGGAATTTCTGTTTCCGGGTCCATGAATGTGATGGATACGGGGATTCTGCTTCTGCAGATGGTCTTTTCCGACCGGGAATCGGTGCTTTACGGAATCTTATTAGTGTTGACTTATACCACTGTGCTGAATAAAGTTCTTCAGATGGGACAGGCGAAAATGCAGGTAAAGATCGTCAGCAGCCACTATGAGGAGATCAATCATGCGATTGCTACCCAATTAGACCGCGGTGTGACCTTACTGAAATCGGTTACCGGTTATTTAAAACAGGATGGCTATGTGGTCATGTCCGTTGTCAGTCACCGGGAGCTGGTACAGCTAAACCGTCTGATCCAGGAAATCGACCCTCATGCCTTTATCGTAGTGAACCAGGTTAACGAGGTGCGGGGCCGTGGATTTACCATGAAGAAAAAATATGGTTCAGATATCAATAAAGAAAATTAAGTGATAGTTTTGCTGAATTTGACAAATTAGCAGAAAATAATCGAAGTATTTCAATTATTCTCAATAAGAGATATTATTATTGACTAACCTGGGTACGGTTTGATAGTCTGTGTGTAATAAAAATAACGTAACTATTCAGTTTCTGACCTATGTGTTCTTACGGTCAGCGCAGCATGTGCGCACCTGCTGAATAGTTACAAAATACCAATATTCATAGGAGGAAAAAATTATGTTAGATATCAGCAAAATGAAACATATCGGACTTTTTGCAGGAGGTGTTCTGTTCGGAACCGCAGGTGTGAAGGTATTAGCAAGCAAGGATGCGAAGAAGCTGTACATCAACTGCTTAGCAGCTGGTTTAAGAGCAAAAGAGAGCGTTATGACTACCGCTACCAATATCCAGGAGAATGCTGGTGACATCTTAGCAGAAGCAAAAGAGATCAACCGTGTTCGTGCTGAGGAAGCTGCAAAGGCTGCTGATCCAGAAGTAGAAGAGACTGTTGAGGAGCAGGTGGAAGAGTAACATGAAATTTACAATCAGGCATGAGATAAAAGGCAGAATCCGTATTCATCTTTGCCAGAATCACATGACCATGCGCCAGGCCGATCTTTTGGCCTGGTTTCTTTCAAATCAGCCGATGGTGGAAGAGGCAAAGGTTTATGAACGGACTGCAGACGCAGTGATTCATTTCCGCGGTGAACGGAAAGAACTGATCCGCGCGATTTTGGATTTTACTTACGAAGATGAGACATTAAATGAAATCGTTCCGATGGACAGCGGACGGGAGTTGAATCAGGAATATCAGGACAAACTGGTAAACCAGTGTCTGGGACGTCTGTGTACCAAACTGTTTCTTCCGGCTCCGGTGCGTGCAGTTTATACCACCATCAAAGCTATCCGTTATGTATGGAAGGGTATCCGTTGTCTGATGAAGTGTAAGATCGAGGTTGAAGTGCTGGATGCCACAGCGATTGCGGTTTCCATTATCCGCAATGACTTCGATACGGCAGGCTCCGTCATGTTCCTTCTGGGTATTGGCGAGCTGCTGGAAGAGTGGACCCATAAGAAATCAGTAGGCGACCTGGCAAGAAGCATGTCCTTAAATATTGAAAAGGTATGGCAGAAGATCGATGATACTGAAGTATTGGTTCCGGTATCGGACATCCGCGAGGGCGATCTGGTAGTGGTCCATACTGGTAATGTGATCCCGTTAGACGGTATCGTAGAAGCCGGTGAGGCCATGGTCAACCAGGCTTCCATGACCGGAGAGTCTGTTCCGGTGAAGAAGGAGATCGGCTCTTACGCATATGCGGGAACAGCGATCGAGGAAGGCTCTATCACCATCCGGATCAAGAAAGCAGCTGGTTCTACCAGATTTGAACGGATCGTGACCATGATCGAGGAATCTGAGAAATTAAAGTCTTCAGTAGAAGGCAAGGCATCCGGTTTAGCAGATGCGTTAGTTCCGTGGAGCCTTGGAGGTACCGCGTTAACCTGGCTGATCACCAGAAATACCACCAAAGCATTATCCATTCTGATGGTGGATTTCTCCTGCGCCCTGAAACTGGCCATGCCATTATCTGTACTGGCGGCTATGAGAGAGGCCAGCAGCTATCAGATGACGGTCAAGGGCGGCAAGTTCTTAGAAGCCATTGCAGATGCAGATACCATTGTTTTTGATAAGACGGGTACCTTGACCAAGGCACAGCCAACAGTAGCTGATGTGGTGACTTTCGAGGGCCGTGACCAGAATGAGATGCTTCGGATCGCTGCCTGTCTGGAAGAGCATTTCCCTCATTCCATGGCGAATGCGGTGGTGCAGGAATCCATCAGCCGTGGGCTGGTTCATGAGGAGATGCATTCCAAGGTTGATTATATCGTAGCACACGGAATCGCCTCTTACATTGGTGATGAGAGAGTCATCATCGGAAGTAACCATTTTGTATTTGAGGATGAGAAATGTGTGATTCCGGAGAGCGAGATGGACAAATTTGACAGTCTTCCACCAGAGTATTCCCATCTGTATCTGGCGATTGGAGGACGTCTGGCAGCGGTTATCTGTATCGAAGATCCACTTCGTCCAGAGTCCACACAGGTGATCAAAGAATTGCGGAAGCTTGGTATTTCCAAGATCGTCATGATGACCGGAGACAGCGACCGTACAGCGAAGGCCATTGCAGCGAAGGTTGGTGTGGACGAGTATTACTCTGAGGTTCTGCCAGAAGATAAAGCGAACTTCGTGGAAAAGGAAAAGGCTGAGGGAAGAAAAGTCATCATGATCGGTGATGGCATCAACGATTCTCCGGCACTTTCAGCAGCCAACGTAGGAATCGCCATCAGCGAGGGAGCACAGATCGCAAGGGAGATCGCGGACATTACGATTTCTGAGGATGCGCTGTATCAGCTGGTGACCTTGAAGGAGATCAGTAATCGGCTGATGAAGAGGGTTCATTGGAATTACCGGTTTGTGATCGGATTTAACCTGGGTCTGATCCTGCTTGGTGTCAGCGGCGTGCTGGCTCCGGCCACCTCAGCGCTGATGCATAATACTTCGACGTTATTGATCAGTTTGAAGAGCATGACAAATCTGCTGGATCATGATAAGATGGATCTGGAGATGGCTGAGTCATAGGCTTGATAGTGGACTTTTGACACTGTTGGCGGAAGGTCCGGCTTAGGATTCATGTTCACCTGACTCCTGCGTACCTGGCGGTCGCAGAGAAAAGTCATATATGTTAATAAAAACTCGTACTTGGACGAAATAAATTCGTGAAGTACGAGTTTTTTTGTGCACGATATTTTTGGCTTTGCAATTACATCAATAACCGTAGAAGATCTGGGTGATTGGAGAAGATTTGTCTAACAACAGCGTATTATTTCCATTTCCCAGCGATGCCTTTGCGGCATCTAGGGATCTTACGAAGTTATAGAAATCGGCTTTGCTGGTATCGTTATAGGCTTCTGATAAGATCTGCATATACTGCGCCTCGCCTTCCGCCTTGATCTTTTCCGCTTCCGCTTTCGCCTGGGATTTCATGACGGAAACTTCTTTGGTGGTATCGTTCTTGATCTTCTGTGCAGAGGAGTTACCCTGGGCAGTGTAGGAGGCAGCGATGTTGTTGCGCTCGGAAATCATACGGTCATAAACGGCCTGCTTGTTGTCATCTGGCATATCCAGAGACTTGGTTTCTACGGCCAGTACCTCGATGCCATATTCATCTAAAGAACTTCCGATGTTAGCGCGGATATCCTGGGCCAGCTTGCCATTCCGGTTCTCGATGATCTCGGTCTGATCCATATTGGAAATGACGGATTTCATGGAGGAGAACACGGAAGCGGAGATTCTGGACTGAGCCTGAGCTACCTGGCCGTTTAAATGGCGGGTGAACAGGATCGGGTCGGAGATCTTCCACAGGACAAATGCGTCTGCGATCATGCTTTTTTTATCTTTGGTGATGACATCCGATTCCGGGATATCATAAAGCTGTAAGGACTTTGGCAGAGTGGAGCTGGTCTGGATCACCGGAAGCTTTAAAGAAACGCCGGCGGTGTCGGTGACCCGCACGATTTCTCCAAATTGACGGATAATGGTGTATTCATCCGGATAGGTAATGACCAGAGAACCTCCAACTACAAACATGATAGCAAAAATAAGCAGCAACGTGATAAATTTTGATGCCCGTTTCATGATTACTGTGCCTCCTTTCCAGTCGTCGTGTCAGCCGGATCTGAATCTTGTGCAGCGGTGAAACTATCTAATGGCAGCAGCTTCTGGGTTCCATTTTCATCTACGATGTAGACCTTCATGGTCGGAAGCAGGTCTTCCATAGTCTCATAGAACATGCGCTGCTTGGTGATCAGAGGGTATTTGCTGTATTCTGCGTACATCTGCTCAAAACGGGAGACCTGTCCCTGGGCCTCGTTGATGCGGGCTTCTTTTTCGGCTTCGGCAGTCTTGATGATCTGGTCACACTCGGCCTCTGCCTGAGGGATCTTTTCGTTTCGGTCTTTGTTGGCGTTATTGATGGCCGTTTCCTTGCCCTGCTTGGCATTTTCCACATTTTTGAAGGCGTTCATGACCTCGTCGGTCGGTGGAAATGCGTCCTGGATGGTGATATTGGTTACGGAAAGCCCGATATCTTCTTCAATCATGCGGTTGGTCAGCTTTTCCTTGATTTCTGACTGGATCACAGCTTTTCCTGTGGTGATCACATCGTCTACATTATAGATGCCTACGGTGTCACGGATGTAGGACTGGGCCAGCATCTTTAAGGTAGCTACCGGGTCGGAAGATGCGTACAGGTATTTCACCGGATCATTGACCATGTATTCTAGGTAGAAATCAGTGTCGACAAAGTTAAAATCCTTGGTGATCATCACGGATTCTGAATCCACAGCCTCTCCGGTATCCTGGTTATAACCGATGGACATACCTTTAATACCCTTGGATACCATGCGGACGTTCTGAATAAATGGAATCTTAAAATGAAGTCCCGCCTGGGATTCCGCCTGGGGACTTCCCAAAGTAGTGACAACAGCATAATTTTCCTCATCCAGCACGTAGTAGCAGTTGCTGGCAATGACTGCGGCAGCCGCAATGATGACTGCGGTCCCAGCCCTTTTGCCAAGATGCGCCCGTCTGCGGATCGGATTGCCTTCCGAGTCAAAACGTTCTGTTTGCCCGTCTGGGGCTGATGGTTTTTTCTTAAATAGCATAAGTACCTCCTTCTGTGATAAACTAAAAAATGAAAAGCGGGTGAAAAATATCCTGTCAAACAGCTCTTCGCCTGCGGCGGAACAGATGCTGTTTGGCAGGATATGATTACTTGCGGTGTTTTAGAATATGCTGTTTTAATGCTTCAAAGCTTTCCGGGCTGATGTCATGCTCCATCTTGAAACCGATCTCTCTCTGCGCGACGTTCAGGCCCTGTCTGACGTTGTCCACGATGCCCGCGATATCGCCGCCAGCATCTCTTCGGCGGTTTCTGCCATAGCCTGACCCTCCGGAGTTAAAGAAATATGTCCATTGTCAGACATCACGATCAGATCCCGGTTGCGCAGGTTCTTCATGGCAACACTGACACTTGGCTTGGAAAAATGCATCTCGTTTGCAATATCGATCGAGCGTACCTCTGGAAGCTTATGGCTTAACACCAGGATCGTCTCCAGATAGTCCTCTACGGATTCTTCAGATTTGTGTTTGATATAGGTCATTCGATTCCCTCCAATAAAGTCTTATGGCTATTCTATCACAGAAAAGAAGGAAAAACAAGAATGGGTGAAAAAAGGATTTGCAGGGAAAATTATCAACAAAGATATTTTCAAGGACTGGCTTTAGGCTGACTTGAAAAAGGGAAATTTTGCTTTATGATATACGATATGTTACAATAAAAGAACTATGTTGGACGGAATTTCAAAGAGAAAGGTGATTTTGAAAATGCTTAAGTCATTGTTGGATACGGTTGCAATGCTTAGTTCCGATGAAGCACAGAATGTTTTGGTTTCAGCGGGAGAGCGAGTAGTAAAAAATTATAAGGGATCAAAGGCGTGGGAAAAACTGATCGTAGGCACAGGCAAATTTTTTGTTGAAAATGAACGGAAAAAGGAGTTATTCTTTGAAGATTTGGAATGTGCATTATCGAAAGAAAATTTAATTCCGATCGCAGCGAAATTAAAATCTGAGGATGGATATGATTTGAAGCATGGATTATATCAATCATTTATGCAGTTGATGAGAAAATATGAAATTCCATATGAGATTGCAGAATCTTATACGATGCGGATGATCTATACTGTGCTGGGGCAGTTAAGGGTAATAGATCCAGATAAATATGAACATCATTTTTTGAAGGAGTGGAGGGAGGAGCAAGAAAAAAGCTTTTCGGCATTGCAAAATCGAATTGAAAAGATGTCAAATGAATTGATTGTCTATCATCGTGAGCAATTGGCAATTATGTCATCTGGGCAAATGGATATAGAACTCAGAAGAAACACTCAGAATCCATCATTAGGAATAGAATTTTTTGTGATTGACGATGAACATTTTCAGGACAGTTTTCAAGATCAGAGATATGAAAAAATGGTTTACATAAGAGGACGTAATCGGGAGGAAACGGTTTATTGTATTCTTAATGAATTGTGGAGGCTAGATGACAGACGTCCTATTTATGTTGTAAAAAATCTGGAATCATGGAATAAATTGCAGTTATTGGAAAATAAAGGAAATGTTTATATTCCGTGTTTTTATGCAGATGAAATTGTAGCAATTGAGAATAATACAAATATTTTTGTAATAGATGAGAATACACCGGTATTTAATAAGCCGGTTCTGGAATTACGACCGAGAACTCAACGTACGCTAGCAAAATGTTTAAAAAAAGCCGGAATGGATTATAATGAGGTCAATGCTTTGCTGACTGATACCCATGGTTTATATACACAGATTAAAAAGAAATTGTTTAAAGGTGAATACCTGAAATTACCTTCTTGGATAGATCATGTTAGTGATAGAGCAAAAAAAACGTGCCTTCTTATCGGAAGTTGGGAGGAAATAGCGGGCGATAAGCTAATTATTGAATCTTTATATGGCGATTCTTATGATAGATTCCTGGAGGAAGTTCTTCCGTATGCCAAAGGAGAAGATCCGCTTATATATGAGGTAAAGCATAATGGATCTGTTTCGTATTATTTAGCGAGTACAGAAAACATCTGGGGTTATCTTAATGTTTCAACAAATGAAAGAATCTGGAGTGCATTTGTTACGGCTGTATTGGATGTGCTTAATGAATCAGAGAATCTTTTTATATATGACAATTATGAAAGGATACATGCACAGCTTAAAGGAGAAAAGTTATTTTGGTCTGAAACTATACGAAAAGGTATGTTAAAAACATTGATGATTAAAGGAGGATATTATAAGGAAGAAGAGACACAGGCAACCTTAGATGGAGTGGTTAAGGCCATATTAAAATGTGTAAAAACGGAAGAACAATGGATTTACATATCAAAGTTCTGGTTAGAACTTTGTGAAATATCTCCAACAGTTGTTATGGAAAGGCTAGAAAAGGAATTAGACGAAGATACTGGGCTTTTATCTCTTTTTCGGGAAAAATCAAACGATGTTTTTGGGAAAAGAGATGCTTATATGGATATTTTATGGGGGATTGAGCAATTTCTTAGTCAAAAAGAATATTTTTGGACTGCATTTAGATGGCTTTTAAAATTGGATGCCTGTTGCTATGAAGGTAAATTCGATTCACTTAAGACAGTTTTTGAAAAGGTATTTTGTACATGGGTGAATTTTTCTCCGCTTCAGACGGCGGAAGAAAAAATAAAGGCAGCAGAAATTGCTTTGGAAATTGATAGCCATCGTGCGTGGGAATATATGTATTCAGCAATTGATCATAACAAAGGAAGCATATGTGGCGATTTGTTGTTTCCGAAGTATAGGAGACATGAAGAAACACGATCAGTTACTATATGTGAGATGCAAAAAACAGATAGAGGATATGTTGGTATTCTTATAAAACATATGGAGTTTTCAGTTGACCGATGGATAAAGATAATTAATTTGTTATGTGAGTTACCAGAAGATTTATGTAAAAAAGTTTTTAATCAACTTTTATATGAAGTTAGTCAAATGACAGATGAAGAGGTCATGCAAATCAAAAATGAAATTAGGCATCTAATTTATACGCATAGATATTATGCCTCTACAAATTGGTCAATGACGGAGGAAAGACTTCAGGAATTTGAAAATCTCCTTGATGAAATACATATTGATACGCTTGAATATGAGTATAGTTATTTATTTGAAAGGTATCGAGGCTATCCGCTTTTGCATCCGATTCCTTTTAATAGAGAAGGGGAGAGAAAGAATAATGAGGTGGCTACACAGGAATTGGTTCGAGAGAAATTGATTGAATTTCATGAACTTGGATATGATTTACAAATCTTAGCAAAAGCTTGTGCGAAGGAATCGAATACATCTTTAGGAAAATATTTGGCAATGTACTGGAATGGTGGAAAATGGAAATTAAATGTATTTATAGATCTGCTGAACGCTCAAGAGTCTGGAGAGATTGCACTTGATTACTTAAAGGTTTTAAGCTATAGAGAATCCTTACCTTATTATAAAATTATTAAAGATTTGTCAAATGGTGGCTATCCTGTAACTTTTTTGGCGAAGATATATAGAGTAGAAGCATCTAGAACAAAAGAAATTCCGCTTGTCACAAATGCTCCAGATACAATTAAAAAAGAATTTTGGAAAACAAGTATTGATTGCGAAAGCTGTAATATACAGTGGGTTTTGATAGAATGTAAGAAGTATGCTACTGTCGATGTGTATCTGGATCAGATGCATCAAATTCATTATGAGAATCCATTATCTGCTGATCAAATTTTTGAATGTTTTGAGAAAATTGAGCGTATGCCGCAATCAGGCGGCGATCAGTCAATCGGATATCATGCGGAACAACTGATTGGTGTAATGCAGAAGGCATATTGGGACAATCCAGAAAAATGTATCAGAGTTGCAGGTATTGAACTTTTCTTTATGGATTTATTGGATTGGAAGAGTATGAAGTGTTATCATCATATGATTAAGCAGGAACCGAAATTATTTGCACAACTTGTGAATGGTATTTTCAAAAAGGATCATGGTAGGATTGATGAACAACTTAAGGATCAGATATGTGTTCAAAATATGTATAAAATTTATGAAAAAGCTCATTTCTGTCCAACAGAAAACAATGGAGAGGTTTTGACAGAATCTCTTGAACAGTGGATAGAGCGGTACAAACAACTATTAATTGATCAGGACCAGAAGAGTTTATTTACTGCTACCTTGGGACGATTGTTTGCATTTTCTCCTGAAGGTTTAGACGGTCACGAGCCATGTGAAGCGGTGAGAAACATGATTGAAAAGTACGGTGATGACAGAATGTATCATAGTTATCAAATAGAAGTATATAATCGCCGGGGCGTTTATTGCTGCTCAGCAGGAAAAGAAGAACTTAAGATGGCAGATGAGTTTGAAAAGAATGCACAGTATTTAGAACCCAATTATCCTAAAACAGCAAAGATTTTCTACGGCTTGAGTAAAACCTATGAAAGTGAAGCCAAGAGAGAGCGGGTGGAGGCTGAAAATGATTGGTAGAGAAAAATAAGGATGCATAGAAAAATGGACATCATTGTAGATCGAAATGCTATCAAAATGTATCGAAATGTTATTGTAAAGCATCAAAATGTTTTATAAACTCAGTGCAGAGGATTGAAGGAGGTATGGATGTGCATATACGTGAGCTGTTTCCAGATGTAATATCAGAAGATCTGGATTATGAGTACAAGACAGTTTTAAATCCAGATAAACCTGTAAAATGGGCCAAAACGATCGTTGGTTATGCCAATGGAAAGGGTGGAATCATGTTTGTTGGAGTTTCAAATGAAGGTATAGCATTTGGAATTAGTCTGGAAGAAGTTGATAAGACGAAAAATCTTATTGCAACTGTGAATGACAGGCATATTTTTCCACATGCAAGAGTCCGTTATATGTTGCGTAGTGTGGATGCGAATGCGGAGCGTTTTGTTTTGGCTGTTCATGTTGTACAAGCAGATTCTATTTTAAGGTATCGGGAAGGGGATTTTAATGAGACGGTGTATATAAAGGGCGATGGAAATACACCACCTGCGACACCGGAAGAGATTATTACTTTGTATAAAAGAAAATTTGGGGTGGATAATGAAACAACGGAAATAAGATATGATGACAAACAATGGGAAGAATATATCAAACTATGTCGGGAATATAGAGAGGATTCATCAATTCCAACATTAAAAGATTTGCAGAACGAGGAAATTGTATCGAAGGATGGATTTGCAAAATCTGGATTTATGATGTTTAGTGATGATTATGATGGAGATGATTCTTTGATATGCTGCAGACTTTGGAAAGGAAAACAAAAGACGGGAATTGTCTTAGATCATGAAAGATTTAAAGGATCCTTGGCTAAAGTTTTCCAGGAGGCCATGAATTTCATTGAGAGAAATACAAAGACGGGGTGGAAAAAACACCAAATGGAGGTCGGGAAGAAGTTCGGGCATATCCCAAAGAGGCGATTCGAGAAGCCCTTGTTAATGCAATTGCTCATAGAGACTATTCCATAGCAGGGACTCAGATTGATGTTGATATTTATTGTGACAGAACAGAAATAGTATCTCCGGGTTCATGGTTATTGCCGAAGAATTATGAAGAGTATCCACTTGGATCGGTCCCCTCTATTCGGAGAAATACGATTATTGCGGCATGTTTGGATGAAGCAAATCTAATGGAGCGTGGCGGCACAGGTTTTCAGACGATGATTGAGAGTTATAAAAATAGTGAAGAACATCTGCAACCAGTAGTGTTGATTTATCCTGGCTTTTTGGATTTGCGTTTGTATGACAGACTTTATGAAGAAAATAGGATTGTACAGAATAACTCCATGCTAACGGATACAGAAAGAATTATAGAAATATTGGAAATAGAAGGGCCAAAGTCAGTTAAGGAACTGCAGGCATATACAAAATACAAAAGCAGGAGTCAATTTTTGGCGGAAGTGATTAATCCATTGATAGATTCAAATATGATTTATCGGGACGGAAGTGTAAAGTCTCCAACAGCAAAAATTAGATTGAAAACATGATTTATAATTAAAATATAAATGTGAATGTTCTGACGTTTACTGGTTTGTTCAGATGTGCTATACTACGGGCAGCAGAGAGGAGAGAAAAGCTATGAAATATACGATTTCGATTTTTGACTTAGATGGAACGATTTTAAATACACTGGAAGATCTGGCGGACAGTACCAATTATGCATTGAAAACCTGCGGCTATCCGGAACGGACCATGGATGAAGTACGACAGTTTGTGGGAAATGGAATCCGAAAATTGATGGAGCGGGCAGTGCCGGAAGGAACTCCGGTGGAGGAGATTGACCGGGTACATGAGACATTTACTGCACACTATAAAGTTCACTGTGCGGACAAGACCAGACCTTATGACGGAATTATGGAACTGCTTCAGAATCTGAAAAAGGACGGCTGTAAGCTGGCTGTGGTGTCCAATAAGGCGGATTATGGCGTGCAGGAACTGTGTAAACAGTATTTTGACGGCGTGTTTGATTTTGCTGTGGGAGAGCGGGAAGGCATCCGCAAGAAACCGGCGCCGGATTCTGTCAATGAGGTGTTAAAGACCCTGGAATGTTCCCGTGACCGGGCTGTTTATATTGGTGACTCTGATGTGGACATTCAGACCGCAGCCAATGCCCAGATGGATCATATCATCGTGGAATGGGGATTCCGGGATATCCCGTTTTTGATTTCTAAAGGAGCGAAAGTGCTGGTAGAAAAGCCGGAAGAGATTCTGGAGATCGTGGAAGGACGATGATAAACGTTTTACCACCGAAAAAATGTTCTACGTAACAAAATTACGTCCGAAAAAATATAGAGACAACGTGAGATTTACATCGAAAAAATGAAGGACTGCACATGATAGCAGAGTCTCTGATAGCAAACATCATAGCTACGGTGTGCAGTCTTTTCTATTGGTAAAGTGACCCGTTGCAGACGGAGAACCCTGTCTGCCGGATTCTATTTTTAATAATGGATCACATTCGCCTCTGCCCGGATCTTCTCGATCACCGGCGCAGCCTCCGGACTTTCAAAATACCGGAGAGTAGTCTCTGGAACCAGGGTCTTTAAGGTTTCCATATCTCCGTCCTTCAGGCACTGACGGACGGTGGATGCGCTGATTGGTTTTCCATTGGCTTCTTTTCTTGGAATGATCCGGCACTGGATGTCTGCTTTTGGAAGCTCTGCGGCCATGATCTCATTGTACATACTGGTCACCAGGCTGGTTGGTTCTTCGCCAACATAGCGGCAGGTGATGCCAAGGGCTTCGGAAATCCTTGTAAATACGGCCAGATCCAGACGGGCGTGGCTTTCGATGACAGCAGTTTCGTCCTTCTGGAAATAGCTTGGGAAGGTGGCGCTGCTGATGATATAAGGGCCGCTTTCGTGGTAGCAGATATTGCTTAAGTGAGAGGTTCCTTCCATCACCAGTTTTTTGCGGACAGAAAATGGAACCAGGCTGGAGTCTTCGCTGACGATGAATAAGTGCAGAAGATCGCAGGAAGCAGCAGCTGTCTCCACCAGATACTGGTGTCCAAGGGTAAAGGGGTTGGCGTTCATGACAAGGGCAGAGATGAAAGGGTCAGAAGTGCCAGAGCCATCTGTGGAAGCTGCTGCATGGCCAGTCAGACAGCGTTTGTCCGCATTGGCCAGGTCTGTATAAGCCTTACATTCGCAGGTTTCTTTCTTCAATTTCTCCAGATACCCGGAAAAGCCCGTTTTCCGGTTTTCCATAAACACGATCTGCCCGTCCACCCGGACGATTTCATAAAATCCCAGATCCCCGAAGAATTTTGCTGAATTGCATTTCGTATAAAGGAACAGGTGCATATTTCCCCGTGCGAACTGTACCTCCATCAGATGGGTGACGATCTCATTCATCAGCCCCTCGCCCTGATGGGAACTGTCCACCGCCATACACCGCAGGGTATTGCCAAAACAGCTTCCTGTGGCGATCACATTCATATCATCGTCAAACATGGCGCAGGTGTAGTCTAAGTTGCCGTCCTTGCGGATTCCTTCTTTTATTAACAGCTCTGAAACCAGGCGGTTGGTGCGCTTGTCAGAGGGATAAACTTTCGAAATTTGATAATCGGACATGAGTTTTGTCTCCTTTTTCGTTCTTGAAGTTATTTTAAAAAAGTTTTGGAAAAATGTAAAGGTCTCTTTTTCGTATATAAAAATGATTGACAAATAAATCTTCGACTGTTATATTTTACACTATGGAACGAGGGCGTTGCAGCTGGTCTGGGAAGAACAGACCTTATGCAGTGCCCTCTTTACGTTTGGGATAGAAGTATGATACACTAAAAGAATAAGGCGATCTGCAGATTTTTCATGATGTAGAGAGGGAGAAACATATGGCGAAATACAAGAAAGAAGATATTTTTCGTATGGTAGAAGAGGAAGATGTGGAGTTTATCCGTCTTCAGTTTACAGACATGTTTGGTATGTTGAAAAATGTAGCGATCACGGCTGGTCAGCTGGAAAAGGCACTGAATAACCGCTGTGTATTTGATGGTTCAGCCATTGAGGGATTCGTAAGGGAGGAAGAGACAGATATGTACCTTCACCCGGATCTGGATACGTTTACCATTTTCCCATGGAGACCACAGCAGGGCAAAGTGGCGCGTCTGGTCTGTGATGTGTATGGTCCGGATGGAACTCCGTTTGAGGGAGATCCGCGCTATATTTTAAAGAAGGTATTAAAAGAAGCAGAAGAGCTGGGCTTCTATTTTAATGTAGGACCGGAGTGTGAATTTTTCTTATTCCATACGGATGAAGAGGGACGTCCGACCACCAAGACCCATGAGATGGCTGGTTATTTTGATGTGGCGCCGATCGATCTGGCAGAAAATGTACGCCGGGATATTGTACTGAACCTGGAAGAGATGGGTTTTGAGATCGAATCCTCTCATCATGAGATCGCACCGGCACAGCACGAGGTGGATTTCCAGTATGAGAAAGGCTTAAAGGCAGCAGATAATATTCTGACCTTTAAGATGGCAGTGAAGAGCATCGCCAAGCAGCATGGCCTTCATGCGACCTTTATGCCGAAGCCAAAGGCCGGGGTGAATGGTTCCGGTATGCATATCAATATGTCTTTAGAGGACAAGCTGGGCAAAAATCTATTTGCAGATACAGATGATAAGCTGGGTTTAAGCAGGCTGGCCTATGAGTTTATGGCCGGTATTTTAGCCCATATCAAATCCATGTGCCTGTTGACGAATCCCATTGTCAATTCCTATAAGCGTCTGATCCCAGGCTATGATGCGCCGGTTTACATCGCATGGTCTAGAGCGACCAACCGGGGACAGATCATGAGGATTCCGTCTTCCAGAGGCGCAAGCACCAGACTGGAGCTGCGAAGCCTGGATTCTGCCATGAACCCATATCTGGCACTGGCAGCATGTCTGGCAGCAGGACTGGACGGCATCAAGAATCACATAGAACTGCCGGAGCCGGTGGTTCAGAACATTTATGCCATGGATGAGGAAACCATCAAGGAGCGGGGCATTGATCATCTGCCAGAGACTCTTGGAGAGGCGATTGATGAGTTTGAAGAGGACGTATTTTTAAGGAATGTTCTTGGAGACCATATTTTCTACAAATATCTGGAAGCTAAGAAAGAAGAGTGGAACGTATTCCGCAGCCAGGTAACCGACTGGGAGATCGGGGAATATCTTTACAAATATTAAAGATATTTTCCAATGACACCAAGACCTGGGGGTGAGATATGTGACCAATATTATCGTGGCGTTTTCCAAGCCGGAGGACGCAAAAAGTATTAAAAATATCGTCATGAAAAATGGCTTCCTTGTTGTCGCAGTCTGCACCTCAGGGGCCCAGACCATCAGCAGTCTGGAGGGACTGAACGGGGGAATCATAATCAGCGGATACCGGTTTGAGGATATGCTGTTTAAGGATCTGTATCAGAATCTTCCGGAGAACTTTGAGATGCTTTTAGTAGCATCCCAGAACCGGGTAGGTGATGACCTGGATTATAAGCATTTGGTATATCTGCCTATGCCGCTGAAGGTTCATGATCTGATCGCCACACTGTCTATGATGTGTGAAGCCCAGATTCGGCTGAAAAAGAAACGGAAGCAGAAGCCTCAGCCAAGAAGTGAAGAGGACCGGCTTCTGATCACGAAAGCCAAAGAACTGTTGATGGACCGGAACCACATGACGGAGGTAGAGGCCCATCGGTATCTGCAGAAATGCAGTATGGACAGCGGTACCGGTATGGTGGAAACTGCACAGATGGTGATCAGCCTGATTCAGATTTAAAGTTCAGAAGTATATAGAAAAAGAGGACCGAGTATGAAGTTTACGAAAATGCAGGGCGCAGGGAATGACTACGTCTATGTGAACTGTTTTGAGGAAAAAGTAGAAGATCCAGTGTCAACCGCAATCCGGGTCAGTGACCGCCATTTCGGAATCGGTTCGGACGGACTGATCCTGATCTGCCCGTCCGATCACGGAGATTGCCGGATGAGGATGTTCAATGCAGATGGCTCCGAGGGCGAGATGTGCGGGAATGCCATCCGCTGCGTGGGCAAATACGTCTATGACCACGGCATCTGCCCGAAGACAGAGCTGGTGGTGGAGACTTTAGGCGGTGATAAGTATCTGACATTGAATGTGAAAGATGGAAAGGTATTTGAAGTGACTGTGGATATGGGAGAGCCGGAGCTGACTTCTGAGCTTCCAGAGAAGATTCATGTGAATGGCGAGGACAGAGAATTTGTTGGGATTTCCGTTGGAAATCCTCATGCTGTTTATTTTACGGAAGAAATCGACGGATTAGATTTAGAAAAGATCGGCCCGGCTTATGAAAATCATGAGCGTTTCCCAAACCGGGTCAATTCTGAATTTATAGAATTAGTCAGCCGTGACCATATCCGGATGCGGGTATGGGAGAGAGGAAGCGGTGAGACCTGGGCCTGTGGAACAGGAGCGACAGCCAGTGCCGTAGCTTCTATTCTGATGGGCTACACAGATCCGACGGTGAAGGTCTCTTTAAGAGGCGGCGATCTGACCATCCACTGGAACCGGGATACCAATCATGTCTATATGACCGGTCCGGCAGTGGAGGTATTCCATGGTGAGATCGAGGTCTGACCGGTCAACAGTTGGAATGATTCAAGTCGAACGTCTGTGAGACTTGGCGCGTGATTCTGGTCAGCGTAAGCTGACATATTCTTTACAGAATGAGAGTGACATAAAGGAGGAAAATGCCATGTTTCAGGTAAATGAAAATTATTTAAAGCTGCCGGGAAGCTATCTGTTTTCTACAGTAGGAAAGAAAGTGAAGGCTTATTCTGAGGCACACCCGGATAAGAAGGTGATCCGTCTGGGAATCGGTGATGTGACCCAGCCATTGGTTCCGGCCATTATCAAGGCCATGCATGAAGCTGTGGATGAGATGGGCAATGCGGATACCTTTCACGGCTATGCCCCGGATCTGGGATATGGATTTTTAAGAGAGACCATTGCCAGAGAGGATTACGAGAAACGTGGCTGTCCGATCGCGGCAGATGAGATCTTTATTTCTGATGGTGCAAAAAGCGACTGTGGCAATATCCAGGAGATTTTCTCCGCAGACAGCCGGATCGCTGTCTGTGACCCGGTCTATCCGGTTTATGTGGATTCCAATGTGATGGCAGGCAGAACCGGTGAGTACGATGGGGAAAACGGTATCTGGAGCAACGTGATCTATATGCCGTGTACAGCGGAAAATGGTTTTGTTCCGGAGCTTCCAAAAGAGACGCCGGATCTCATTTACCTGTGTATTCCGAATAACCCAAGCGGTACCACACTGACCAGAGACCAATTAAAGGTATGGGTGGATTATGCCAATCAGGTAGGCGCTGTGATTCTTTATGATGCTGCTTATGAGGCATATATTTCAGAACCGGATGTTCCACACAGCATTTTCGAGATCCCGGGGGCCAGGACCTGTGCGATTGAGTTCCGTTCCTTCTCCAAGAACGCCGGATTTACCGGAGTGCGGCTTGGCTTTACGGTAATTCCAAAGGATTTAAAGAGCGGCGATATCACGGTACACAGCCTTTGGGCAAGAAGACATGGAACCAAGTTCAACGGCGCGCCGTACATCATCCAGAAGGCGGCAATGGCAGTCTACTCTGACGAGGGAAAAGCCCAGTTAAAAGAGCAGGTGGGCTACTATATGCGTAATGCCAGGGTGATCTATGACGGCTTAAAAGAGGCAGGCTACGAAGTATACGGCGGTATCAACGCTCCATATATCTGGCTGAAGGTTCCGGCAGGCATGACTTCCTGGGAATTCTTTGATTACCTGTTAGAAAATGCCAATGTGGTCGGAACACCGGGAAGTGGATTTGGTCCAAGTGGTGAAGGCTATTTCCGGCTGACCGCGTTTGGAACCTATGAAAATACCGTGGAAGCTATTGATCGGATGAAGAAATTATGTAACTATGAAGGTATTGAATAGTTACGAAATTACAAAAATAGTAACTGTATGGTCAGTTATGAAATAGAGATGCAGGGTTTATGCATCGAGGAAGACGGGAGGAGAATGCACTATGATGACTTTGGACGATATTGACAGAAAGATCTTAAAAATCCTGCAGGAAAATGCCAGGACTTCCCTGAAAACCATAGCAGAAAAAACATTTTTGTCATCTCCGGCAGTCTCAGCCAGAATTGAGAAGATGGAAAAAGATGGGATCATTTCCGGATATCACGCACTGATCGATCCCATCCGTCTGGGATATCACATCCTGGCTTTTATCAATCTGAATGTGGACCCGGATGATAAGCCAAAATTCTATGAGTTTGCGTCGAATGTGCCAAATGTGTTGGAATGTAATTGTGTGACAGGGGAGTATTCCATGTTGATGAAGGTAGCGTTTCAGAGTACCATGGAACTGGATCTGTTTATTGGCCAGCTTCAGAAGTTTGGCAAAACCAGTACGCAGATCGTGTTCTCCACCCATGTGGGGCCAAGAGGGGTAAGTGTAGAAACCATAGGGTAGAAGGAGAAGGTACCGAATGGTTCCTAGAAAAAGAAAACAGGGGAAATAAAAATGAAAGAAAACAAGACAAAGAGGTCTTATGAGATTGATATGTGCAGCGGTCCGCTCTTTTCCAAGATCGTTCTGTTTGCATTACCATTAATGGTGTCTGGAGTTTTGCAGCTGCTATTCAATGCGGCGGATATTATCGTTGTAGGCAGATTTGCAGGAAGCCAGTCCATGGCAGCGGTTGGTTCCAATGGCTCACTGATCAATCTGATGGTCAATGTGTTCATTGGCCTTTCCATTGGTGCCAATGTGCTGGTTGCGCGGTATTATGGCGCCAGGGATGAAAAAAATCTGGAGGAGACGGTCCATACTGCGATGGTGATCGCTGTTGTGGGCGGCCTCCTTTTGATCGCTGTTGGAGAACTGCTGACCAAACCGATCCTGATCCTGATGGGATCACCGGAGGATGTGCTTCCACTGGCAGTGTTATATATGAAAATCTATTTTCTTGGAATGCCGGGAACGCTGGTTTATAACTTCGGAAGCGCTATTTTGCGTGCAGTTGGAGATACCAGACGGCCGTTGTATTTTCTGCTGACTGCAGGCGTGGTTAATGTGATCTTCAACCTGATTTTCGTCATTGCGTTTTCCATGGATGTGGCAGGCGTTGGCTGGGCAACGGTTATTTCCCAGTATATTTCTGCAGCCCTGGTCTTAAGGTGTCTGATCCAGACTGAGGCAGATTATCGTCTGGAGCTGTCAAAATTACGTGTGGTGAAGCATAAGCTGCGTGCGATTATCCAGATTGGACTTCCTGCTGGTCTCCAGGGTGCGATTTTCTCGATTTCCAACGTATTGATCCAGTCCTCCATTAACTCCTTCGGTTCTGTGGCAATGGCAGGCAGCACTGCTTCTTCGAATATTGAAGGCTTTGTCTATACGGCCATGAATGCGATTTATCAGACGGCTTTAAGCTTTACCAGTCAGAACTATGGTGCGGGCAATTTTAAACGGATCAAGAAAATTCAGATTTATTGTGTGGCGTTTGTCGTGGCTACGGGTCTGGTACTGGGCCAGGGCGCAGTATTCTTTGGAAATGAGCTGCTTCGGATCTATTCTTCCGATCCAGAGGTGATCACATACGGGTTGGAACGTCTGGCTATCATCAGTGGACCGTATTTTTTATGTGGAATCATGGATGTTATGGTAGGCGGACTGCGGGGGCTTGGCAGCTCCGTGATTCCTATGTTTGTTTCCCTGACCGGAGCATGTGTGTTCCGTGTGATCTGGATCTACACGATTTTTACCATGAACCGGACACTGGATGTGCTTTATTATTCTTACCCGGTATCGTGGCTGATCACTTTAACCGCCCATGTGATCACTTATGTGATCATTTTCCGATTAAGATCCAGAAACCAGGCAAATGTGGCAGGTTCAAGTGTGGCAGGATAAAAACCGATTGACAAATCCCTCCAAAACCACTATGATAAGTTAAGTGCATTATCAATGCGAAAGGTTGAGAAAAAGAGGAGTACGTTTTCAAGTCCCCTTGACAGAGAGAGAGGCCCATCGGCTGGAAGGCATCTTAAGGATAGCGAAAACGGAAGGTAGCTTTGGAACCGGGACGGGGAAATCGCAGTAGTCGTCCACGCTTTGTCAGCGTTAAGGGACTTAAGAGATGTACAGAAGTTTTTCTGTATAAGTAAGGTGGTACCGCGGATATTTCGCCCTTTTCATGAGAGATCATGGAGAGGGCTTTTTGTGTCATAGGAAATTTCGCCCTATGATACAAAAAACGCTCCGCTAAGGATCGCACTGCAGTGGAAGAAAGGTGGGAGAACATGCATCAGAAGAAATCAACTGTTTCCAAAAGCAGAAGCACCAACTGCGAAAGCTGTGTGAATTACGTCTACGATGAGGAATATGGATATTATATCTGCGAGGCAAATCTGGATGAGGATGACATGATGCGTTTTCTGACCAGCCAGACCTTCAGTTGTCCGTACTACCAGTTGGATGATGAGTATCGTGTGGTACGTCATCAGATGTAAATTGTTAAAAGAAAAGATCATCATAAAAGGAGAAAGTCAGAATGAAAGAGTTAGAAAAGAACTATAACCCGTCTGAGATCGAAGACAAGTTATACGACAAATGGCTTACGAAGAAGTATTTTCATGCTGAGCCAAACCCGGACAAGAAACCATTTACCATCGTGATGCCGCCGCCAAACATCACCGGACAGCTTCATATGGGACATGCGCTGGATAACACCATGCAGGATATCCTGATCCGTTATAAGAGAATGCAGGGCTATGAGGCTCTGTGGCAGCCGGGAACGGACCATGCAGCGATCGCAACTGAGGTAAAGGTAATTGAAAGCTTAAAGAAGCAGGGCATCGAGAAGGCTGATCTGGGCCGTGACGGTTTCCTGGAGAAGTGCTGGGAGTGGAGAAAAGAGTACGGTTCCCGCATCATCAAGCAGCTTCACAAATTAGGCTCTTCCGCTGACTGGGACAGAGAGCGTTTTACCATGGACGAAGGATGCTCCAAAGCGGTTCAGACGGTATTTATTAAATTATATGAAAAAGGCTATATTTACAAAGGCTCCAGAATCATCAACTGGTGTCCGGTATGTAAGACTTCCATCTCTGACGCAGAGGTTGTCCATGAGGATCAGGACGGATTCTTCTGGCACATCAACTATCCGATCGTTGGTGAAGAAGGCCGTTTTGTAGAGATCGCGACTACAAGACCGGAGACTCTGCTTGGCGATACTGCGGTTGCAGTAAACCCGGACGATGACCGCTACAAAGACCTGGTCGGCAAGATGTTAAAACTGCCTCTGACCGACCGTGAGATCCCGGTGATCGCAGATGAGTATGTAGACAAAGAGTTCGGTACCGGCTGTGTAAAGATCACACCAGCTCATGACCCGAACGACTTCGAGGTTGGTAAACGCCACAATCTGCCAGAGATCAACATCATGAACGATGACGCAACCATCAAGCTGCCGGGCAGCAAGTATGACGGCATGGATCGTTATGAGGCGAGAAAAGCCATGGTTGAGGACTTAAAGGCACTTGGCCTGTTAGTAAAGGTAGTTCCTCACACCCATGCAGTTGGTACTCATGACCGTTGTAAGGCAACGGTTGAGCCAATGATCAAGCCACAGTGGTTTGTTAAGATGGATGAAATGGCAAAGCCTGCCATTGAGGCTCTGAAGAATGGAGAACTGAAGTTCGTTCCGGAAAGCTTTGGCAAGACTTACCTGCACTGGCTGGAGGGGATCCGTGACTGGTGTATTTCCAGACAGTTATGGTGGGGCCACCGGATCCCGGCTTATTACTGTGAAGACTGCGGCGAGATCGTGGTTTCCGAGGCTCAGCCGGAGAAATGTCCAAAATGTGGTTGTACCCATCTGAAACAGGATGAGGATACGCTGGATACCTGGTTCTCCTCTGCTCTGTGGCCATTCTCCACGCTGGGATGGCCAGATCAGACGAAGGATCTTGAATATTTCTATCCGACCGATGTGCTGGTAACCGGATACGACATCATTTTCTTCTGGGTTATCCGTATGGTATTCTCCGGAATCGAGCAGACCGGAAAAACTCCATTCCATACCGTATTGATCCACGGTCTGGTAAGAGATTCCCAGGGCCGCAAGATGAGCAAATCTCTTGGAAATGGTATCGACCCGCTGGAGGTGATTGACAAATACGGCGCAGACGCCCTGCGTATGACCCTGATCACCGGCAATGCACCTGGTAATGATATGCGTTTCTACTGGGAGAGAGTAGAGAACAGCAGAAACTTTGCCAATAAGATCTGGAATGCGTCCCGTTTCATTATGATGAACATCGAGAAGGCGCCGGAGAAAGAGGTGACCTTAGCAGACCTGACCATGGCAGATAAATGGATCATTTCTAAAGCGAATGACCTGGCAAAAGAGGTGACCGAAAACTTAGACCGTTATGAGCTGGGTATTGCCCTGCAGAAGGTTTATGACTTCGTCTGGGAAGAGTTCTGTGACTGGTATATCGAGATGGTGAAGCCAAGATTGTGGAATGATGAGGATACCACCAAGGCTGCAGCAATCTGGACCTTAAAGACAGTTCTGATCCAGTCCCTGAAGCTGCTGCATCCTTATATCCCATTTATCACAGAGGAGATCTTCTGCAACCTGCAGGATGAGGAAGAGTCCATTATGGTTTCTCAGTGGCCGGTATTTAAGGAAGAGTGGAGCTTTGAGAAAGAGGAGCACGCAGTAGAGACGATGAAGGAAGCTGTTCGTGCAATCCGAAATGTTCGTACTTCCATGAATGTTCCACCGAGCAAGAAAGCGAAGGTTTATGTGGTTTCCGAGAATGAGGAGCTGCTTCAGATCTTTGAGCATAGCAAGGTGTTCTTTGCGACATTAGGTTATGCAAGCGAGGTATTCTTACAGAAGGATAAGACTGGCATTGCTGAGGATGCAGTTTCTGCAGTGATTCCACAGGCAGCGATTTATATGCCATTTGCGGAGCTGGTGGATATTGCGAAAGAGATCGAGCGGTTGGAGAAAGAAGAGGAGAGACTGACCAAGGAGCTGGCGCGTGTCAATGGCATGCTGGCTAATGAGAAGTTTGTGAGCAAGGCTCCTGCAGCGAAGATTGAGGAAGAAAAGGCAAAACAGGCGAAGTATAGCCAGATGATGGAGCAGGTGAAGGAGAGACTGGCACAGCTTAGATAGTTGGTGAAGGGTTACTGTACACGGGTAGGCATTTTCTGAACTGAAAATGCCGTACGATACAGTGGTGGTAACAGATTTTGCCGATTTAGAATGCGAAGCATCGGCAAAATCCGTTGCTGTTTGCGCAACGCGTGAACAGTAACGGTGAAGGTCCGGAGGCGTGGCAGGCATGATCCACGTCGGACGTGCTTTCGCTCAGGGAAAAATGCAGAGGGGTGTGAAAAACGCTTTGGCGTTTTTTGACACCCCTTGTCTCTTTTTTGACTTTGATGGGGGATTATGCGAAAAAAATTGGTTGCATTGTTTGGGATGCAGGATATAATATAGAGATAATTACGGGAGCTGTTTTGGGACTTAAGCGAACGTGAGGTTACTTGTGGACGAGAGAAAAGAACCGTGATGGGAGTGAGTAAGATGAGTGCTGTTGAGGAGTATTTGGAGCGGATTCCGATGTGGGCAGCGAAGAAGAACAGTCTGGAAGATGTACGGGCTTATCTGGAAGAGATGGGGTCGCCGGACCGGGGGATGAAGATCATCCATGTGGCGGGAACCAATGGGAAGGGATCAGTGTGTTCTTATCTGACTTCTATGCTGACGGAGACAGGTTATAAGGTTGGCACGTTTATTTCTCCCCATCTGGAGGAGATCCGGGAGCGGTTTTTGATGAATGGGGACCTGGTCCGGGAAGATACTTATGAGCGGGCTTTTTACCGGGTGAAGGAACTGTCAGAAAAGATGGTAGAGAAAGGATACCAGCCGCCGACTTATTTTGAGTTTCTGTTCTATATGTGCATGGCGGTGAATGAGCAGTGCAAGCCGGATTTTGTGATCCTGGAGACAGGGCTTGGAGGACGGCTGGATGTGACCAATGTAGTGGAACATCCGGTGCTTACGGTGATCACTTCCATCAGCATGGATCATATGCAGTACTTAGGCAATACTATCGAAGAGATCGCAGGGGAGAAGGCCGGGATTTTGAAACCCGGGGTTCCGGTGGTCTATGATGCGTCCTGCGAAGAAAGCAGGACGGTGATCGAGGCGAGAGCTATGGAACTGAAATGCCCGAAGATTCCGGTAGGACGGGATGCCTATACCTTTATGAAACGGGATGCGAAGGGCGCCCACATCGCAGTCCGGACGTCGGATGGCGGTCAGCTTGTGGTGACAGTGCCGTCCCAGGCGGAATATCAGCTGATGAACGTTTCTGTCGCAGTGAAGGCTATGAGTATCCTTCGGAGAAATGGTCTCTGCTGGTTTTCTCTGGAAGATATTGTCCAGGGAATTTTACAGGGATACTGGCCGGGACGGATGGAACGGGTGCTTCCGGGAGTTTATCTGGACGGAGCCCACAACGCAGGTGGTATTGAAGCCCTTCATGAAACGATGACCCGGATGCAGAAGGAGACGGGAAAATCCATTTCCATCTTATTCGGTGCAGTGGCAGATAAAGAACATAAGAAGATGATCCAGAATCTGTGCCAGGATTTAAATATCACCCATGTGACGATCGCCCACATGGAGACCAGCCGGTGTGCAGATACAGAGCAGCTGAAGGGAGAATTTGCGGAGGTTTTGAACTGTCCGGTGGAGGTATTCCAGACGGTAGAAGAAGGCTGGAAGCATTTCCTGGAAAATCAGGGAGACGGACTGGCATTCTGTGCCGGATCGTTGTACCTGATCGGAGAGGTAAAATCTCTGTTAAAGCCGAAGGAGGCAGAAGATGATTGATTTTGAAGAAGAATTAAGCCGGTTTAAACCAAGTTTGGAGATTGAAGTGGTGGAGGATGCCATTGTAAAGAGTGACCTGACGGATATGACTGATATCATGATGGAGCTGATTAAGGAGAGAAAAGAGTAGAAGCATGGATTATACAAAAAGATGCCGCCAGATTTCCAACAGTTTTTATAATCTGGGCCTGGAAAAAGCACAGATCCGGGATTTAAGCGGTGCCGCAGAATGCTTAAAGAAAAGTCTTCATTTTAATAAATACCAGACAGATGCCAGAAATCTGCTGGGTCTGATCTACTATGAGATGGGAGAGACAGCAGAGGCTCTGGTGCAGTGGGTCATCAGCAGCAACCTGCAGCCACAGAAGAACCGGGCAGTCCATTATCTTCATGAGATCCAGGATAAGCCGGGACGTCTGGAGGCAGAAAGTGTCAATATAAAAAAATATAACCAGGGATTGTTCCATGCCCAGAATGGCAGTGATGACCTGGCGATCCTGCAGCTTAGCCGGGTGGTAGAGAATAATCCTCATTTTATCAAGGCCCATCTGGTGCTTGCGCTTTTGTATATTGCGCGTGAAGATTATACCAGGGCGGGGAAATCCCTGTATAAGGTGCTTCAGATCGATAAAAACAATCCCAAGGCCCTGTGGTATATGTCCATCGTAAAATCCAACACCGGCCGGGCTGAGGTGGAGCGGCGGAAGCTGACCAACGCATTTTCCCACCGGCAGATGCAGGACGATGACATCATCATTCCACCGACCTATAAGGAGAATACAGGCTGGCAGACCATCATCAATATCATGGTTGGCCTGGCCCTGGGCGCCGCAGTCGTATTTTTCATGGCGGTCCCGGCAGTGAAGGAATCTTTAAATACGGAGCATAATCATGAGCTGGCCCGTGTACTGGAACAGGTCAGCCAGAAAAACCTGGAAATTACAGGGTTAGAGGATGATAAAAAGAGTCTGGAGAGCCAGTTGAGCAGTGTGCAGGATCAGCTGAACAACATTAATGGAGAAAATCAGGATGTGGTGATCCAGTATCAGCGGTTGGTGCAGATCCTGCAGGATTACCGAAATGAAAGTCTGACAGATGCGGCAAAGGTGTATACTGATATGCAGCCGGAGCTGATCACCGATGCCGGTATGCAGGAAATTCTGGCATCTATTTCTGCAGATATGACAGAAAATGGATACCAGCTTTTAGCAGCAGCCGGAGATCAGGCCAGGGATGCAGGTAATACAGCAGAAGCTGCGGATAATTATCAGAGAAGCCTGAAATTGAAGGCAGATAATCCGGCAGTGATCTACAGCTTATCCAATGTTTACCAGGCCATGGGTCAGGAAGATCAGGCCAAGGAACTTTGGGGTCAGCTGATCATGAATTTCCCGGATACAGAAGAAGCAGCGTTGGCGAAAACAGCCAGAGGATACTAAGGATAGGATAAAAAAGACACAAGAGAAGAAGTGGTTCCGAGCAGAACCCTTTTACTCTTGTGTCTTTTTTTGACGACTGCTGATCCGAGCAGAAGGCGCGAAGGGTATTCAGGCTCTGTTGAAGTGAAAAATTCAGAAAAGAGGGAAAAGTATGACAGAACCAACTTTTTTTTATGAGGCCAAGGGCCAGGTGCTGGTGATCCATCTGCCCAAAGAGCTGGATCATCATAACTGCAGGAATCTGCGCTATGAGACAGACTTACTGCTGTCGGAGAATTACATCACCCGGATGGTTTTTGATTTCAGCCGGACGGTTTTCATGGACTCTTCCGGTATCGGAATCCTGTTAAACCGCTACAAACAGATGCAGCGCAGCGGCGGCAGTGTGGCCATTTATGGCGTGGGGGTCCAGATCAACCGGATACTGAATCTGGGTGGCATCTGGAACCTGATCAATGGATTTTCATCAAAAGAAGCGGCGATTGCCGGAACGGAGGGGTAAGGAAGATGGAGGATAAGAAAGAAGAAAAAAACGAGAACATACAAGCAGCAGGAGATCATTTTGCGCTGGAAATCGACAGTGATTCCAGAAATGAAGAATTTGCCAGAGTGGTGACCGCAGTATTTTTAAGCCGTCTCAACCCAACCCTGGAGGAACTGGATGATGTAAAAACTGCGGTATCAGAGGCAGTGACCAATGCGGTGATCCACGGTTATGAGGGAAAGGACGGAACTGTCCGTTTAGAGGGAAAGACCGAGGGCAATATATTTACCATTCAGGTGCAGGATCAGGGGAAAGGCATTGTTAACATTAAACGGGCCATGGAGCCTATGTTTACCACAGACACTACGGGAGAACGTTCCGGTATGGGGTTTTCCTTCATGGAAGCCTTTATGGATCAGGTACAGGTGGAGTCAGAGCCAGGAAAAGGAACCACTGTCACCATGAAAAAGAAGATCGGCAGGTGATGGCTTTGGACGATGTCATGGCGAAGATCCAGAAAGCACACCAGGGGGATAAAGCCGCCAGAGATCAGCTGGTTATGGATAACATGGGGCTGGTCTGGAGTATCGTGCGGAGGTTTAAAGGACGGGGCTATGAACTGGAAGATCTGTTTCAGATCGGCAGTATCGGCCTGCTAAAAGCCATTGATAAGTTCGATTTGAGTTACGATGTGAGATTTTCTACTTATGCAGTGCCGATGATAGCAGGGGAAATCAAGCGTTTTCTCCGGGATGACGGTATGATCAAGGTCAGCCGTTCAATCAAAGAGATGGGCGCAAAGGTGAAAACGGCCAGAGAAAGCCTGTGCGGAAGTCTTGGACGGGAACCGACGGTGGAAGAAATTGCCGGGGAGATCGGGGCTACCAGAGAGGAAGTGGCAGTGTCCATGGAAGCGGCAGCGGAGGTGGAGTCCCTCTATAAAAACGTGGGGAACGGAGAAGATAAAAGCCTCTGCCTGATGGATAAGATCGAAGATCACAGGGAACGTCAGGAGGAACTGATCAACCATATGGTGTTAGAGAAGCTGATCAGCCAGCTAGGGGAAAAGGATCGGGAGATCATCATCCGGCGGTATTTCAGGAATCAGACCCAGACCCAGGTTGCCATCTCCCTTGGCATTTCCCAGGTACAGGTGTCACGACTTGAAAAAAAGATTTTAAAACAGATGCGGGAACAGTTTTAGAATAAAAGAACGGTGGGATACTAAGAAAAAAAGAAAGGAAACGAAAGAAATGGAATTTATCAGACATCGTTGGAAAATGATCCTGCTAGTGGCATTGCTTACCGCAGCGATTTTAGGAGGCGCCATGCTTTTCTGGAGCAGCACCAGGGAGAAAACGTATACAGGCGGATTGTTTGTGAAGGAAGAACGGCAGAAAGAAGTTGCGGAAGCTGGGATGTAAACTGCCGGGAATCTGTTTGTGGATTCCCGGCAGCGAAAAGCTTTTTTAAACAAATCTGAGGTTTAGGTATTGACATTTTGATCTTCTGGAATATAATAGAATCAAACATATGAATAAATGTTCATATGAAAAAGTTCGAATAAGAAAAGGAGATTAAAATCATGAAAAAATCTTACAAAATCGAGGTAGACTGCGCAAACTGTGCAAATAAGATGGAGGATGCAGCAAAGAAAACGGCTGGTGTAAAGGATGCAACGGTAAACTTCATGATGCTGAAGATGAACGTTGAATTTGAAGATGGTGCTGATCCAAAAGCAGTCATGAAAGACGTACTGGCAAACTGCAAAAAGGTTGAGGATGATTGCGAGATTTATTTATAATCAGAGAAAAAAAGAGATCCGCAAAACGGATTTTTAAGAGAGCTGCGAAAAAGGAGAAGAGAGGCAGTCGGTATGAATAAAAAGCAGAAAAAGGTATTGGTCAGAATCATCATTGCGGCAGTTCTGATGATCGTATTTGGATTTTTACCGGTAAGCGGATATCTTCGGTTTGGTCTGTACATGATCCCGTATCTGGTGATCGGCTATGACATTTTAAGAAAAGCATGGAAAGGCATTTTAAACCGACAGATGTTCGATGAGAACTTTCTGATGGCAGTCGCAACCATCGGCGCGATTGTGCTGGGCGAGTATACCGAAGGCGTTGCCGTTATGCTGTTTTACCAGATCGGCGAGCTGTTTCAGAGCTATGCTGTTGGCAAGAGCCGCCGAAATATCAGTGAGCTGATGGACATCCGTCCTGATTATGCGAACATCGAAGGAGAAAACGGCTTAGAGAAGGTAGACCCGGATGAAGTGGAGATCGGTTCCATCATCGTGGTCCAGCCTGGCGAGAAAGTGCCTATCGATGGTGTGATCGTGGATGGCGAGGCGTCCTTAAACACCAGCGCATTAACCGGAGAGAGCCTTCCAAGAGAAGCGAAGACCGGTGACGCAGTGATCAGCGGCTGTATCGATATGACAGGCGTGTTAAAAATCCGCACAACAAAGGAATTTGGCGAGTCTACCGTATCCAAGATCCTGGACATGGTAGAAAACTCCAGTTCGAAAAAGTCCAGATCCGAGAATTTTATTTCCAAATTTGCCCGTTATTATACTCCGGCTGTCTGCTATGGCGCGCTGGCTCTGGCAGTTTTACCGTCTCTGATCCAGCTTGTGATGGGAATGACACCGCAGTGGAGCACGTGGATCTACCGGGCCCTGACTTTCTTAGTCATCAGCTGCCCATGTGCCCTGGTGATCAGCATTCCGCTCAGCTTTTTTGCAGGAATCGGCGGCGCCAGCAATGCAGGCGTTCTGGTAAAGGGTTCTAACTATTTAGAGACTCTGTCCCAGACAAAATATGTGGTATTTGATAAGACGGGAACACTGACCAGGGGCGTATTTGAAGTAGTTGGTGTTCACCATAATACCATAGAGGAAGCAAAGCTCCTGGAGATTGCCGCTTTAGCAGAGAGTTATTCTTCTCATCCGATCAGCAAGAGTATCCGCAAGGCATATGGCAGAGAGATCGACCAGAGCCGGGTAACGGATGTGAAAGAGATCAGTGGAAACGGAGTGACTGCGAAGGTTGATGGCATGGATGTGGCCATTGGTAACAATAAATTGATGAAGAGCCTTGGTATTGATGCCATGGAATGCCATCAGGTAGGTACGGTTGTGCATATGGCAGTCAATGGCGCTTATGCAGGTCATATCCTGATCGCAGATGTGGTGAAAGAACATTCTGCAGAAGCTATCCGGGAACTGAAAAAGGCCGGAATCCGCAAGACCGTTATGTTGACTGGCGATGCAGATCCGGTGGCAAAACAGGTGGCTGCTGAGTTAAGGGTTGATGAAGTGTACAGTGAGCTTCTCCCGGCGGACAAGGTAGAAAAAGTAGAAGAGCTTCTGGCTAAAAAGGGAGAGAAAGAAAAACTGGCTTTCGTAGGTGACGGGATCAATGATGCCCCGGTACTTTCCCGGGCGGATATTGGTGTTGCCATGGGCGCTCTGGGCTCTGATGCGGCTATTGAGGCGGCAGATATCGTTCTGATGGATGATGACCCGTTAAAGATCGTCAAGGCGATCCGGATCGCTAAGAAATGTATGCACATCGTATATGAAAATATTTATTTTGCCATCGGTATCAAGGTCCTGTGCCTGATTCTGGGTGCAGCCGGCATTGCTAATATGTGGCTGGCGATCTTTGCAGATGTGGGCGTGATGGTACTGGCGGTGCTGAACGCGGTGAGAGCGTTATTTGTAAAAAAATTGTAATTGTACGGAATCATTAGAAAATGATAATGGAGAGCTTATGACAGAGAGAGAAGAAATGTGTTGTGAGTCCACAGAGGTTCATGAGGAGCTTCTGCGGATCGTCAATGAGACGCTTCCTGATGAGACAGAGCTTTATGATCTGGCAGAATTATTCAAGGTATTCGGAGATTCCACCAGAATCCGTATTCTTTATGTCTTATTTGAAGCTGAGGTCTGTGTCTGTGACCTGGCTGCGGCACTTAATATGACCCAGTCTGCGATTTCCCACCAGCTTAAGATCTTAAAGCAGAACCGTCTGATCAAAAGCCGCAGGGAGGGAAAATCGATCTTTTATTCCCTGGCAGATGATCATGTGCGGACGATCATTGCGCAGGGTCAGGAGCATATTGAAGAATAGGCACACCGCACTGGCATTGTCCATTGCTTAGAAAATAACAGGATAAAACCGTAAAACTGCCGCTATCGGATCATATAGTAGATCAGTCCCAATATCCAGCTGGTAAAGGTGCCATAAAGGATCACAGGCCCGGCGATGGTAAAGATCTTGCATCCGATTCCATAGACGTGTCCTTCGGCCTTATATTCGATAGCAGGCGCCGCTACGGAGTTGGCAAATCCGGTGATTGGCACCAGGGCTCCGGCGCCGCCCCATTTGACGATCTTCTGGTAAATATTAAATCCTGTCAGCAGAACGCTTGTCAGGATCAGTACCAGAAGCTGCCATGCTGCCGCTGATTTCTCATCCAGTCCCATGGCAGTCAGCCAGGTGAGAAGAAACTGGCCGAGGGTGCAGATGACGCCTCCGGTTAAAAAAGCGCGGAGCATATTTCTCCAGAGGGGATAAATGGGGGTGACTTGTTTTACATATTTGTTATAATGGTCTTTTCTGATTTCCATAAATTTCTTCCTTTCTTTGATATCGAATCAGACGTTACTGTTTACGCGTTGCGCAAACAGCAACGGATTTTGCCGATGCTTCGCATGCTAAATCGGCAAAATCTGTTACCACCACTGTATCATACGGCATTTTCAGTTCAGAAAATGCCTACCCGTGTACAGTAACAACCAGACCGTCTTTGATCTGGTCACGGTACGCTCATATCCCGGAAAAAGTAGAGCAGAGATCCGCTCAGTTTTCCCAGTGCGATTGCCAGAATGACATATTGAAAGCCCACGGCCAGACGGATTCTCCGGTTCATTACAGGCAGTGCTTTTACCGTCTCAGCCAGGGACATGACCAGACATCCTACAAAAGTGCCGATGGACAGTCCGGCGATGCCAAGGAAAATCTGGTCTGACAGATCATTTCCCAGTGGGATGGGAAGATCATATAGATTCAGAAGATTCCCCCAGATTCCGCCTAAAACTGTGGCGGTTTCATAGATTTTGGCCTGTCCCGGTGTGCGGCTCCATCCCATCAGCCGTGGAAATACGCCGATCATAGACAGAAAGGCGAACACTCCGGCAGCGATGATACTGCCGGCGCAGATGCCAAAAAAACCTAAGAACAGTTGGCGGGGGAACATGGGATCAATGACCAGTGCTTTAAGAAACATCGATGCCGGACTCCTTTCTTCCTGCGTTCTGGATCAGGGTCTTGCACACATTTTCCTCATACAGACGCATTTCTACCTCCAGAGGCGTCGGGTCTGTGGTGATCTTCCAACGGGCAAAATGGTTAAAGAATACCACGATCCCAAGTCCCAGACCGATGGAATAGGAGATTTCCAGAATCGTAAATCCGTCGGAGCTGGTTCCGGTCACCAGAAGGTAGATCTGGTCAAAGGCATCGGTGACACTGACGTCATTGTTAAAGGTCATAATGGCAAATGCCGCGCCGAAGAAGCTGATCAGGCAGACGGCTGCAGTTTTTAACCAGGCACTTAGATAGCGGGGCGGTCTGGCTTTCTGGAAATCGATGATAAAATCAGTCTCCCCCAGGTTATTGATCTGGATCTGCGGGTCCAGTTCATAGATTTTTTCCAACACAGTGATGACGGAATCAACGTATCGTCCATTGTGGTCATCGGGAACGGTGCGTATCTTTAATGCCCGGCACTTGGCCATCAGCGCCGGATCATCACTGTAGATTTCTGCAATATCTTTCAAATAGACGCGTTTTTCATGAATTTCTGAAATCTGGTTTAATTTCAAATATAAGGTCTTATTCATGCTATTCCATCCTTTTTCATCAGGTTCTGTTCGGACTGCTCAGTTGCATGAGGGTATCTGAAACTGACCAGTTATCATAAGGCTATTGTGGATGGAAAGAGGATTTTTTATACATACTGCACGGTAAAATGGCCGGTGGAGCAGATGACAGCTTTAGGAGAGGGCAACATCCAGAATCATCATGACTACAAATCCCAGGGAGAAAAATAACGTCCCAAGATCGGAATATTCATGCTCGTGCAATTCCGGGATCAGTTCTGCCACCACCACATAGATCATAGCGCCGGCGGCAAAGCTGAGTAAAAAGGGCAGAACCGGTGTGATCTGTTCTGATAAAAAGATGGTCAGGACAGCGGCGACAGGTTCTACAGCTCCAGACAGAACGCCGCCTATGAATGATTTTTTGCGGCGGAAGCCGGCAGCCCGCAGTGGGAGAGAGACCACGGCTCCCTCAGGAAAATTCTGGATCGCGATGCCTATGGATAAGGCAAGTGCCCCTGCCAGTGTAACGGCCCCGTCGCCCATGAGCCATCCGGCATAGATGGCGCCGACCGCCATGCCCTCAGGAATGTTATGGAGAGTAATGGTAAAAATCATCATGGACGTTTTTTCGGCTGCATCTGGACGGATCTGTGTTAACGCATGATCCAGAAGCAGCAGGAGCAGGGTGCCGGACAGGAAACCTCCGGCAGCAGGAAGAAAGGCCAGATGTCCCAGATGGGCGCTCCGGTCAATGGCTGGCAGAAGCAGGCTCCAGATGGATGCGGCAGCCATGACTCCGGCGGCAAATCCATTTAAGAGAGTCTCCAGACGGGGATTTAAGTCCTTTTTTAGGAAGAACACACAGGCTGCTCCCAGGGAAGTGCCGAAAAAAGGAATCAGGATTCCTTTTAGAATTTCAAAATTCAAATCAGTTACCTCGTTTTTAGAATGGATGATCTAGTATCAAAATATGGTAAAAAAGAAGAAAAGAGCCTGGACACCAATGGTGTGGTAAATATTTTCGATAAATATTTTCCGGGCTTGTTATTGACAGATTGCCTGAACGAGAGTATGATGATGGATGAAATTAAATACAGAGATCGACAATAGAGGCGCGATGATTATCAGTATCTGCCAGGAGGCTTGCGAAAGCCGGGGAAAGACAGAGAAAGGATGATTCGCCGAAACCAGTGATCGTTCGCAGGTCACTGAGTTGGGGTACCGTTTAAGAGACGGTGCACTCTCACCTTTCTGGTGGAGGAGCTATTGTTTCATGGATATTATAACGTAGACATAGAAGCAGTGGTGAGATTTCATCATTGCTTTTTTTATTTCTAAGGATATCAAACATGATTTCAGTACAAACGTTGTCGGTCAGAAAACAGGAGGAAAAGAGATGATAGCATTTTTAAACTGGCTTGACGGCGTGCTTTGGGGGCTGCCCCTGATCGTGCTGATGATTGCCACAGGACTTTATTTTACCGTTCGGTCTGGATTTTTCCAGTTCCGCCATTTTGGCTGGATCATGAAACGGACTGCAGGACAGATGTTTGTGAAGGATGAGAATAAGGGGAAAGCGCAGAATGAAAAGGGTATGCTCAGTTCTTTTGAAGCCATTTCCACAGCCATTGGCGGAACCGTAGGCTTTGGTAATATTGCTGGCGTGGCTACTGCCGTGGCCGCCGGTGGCCCTGGCGCAGTCGTCTGGATGTGGCTGACCTCCCTCATTGGCATGATCTTAAAGCAGGTTGAGGTGACCCTGGGCTGCTATTACCGTCGGGAGCATGAAAATGGTGATTTCTACGGTGGACCGACTTACTATATGGAACGTGGTCTTGGCAAAGAGAGGCATTGGGGAAAATTATGGCTGATTCCGGCGCTGATCTTCGGAGCTGGTATTTTCTCCACATTCTTTGTTACATCTTCTACGCTGACAGCAGCACAGGTTGTATCCGGCGCATTCCATCTGGGAACCTATTCTATTGCCGGAATTCCGGTTGAGGGCGTTATTTTAGTGGCAGCATGTCTTTGTGTCCTGACTTATATCATCACCAGTGGCGGCACTAGAAAGATTGCGGCAGTATTCAGCAAGCTGGTTCCGGTGATGAGCGTGATCTATATCCTCATGGGAATTGCCATGATCCTGGTAAATATCCAGAGAGTTCCGGCAACCATCGTGGAGATTTTTACGAATGCATTCACAGGCACTGCGGCGATCGGTGGCTTCGCAGGCTGTGCAGTCAGCGAGATGATCCGTGTAGGTATGGCTCGTTCCGTATACTCCAATGAGGCTGGATGGGGTACTTCTCCTATGATCCATGCCTCTGCCAAGACCCGTCACCCGGTAGAACAGGGACTGTGGGGCTCTTTCGAGGTATTCTTTGATACCTTTATTATCTGCAGCATTACTGCATTATCTGTTATTTTAAGCGGCAACTGGACAGATGGGACCAATGGTGGTACACTGGCTCTGAGCGCATTTTCATCTGGATTTGGCACAGCTGGAAGCCTGCTGTTAGCTGTGATCATGGTTGTATTTACCGTGACGACTTCCGGCGGATGGTTTACCTATTACCTGGCGATTCTGGAGCATTTATACAAACAGGAAGGTATCGTGAAGGATATCGTGATGAAGCTGTTCTATGCAGTACGTGCGCTTCCGGGACTGTTATGGACGATTTATCTGGTAAAGACCGACAATCAGGGATTTATCTGGACCGTTGTAGATATTACATCTGCAATTCCGACATTTGTCAATGTAGCGGTGATCCTGTTATTATCCAGTCAGTATTTCAAACTGCTGAAGGATTATAAGGCACGCTATTTAGGGGAAGGTTCAGTAGATCCGAATATGAAATTGTTCTATGAGGAAAAGGTAGGAAAAGAGGAAGCATAATGAAAACAGTATATTACAATGGAACTGTATATACAGGAGCTCTTCCGCTGGTACAGGCATTTGTGGAAGAGGATGGCAGATTTGTGTTTGCGGGAACGAATGAGGAAGCCCGGATGGCAGCAGGGGAACAGGCGGAGCTGATCGATCTGGAAGGCAGATTTGTATGCAGTGGATTTAATGATAGCCATATGCATCTGCTGGGCTTTGGCAGTGCGTTAAATTCCGCCCAGTTAGCAAAGCACACAGAAAGCCTTCAGGACATGGTGGCGTGCCTGAAGGAGTTTGCTGCATCCAGAACCAGAAGCGCTGGTGCATGGATTATGGGCCGTGGCTGGAACCAGGACTATTTTACCGATGCAGACCGGATGCCTGACCGTTATGACCTGGATCAGGTTTCCACAGAAATCCCGGTGTGCGCGGTTCGTGCCTGCGGTCATTGTCTGGTAGTTAACAGCAAGGCGCTGGAGGTGTTAGGCGTGACAGCAGAAACTCCACAGCCGGAAGGCGGTCATATCGGGATAGAACACGGAGAGCCGGACGGACGTTTTTTTGATAATGCTATGGACCCGGTTTATGCAGCGATTCCAGAGCCGGATAAGGCAGAAGTAAAACACATGCTGAAGATGGCATGTAAGGAGTTAAACCGCTTTGGTGTGACAAGCAGTCAGACCGATGATTACTGTACCTTCCGCAAGGTTCCGTGGTCGGTAGTCAATGAAGCTTACCGGGAACTGGAGGCAGAGGGAGAACTGACGGTCCGTGTTTATGAGCAGAGCAACTTCACAGATCTGGACAGCCTGAAGGAATTTGTAGAAGCAGGCAATGTTACAGGGGCTGGCAGCGATTTCTTTAAGATCGGACCATTAAAAATGTTAGGAGATGGCGCTTTAGGCGCGAGAACGGCTTTTTTGAGCCAGCCATATGCAGACGATCCGTCTACCTGTGGGATTCCGGTATTTACCCAGGAGACACTGGATACCATGATTGGATATGCCAATGAGCATCGGATGCAGGTGGCAGTCCACAGCATCGGTGATGCATGTCTGGATCGTGTGCTCCATGCCATTGAAAAAGCCCTGGAAGAGCATCCAAGAGAGGATCACCGTCATGGAATTGTCCATTGCCAGATCACGAGACCAGATCAGTTAAAGAAAATCGAGGATCTGAATCTTCATGTGTATGCGCAGAGCATTTTCCTGGACTACGATATCCACATAGTAGAAGATCGTGCGGGAGAAAAATTAGCTTCTACCAGCTATAACTGGAAGACTCTGATGAAGCATGGAGTATCTGTCAGCAACGGAAGTGACTGTCCGGTGGAGCTGCCTGATGTCTTAGGCGGTATCCAGTGTGCAGTGACCAGAAAGACCTTAAAAGACCAGATCGGACCTTATCTGCCAGATCAGGCATTTACAGTACAGGAAGCCATCGACAGCTTTACCACCCGCAGCGCAGAAGGAAGCTTTGAAGAAAACTTTAAGGGGCGGATCGCTCCAGGTATGGCAGCTGACTTCGTTGTGCTGGATCAGAACTTGTTTGAGATTCCGGAAAACGCTATCAAGGATGTGAAGGTCTGCGGCACATATGTGGCAGGTAAAAAGGTATATCAGATGTGAGATGACTCCCACCTCTTCAGGTGGCGAGGAGCAAATTAGTATCAGTGGTGGGAGTCAATCCCCCATCTGATATAGCCTCCGGCAGGATTGCAGAGATGCGCAAAAGAAATATGTCATGCTTTGCATGACGCGCATCTCGCAGCAAGAATGCCGAGGCATTCTTGAATAATTTAGAGTGTTTGATATAAGAGCATGAAAAAATCCGTATCCATTTCTGTGGGTACGGATTTTTTTGTGTGTAAGGGAGATACTAATTTCTGTAAAATCGTAACTATGACGGTACTGAATAGACAGTTGCGTAAAGTCAGTAATGGTTCAGGAGCTATGGTTACAAAATCAGAAAAAGGAGTATACCGTATGCAAAAAGGACATGCCAGCATTTTATTCGAAGATCCGCCAAGGATCGTGGGAGGGGCCAGTGTTGTAGGGAAAAAAGAATCGGAGGGACCGCTTGGAAATCAGTTTGACCAGGTTATAAAAGAGGATATGGCAGGCCAGGATTGCTGGGAGATGGCAGAGAGCGTCATGCAGATCAAAGCGGCAGAAATGGCCATAAGGAAAGCTGGAAGAAAAAAATCAGATATCCGGTATCTGTTTTCCGGTGATCTGCTGGGTCAGCTGATCGCTACCTCTTTCGGAACCGGAAGCCTGGAGATCCCCTTGTTTGGGCTTTATGGCGCCTGCTCTACCATGGGTGAGGCCATGAGTCTGGGGGCTATGACTGTTCATGGCGGTTATGCGGACCGGGTGCTTGCCATGGCATCCAGTCATTTTGCCACGGCAGAAAAAGAGTTCCGTTTTCCACTGGCTTATGGAAGCCAGAGACCATTTTCCGCTACATGGACAGTGACTGGATGCGGGGCTGTGGTGATCGAAAAAGCAGTGCAGGGCAATGATAAGGTAAAAATCCGCGGTCTTACCACTGGCCGGGTTATCGACCTGGGGGTCCGGGATTCCATGAATATGGGAGCAGCCATGGCTCCTGCAGCAGCATTGACCGTATTACAGAATTTTGAGGATCTGAATGTGGATGAAACATTCTATGACAGAATTATCACAGGAGATCTTGGGAGAACAGGCGGCACGATTTTCTGCCAGATGATGCGTGAAAAGGGATATGAGATCAAAGACCGCTACATGGACTGTGGGATTGAGATCTTCGATGGCAGTGATCAGGATACCCATTCCGGAGGAAGCGGCTGTGGCTGTTCTGCTGTTACGTTATGTGCCATGATTCTCCCTAAACTGCAGTCGGGTCAGTGGAAGCGGGTGCTTTTTTTGCCAACAGGAGCGTTGCTATCCAATATCAGCTTCAATGAGGGGCAGACGATCCCGGGCATTGCCCATGCAGTAATTCTGGAATCTCCCAAAGTCTGACAGACAAGGTGGTATCTGAAAAATGGTGGATACATGAATGTTGAAAGGAAGAGAAAAACGATGGACTATATCAAAGCATTTCTTATAGGAGGCATGATCTGCGCCCTTGCACAGGTCCTCTTAGACCGCACCAGGCTGATGCCGGGCCGCGTCATGGTTCTCCTGGTTGTCAGTGGCTGTATTCTGGGATTTGCCGGTGTTTATGAGCCGTTTGCCAGATGGGCAGGAGCAGGAGCGTCAGTTCCTCTTCTGGGATTTGGCAATACCCTGTGGAAAGGTGTAAAAGAAGGGATTGAAAAAGAAGGATTATTGGGGATATTCAAGGGTGGTCTCACCGCCAGCTCCGCCGGAATCTGTGGCGCCCTGGTGTTTGGCTATCTGTCATCCCTGGTGTTCCAACCGAAGCTGAAAGAATAAGAGCTGCTGTCTGCGCAATGCGCGGACAGTAACGAATAAGATAGGGCCGTATCTGTTAAGCGTGAAATCGCTTAAACGGATACGGCCCTTTCAAATATTATATAGAAAGTATAACAAGTTGAGGTTGTTTCGCTGCCAGTTTAGTCGCTGAATCCTGGTCCTATATTCTCAGGGACGGTCGGAACCGTTGGCGGTGCGTCCGGTACCGTAATATATCCTGGACCATAAGGTACCGTTGGTGAAGTGGCATCGTTATCGGATGGAAGGACTGTAGAAGTACTTCCGTGAATAGGGCAGTAACCAGGAATTGCAAAGTAGCTGTCGTCGGTTTCTCCTGTTTCACCGGCTGGAAGCGTGATACATACGCGGGATATTTTTTCAGGACAGAATTCCGTTGGAAGCATACCAGATTCTGCGCACACGGTTACGGTGGTGTGTACGTTACAGGATTCCGTTGGAACCGTTCCTTTGGCAAAATACTCTGTATAAATGGCATTGCCTCTTGGGTCATGATCACAGACGCCTGGGATTGCCAGTTTGCCGGATTTGCGGCAGATGGAAGCAGTCTCCACACTGTCTGGAACTGTAAATCCAGGATCAGACATTCCCTCGTGGACTCTGGTCATGATCTTGCGCCAGATATCTTTATGATACGAAGTACCCTCTGTGTGGGAACTGAGTTTCTGGTTCAGGTCGTATCCGGACCAGATACCTGCTGTATAGTAAGGCGTGAATCCTACAAACCAGATATCGTTGTTGCCGGTGGTAGTACCACTCTTGCCGGCGCAGGACATATTCTCCAATTTGGCACGGGTACTGGTGGAACCAGGACCGGCGCCTGGTCTTGCAAACTTCCGGTTGCCGATCATGGAATCCTTTAGGGCGTCAGTCAGAAGGAATGCAGTAGAATCCTTTAATACCCGTCTGGTCTCTGGTTCGTTGTTGATCAGCACTTTGCCGTTGCGGTCTATAATCTTGGTGAAAAAGATCGGCTCGGTATACATACCCTGGTTGGCGATGGTAGCAAAAGCTGACGTCAGTTCCAGGTTGGTTACACCTTCGGTCAGGCCACCAAGGGCGGTAGCAGCGTTATAATCACTGGAGGTCAGAGTCGTGATTCCAAAATTCTTCGCATATTCCACACCAAGCTGAGGGGTAACCGTCTCCATCATGCATCGTACCGCCACAATGTTCATGGAGTAAATAATACCATCGCGGATGCTGGAATAACCCTGATATCCGCCAGAATACCAGTTGCGGAAGGTTTTTGTGCCAACCGTATATGGCGCATCATAATAGACAGAACCAAGGGTTGCGCCACAGGTATCCAGTGCCGGGGCAAAGGAAGAAATCACCTTGAAGGTAGAACCGGGCTGTCTTGGCACGTTGGTAGCACGGTTTAAAGTCAGGTTTGCTGTTTTTGCACCGCGGCCGCCGCTGATGGCTTTCACCTCTCCGGTAGCCTGATCCATCAGGACAAAGGAAATCTGCGGCTGCAGTGTTACCGTGATGCTTTCACCGATTACTTCATCTGTATCCTTTTTGATATAATTCTTGAAATTCTCTGCATCGCCACGAGCCTCTTCTTCGCTGTTATACAGGGCGTCAAAATCGGTCTCCTGTAAAATATCCTTATGCCATGCCTTGATATTATTCTGTGAAAAATGTTCCTTGGTACCGTCTGCATGCTGCAGGGAGAGCCGGTATTCGATGGAGTAGCGGACTACATTATAGTTGTCCGGATTGTTGATCTCTTCGTCCACGATAGCCTGTAATTTCGGGTCCTGGGTAGTATAGATCTGCAGGCCGCCGCTGTATAACAGGTTGTGGGCCTGGGTCTCAGAATAGCCTAATTTTTCCATCAGGGCAGTTTTTACCTGAGAGGTGAGCTCGTCCGTAAAATAGCTGTACGGGGTGGAGTTTTCCTTCGTGATGGAATCCACGATCTGGATCCGGTCGTAGACATTATCCGCTAAGGCCTCTTCCTGCTGATCCTTGGAGATATAACCCTGTTCAAACATATACTGCAGGATCACACGCCGCTTCTCCTCGTTGCGTTCCCGTCCGGAAATAGGATTTAAACGGGACGGGTTCTGGGTGATACCGGCGATAACGGTACATTCTGAGAGTGTTAAATCAGAAACCTCTTTGCCAAAATACCGTCTTGCGGCCACCTTGACGCCGAGGGTGTTATTTCCTAAATTAATGGTGTTTAAATAGTTGGTCAGGACCAGTTCCTTGCTCATGGTCTTGGACAGCTTGACGGCCAGGTACTGTTCCTGCAGCTTTCGTTCTACGGTCTCACCGAAGCTTTTCTCCCGGCCACCGCCAAATACATTGTTCTTGATCAGCTGCTGGGTGATGGTACTTCCGCCGCCTGCGGAGGAGTCTCCGGTGATGACGCCTTTGATCATACGGGCGATGGAACGGAGGTCGATACCGTTATGAGTCCAGAAACGGGAGTCTTCGATGGCAACGAAAGCATTGATCAGATCCTTGGGAAGCTCATCAAATGTGGCCGGATCACGGTTGGAACCTGCGGTTACTAAAGTGTCGGTTAAATTGCCTTCCCGGTCATATACGGTAGTGGCAAAGCCCTGGGGAACAATGCTGTCGATGTTGATCTCAGGGGAACTGTCTATGATGCCTTTATACATGCCAACGCCTATGCTGACTCCGACCACTGCCAGTATAAAGAAGATCAGAAGCAGCGTTCTGGTAAAGCCAAGAAAAAAGCGGTTGGCAATTTTCCGTTTTTTGGAAGAGGCATCTCTTAATTTTTTTTCTGTCGCGTCTTTTCCGTAGTTCATGTAGGAAAACCTCCTTTATCGGTTCATTATAACAAATGTTGGTTTATAATTCAAGAAATAGATACAGGCTGTACGGTTTCTGCGTTGCGAATTTCTCTGTTTTGTATTATTATGATTCATGAGAAGTAATGCTATGAGGAGAAAAACAAATGAGCGATCATTATAAAATCCTGTGGGAGGGTGGACAGGGAGAACTGGTAGAGAAAAAATCCCGTTTTATCGCCACCACAGAGCCGGTAGAAACCGAGGAGGAGGCTCTGGCTTTTATCGAGCGGACGCGGAAGAAGTACTGGGATGCCAGACACAACTGCTTTGCCTATTGCATCGGTGACAAAAACCAGCTTCAGCGGTGCAGTGACGATGGAGAACCAAGCCAGACAGCGGGACGGCCTATGCTGGATGTGCTTCTGGGAGCAGAAGTCCACAACATCTGCGTGGTGGTCACCCGGTATTTTGGCGGTACCTTGTTAGGCACCGGCGGATTGGTACGTGCCTATTCCGGTGCTGTCCAGGAAGGTCTTTCGAACAGTACCATTGTGGAGAAGTGCCTTGGCCGCCAGTTAGATATAACCACCGATTATACCGGCATCGGAAAGATCCAGTACGTTTTAGCCCAGAACCAGATCATTACCCTGGATACCCAGTATACTGACAAAGTACAGGTATCTGCCATGGTTCCACAGGAAAAGTTGGACAGCATCGTGGCAGAGATCACGGAGGGAACCAGTGGAAGGGCAGAGCTTCTGGAGGGAGATCCGGTTTATTATGGACTGTTAGATGGGGAAATTGTGGTTTTTTAGAAATGCATAAGAATTTTGGGTTGCATTCTGTAAATGATGATGTTATATTTAATTATTGTTTTTATTTCCCATTGTTGAACCAGTAAAGAGTAAGGAAGAGTAAACAGTTATGAAGATGAAGAGAGAAGATATCCGAAACGTTGCGATCATTGCCCATGTAGACCACGGTAAAACTACCCTGGTAGACCAGCTGCTGCGTCAGAGCGGTGTGTTCCGTGCCAACCAGGAAGTAGAAGAGCGCGTCATGGACTCCAACGATATTGAGAGAGAGCGTGGAATCACGATTCTGTCCAAGAATACAGCTGTATTTTATAAAGACACCAAGATCAACATCATCGATACTCCAGGACATGCAGACTTCGGCGGCGAAGTAGAGCGTGTATTAAAGATGGTAAATGGTGTTATCCTGGTAGTTGATGCATATGAGGGCGCTATGCCTCAGACGAAGTTCGTATTAAGAAAAGCACTGGAGCTGGATCTGGCAGTGGTTGTCCTGATCAATAAGATCGACCGTCCGGAGGCAAGACCAGAGGAAGTTATCGATGAGATCTTAGAGTTGTTGATGGATCTGGATGCTTCCGAGGCGCAGTTAGACTGCCCATTCCTGTTCGCGTCTGCAAGAGATGGTTACGCAAAAGCGAACTTAGACGATCCAAACGTAGATATGGGTCCATTATTCCAGGCGATCATCGATCATATCCCGGCTCCGGAGGGAGATCCAGACGCAGGTACCCAGGTACTGATCAGTACCATTGACTACAATGAGTATGTAGGCCGTATCGGTGTTGGTAAGGTAGATAATGGTGTGATCCGTGTGAACCAGGATTGTGCGCTGGTGAACCATCATGATCCAGATAAGATGCGCCGTGTAAAGATCGGTAAATTGTATGAGTTTGACGGTTTAAACCGTGTAGAGGTACAGGAAGCGAAGATCGGTTCCATCGTTGCTATTTCCGGTATCCCGGATCTGCACATTGGAGATACCTTGTGTTCCCCGGAGAATCCAGAGGCAATTCCATTCCAGAAGATCTCCGAGCCGACTATCGCCATGAACTTTATGGTCAACGACAGCCCGCTGGCTGGTCAGGAAGGTAAATTCATTACCTCCCGTCATTTGCGCGACAGACTGTTCCGTGAGTTAAATACTGATGTGAGTCTGCGTGTAGAGGAGACCGATTCCCCGGATTGCTTCAAGGTATCCGGTCGTGGTGAGCTGCATCTGTCCGTTCTGATCGAGAACATGCGCCGTGAGGGCTTTGAGTTTGCAGTCAGCAAGGCAGAGGTTCTGTATAAGTATAATGAGAGAAACCAGAAGTTAGAGCCTATGGAGTTAGCTTACATCGATGTTCCGGAGGAGTTTACCGGAGCCGTGATCCAGAAGCTGACCGGAAGAAAAGGTGAGCTTCAGGGTATGAGCCCGGCAAACGGCGGTTACACCAGACTGGAGTTCTCCATTCCGTCCAGAGGTCTGATCGGTTATCGTGGTGAGTTCATGACCGATACCAAGGGTAACGGTATCATGAATACCATTTTTGATGGCTATGCACCATACAAGGGCGATTTAAGCTACAGAAAGACTGGTTCTCTGATCGCTTACGAGTCTGGTGAGTCGATCACTTACGGTCTGTTCAGCGCCCAGGAGCGTGGTACTCTGTTTATTGGACCTGGCGTAAAGGTATATTCCGGTATGGTCGTCGGCCAGAACCCGAAGGCAGAGGATATCGAGATCAATGTCTGCAAGACCAAGAAGCTGACCAACACCCGTTCTTCCAGCGCTGATGAGGCATTAAAGCTGACTCCGCCTAAGATCATGAGCTTAGAGCAGGCACTGGATTTCATCGATACCGATGAGCTTCTTGAGGTGACTCCGGATAGCTTACGTATCCGTAAGAGAATCCTGGACCCAACCTTAAGAAAGAGAGCTTCTTTCAGAAAATAAACTTCAGAAAATAAACGATAGAAAATCAATGGAAAATGGAGCACAGATGGATTACACATGGTACCCGGTCTATGACCGGATCGTCAGCCAGATTGATGAACTTCTGGCAAAGGAAAAGAATAGACAGGTTACGGTAGCCATCGATGGCATGTGCGGAAGCGGTAAAAGTACATTGGGTCAGGCGCTAAAAGACCATTACGGCTGCAATCTGTTCCATATGGATGATTTTTATCTCCGTATGGAGCAGAGAACGCCGGAACGATATGCGGAGCCTGGCGGCAATGTGGACTATGAGCGGTTCCAGGCAGAGGTGTTGAAGCAGCTGGAGAACAAAGACGGTTTTTCTTATCAGTTGTTCAGCTGTGCCACATTTTCCCTGAGCGATTTTGTGGCAGTGTCCTGGAACAGACTGAATATCGTGGAAGGCTCCTATAGCCAGAATCCATATTTTGGGGATAGTTATGATCTGAGACTGTTCTGCAGGATCGGAACAGAAGAACAGCTGCAGCGGATTCTGAGACGAAACGGTCCGGAAAAGCTTCAGATGTTCAAGGAACGTTGGATTCCTATGGAAAATAAGTACTTTGAAGCATTTGAAATTGAAAAGAAAAGTATGGTGATCGACTGCACCGGATTTTCCCGGTGATAAGTGGCGGATGTTCCGCAAGTACGGTGATTACCTGAAAAAGAAAAAGGTGGGTTCCTGCTTAAGAAAGCATGGAATCCACCTTTTCGCATACCAGCCGGATGTATTCACCGAGACCGGCCTCCTGGCATCCAACTACATAATGGTTGCAGCGGTTTACCGGAATCAGGATTTTAAATGCATGACTGTCGCCGATGGCAGTGGCGATGGCCGGAGTGATCTCCCCTAATAAGGAGTTGGCCATGACGATACCGATAGGACCGATGATGATGTCAGAGTTTTTAGCATTGACAATACATGGATTTTCTCCCGTGGCACCGAAATCTGCGCCAGCTTTCATCATGGAGGTGGTTGCAGCGCTATTGGTGCCGATGGCATAAAGCTGCAGCTGCGGATGACGTTTCTTTAATTGTTCGATCACGGCTTTGCCCATTTTTCCACCCTGACCGTCAATAATGGTAATTTTCATAAATATTTCCCCCTCTGATATCGGATTGCTCTGCACTACGTGCTTCCACAATACTCAAAACATTGTATCGTGAAAATAGAATATGGTCAAGAAAAAAGACAGAGAGCAGTTACTGTACACGGGTAGGCATTTTCTGAACTGAAAATGCCGTATGATACAGTGGTGGTATTTACAAGCGTTGGTGATTTCTGTTATACTAACGAGAGTATGGAAGGGAGAATTATGGCAGATTGCATAAAAACAGGGGGAAGATAGAAACAGGGGGAAGATAGATCATGTATAAGATTCTGATCGTTGATGATGAAATTATGATCCGCAGCGGACTCGGCAAGATCATCCGCTGGAATGAGATCGGCTTTGAAATGGTTGGCGCTGTGGGGAGCGCTGGGGAGGCATTGAAGATGATTGCACAGATACCGGTCGATGCGATCCTCACAGATATTAATATGCCGGATATGACAGGGTTAGAGCTGATCCGGCGCGCGAGAAAGGAACTCCCGCGAGTGAAAGCTGTGATCATCAGTGGATACAGTGAATTTGAATATGCAAGAGAGGCAATCGAGCTGAAGGTGGAGAACTATATATTAAAGCCGTTAGACCCACAGAAGATCACCGAGACTTTTAAAAAGATCCGGGAAAAACTGGATGAGGAGAGCTACACGGAACGTCAGAACCAGTTTATCCAGTCGGAGTACGAGATGCGCAAGGGAGGAAGCCCGGAGAACAAGGGTTGTGAGGATGAGAAACAGGCAGAGCTGATCCGGATACTGGAAGAGGGAAAATATAAGGAGATGGAAACGTTTGTAGAACGGTGGTTTGTATCCTTTCGGGGAGAAAACGGGATGGAGATCCGGGATTACTGCTACAGGACGCTTCGCAATGCAGCCTTCTATTTTCACATTGAGACGCCTCCGCTGTTTAAAATCTACCGCATTCCGCTGGAGGAGAGTGAAGATCCGGAAAGACTGCAGCAGGTATTCCAGGAGGACCTGCAGCTTTTAGCGACCTGCTTAAAGGACAATTCTGAATCACTCTCGGTCCTGGTCAGCAGCAAGGCCAAGCTCTATATCGATGAAAATTACCAGAATAAGAACCTGTCACTCCGGGATGCGGCTGATAAACTGAACGTGAGCTATGGTTATCTATCGACAGCCTTTGCCAGGACATATGGGGAAAATTTTAAATCCTATCTCGTGTCCGTCCGTATGGAGAAGGCGAGAAAACTTCTGATGGAACGCAGATATAAGATCTACGAGATCGCAGATATGACCGGTTATGCCAGCTCACGGTATTTTACCGATGCGTTTAAAAAAAGGTATGGGATTTCTCCTGGGGATTATGTGCTGCGGATGAATGGAGAAGGTGGGCTCTGATATGAAAAAAGAAATGACATTGAAAGCCCGGTTCATTCTCACTTCCTATTGTTCCGTCGTGATCTCCATCATGCTGATCGGGATCGCCAGCTACTGCCTCTTAGGAAGCATGTCAAAAAAGTTTGTGCTGCAGACCAGCGAGGAAGTTGTCAGGCAGAAAAATGAAGATATCCAGACCAAGCTGGATGGGATTGAAGTGACACTCCGGGACATCATCTACAACTTAGAATTGCAGCAGACCCTGACAGACTATCAGGGGGCAGATCCATATTCGAGGAGAATGGCGGTCAACAACAGTATCGCGCGTGCGTCAAACTCTTTATATATGCTGGACAACATTGCAGTATTTACAAAGAGCGGACAGATGATCGGGAGCATGTACGAATTTAATGGGACGAAGAAGGCAGAGGATTACAGCTGGTATGATAAGATGAAGGCTTCAAACGGAGAGACCATCTGGCTGGATCAGACCATCCGCCGTTCAAAGGATAACTACGGATCCCATATGGAGATCTCAGCAGTGAAAAAGATCCGTGCTCTCTCTGGAAAGTATGGCGCGCGCATGGGAGAGGAGTTGGGCTGTGTTTGTTTTTCTGTAAATCTGGATGCTTTGTTAAAATTTGAACAGGACTACGGTGGCAATGAAGAACGACAGATGCTCGTGGCAGCGGGAAACGGGATGATCCTTGGCGGAACAGAGATCGATAAGAACGGGACAGAATTCCCGGTTGAGCTGTTGACAGAAACAAAGAACCACACGTATGTCCGCTGCGGACAGGAAAAGGAACTCTTGATCTATGATCCGGTGGGGCAGAACATCGACTGGTACACGATCTGTCTGGTACCGAGAAGAGCCGTGCTGAAAAATTTTTACCTTGCGATCATGGTGTGCTTCACACTGTCCGTCTTTTTGCTGGTGGCGCTGCTTTTATTCTCCATCTACAATGCAGAGCTGATCAGCCGCCCGGTGAGGAGCCTGGAGGAGCAGTGCAAGCTAGTGGCCAATGGTACCTTTGATATTGGGGAAGAGAGGAGCGGCATCCGTGAGATCGACGGGCTGTTTGTGCATTTCCGTGAGATGGCAGGACAGTTGGATCACCTGATCCATGAGGTGTATGAGACGAGGATCGAGGAACAGAATCTGATCGCAGAATCCAGGGAAGCACAGCTTCAGGCGCTGCAGATGCAGATCAATCCGCATTTTCTCTACAACACGCTGGATTCCATCAACTGGATGGCATTGATGGCAGGGGCGGATGAGGTATCGAAGATGGTTCTGGCGCTGGGGCATCTCTTCAGAAGCAACATGAACACCTCCGGGATCTACACGAAGGTCAGTGATGCGGTGGAGAACGTAAAGCTTTACATGTATCTGCAGCAGGTGCGCTTCGAAGGCGGACTTGCCTATCAGGTGGAGATGGAGGAAGAGGTGCAAAATGCCATGATCCTCAAAAACCTGATTCAGCCGCTGGTGGAGAATTCGATCAAGCACGGTATGCAGACTGGTCACGCCGGAGGGGAGATCCATATTTCCATCAAAAAAGTGGAAGAGCATCTGCAGGTGGAGGTCGGTGATAATGGAAAAGGAATTGAAGAAACAGAATTAGAAAAGCTGAAACGGCAGTGGCAGGAGATTTCCAAGGATGAAAAAGAAGAGCGTCGCGCTGCCGGTAAAGTGGGAATCCATAATATCATGAGAAGATTATGGCTTTGCTATGGCAGTGAGGCATCCTTTGATATAAGCAGTACTTATGAAAAAGGCACGCAGATGATTATAAGTTTTCCATTGGAGTACCGAATTATACAGAAAAATTCTGATGCGATAAAAGAATCTGATGAAATAAGAAACTTTTAACCTTGTTCCTTCTAAAGAAAGATGTGATAATATACATACAGCAACCGCAAAAAGAGTACATCATTGTTAAAAATGTATTCTTTAGAACAATTAATAAGTTCATATCTAGGAGGAAAAAACGTATGAAAAAATCACTCGCTTTTCTGATGTGCCTGTCCGCAGCAGGCATGCTGACTGCATGTGGAGGAAAAACAGACACTGCACAGACAACCGCAGGAAGCACACAGGCACCAGCTGCAGGTGAGACAACCGCAGAGGCAAAAGCAGAAACCAAGGGCGATCCGGTTGTGATCAACTACTATGACTGGGATATCCCGGATCAGAAATTCATCGATGATTTTAATGCGGCAAACCCGGACATCCAGGTTGTAGCACACAGCATCCCTGCAAATGGTGAGCGTCTGACCAAGCTGGATATTCTTGCTATGAGCGGAAGTGACATGGACGTTATGCCGATCTCTGATGGTGATCAGTTCACACGTTTTGAATCCGGAATGTTAGCATCTCTGGATGACTTTATCGCAAAAGATGGCATTGATATGGAGAAATCCTTTGGCAAATATGCGATCTGGGGTCAGTACGATGGCAAGTATTATGGAATTCCATTCCGTGCAACCCAGAGTGTTGTTTACTATAACAAAGATATGTTTGATCAGGCCGGAGTTGAGTATCCAAGCGATGACTGGACACTGGACGAGTATGTTGAGACAGCAAGAAAGATGGCTGAGTGGGGCAAAGACCAGGGAATCTATGGAACCTATACCCACACCTACGCAAATGAGTGGGCAACCATCGCAGCTCAGAAGGGCGAGTGGTATACCGAGGATGGCAAGTGCAACATCAAGGATCCGGCATGGCAGAAAGCTCTTGAGACCCGTAAGATGTTAGATGATGAAGGAATCCAGATGCCTTACGGACAGATCGTAGCTGCAAAGGCAGCTATCAACAGCTCCTTCTTAGGCGGTAAGGAAGCTATGGTAACCGCAGGAAGCTGGTTAGTAAGAGATATGAAGAACAAAGAGAAATTCCCATTCGATTTCAAGGTAGGCGTTGCTTATATGCCTAGATTTGATGAGACGGTAGAGGGATTACGCAGCAACTATTCCTGTTCTGTACTTGGTATTCCGGAAAACTCCAAGCACAAAGAAGAGGCATGGCGCTTCATCCGTTACTATGTAGAGAACGCATCTGATTACATTGCAGCATCCGGTAACCTGCCAACTTATCTGCCGGCATATAACGATGATATGGTAAATATCTACTGTGAGGGCTCTGGTCTTGATGTTTCCTATGCACAGAAATTCTTCAATGAAGATGTTCAGCTGACCACCAACAAGATCATTGGAAACAAGGGCGCTGAGTATATGCAGATCGGAAAAGAGGAGATCGGAATGTACTTCAACGGAGAGAAATCTCTTGAGGATACATTAGACAGCATTGAAACACGTGTGAATGAAGCTCTTGGCAAGTAAAAATTCGTAAGAATCTTGCAGACAACGATAAAATAATAGAGAGGAAGCAGGAAGACGGCTATGAAATCGAAACACAGGCTGAACAGGATGGAGTTGAGAGAGGAACGGGCCGCTTACGGCTTCCTCTTTATCAGCTTAATAGGAACCGTTACTTTTATTCTGGTACCGATCATTATGTCCATGTTTTTGGGATTTACGACCTGGAATCCAATGAAAGGACTTGCAGGTGTTGAATTTGTCGGTCTGGACAACTTTAAGACCATGTTAAAGGATGAACGAGTGCTTGCGGCAGTACGCAACAACCTGGTTTATTCCTTATCTTATGTGCCATTGACCATCTCCATCGCACTGGTGCTGGCGGCACTGCTGAACAAATTTGTGTTTTTTAAAGTTCCGATCCGTATGATGACCTTTATGCCTTATATTTCATCGCTGGTATCGGTAGCGACCGTATGGATGGTACTGTTATACCCGGACAAAGGACCGATCAACTCCATTTTGAGCAATGTATTCCATGTGGCAAACCCGCCGCAGTGGTTCATCAGCTCCAAGTGGGCATTAAAGGGAATCATTATGATGTCGGTATGGCATGATGTCGGATACTACTGCATCATTCTTCTTGCCAATATGCAGGGCCTGTCTGCTGAGGTTTATGAATCTGCGGCAGTGGATGGCGCAAACTCGATCCAGACATTTTTCAGGATCACCGTTCCGATGCTGACATCCAGCATTTTCTTCTGTATCACACTGGCGACGATCAATTCCTTTAAGATCTTCGATCAGGTCAACATCATTACAGAGGGTGGACCGGGATTCTCAACCACCGTACTGGTACAGGCGATCTACTACTACGCATTCAAGGAGTATAAGATCGGCTATGCAGCAGCAGTGGCACTGGTATTGTTCCTGATCATATTTGCATTTTCTACGGTGCTTCAGAAGCTGGAAGAAAAATTTACTTATTAGAAGGAGGAAGAAAGTATGGGGTATCAGAAAAAACGCCTGGCAATGCGTGTGATCACAACGATCGTTGTGGGTCTATTTGCCCTTCTGTTTATATTTCCGTTCCTCTGGATGTTATCTACTTCCTTTAAGTACGAGATTGATGTTATGGAGTTTCCGGTACATCTGATTCCACAGAGATGGAATTTCCAGAATTATGTGACGGTATTTACAAAAAGCGATTTTCCTGGCTATTATTTGAATTCAATTAAAGTAACCTCACTTACGATCATTGGTGAATTGTGTATTACTACAATGGCAGCCTATGCATTTGCGAGACTTCGTTTCCGTGGAAAGAAGTTCTTATATGTGCTGTATCTGTCAACGATGATGGTACCTGGACAGGTGCTCCTTCTTCCGAAGTACATCTATTTCCAGAACCTTCATATCACAAACACGCATCTGGCCCTGATCATGCCTGGACTCTTCTCTGTATTTGGAGTACTTCTGATGCGCCAGGTATTCATGCAGATCCCGTTTGAGTATACAGAAGCAGCATATCTGGATGGTGCATCCCATCCGACGATCTTTTTGAAACTGATCCTGCCATTAGCAAAGCCGGGTCTTATGACAGCGCTTCTTCTGGCTTTCAGCTGGAGCTGGAACGATTACATCAATCCGCTGGTATTCTTATCCAACGATAAATTGTTTACCCTTACTGTTGGTCTGCAGCGTTTCCAGGAGGATGCTTCCACCAACTATGCACTGATCATGGCAGGTGCGACAGTTTCTTTGATCCCATTGATCGTATTGTTTTTATTTACTCAGAAATATTTCATCGAGAGCTTTGCTTCAGCAGGAGTAAAGGGTTAAAGAAAGGAGAACAGATATGGAAAATGTACGTTATGGCGTGATCGGAATCGGTAATATGGGAACCAGTCATTCTGGCTGGCTGGCAGGAGGAAAAATTCCCGGAGCTACCCTGACAGCTGTCTGTGATATTGACGAGAAGAGAAGAGCATGGGCAAAGGAAAACCTGCCGGAGGTGGCAGTTTTCGAGGATTACAAAGAACTCTTGGACAGCAAATTGGTGGATGCAGTGATCATCGCGGTTCCACATTATCTGCATCCGGAGATGGCGATCGAGGCCTTAAAGAGAAATATCAACACCATGGTTGAGAAACCGGCCGGTGTTTATGCTTCCCAGATCCGTGAGATGAACGCAGAGGCAGAAAAGCATCCAGATGTGAAATTTGCCATGATGTTCAACCAGAGAACGAATCCTCTGTATCAGAAGGTAAAAGAGATCTTAGACGCAGGAACCATCGGAGAGCTGCGCCGTGTGACCTGGATCATCACAAGCTGGTGGAGAACCCAGAAATACTATGATTCCAGTGCGTGGAGAGCAACCTGGGCAGGCGAAGGCGGCGGTGTCTTAGTAAACCAGGCGCCTCATCAGCTGGATCTGCTGCAGTGGCTGTGCGGTATGCCATCCCTGATGGAAGCACATTTAAAATACGGTTCCCACCGTGATATCACCGTAGAGGATGATGTAACTGCATACTTCGAGTATCCAAACGGCGCAACCGGAACCTTTATCACCTGTACCCATGATGCACTTGGAACAGACCGCTTAGAGATCCACGGTGACAATGGCAAGATCATCATCACAGACAGCAAGTGCGTGACTGTGAAGAAGATGGATAAGCCTGAAGATGTATGGAATCACGAGCTTGACTTCCGCCAGATGCTTGCACTGGTCAAAGGCCAGACCCAGCAGAAGCTTTATACCGAAGAGACCTTCGAGTGCCCGGAGAACTGGGATCAGCAGCACATCGATGTTCTGATCAACTTTACCAATGCGATTGCAAAGGGCGAGGAACTGATTGCACCTGGCGCAGAGGGCATCAAGGCAGTTGAGATCGCCAATGCAATGTTCCTGTCTGACTGGCTTGGCCATGCTGTGACGATCCCGGTAGATGATGAGTTGTTCTACGCGAAGCTGCAGGAGAAGGTTCAGGAAGAGAAAAACCGTAAATAATCATACTGTACACGATAGAAAAGGAGCTTAATATCATGAGCGAAGCAAAGAAGGGTTCCCCGAAGATTGCCCTGAACATGTCGATGGTCAAGACGATCATGTGGGACAAGGGACCGGATTATACATTTGAGAGAGTAAAAGCAGCAGGACTTTCCTATTTTGAACTGTCACAGGTGGATATGACCGATGAATTCATCGATCAGGTATTAGAGGCATCTGCAAAGCACGGTGTTACCGTAATGTCCACAAGCTTAAACTACAAGCCTCTGTTTGGACCAAATGCCAAGGGCTTTGATATTGAGAAGGATTTGGACCGGATCATCGAAGCAAACAAACGCCTCGGTGTAACCTATGTCAGAGATTCTCTGATCCCAAGCATCTGTATCCACAACGAAGAAGGATACTATAAGGCTGCTGAGGATTTAAACCACTATGGCAAGCTCTTAAAGGAGAATGGACTGAAATTATATTATCATAACCATCACTTTGAGTTTGAAAAATTCCATGGCAAAACCGGATTTGAGCTGCTGGTAGAGAACACCGATCCGGAGCTGGTTGGTTTTGAGATCGATGTGCACTGGATCCAGCGTGCAGGACAGGATCCGGTTACCTGGATCAAACATCTGGCAGGCAGAGAGGATCTGGTCCATCTGAAGGATTACCGGATCTATTTCCCGGATGGACAGCCGACACCGGAGATCTTCCACAAGGAGCAGTGCATCCAGTTCGCTGAGATCGGAGAAGGAAGCCTGGATATGAAATCTATCATCGAGGCTTCCGTCGAGGGTGGGGCGATCTACCTGCCGATCGAACAGGATCAGTGCTACGGAAGAGACCCGTTTGACTGCATCCGCACCAGTGTCAAGAACATCTGCGATATGGGCTTTGAAAAATATCTGTAGAAAGTGCTTGCATTTACCAATAACAGGTGTTATACTAGACATGATAACGAGATACAATGACTGATAAGGAGTGGGCGAAAGTCCACTCTTTCGTTTTGGTTAGCGAAACAAATCAGGGAAAGGTGGTGAAGACCATGACAAAAAGAGAAATGTATGAGGCAAAAACAGAAGAATTTCTGCAGCCGGTAGTGGATGAGCATGGATTCGAGCTGGTTGACGTGGAGTATGTGAAGGAAGGCAGCAACTGGTATCTGCGTGCTTACATTGATAAGGAGGGCGGAATCGCAGTGGATGACTGTGAGGTGATCAGCCGTATTTTGAGCGATTGGCTGGATAAGACCGACTTTATCGAGGACAGCTACATTTTAGAGGTAAGTTCTCCAGGACTGGGACGTCCGTTAAAGAAGGAGAAGGATTTTGCCCGCAGCATTGGAAAAGAAGTGGATATCCGCCTTTACCGTGCCCGCGATAAGCAGAAAGATTTTACCGGAATTTTAACAGAGTATGACAAAGACTCTGTTACGATTGAAACAGAAGACGAAACCAGGCTGACGTTTGAGAGAGCGGACATCGCCCTGATCCGTCTGGCCTTTGATTTTTAAAGCTTGAGAATAATTGTTGGAGGATAAAACAATGAATAAGGAACTGATAGAGGCACTGGAAATTCTGGAAAAAGAGAAGAATATCAGCAAAGCCACTATGTTAGAAGCAATCGAAAACTCCCTTCTGACCGCATGCAAGAATCATTTTGGTAAAGCAGATAATGTAAAAGTCAACATCAATCCGACGACCGGTGATTTTGCAGTGCTGGCATCCAAAGAGGTTGTAGAGGACGTAGAGGATCCGCTGACCCAGATCAGTCTGGCAGAGGCAAAGATGATCGCTCCAAAGTATAATCTGGGAGATATTGTCCAGATCCCGATCGAGTCCAAATCCTTTGGCCGTATCGCAACCCAGAACGCGAAGAACGTTATTTTGCAGAAGATCCGTGAGGAAGAAAGAAAAGTTCTGTATAATGACTGGTATGCGATGGAGAAAGACATCGTTCAGGGCGTGGTTCAGCGTTATGTTGGAAGAAATGTCAGCCTGAACTTAGGCAAGGTAGATGCAATCTTAAGCGAGCAGGAGCAGGTAAAGGGTGAGGTATTCCAGCCGACTGAGCGTGTAAAAGTATACGTTCTGGAAGTGAAGGATACTCCAAAGGGACCTCGTATCTCCGTATCTAGAACTCATCCGGATCTGGTGAAACGTCTGTTTGAGTTAGAGGTTGCAGAGGTAAAGGACGGAACTGTTGAGATCAAATCCATTGCCCGTGAGGCAGGTTCCAGAACCAAAATCGCAGTAAAGTCTAACGATCCGAACGTAGATCCAGTAGGAGCATGCGTTGGTATCAACGGCGCCCGGGTGAACTCCATTGTCAGCGAGTTAAGAGGCGAGAAGATCGATATCATCAACTGGGATGATAACCCGGCATATCTGATTGAGAACGCCTTAAGTCCTGCAAAAGTCATCTGTGTAGTTGCAGATGAGGATGCAAAAGAAGCACAGGTAATCGTTCCGGATTATCAGTTATCCCTTGCCATTGGTAAGGAAGGCCAGAATGCAAGACTGGCTGCAAAGCTGACCGGATATAAGATCGATATCAAGAGTGAGACACAGGCAAGAGAGATGGGCCTGTTTGAAGAGATGGATCTGGATAACCAGATGGCTGATACCAGCTACGAGGGTTATCAGGAAGAACCTCAGAACAACTACCATGACGGATATGAGGATTACCAGGAAGAGAACAAACCAGAATAACGAAACGAATTGGGAGTGATGATCGGTGAGTACAAAAAAAGTTCCGCTTCGTCAGTGTATCGGCTGCGGTGAAATGAAAAGCAAAAAAGAGATGATTCGTATTCTGAGAACAGAGTCAGAGGGCTTTGTGGTAGATGCCACAGGAAGAAAAAATGGCCGTGGCGCATACCTGTGTCCAAGTATGGAGTGTTTCAAAAAGGCAGTGAAGAACAAAGGCCTGGAGCGTTCCTTTAAGATGGCGGTTCCGAAAGAAGTTTACGAATCTTTGGAAAAGGAGATGGAACAGCTTGGAGAATAGACAGAAGGTATTGAATATGATCGGCCTTGCAACGAAGGCTGGAAAGACAGTCAGCGGAGAATTTTCTACAGAAAAGGCTGTTAAGACCGGAAAAGCATGGCTGGTGATCGTATCAGAAGAAGCATCGGACAATACCAGAAAAATGTTTACCAATATGTGTACTTACTATCATGTTCCTGTCTGTTTTTTTGGTAAGAAGGAAGAACTTGGACATTCTATGGGTAAGGAGTTTCGCGCTTCCTTAGCCATCACGGATGAAGGGTTCGCCAAAACGTTGGTAAAACAAATGAATGTAAACGGAGGTAGTAAGTATGAGAGTTAGTGAACTGGCAAAAGAGCTGGGTAAGTCCAGCAAAGAAGTATTAGACGTTCTGCAGAAACAGGGTTATGGCGAGAAAACTCATTCTTCCAACGTAAGTGATGAGCAGACTCAGGCTATAAAAAAAGCATTAGCTGCACCTGCAAAACCAGAGCATGCACAGGGGTCCGCAGAGGCACCAAAGAAGAAGATTGCCGCTGTATATCGCCCACAGAATGCGCAGACCATGAAGAATCCAAGACCGCAGGCAGCTCCGGCACAGGCAGCAGCACCAGCAGCTCCTGCACAGGCAGCGCCAGCGGCAGAAAATAACCGGGAAAATGCAAAACCACAGGGTCAGCAGTCCCAGAACCAGGGCGGCTATCAGGGCAGCCGTGACAATCGCCAGGGTGGTTTCCAGGGCAATCGAGATAACCGTCAGGGCGGCTATCAGGGTAACCGCGACAACCGCGGCGGTCAGGGCGGCTATCAGGGTAACCGCGATAACCGCAATGGTCAGGGTGGCTATCAGGGCAATCGCGACAACCGCGGCGGTCAGGGCGGCTATCAGGGCAACCGCGATAACCGTAATGGTCAGGGCGGCTATCAGGGTAACCGCGATAACCGTAACGGCCAGGGCGGTTTCCAGGGCAACCGTGACAACCGTAATGGTCAGGGTGGTTTCCAGGGCAATCGTGACAACCGCGGCGGTCAGGGTGGTTTCCAGGGCAACCGTGATAACCGCGGCGGTCAGGGCGGACGTTCCGGCCAGAGAGACAGCGCAAAGTCTTTCGATACCCCATTAGCAACCAAGCCACAGAGCAATCGTGCGAATAAGAACGCTTATAAGAACGATCGTTATGATAAGAAGAACATGACAGAGGACGGACCAAAGAACAAGGGCAAATCCGTTTCCAAGCATCCGTTCATCATGCCTCAGAAACCAGTAGAAGAGAAGGTAGAGGAGACCATCAAGGTTATTACCATTCCGGATGTATTGACCATCAAAGAGTTGGCGGAGAAGATGAAACTGCAGCCATCTGCCATTGTTAAGAAGTTATTCTTAAAAGGTCAGATCGTTACCTTAAACCAGGAGATCGACTACGAGCAGGCAGAAGAGATCGCTATGGAGTATGATGTTCTCTGTGAGAAAGAGGAAAAGGTCGATGTGATCGAGGAATTGCTGCGTGAGGATGAAGAGGATGAGAAAGATATGGTTTCCAGACCTCCGGTAGTCTGCGTTATGGGTCACGTTGACCATGGTAAGACCTCCCTTCTGGATGCCATCCGTAAAGCCAATGTCACTGCAAAAGAGGCAGGTGGTATCACCCAGCACATCGGTGCATACGTAGTAGAGATCAATGGACAGAAGATCACTTTCTTAGATACTCCGGGACATGAGGCATTTACCGCTATGCGTATGCGTGGTGCGCAGTCTACCGATATTGCAGTTCTGGTAGTCGCAGCAGATGATGGCGTGATGCCGCAGACCGTTGAGGCGATCAACCATGCAAAGGCAGCAGGCGTTGAGATCATTGTTGCTATCAACAAGATCGATAAGCCAAGTGCGAATATCGAACGTGTAAAACAGGAGCTGGCAGAGTATGAGTTAGTGCCAGAGGATTGGGGAGGCAGTACCATTTTCGTTCCGGTATCTGCACATACCCATGAGGGTATTCCGGAGCTGTTGGAGATGATCATCCTGACAGCTGAGGTAAAAGAGCTGAAAGCCAATCCAAACCGTAACGCAAGAGGACTGGTGATCGAGGCAGAGCTGGATAAGGGCAAAGGCCCGGTCGCTACCGTTCTGGTTCAGAAGGGTACTCTCCGCGTAGGTGACAACATCGCCGTTGGCGCATGCTACGGTAAAGTACGTGCTATGATGGATGATAAGGGACGCCGCGTGAAAGAGGCAACACCATCAACACCAGTTGAGATCCTGGGCTTAAACGGTGTACCGAATGCCGGTGAAGTATTCGTAGTGACCGAGAACGAGAAAGAGGCAAGAAGCTTCGCAGATACCTTTATTTCTGAGAGCAAGAACAAGCTGCTGGAAGAGACGAAGGCAAAATTATCCCTGGATGATCTGTTTACCCAGATCAAGGCCGGTAATGTAAAAGAACTCCCAATCATCGTAAAAGCCGATGTTCAGGGTTCTGTAGAAGCAGTAAAGCAGAGCCTGACCAAGCTGTCTAATGAAGAGGTTATGGTCAAAGTGATCCATGGAGGCGTTGGCGCGATCAACGAGTCCGATGTTTCCTTAGCATCTGCATCCAATGCCATCATCATCGGATTTAATGTAAGACCAGATGCAACTGCAAAATCCATTGCAGAACGTGAAAAAGTAGATATCAGACTGTATCGTGTCATTTACCAGGCAATTGAGGACGTAGAGGCTGCGATGAAGGGTATGCTGGATCCTGTATTTGAGGAGAAGGTTATCGGCCATGCCATCGTGCGTCAGTTATTCAAGGCTTCCGGCGTCGGAACCATCGCAGGTTCTTACGTTATGGACGGTAAGTTCCAGAGAGGCTGTTCTGTCCGCATTACCCGTGAGGGCGAGCAGATCTTTGAAGGTGCTTTGGCATCCCTGAAACGTTTCAAGGACGATGTGAAGGAAGTAGCGACCGGATATGAGTGCGGACTTGTATTTGAGAAGTTCAATGATGTCCAGGTAGACGATATGGTTGAGGCATATATGATGGTAGAGGTTCCCAGATAGGATTTAGGAGCCTCCACCAGAAAGGAATTCCATGCGTAAAAATAGTATTAAGAATACAAGAATCAATGCGGAGGTCCAGAGAGAGTTAAGCGAGATCATCCGTACCGAAGTAAAAGATCCACGACTGGCAGCAGCTATGGTGAGTGTGGTTTCTGTAGAGGTAACTCCGGACTTAAAATACTGCAAGGCATATATCAGTGTCCTTGGCAGCGATGAGGCTGCTAAGGCAGTCGTAGAGGGCTTGCGCAGCGCAGTAGGCTACATCCGTAAAGAACTGGCAAGAAGAGTGAATTTACGGAATACACCGGAGATCAAATTTATCCTGGACCAGTCCATCGAGTATGGTGTGAATATGTCCAGACTGATCGATGATGTGACAAAAGATTTAAAATACGATGAAGAAGAATAAGTGATGATCTGGCCAGCCTGCCAAAATGCGGGCTGGCTATATGAGAATATAGGACCATTGCAAATCACAACAAAAGGGGGCGGCTTATGACAAAACTGGAAACGATGATAGACCAGGCCGGAAAAATCGTGATCTTAGGACACGTGAATCCGGATGGAGACTGTGTTGGCTCCTGCCTGGCCGTCTATAACTATATCAAAGAATGGGACAGTTCCAGGGCAGTTACCGTGCGTCTGGAACGTGTTCCTTCAAAATTCAGCTATTTGTCCGGCTTTGATGCCATTGAGACCGAAGCAGGAGAAGAAACTTATGATCTGTGCATCTGTTTAGACAGCAGTGATGAGGAGCGCTTAGGTGATTTTAAGTCTTGCTTTGACCGCTCTGCGAAAACGATCTGCATCGATCATCATATCACGAACTGTGGCTACGCCCAGGAAAATGTGATCGATGGTCATGCAAGCTCTGCCTGTGAAGTGGTTTACGGACAGTTGGATGAAAGCAGAATCAGTAAACGTGTAGCAGAATGCATTTATACCGGAATCATCCATGATACGGGCGTGTTCAAATATAGCAACACCTCCAGAAAAACCATGGAGATCGCCGGAAAAATGATGGAAAAAGGCATTGATTTTGGAACCATCATCGACGGCAGCTTTTATAAGAAGACATACATGCAGTCCCAGATCCTGGGAAGAGCGCTGCTGGAGAGTATTACATTTCTGGATGGAAGATGTATTTTCAGTGTGGTCCGGAAGAAAGATATGGATTTCTATGGCGTCGATAAGAGTGATCTGGACGGCATCGTAGATCAGCTGCGGGTGATTGATGGAATTGAATGTGCCATTTTCTTATATGAAACCGGCATTCATCAGTTTAAAGTCAGTCTCCGTTCCAATTCCATCGTGGATGTCAGCAGGATCGCGGCTTATTTTGGCGGCGGCGGCCATGTCCGTGCGGCTGGCTGCACCATGTCCGGCAGCGTTCACGATGTGGTAAATAACCTGTCTGCCCATATTGCGGAACAGTTAGAGCGGGAGAAGGCCAATGCTTGATGGCGTATTAAACATTTATAAAGAAAAAGGATATACCTCCCATGATGTGGTAGCCAAGATGAGAGGCATCTTAAGACAGAAAAAGATCGGGCATACAGGCACCCTGGACCCGGATGCAGAGGGAGTTCTTCCTGTCTGTCTGGGGCAGGGAACCAGGCTGTGCGATATGCTGACAGATCACAGTAAGGTGTACCGGGCGGTATTGCTTTTGGGCATCGACACTGACACCCAGGACATCAGCGGGCAGGTCCTGGAGAAACGGCCAGTAGAAGAAAATCCAGAGCAGGTGCTGGAGGTGATCAAAGGCTTTATCGGCCCTTACGATCAGATCCCGCCGATGTATTCTGCTCTGAAGGTGGATGGAAAACGGCTGTATGAGCTGGCAAGAGCCGGTAAAACCGTGGAACGTCAGGCGAGACCGGTGGTGATCCATGATATCACCGTGGAATCCATGGAACTGCCTCGGGTGACTATGACGGTTTCCTGCTCCAAGGGCACCTATATTCGTACCCTGTGCCATGATATTGGTGAAAAACTGGGGTGTGGAGGCTGCATGGAGGCTCTGATGCGCACCAGGGTGGGCAGATTTGAACTGAAAGACAGCATTTTCTTAAAGGAACTGGAGAAAATCAGAGATGAAGAACGTCTCGGTGAGTATCTGGTCTCCGTTGAGGAGATGTTTCTGGATCAGCCAAAGGCCAGTGCGCTTCCGGAGGCAGACAGTCTGGTACATAACGGGAACCCTGTAAAACCGGAGCTTGTGAAGGTGGAGAGGGATCAGACATATACCGATCAGCAGCTGTTTCGGATGTACGATAGTGACCAGCAGTTTCTGGGTGTGTACCGTTATGAAGAAGACCGGAAATGGCTGAAGCCATGGAAGATGTTCCTTGGAGGAAATTAACATGAAATGTTTCATTGGGACCATGGATTTCCAGATCCAGGAACCGACGATCGTTACGCTGGGCAAATTTGACGGCCGTCATAAAGGCCATCAGAAGCTGCTGGGGCGGATGCTGGAATTAAAAAAAGAGCATGGCTGGAAGACAGCAGTTTTTACCTTTGATACGATGCCGGCAGCCAGGATCCAGGGAAAACCCCAGAAGGTGATCACCACCAACCAGGAGCGCCGCAACAACATGGAAAGGATGGGCATCGACTATCTGGTGGAATGCCCGTTCAGCAAAGAAGTGATCCATCTTCCTGCGGAGGTGTTTTTGACAGAGATCCTGCTGGGGAAAATGAATGCCAGGGCAATCGTGGTTGGTACGGACTGTGGGTTTGGCTATCAGAGAAGCGGAAATGCAGAATTATTAAAGAAACTTCAGCCGGTTTATGGTTACGAACTGGATGTGATCGTGAAAGCCCAGGATGACCATCGGGATATCAGCAGCACCTATGTGAAAGAAGAACTGGATCTGGGCAATATCGAGAAAGCCAATGAACTGCTTGGCGAACCCTATTCCATCCATGGAACTGTGGTTCATGGCAACCACCTGGGCGGCCCGGTTCTGGGATTCCCAACGGTGAATATCATCCCGCCGGAGGAAAAGTACCTTCCGCCCTTTGGGGTTTATGTTTCCCGTGTGCGGATGGATGACCGTTATTACGGTGGAATTACCAATATAGGAAGAAAACCGACAGTAGGAAAAGAGAGTCCCATTGGGGTGGAGACCTTTCTGTTCGATGCAGAAGGCGATTTCTATGGAAAAAATATCGAAGTCCAGTTGCTGGATTTTGAACGTCCGGAACAGAAATTCCCATCGCTTGACGACTTGAAAAAGCAATTAGAGTTCGATCAAAAATACGGGCGTTCCTATCTTGACAAACATCATGTCATATGATAAACTATCTAAGTATGAGTTGACGCCGGAGCTCAGTTTCTGGAAACTCCAACCAGATACCTGGTTCACGGTAAGAATATTATTATATTAAGGAGGAAATCATCATGATTTCAAAGGAAAAGAAAGCAGCTATTATCGCAGAGTATGGTAGAAAAGCAGGAGACACTGGTTCACCAGAAGTTCAGATCGCTATTCTGACTGCAAGAATCACAGAGTTAACTGAGCACTTAAAGACAAACCAGAAAGATCATCACTCCAGACGTGGTCTGTTAAAGATGGTAGGTCAGAGACGTGGTCTGCTTGACTACTTAAAGAAAACTGACCTGGAAGGCTATCGTGCACTGATCGAGAAGTTAGGCATCAGAAAGTAATAAAAAGATTAGGGTGGAGATCAGTCTCCACCCTATTTTACGTAAGAGAGAATTCTGATAGAATTTCCTCTTACGTAAAATAGGGCAGAAGATCAGTACCGAGACCGCTGAAAAGCATATCCGGGCGGGTGTATTTTTCAGTAGTTTCGGCGGCTTCTGCCGGTTGTTATCGTCCCATAGGGCAAAAAGAAAAAGACAAAGAACAAAGAAGGAGAAAACACCATGTACAAAAGTTTTTCTATGGAACTTGCCGGAAGAACTCTGACTGTTGATGTGAACAGAGTGGCAAAGCAGGCTAATGGCGCTGCATTTATGCATTATGGCGATACCGTTGTATTATCCACTGCAACTGCATCGGATAAACCAAGAGACGGAATCGATTTCTTCCCATTAAGCGTTGAATACGAGGAGAAGTTATATTCTGTAGGAAAGATCCCAGGCGGCTTTAATAAGAGAGAGGGCAAAGCATCTGAGAACGCGATCCTGACCTCCCGTGTTATCGATCGTCCGATGAGACCTCTGTTCCCGAAGGATTACCGCAACGATGTTACCTTAAACAACATGGTCATGAGCGTAGACCCAGAGTGCCGTCCGGAGTTAGTAGCTATGTTGGGCGCTGCGATCGCAACCTGCATTTCCAATATCCCATTTGACGGTCCATGCGCGATGACCCAGGTTGGCATGATCGATGGCGAGTTCATCATCAACCCAACTCAGGAGCAGTGGAAGAACGGTGACTTAAACCTGACTGTCGCTTCTACCAGAGAGAAAGTTATCATGATCGAGGCTGGCGCGAATGAGATCCCAGAGGCGAAGATGATCGAGGCGATCTACAAGGCTCACGAAGTAAACCAGACCATCATCGAGTTCATCGACAAGATCGTTGCTGAGGTTGGCAAGCCAAAGCATGAGTATACAAGCTGTGCAGTTCCGGCTGAATTATTCGAGGAGATCAAGAAGATCGTTACTCCGGAAGAGATGGAAGAAGCAGTATTTACCGATGACAAGCAGACCCGTGAGGAGAATATCCGCGTCATCACTGAGAAGCTGGAAGAGGCATTTGCAGACAACGAAGAGTGGCTGGCGATCTTAGGCGAGGCTGTTTACCAGTATCAGAAGAAGACTGTCCGTAAGATGATCTTAAAAGATCACAAACGTCCAGATGGCCGTCAGATCACCCAGATCCGTCCTCTGGCTGCAGAGATCGATCTGATCCCCAGAGTTCATGGTTCCGCGATGTTCACCCGTGGACAGACTCAGATCTGCAACGTATGTACCTTAGCTCCACTGTCTGAGCAGCAGAAATTAGATGGTCTGGATGAGAACGAAGTAAGCAAACGCTATATGCATCATTATAACTTCCCGTCCTACTCCGTAGGCGAGACCAAGCCATCCCGTGGACCGGGAAGACGCGAGATCGGTCATGGTGCTCTGGCTGAGAGAGCCCTGATCCCTGTCCTTCCAAGCGAGGCTGAGTTCCCATATGCGATCCGTACCGTATCCGAGACCTTCGAGTCCAACGGTTCCACCTCCATGGCTTCTACCTGTGCTTCCTGTATGTCCTTAATGGCAGCAGGCGTACCGATCAAGAAGATGGTAGCAGGTATCTCCTGCGGTCTGGTAACTGGCGAGACCGATGACGATTTCGTACTTCTGACCGATATCCAGGGTCTGGAGGACTTCTTCGGCGATATGGACTTTAAGGTAACCGGTACAACTGACGGTATCACAGCAATCCAGATGGATATCAAGATCCACGGTCTGACCAGACCGATCGTAGAAGGCGCGATCGCAAGATGCCGTGAAGCAAGACTGTTCATCATGGACACCTGCATGAAGCCAGCGATCTCCGAGCCTAGAAAAGAAGTTGGTAAATACGCTCCAAAGATCGAGCAGATCACTATTGATCCTCAGAAGATCGGTGATGTTGTCGGCAAACAGGGTAAAGTCATCAACAAGATCATTGAAGAGACCGGCGTGAAGATCGATATTACCGATGATGGCAACGTATCCGTATGCGGTACCGATAAAGATATGATCGCAAAAGCAATCCAGATCATCAAAAACATCGTTACCGACATCGAGGCAGGCCAGGTTCTGACCGGTAAAGTAGTCCGCATCATGAACTTCGGTGCATTCGTAGAGCTGGCTCCAAACAAAGACGGCATGATCCACATCTCCAAGCTGTCTGAGAAGAGAGTCGCAAAGGTTGAGGACGTGGTAAACATCGGTGATGAAGTAACCGTTAAGGTTATCGAGATCGACAAGATGGGCCGCATCAACTTAAGCATGAAGCCAAGCGACCTGGAAGCAAAACCAGCAGAAGCAAAAGAAGAAGAGAATAAGGCAGAATAATCCGCAAATAACAGGCGGATGATCTCCAATACAATAGGACAGCCCCATAGGATTCCTTGTTTAAGAAGAATCCTATAGGGCTGTTTTACATTCATAAAATTGATCGAATTGGATATTATAAAACCGTAGAGTGTTATACTCTAAGACAAAAGCCGCAGATCGCCCCAAAAACAGGGGAAATCTGCGGCTTTGACGATTTTATCTGACGGCAATCAGTTCCGATAAACGCTGCATGTTCTGACGCTTATATTCCATTGATGGATGGACATAACGGTTCATGGTAATGTTTACCGTAGCGTGTCCAAGAATCTCACTTAAACTCTTTACATCAAAATTTAATTCCACACACCGGGTAGCAAATGTATGCCTCAGAACATGATAATTAGTCTCTTCAATTCCGGCGGCTTTCAAAACCTTCTTAAAACGACGCTGCATGGTTCGCGGTTCCATAAAAACATCTGTTTTTCCGGTTAATAGATAGCCGCTTTTATCACAGGAATCATTCTGTAAAAGCGCCAATAGACCGTCTGGAATCGGAATTTGACGGATGGAGCTGGGACTTTTGGGTGTAGAAATACAGATTCTGGTTCTTTTTTCGGAATCCTCTGTGTTCTGCAACCGCTGCATAGTCCGGTGAACAAAAATCAGTTTTTCATCAAACGAAATATCGGACCACTGCAAAGCACAGATTTCACCAATCCGCAGACCAGAAAACAATGAAAGCAGGATTCCAAGATTCACTGGTGTCAGATCCTTCTGCAGATAAGAGCACAATTTCTGCTGTTCCAGTTGACTTAAAATATGAAGATTTTTGGATGGTTGTTTTAAAGAAATAATAGAAAAATCACAAGAAATGCGGTATCCTTTCGAAACAGAATATCGAAGAATCGCTCTGGTCACAGATAAGATATCAGAAACAGTTTTGGCAGAAAGCCCAGAGTGATGCCTTCCGCCAGAAGTAAGCAAAGTTTTACAAAATATTTCCAGCCTTTCACTGGTCAATTCCTGAGGCTGCAGTTTCCCGATTTGAGGAATCAGATACTGATTCATCAGATTTTGATATTTTACATAACTGGATTCTTTGATCTGGCTTTTCTGCTTTACAAGCCAGTCTGCAGCAAGCTGTTCTAACGCAACAGGCTTATTCACAGAATAGGATACCACTTCTTTCTTACCCTGAAGCAGCTCCAGTTTTTTCTGAAGCAGCTGTTCCCTGGTCTCCCGATAAGTTCCGGCATAGACATACCCATAATGATATTTCCCTGAAGCCGATCTTTCTATAATATAGCGTCCTTCCCATCGCCCGTCTTTACGGGCATAGATATTTTCTCCTTTTCTTGCCATATGCGGCCTCCTCATTCATAAAAATTATGCGGATCACTGACCAGAATTTTGACGGTTTATCTCAGTGGGAGGTGGGTCTCCGACTGAGATAAACGCTCCGCAAGGACAATTTTACCATTAGCGATTCCTGCCTATTTCGCCCTATAAGGTTGACAAAGACCCTATTTAGGGGTAAAATTAATCAGCATAAGGTTTATGCACGATAAAAAATTGTCTTAGAGTATAACACTCTACGACAAAATACCATAAGGAGAAAGTAAGATGCTATGGTATCTATTACGCACCTGGCCTGGACGTGAGGAAATGTTGGTAAAAGAAATCCAAAAAACAGTCCCTTCATATCTATACCAGGAGGTATTCGTCATATATAACGAGCGGATCTGGCGGCGTCAGGGGGAGAGTATCATTCACGCAGAACCATTATTTCCTGGGTGCGTGTTCTTAACCTGCGAAAAGACGGACCCATTTTTTATGTATATGCAGCGGGTCCCGGCTATGTCAGCCCTGCTTGCTTCCGGAGAGCTTTCCGCATATCCATTGATGGACGCGGATACAGAATTCCTGGAGCAGATCACGGATGAAAGCCATGTGATCCGCCTTTCTTATGTCTTGAGAGAAGACGATTATACTTATCTGGTCGATGGACCTTTAGCTGATCTGATTTCTGATATTACCGGAATTGAGTTCCGCAAGCGTTTTGTGAAGATTCAGAAACGACTCTGGGGAGAAGAACAGGTTCTGGTACTTGGCATCCGGCTAAAGGAAGATCTGGATCAGGCATTCCAGCCATCGAAGAGATGCACCCAGATGAAGATTGAAACCTCTGACGAGGGAAGAAAATTATACAAAATGGAGCAGAAACTGACCCTGCTTCCAGAATATACGGAAGGACTGAGTAACCGATATGCTTAAGAAAAAATTTCACCCAGAACATTGGCAGATCATGGCTGTGTATCTGATGGTTTATGATTTTATTGCTATTGCTTCATCTTATTTTTTTGCTATGTGGATCCGGTTTGACTGCCGGTTCCAGAGTATTCCAGCGGAATATTTAGACGCTTATTTTGATACGATTTGGATTTATGGAGTGTTCTGTATCCTGGTATTTTGGGGATTGCGGCTCTATAAGAGTATCTGGCGCTTTGCAAGTTACAGCGAATTGATGAGAATGACGGCGGCAACTGTGATTACCTGCTTCTGTTATATAGTAGCTACTTCCATGATCACTGGCCGTATGCCGATTTCTTACTATTTCTTCGGTGTGATCATGCAATTTGGTCTGACGCTGGGAATCCGTTTTGCGTATCGTTTTGTGCTTCTTTTAAGAGGCAGACATCAGGAAGAATCTGAGCATTTAAAGCATGTCATGCTGGTAGGCGCTGGTTCAGCAGGACAGATGATTTTCCGAGACATTAAACATGCCAAGGAAGTAAAAGAGAAAGTTTGCTGCTTTATTGATGATAATCCAAATAAATGGGGCAGATACATAGATGGTGTTCCGGTTGAAGGCGGCAGAGATGAGATCATGCGTGCCTGCGAGAAATACCATATTGATAAGATCTACGTGGTGATTCCAAGCGCATCTGCTGAAGCGAAGAAAGATATCTTGAACCTGTGTAATCACACCGGTTGTGAGTTGATGAATCTTCCTGGTATGTACCAGCTCTATACTGGTGATGTGACCGTCAGCAACATGAAAGAGGTTGCAGTAGAGGATCTTCTTGGGCGTGATCCGATCAAGGTCAACATGGATGAGATCTTCCAGCATCTGAAAGGAAAAGTCATCATGGTTACCGGTGGCGGCGGATCGATCGGCTCCGAGTTATGCCGTCAGATCGCAGCCCATGGCCCGAAGCAGCTGATCATCTTCGATATCTATGAAAATAATGCCTATGATATTCAGCTGGAATTAAAGAAGAAATATCCAGATCTGAACCTGGTAGTAAGAATTGGTTCTGTCCGTGACAGCCGCCTGATGTTCAAGATCTTTGAGACATACCGTCCGGAAATGGTTTACCATGCAGCAGCACATAAGCATGTACCACTGATGGAAGACAGTCCATGCGAGGCAATCAAGAACAATGCTATCGGTACCTATAAGACTGCGTATGCGGCACTGGTATATGGCTGTAAACGTTTTGTATTGATCAGTACTGATAAAGCGGTGAATCCAACCAACGTCATGGGTGCGTCCAAACGTCTCTGCGAGATGGTGGTCCAGTCCTTCGACCATATGGTAAAAACCGGAAGAGCTTACGAGCTTCCGCAGTTATTTACCCATAGCATGTCTGATATGACCACGAAGCCAGAGGTTATCGAGGCGTTAAAACACGCAAAAACAGAATTTGTAGCAGTCCGTTTCGGCAATGTACTGGGAAGTAACGGTTCTGTAATTCCATTATTTAAGAAGCAGATCGCTGCTGGAGGCCCGGTAACCGTTACCCATCCAGATATCATCCGCTACTTTATGACCATTCCAGAGGCAGTCAGCCTGGTATTACAGGCCGGAACCTACGCCCATGGAGGTGAAATCTTCGTCCTGGATATGGGTAAACCAGTCAAAATCGATACCTTAGCCCGCAATCTGATCCGTCTGTCCGGCCATAAGCCAGATGTGGACATCAAGATCGAATACAGCGGTCTTCGCCCAGGTGAAAAACTGTTCGAGGAGAAGTTGATGGCAGAAGAGGGACTGAAAAAGACTCAGAATGATCTGATCCATATCGGATGTCCGATTCCATTTGACATCGATGTGTTCCTGGGACAGTTGGAAGAGTTGATGGATACGGCTTATAAGAATAAAGAAAATATTCGGGATGTTTTGAAAAAGGTAGTTTCTACCTATCATCCGGCAGAATAAAATCAAAAGGTAAAAGAGGGAGCAATTATGGAAAGAAGAAGTATTGCATTTAGTCCGCCAGATATTACAGAATTGGAGATTCAGGAAGTAGCAGAGGCTTTGAGATCTGGTTGGATCACGACAGGACCAAGAACAAAACAGTTGGAGAAAAATCTGGCTGAGTATTGTCATACAAACAAAGTGGTTTGTTTGAATTCAGCGACTGCAGCAGAAGAATTGAACCTTCGGGTATTAGGAATTGGCGAAGGTGATGAAGTACTGGTTCCAGCATATACCTATACTGCTTCTGCATCAGCAGCCATTCATTGTGGAGCCACTGTGAAATTCATTGATTCCCAGAAAGATTCAGTAGAAATGGATTATGATGCCATGGAAGCTGCGATCACAGAAAAGACGAAAGCAGTGATCACCGTTGATCTTGGTGGCATTCCATGCGATTATGACCGGATTTATCAGGCTGTAGAACGCAAAAAAGCGTTATTTCAGCCAGCTAATTCAATCCAGAAAGCAATTGGACGAGTAATCGTTGTGGCTGATTGCGCTCATGCCCTTGGTGCAGAGCGCCTTGGAAAAATGGCGGGTGAAATCGCAGATTTTACTTCCTTCAGTTTCCATGCAGTAAAGAACTTCACCACGGCAGAAGGCGGCGCAAGTACATGGAAGAGTATTCCAGGTATTGATGATGAAGAACTGTATCATCAGTACCAGCTTCTCAGCCTTCATGGACAGAGCAAAGATGCTCTTGCAAAGACGAAGCTTGGCGCATGGGAATATGACATCATCGGACCATGGTATAAGTGTAACATGACAGATATCATGGCTGCGATCGGATTAAAACAGTTAGAACGTTATCCAGGGCTTCTTGCCAGAAGAAAAGAAATCATAGGAAGATATGATGCGGCATTGAAACCATTAGGAATCCAGGTGTTGGATCACTATAACGCAGAACACACGTCTTCCGGCCATCTATATATCACCCGTGTACCGGGAATTACAGAAGAGCAGCGCCAGGAAATCATTGTAAAAATGGCAGAAGCGGGAATCGCCTGCAACGTTCATTATAAGCCACTGCCGATGATGACTGCATATAAAGCATTGGGCTGGGATATCAAGGATTTCCCACATGCATATGATTATTATCATAATCTGATCACACTGCCACTTCATACAAAGCTTACCGATGAAGATGTGGAATATGTGATTGAAAATTATAAAAAGATTGTAAAAGAATATATCTAAGAGAGGTCTGACTGATGTTAAGAAAATGGGAGGAGCTTCCGACTTTTATGCAGACGGAAGAAGTGAGACCTTATTATGAAAAATTAAGCAGGAAATGGTTTAGTCTGTTCGTAAAACGGATATTTGATTTTGCAGTATTAAGTGTTATGCTGTTGATTTTATCACCCCGCCCCCACCGTCCCCTACGCTCTATCACGACACCACCATCCAGGTAACCGCCCGGAGGCCGCGCCATCTCACCCAGCTGCTGGGCGTCGCCCTGTCCCTGGCGGCGTGCAGCGCCCTGCTGGAGGC